>RCUT01000028.1_pt1 | contig 102770 bp, 98 predicted proteins | sample 2166171 | NCBI WGS metagenome assembly RCUT01 (sample SAMN09932757, study PRJNA488358) | compost metagenome | isolation source: compost soil in 4-hydroxybenzoic | place: Germany: Experimental Botanical Garden | reverse complement strand
TCAAGCGTTTATTTTGCTTTTCTCTGTCGGCTTTCGCGGCTGATATTCAGCGCTGTAGCCTTCTGACCCGGCGGCATGTTGGCCGTTATTCCGTGTCAGTGGAGGCGCATTATAGGCGGTAATTCTGAGGTGACAAGTATAAATTCAAAAAAATGATGCGTTCGATTACTTTTCACACAAAACCACGTTCAGACTTTAATTCTTGCCTGGTTTTTAAACAAAAACGAGCCCATCGGGCCCGTTTTTGTCGTTTTGTGATTTACTGCACTGCCACTATCCGCTCATCTTTCACTACCAGCTGCACTTCTTTACCGGGAATAAGTTCACCGGAAAGGATTTGCTGCGCCAGCGGGTTTTCGATCTGCTGCTGGATGGCTCGTTTTAACGGCCGCGCACCGTACACCGGATCGTAACCATTCGCACTGAGCAGCTTCAGCGCCTCATCGGACATGCGCACTTCATAGCCACGCTCTTCCAGGCGTTTGTACAGACGCTGCAGCTGAATCTGAGCAATAGAGGCAATGTGTTTTTCACCCAGCGGGTGGAATACCACAACCTCATCTATACGGTTGATGAATTCCGGACGGAAGCTTTGGCTAACAACGCCCATAATCACATCTTTCATATGACTATAATCCAGCTCACCAAACCGCTCCTGAATCAGATCGGAGCCGAGGTTAGAGGTCATAATGACGACCGTATTACGGAAATCGACCGTTCTCCCCTGCCCGTCCGTCAAGCGCCCATCATCCAGCACCTGCAGCAGAATGTTGAACACATCAGGATGCGCTTTTTCGACCTCATCCAGCAAAATCACCGAATAAGGACGACGGCGCACGGCTTCCGTCAGATAGCCGCCCTCTTCGTAACCGACGTATCCCGGAGGCGCACCCACCAGCCGCGAGACGGAGTGTTTCTCCATAAACTCGGACATATCGATACGCACCATCGCGTCATCGCTGTCGAACATGAAGTTTGCCAGCGTTTTACACAGTTCGGTTTTACCGACACCGGTCGGCCCAAGGAACAGGAACGAGCCGATAGGACGGTTAGGATCGGACAAGCCGGCACGGCTACGGCGAATAGCGTTAGATACCGCCTCCACCGCTTCATTTTGGCCAATGACGCGGTGATGCAGATCCTGCTCCATACGCAGCAGTTTTTCACGTTCGCCTTCCAGCATTCGCGCGACCGGAATACCGGTCCAGCGCGCCAGCACTTCGGCAATTTCCGCATCCGTCACTTTATTACGCAACAGACGCATCGTTTTACCTTCAGACTGCGTGGCTGCTGCCAGCTGTTTTTCCAGCTCAGGGATTTTGCCGTACTGCAGTTCTGACATTCGGGCCAGGTCACCAACGCGTCGCGCCTGCTCGATGGCAATTTTTGCCTGTTCCAGCTCGGCTTTAATCGTCTGCGTTCCGGAGAGCGACGCTTTTTCCGCCTTCCACTCCTCTTCTAATACTGAATACTGACGTTCTTTATCCGCCAGCTCTTCATTCAGCATATCCAGACGCTTCAGGCTGGCCTCATCGGCTTCTTTCTTCAGCGCCTGCTGCTCCAGCTTGAGCTGAATAATACGCCTGTCGAGTCGGTCGAGCTCTTCCGGCTTCGAGTCAATCTGCATACGAATACTGGAAGCGGCTTCATCAATCAGGTCAATCGCTTTGTCCGGCAGCTGGCGGTCGGCAATATAGCGATGCGACAGGGTCGCGGCCGCGACGATAGCCGGATCGGTGATCTGCACATGATGATGCAGCTCATAGCGCTCTTTTAAGCCACGCAGAATCGCAATGGTGTCTTCCACCGAAGGTTCAGCCACGAAGACTTTCTGGAAACGCCGCTCCAGCGCAGCATCTTTTTCAATATATTGCCGATACTCATCGAGAGTAGTCGCACCGACGCAGTGCAGTTCACCGCGCGCCAGCGCGGGCTTCAGCATATTACCTGCATCCATCGCGCCGTCCGCTTTACCCGCGCCCACCATGGTATGCAGCTCGTCGATAAACAGAATGACGTTGCCTTCCTGCTTCGAGAGATCGTTCAGCACGCCTTTCAGGCGCTCTTCAAACTCGCCGCGATACTTAGCGCCCGCCACCAGCGCGCCCATGTCCAGCGCCAGTACCCGCCGGCCTTTTAGCCCTTCCGGTACTTCGCCGTTGACGATACGCTGTGCCAACCCTTCGACGATAGCCGTTTTACCGACGCCAGGTTCACCGATAAGCACCGGGTTATTTTTAGTCCGCCGCTGCAGTACCTGAATAGTACGGCGAATCTCTTCATCACGACCAATGACCGGATCCAGCTTGCCCTGTTCAGCACGCTCGGTCAGATCGACGGTAAATTTTTTCAATGCCTGACGTTGGTCTTCGGCACCCTGATCGTTCACGCTTTCACCTCCACGCATTTGTTCAATCGCCTGAGTCACATTGGCGGTTGTTGCACCGGCAGATTTCAACAGGTCGGTTAGCGTACCGCGTGATTCAAGCGCCGCCAGAACGAACAGTTCCGACGAAATAAAGTTGTCCTTCCGCTTTTGCGCCAGCTTGTCGCAAAGGTTCAGAATACGCACCAGATCCTGCGACGGCTGCACGTCGCCGCCGGTGCCTTCCACCTGCGGTAAACGGCTCAACGCCTGAGTAATACTGGTGCTTAACTCGCCGGCGTTAATGCCCGCTGAAGTTAATAAAGGACGCACCGATCCCCCTTCCTGATTTAGCAAGGCGCTCATTAGATGAAGAGGTTCGATGAATTGGTTGTCGTGCCCTAGCGCGAGCGACTGGGCATCGGCAAGAGCAAGCTGGAATTTATTGGTAAGACGGTCCAGACGCATAACTCCTCCCATAACAGGTCAAATTTGCTACTGGAGATTAAATGAGGTCATCCCTCAATTATTCAAGGTTAATGACCTGAAATATGCGAAAAGAAAACGGCGCGTGCCGGATCGTCTTGATTCGTTAGGTTATATCAGCCAAATAAAACTTGCCATACGACCGGTGGTGTTGTCGCGACGATAAGAGAAAAAATCACCCTTTTCGGTGAAGGTACAGCGATCGCCACCGAATATCTGCGTCACCCCAACGTTGCCCAGACGCTGGCGGGCAAGTTGATAGATATCAGCCAGATATTTATCACCTTGCGGCCGGAATGCGCTGACGGCTTGCGGATCTTTTTCGATAAACGCTTCGCGCACCTCAGGACCGACTTCAAAAACCTTTGGACCGATGGCCGGACCAAGCCAGGCCATGATATTGCCCGGGGCGTCTTCAAAGCAGGCGATTGTCTCTTCCAGCACACCCGCGCACAGCCCCCGCCATCCGGCATGGGCGGCGGCGACTTCAGTACCCGCACGATTGCAAAAGAGAACAGGCAGGCAGTCGGCGGTCATCACAGCACAAACTGTCCCTGGCGTATTGCTGTAGGACGCATCGGCACGTTTAGAAGCGTAGGGTTCCCCCGTCAGCCTCAACACATCATTGCCATGCACCTGCTCAAGCCATACGGGTTTTGACGGCAAATGTCCTGCCGCAAACATACGCTTGCGGTTCTCTTCAACATGTTCAAGGTTATCACCGCAGTGAGCCCCCAGATTCAATGACGCCCACGCATCGTGGCTCACGCCACCGACACGGGTTGAGCTACAGGCTGCCACGCCTGCAGGAATTGGCCACTCCGGGACAATCAGTTTGGTCATAACCAGTCCACTTTATCCTTATGTTCTTCAAAGTCTGCACGCATTGCAGCAATGAGATCGACCATATCCTGTGGGATTGGCGCATGCCATTCCATTTCGATACCGGTGACCGGATGATAAAGACGCAGCATCGTTGCGTGCAGCGCCTGACGGTCGAATTTACGCAAGGTGCTGATAAATTCTTCCGACGCGCCCTTCGGCGGACGCGGACGGCCACCATAAACCTGATCGCCCACCAGCGGATGAGTGATATGGGACATATGCACACGGATCTGGTGAGTACGGCCCGTTTCCAGACGCAGACGCAGACGCGTATGAATGCGGAAATGTTCCATGATGCGATAGTGCGTCACCGCAGGTTTCCCCATCGGATGCACAGACATATGGGTGCGTTTGGTCGGGTGACGGCTAATCGGCTCTTCAACCGTGCCGCCTGACGTCATGTGACCAATCGCCACGGCTTCATATTCACGGGTGATTTCACGCAGCTGCAGCGACTCCACCAGACGCGTCTGGGCAGGAACCGTTTTCGCGACCACCATCAAACCGGTAGTGTCTTTATCCAGACGGTGAACGATGCCCGCACGCGGTACGTCAACAATCGGCGGATAATAATGAAGAAGCGCATTCAGTACGGTGCCATCTGGATTACCTGCACCCGGATGCACGACTAAGCCGCGCGGCTTGTTGATCACCAGGATATCGTCATCTTCATAAACGATTTCCAACGGGATATCCTGCGCCTCGAAACGGACTTCTTCTTCTATTTCAGCATTGATGGCGACGGCTTCCCCACCTAACACTTTCTCTTTTGGCTTGTCCCATATTTTGCCGTTTACCAGCACGCGCTGGTCAAGAATCCATTCTTTTATGCGTGAACGTGAATAATCAGGGAACATTTCGGCCAAAGCTTGATCTAAGCGTTGACCGAGCTGATTTTCGGAGACTGTTGCGGTGAGTTCTACTCGTTGTGCCATAGACTGCTTCTTCGTTTAACGTTGGGTTTTACGGCTTTGCCGTATAATATAGTGTGCTATTGTAGCTGGTCTTAATCGGGAGCAGGAACAGAGATTCTCCCGCATAAACATTTTGAGGAAGTCAAAACGTCATGACGCGCATGAAATACCTGGTGGCAGCTGCCACACTGAGCCTGGCTTTGGTGGGTTGCTCCGGCTCAAAGGAAGAGGTGCCTGATAATCCGCCGAATGAAATCTACGCGACTGCCCAGCAAAAACTGCAGGACGGTAACTGGAAACAGGCAATAACGCAACTGGAAGCGTTGGATAATCGCTATCCGTTCGGCCCTTATTCCCAACAGGTACAGCTGGACCTGATTTATGCGTACTACAAAAATGCCGATCTGCCGTTAGCTCAGGCGGCCATCGACCGCTTTGTTCGTCTGAACCCTACCCATCCTAACATTGATTACGTCATTTATATGCGTGGTCTGACAAATATGGCTCTGGATGATAGCGCGCTGCAAGGATTCTTCGGTGTCGATCGCTCCGATCGCGACCCGCAGCACGCACGCGACGCCTTCAATGACTTCTCGAAACTGGTGCGCGGCTATCCGAACAGCCAGTATTCGACCGACGCCTACAAACGTATGGTGTACCTGAAGGATCGTCTGGCGAAGTACGAACTGTCGGTCGTTGATTACTATACCGACCGCGGCGCGTGGGTTGCCGTCGTAAACCGCGTTGACGGCATGCTGCGTAGCTATCCGGATGCGCAGGCTACCCGTGACGCATTGCCGAAAATGGAAAACGCCTATCGCCAGATGCAAATGAACGCACAGGCAGATAAGGTGGCCAAAATTATCGCGGCTAACGGCAAAAACACCTGATCGCTTTTGATGTAAGCAAAACGGCAGCCCCAGGGCTGCCGTTTTTTTATTCATATGAGCTATACGCTGAAGCGTTTTAGCGTCAAGTCATCCTATCAAATATGACGCTCTTTCCCTCGTTCGACAAGTAAAATATCCCCCGTTCCTGTCCTGCCTCACAAATTGCATTCGTTGACAAAAAGTGACATTAAAATGTGATTTAGATCACGCATTTTGACATTGGGCGAGGTATGCTGAGTTCACCAAGACGGGAAAGACAAGAGGTAAAATTTATGACAATGAACATTACCAGTAAACAAATGGAAATTACTCCGGCTATTCGCCAGCATGTCGCAGACCGTCTCGCCAAATTGGATAAATGGCAAACCCACTTAATCAACCCGCACATCATTCTCTCCAAGGAGCCGCAGGGTTTTGTCGCTGACGCAACCATCAATACGCCAAACGGTCACCTGGTTGCCAGCGCGCGAAGTGAAGATATGTACGTCGCGATCAACGAATTAATCAACAAGCTGGAACGGCAGCTGAACAAAGTGCAACACAAAGGGGAAGCCCGCCGCGCCGCAACATCGGTGAAAGAGGCAGGCTTTGTGGAAGAAGAAGAGTAATCCTGAACTTTACTGTCCTTAACTTAATATTGTGTAACGCCACGCGCCTTCGGGCGCGTTTTTTATTGACAGGATGAAAACAGTCCGGGTACTGTAATCCCAGCCGATTAAAGGAATTTATCTTGAAACTACTGCCGTTCTTCTTCGCATTCTTTTTTACCTTCCCCTAACCGGGAGGCAATTCGTCGTGTGATAAAGAATGCGAAGACGAACTACAAGGCCTCCCACCAGGGAGGCCTTTTTTATTTATGCCCGCTATTTTTCAGGCTGCACGCGCGCTATCGGTAGCTCGAACGATTTAGGGTATCTAAACCAATAACAAGAAAGGCAACACATATGACCGAGGAAAATCCATTACTGGCCCTGCGCGATAAGATAAGCGCCCTAGATGAGAAGCTGCTCGCGCTGCTGGCAGAGCGCCGCGGGCTGGCTGTCGAAGTCGGCAAGGCCAAGCTGGCGTCGCATCGCCCGGTACGCGATATCGACCGCGAGCGTGACCTGCTGGAGCGCCTGATGACGCTGGGCAAAGCCCACCATCTGGATGCACACTACATCACCCGCCTGTTCCAGCTGATCATCGAGGATTCCGTTCTCACCCAGCAAACCCTGCTGCAACAGCACCTGAATAAGATCAACCCACATTCAGCGCGCGTCGCTTTTCTGGGACCAAAAGGGTCATACTCGCACCTTGCCGCCCGGCAATACGCGGCCCGTCATTTTGAACAGTTTATCGAAAGCGGCTGCGCCAGGTTTGCGGATATCTTCGACCAGGTTGAAACCGGCCAGGCTGACTACGCGGTAGTGCCAATCGAAAACACCAGCTCTGGCGGGATCAACGACGTCTACGATCTGCTGCAGCACACCACCCTGTCGATCGTTGGCGAACTGACGATCCCTATCGATCACTGCGTCCTGGTTGCCGCCTCTACCGATCCGCAGCAAATTAACACCGTCTACAGCCATCCGCAGCCGTTCCAGCAGTGTAGCCAGTACCTAAGCCGCTATCCGCACTGGAAAATCGAATATACCGAAAGTACCTCGGCGGCAATGGAGAAAGTCGCGCAGGCCAAATCGCCAACCATCGCGGCGCTGGGCAGCGAAGCCGGCGGTGCGCTGTACGGGCTGCAGGTACTTGAACACTGCGAGGCCAACCAGACGCAAAATATCACCCGCTTCCTGATACTGGCGCGCAAGGCGGTGAACGTCTCCGATCAGGTTCCGGCAAAAACCACCCTGCTCATAGCGACCGGCCAGCAGGCGGGTGCGCTGGTAGAAGCGCTGCTGGTACTGCGCAACCACAACCTGATCATGACCAAGCTGGAGTCGCGCCCAATCTACGGCAACCCGTGGGAAGAGATGTTTTATCTGGATATCCAGGCCAACCTGGAATCCATCCCCATGCGCAAAGCGCTCAAAGAGCTGGCGGAGATCACCCGCTCAATGAAGGTACTGGGCTGCTATCCTGGCGAAAACGTGGTGCCCGTCGAGCCGATCTAACGCTCGATGAACGCCCGCTTCTTCATCCCTGCCACCACAACCGGCAGGGTGAAGATCGCGCCGGAGAGCGGATATTTCGCCACTTCATCCGCAGCCATGTTTTCCCGGGTGGTGGTAATAAACAGCGTACGCATATCCGCCCCGCCAAAACAGACCATCGTCGGGCAGCGTACCGGCAGACGATACTCTTCCAGCTGTTCGCCGGTCGGCGAGAAGCGGGCTATACGCCAGCCGTCAAACATCGCGCTCCAGTAGCACCCTTCAACATCGATAGCCGCGCCGTCAGGAATACCTTCCCCCGGCTGAAAGCGCCGGAAAACCTCACGCCTGCCCGGCTCGCCCTGCTCATCCAGCGGCGTACGGTAGATAACGGCATTCGGCGTATCGGAGGTATACATCCAGCGCCGGTCCTCGCTAAAGGCAAGGCCGTTAGCACCCTGGATATCGCACTGAATGACCCGCGGGGTAAGATCGCTGTCAATACGTACCAGAAGCGCGCCGTTATAATCTCCCGGCGCCCAGAAGGTGCCGGCATAAAAGCGCCCGTCGCGATCGGTCCCGCCGTCGTTAAAACGGGCCAGCTGCGGGTTGCTTGGGTTGTCGCAGATTTTGCGACGCAGCAGGCCGCGCGCGTCGGTTAACCAGATAGCGCTACGCAGCGCCACGATAAAGCCGCCCTTCTCGCGCAGCGCAAAGCAGCCGACCTCTTCAGGAAACTGCAGGACTTGATGCTCACCGCTGTGCATCTCGTAACGGTGAATTTCACCCGCCATAATATCTGCCCAGTATAGAGCTTGCTCAGCCTCATTCCAGGTCGGGCATTCCGGCAGGTGTCCGGCGTAATCAAACAGCGGTTGTGGTTCAGCCATCGTTTTCATCCCTATAAAAAAAGCCAGCGGGTTGCCCCTCTGGCTTTGATTATATACGGTTTTCAGCTACTGCCGATTATCATTCGCCTGGCGCAGCAGCGTGCGGCTTTCGCTCTGGAAGCGCTGGGCATAATCGCCAAACCAGTGCTCAACTTTGCGGAAGCTGTCGATAAACGCCTGCTTATCTCCCTGCTCCAGCAGGCCAATCGCCTCGCCAAAACGCTGGTAGTAGCGCTTAATCAATGCCAGGTTACTCTCCGACGACATAATAATGTCGGCGTAGAGCTGCGGATCCTGGGCGAAGAGCCGGCCCACCATCGCCAGCTCAAGGCGGTAAATCGGTGACGACAGCGCCAGCAGCTGCTCCAGGCGAACGTTCTCCTCCGCCAGGTGCAGGCCATAGGCAAAGGTCGCAAAGTGGCGCAGAGCCTGAATAAACGCCATGTTCTGATCGTGCTCAACGGCGCTGATGCGATGCAGACGGGCGCCCCAAACCTGAATTTGCTCAAGGAACCACTGATAGGCTTCCGGCTGGCGGCCGTCGCAGTAGACCACAACCTGCTTGGCGAGGCTGCCGCTGTCCGGACCGAACATCGGATGTAAGCCCAGCACCGGGCCATTATGCGCCGCCAGCATCGCCTGCAGCGGCTCCGCTTTAATTGATGCCAGGTCAACCAAAATGCAGTCCGCCGGCAGCGAAGGCAGGCGGGCAATCGTTTCAGCCGTGGTATGAATAGGGACGCTGACGATCACCATCCCGGCGTCGGCAACAATCTCCGTCGCCCGCGGCCAGTCTTCTTTCTCCAGAATACGTACCCGGTAGCCTGAAAGCGTCAGCATTTTCTCGAACAGGCGCCCCATCTGCCCGCCGCCGCCGACAATCACCACCGGCCGCAGGTTCGGACAGAGGGTTTTAAAGCCTTTGTCGTTTTCGCTGGAATAGGACTCGCGCATCACGCGGCGCAGCACGTCTTCAATCAGATCCGGCGGCACGCCGAGCGCGGCCGCCTCTTCGCGGCGGGAGGCCAGCATCGCCGCCTCCCGCTCCGGGACGTAAATGGGCAGGCCGTATTTGCTCTTGACCTCGCCCACTTCCGCCACCAGCTCGAGGCGCTTAGCCAGCAGGCTCAGCAGCGCCTTATCAACTTCATCAATTTGATCGCGCAACGCGGTCAGTTCAGCAACCATACTATCCTCTTACGCCAGACGAGCCGCCAGATGGCCGCGCAGATCCTTATCAAGTTCGCGGAGCAACGCATCGGTGGTTTCCCAGCTGATGCAAGCATCGGTGACGGATACGCCGTATTTCATATCACAACGCGGCTGCTCAGAGGACTGGTTGCCTTCGTGGATATTACTCTCAATCATCAGGCCAATAATGGAACGATTGCCATCCTTGATCTGCGCGACGACGGATTCTGCCACCGCTGGCTGACGGCGGTAGTCTTTATTGGAATTACCATGACTGCAATCTACCATCAGCGACGGCTTCAGTCCCGCCTGAGTCATCTCTTTTTCGCACTGCTCGACGTCCTGCGGGCCGTAGTTTGGCGCTTTACCGCCGCGCAGAATGACGTGACCATCCGGGTTGCCCTGGGTTTGCAGCAGGCAGACCTGGCCGGCCTGGTTAATCCCGACAAAGCGGTGCGGCATCGCTGCGGCGCGCATGGCGTTGATCGCCGTCGCCAGGCTACCGTCGGTACCGTTTTTAAAGCCGACCGGCATTGACAGGCCGGATGCCATTTCGCGGTGCGTCTGGGATTCAGTGGTACGTGCGCCGATAGCCGACCAGCTGAACAGATCGCCGAGGTACTGCGGGCTGTTAGGATCCAGCGCTTCAGTGGCCAGCGGCAGCCCCATATTGACCAGCTCGACCAGCAGCCGACGCGCAATCTTCAGACCGCCTTCAACATCAAACGAGCCATCCATGTGCGGATCGTTAATCAGCCCTTTCCAACCGACGGTGGTGCGGGGTTTTTCAAAATAGACGCGCATGACCAGGTAGAGGCTATCGCTGACCTCTTCGGCAAGTGCTTTAAAACGATGAGCGTACTCAATTGCCGCTTCCGGATCGTGAATTGAGCAAGGACCGCAGACCACCAGCAGGCGCGGATCGCGGCCGGCAATGATCTCAGAAATGGTCCGGCGAGACTGCGCGATCTGCGCTTCCTGCTCGATATTCAGTGGAAACTCAGCTTTCAGCTGGTCCGGGGTCAGTAAAACCTGTTCGTCGGTAATATGTACGTTATTCAGCGCGTCTTTTTGCATGATTGCGATCCTGGGTAGCTCGTTTGCGATAGTGTTTTCCTCACTGAGGAGAACGTAACGATACCACACAAAGTAAAGATTTCAATCCATATTCCGTAAATTTTACTTTACACCAGCAAAATAAATGGCCCTTTATCCGCCATTAAACGTAAACTTAAATTAACACCACCCGCAGCAGCCGCCAAATAATTATCCGTCGGGCCACCTTTTCTTTACGAAAAATCCTGGCCAAAATTAACCCATTGCAAAGACCGTGGCTAATGACGATTTTCACCAACAATGCTATTCTTCGGCCGGGCAACAGCGCGCTGCAATTCACGTACCATGACGAACCAGACGGATCCGTTAATGAAACAATTTCACCGTCTTTTTTTGATGTCTTTGTTATTCATCGTGAGCTATCCCGCTTTTGCCGCCGGGCCGTCTGCAAATGTGCGAGCCATTGTTTCAGGGATCGTGACGTACACCCGCTGGCCAGAACTCTCCGCCCCGCCCAGGCTGTGTATTTTCTCTACGTCACGCTACACCCAAAGTCTGACCCAGCAATCGCCTGAGGCTTTGCCCTACCAGCCGGTCGTTGTTCACAGCACAGAGGAAGCGTTGAATACGGTTTGTGATGGTTTTTATTTTGGTAGCGAATCGCCGTCACAGCAGTCCGAATTCACCTCTAAATACCGGCCAAGGCCCCTATTACTTATCGCGGAACAGAATACCGAATGCGCTATTGGCAGTGCTTTTTGCCTGATCATCAATGACGACAGGGTCAAATTCTCCGTTAATCTTGATGTCCTGACGCACAGCGGTGTGCGGGTCAATCCAGATGTACTGATGCTTGCCCGGAAAAACGCACATGAATAAGGATTATCCTAAGGGCCCGCGCCCCACCTTCAAAAGAGCGCTACGCCGTATCAGCATGATAAGCGTAATCATATCGATGACTCTGGTCTGGCTGCTGCTCAGCACCGCCTCCGTATTTACGCTGAAACAATACGCGCAGAAGAATCTCGAGCTCACTGCCGCCACAATGAGCCGCAGCCTTGAAGCGGCGCTGGTGTTTGGCGACAGCGCGGCGGCGGAAGATACGCTGGCGACGCTGGGGAAGCAGGGACAGTTTTCCAAAGCGCTGGTGCTTGATAGCCAGAAAAAGCATTTTGCCCTCTGGCATAACCACGATCTGGTGAGTGAAGAAAAACTCAGCGGCCTTATCAGCAAATGGCTTTTCCCACAGCCCACCGTGCAGCCCATCTGGCATGAAGGGAAAATAATCGGCGAGCTTCGCCTGACGGCGCTGGATCGGTTGATAAGCCACTTCCTCGGCATTTCCATTATCGTCCTGACCGGCAGCATCCTGCTGGCGTCCTTTATCGCCCTGCTGCTGACCCACTCCCTGCACCGCGGCATCGTTACCGCGCTGCAGAGCATTACCGAAGTGGTGCACGATATCCGCGAAAACCGCCACTTCTCTCGTCGCGTTCCCGAAGAGCACATTGAAGAGTTTCATCTTTTCGCCCAGGACTTTAATAGCCTGCTCGGCGAGATGGAGGACTGGCAGCGGCAGCTGCAGGCCAAAAACGCCCAGCTTCTGCGCAGCTCTCTGCACGATCCGCTGACCGGGCTTGCCAACCGCGCGGCGTTTCGTAACGTCATCAGCAAACTGATGAATGACGACGTCACCCACCGCAGCTCCGCGCTCTTATTCCTTGATGGCGACAACTTCAAGCTCATCAACGATAACTGGGGGCACGCGACGGGCGATAAGGTCTTAATCGAAGTGGCCAGCCGGCTGATGGCGTTTGCCGGTACCGACCATCAGGCATGGCGGCTAGGCGGTGACGAATTTGCCATTCTGCTGCGCAATGTCCACACCGAGGCTGAAGTCCAGGCGCAGTGCGCCTTACTCTCGGCACAGTTTCTCCAGCCGTTTAATCTGCACAACGGCCACACCGCTACCCTGTCGCTCAGCATTGGTTACGCGCTGGCGTGGGAGCATACTTCTGCCGAAAATCTGCAAGAGTTTGCCGATCAAAATATGTATCGGATGAAACATCAGCGTTTACAGCAGGTACAAAAATAAAAGGAATCATCATGCTCAGGAAATATTTTGCTCCCGCTCTGCTGGCCGCGGTTTTTCTCACCGGCTGCCAGGCTCCGCAAGGAAAATTCTCTCAGCAGCAGGTTGCGGCGATGAAGTCCTACGGCTTTACGGAAAGTAACGGCGACTGGTCCCTGGGCCTCTCTGACACCATTCTGTTTGATAAAAATGACTACCGCCTGCGTCCCGAGAGCCAGCAGCAAATTCACAGCATGGCTTCTCGCCTTGCCTCAACCGGGATTACGCACAGTCGTTTAGATGGTCATACGGATAACTATGGCGAAGATGGCTACAACGAGATGCTGTCGCTGAAACGCGCAAACAGCGTCGCTGACGCCTGGGCGGAAGGTGCCAGCATCCCGCGCAGCAATTTAACGACCCGCGGGTTAGGTAAAAAATATCCGATTGCCAGTAACGATACGGCCAAAGGTCGTGCCGAAAACCGCCGGGTGACGGTGGTTATCAGCACGCCTTAACCCCCTTAGTCTACTGAACTGGCGAGCGTCACGGCGCTGGCCGCACGCCAGCGCAGATAGTCCACGGCAACACACAGCAGCAGGCTGGCACCCATCAGCGGCAGCGCCAGCCCCAGCAGGACGGCCATCACCAGCGTGAGCGTACGGGCGGGCCATGCCAGATTAAGCCAGGCCTGCACCAGCGTACCGGCCGGATTAAACGCCGCCTTCGGCGGACGGCGGATCCACCATAAGCGATACCCCACGACTATCATCACGCACAGCGCCGCGCCAAAGGCGATCAGCAGCAGCTGATTCGCCAGGCCAAAGAGGATCCCCATGTGGAAATCGACGCCCCAGCGGGTGAGTTTCGCCATCAGCGGGAAATCGGCAAAGCGCGTACGGTCAACAACCTGCATCCGCTCACCGTCAATCGCTACCGCATCCACCCGGGTCGGCCAGCTTCGGTCTATTTCGTTCACCGTCCAGGCGAACCCCGCCCCTTTGGGAGGGCGAATCTCAAGCTTGCTGGCATCGAGACCTGCGCTACGTGCGAGCGCCAGCACCTGGTCAAACTGCTCGCCCTTCAGCGGCGGCATCGTTTCGGGCATCGCCATATTCCCCATATGATGCTCAGCATGGGCATCATGAGCCATCGGCATCGTGGCGTGCAGCCGGGCGTTGACCTGCGGCGTCAGCCAGCCAAAAGCGGCGCGCATCTTATCGACATTATCCCCGGCCCACTGCGACCAGGTTAAGCCAGTCGCTGAGAACAGCAGCATTCCCGCCAGCAGCACCCAGCCGAGGGAAGCATGCAGCCGGCGCGTATTTTGCTGGCGGTTATTGATGCGCCGGCGTGGCCGGGTCATGGCCCATAGCGCAATGCCCCCCAGCGCGGCAACCCACATCCAGGATGCCGCCAGCTCGCTATACAGCCGCCCGATATTTCCTGCCAGCAGGGACCTGTGCGCATAATCAATCCACTGGCGCAGGGGCAAAATACCGCTGGTGCCATAGACCGTCATATCGCCTTTAACCTGCAGGGTTACCGGATCGATAAACAGCGCCCGGGATTCTGACTCTCCCAGCTGCGGGTCGGCGAACATCACCCGCGTGGTCTCGCCGGCGACCATGGCCGGGCGCACCGCCTGCAGGCGAAGATTTCCCTGAGTTAGCGCCTCCGCAGCCGCTATTTGGGCACTCAGCGGCTGCTTCTCCCCGCCGGGTGTCGCGCTCAGTGCGTCGTGATACAGCCAGTTTTCCAGCTGCGGCGTGGCCACATACAGCGTACCGGTTAGCGCAGCCACGAAGATAAACGGCCCGATAAACAGGCCAATATAAAAATGAAGACGTCGCAGCAGGTTCAGCCATGCCGCGCGCGAGGTGCAGGTAGTCATACTTTTCCTTTCCGAAAGCAAAAAGAGAACGTTGCGCAGTGCGCACATTATTTTTTTATCAACAGGAAACAGCAGACTGGTGCGGCGGCGCGCGGGTGTCGGGATAGAGCCAGGGGAAGTAGTGCCAATGCTTCTGCACCGGGCGGACCGTAAAGATACGCAGCCGACGCAGGATGAAGGTAATAAGCAGCGCCAGCGCCAGCAGCAGGCCCGGCACGTGGGCTAGCAGCACGCAGTAGCCGCAGGCCTCGGCGTGGTCGGCCGGCATAGTATGTGAAGGCGCAGACGTCTGCGCAGCGGAATGGGACATCTCCATGCCGTGCGGCATTTCCATGGCGTGAGGCGTATCCGCCATCATCATCGCGTGGTGCATCCCGGGCATCGCGCCCATCGGATCTTTTTGCAATGAGATAGAGATCAGCGGTGCGACGACGATCAGCAGGATCGAAAACAGCGCCAGCCATGCGGCCCGCCGTTTATATGCTGACTGTCGATAAATATTGCCGGTCACCGCCCCTCCATCGTGAGGGCGATAGTGTAAATGATTTACATCAAGATAGTTAAAACAAAGATAAAAAAAGGGCCAGCCTATCAGGCCAGCCCTTTTTATCAGGATGTCGCGAAAGCGAATCTTAGTTAAGACGCTCTTTGATACGAGCAGACTTACCGGTACGCTCACGCAGGTAGTACAGTTTAGCTTTACGTACAGCACCACGACGTTTAACAGCAATGCTGTCAACTACCGGAGAGTGAGTCTGGAAGACACGCTCAACGCCTTCGCCGTTGGAAATTTTACGAACAGTGAATGCAGAGTGCAGACCGCGGTTACGAATAGCGATAACCACGCCCTCGAATGCCTGCAGACGTTTTTTGGAACCTTCAACAACCCATACTTTCACTTCCACGGAATCACCCGGACGGAATGAAGGTACGTCCTGCTTCATCTGCTCTTGTTCAATTTGCTTAATAATGTTGCTCATAATTTAATCTCTTATCCTGGGTAAACTGATATCGGGGGCTTACGCCATCCCATCATGTTTATGCTGCTGTTGTGCGTGTTCAGCTTTGAACTGCGCCAGCAACTTTGCTTGCTCTTCAGTCAGAGCCAGGTTTTCCAAAAGTTCAGGTCTTCTAAGCCAGGTGCGGCCCAGCGACTGTTTCAAACGCCAGCGACGTATCTCAGCATGGTTTCCCGACAGCAACACTGGCGGTACCTCCATCTCTTCTAACACTTCAGGGCGGGTATAGTGTGGGCAGTCCAGCAGACCATCGGCAAAGGAATCTTCCGTTGCCGAAGCTTCATGACCCAGAACCCCCGGAATGAACCGGGAAACGGAATCAATCAGCGTCATTGCTGGTAACTCACCACCGCTGAGTACGTAATCGCCGATTGACCATTCTTCATCAATTTCGGTCTGAATTACGCGCTCGTCTATCCCTTCGTAGCGACCGCACACCAAAATCAGCTTCTGATTCGTTGCCAGTTCGCTGACGCCCGCTTGATCAAGCTTGCGTCCCTGAGGCGACAGATATATCACCTTAGCGCCTTCACCTGCCGCGGCTTTTGCTGTATGGATGGCGTCCCGCAAGGGTTGCACCATCATTAACATCCCCGGTCCGCCGCCGTAAGGACGATCGTCCACGGTACGGTGCCGGTCATGCGCGAAGTCACGAGGACTCCAGCTCTGGATGTTCAGCAGGCCTTTTTTTACTGCCCGGCCAGTTACCCCGTAATCAGTAATCGCGCGGAACATTTCAGGAAACAGGCTAATAATGCCAATCCACATAGCGCCGTCTTTTACCGTTTATCCGGAGAATTTAAAAACCAGGATCCCAATCTACTTCGATTGTTCGAGTAGTGAGATCGACTTTCTTGATAACCTGCCCATCGAGGAACGGAACCAGCCGCTCCTTGATACCAAACGCATCTTTCAGGTTTGCCTTAATGACGAGAACGTCATTTGACCCGGTTTCCATCATGTCGATGACTTTGCCCAGGGCATAGCCTTCAGTAGTGACCACCTGGCAACCCATAAGGTCTTTCCAGTAATAATCACCCTCTTCCAGCGAAGGCAGTTGCGATGAATCGACGACAATTTCGCAATTGGTCAGCAGATTCGCCGCATCGCGATCGTCAACGCCTTTCAGCTTGATCACGATATCCTGATTGTGGTGACGCCAGCTTTCCAGCTCGACCGTTTCCCACTTACCGGCTTTCTGGATCATCCAGGGCTGGTAATTAAAAATGCTTTCAGCGTCTTCAGTGGAGGAAAACACTCTGAGCCAACCACGAATACCGTAGCAAGAACCCATTTTTCCCAATACGATCGGTTCAACAGGTGCTTTATTGCTCATCATGACCACCGTGACAGATTAAGCTGCTTTGTTTGCTGCTTTGATAAGCGTAGCAACGCGATCGGAAACAGTAGCGCCCAGGCCAACCCAGTGAGCGATACGATCCAGATCCAGACGAGTTTCTTCTTCTGCGCCGCTAGCCAGCGGGTTGAAGAAACCAACGCGCTCGATGAAGCGACCGTTGCGTGCATTACGGCTGTCAGTAACAACAACCTGGTAGAACGGACGCTTTTTTGCGCCGTGACGTGCTAAACGAATAGTTACCATAACATCCTCTTGTGTGAATAAAACACAGGGCCCCATCGAGGAACGGAGCCCAGTGTCATATTAAAAGCCCGAAAATTTTACTGATTTCTGGGGAAAATGCAATCAACAGTTACTCAGACTGCTGTAAATGGCAGGCAAGCCAGGCCAATCAGCGGCCCGGGAAGCCTGGGGGCATCATCCCTTTCATGCCTCGCATCATTTTCGCCATTCCGCCCTTCTTCATTTTCTTCATCATGCGCTGCATGTCGTCGAACTGTTTCAGAAGGCGGTTTACATCCTGTACCTGCATCCCGCAACCGGCGGCGATGCGACGTTTGCGCGAACCTTTGATGATTTCTGGCTTGGCGCGCTCTTTCAGCGTCATCGAGTTGATGATCGCTTCCATACGCACCAGCACTTTGTCATCCATTTGCGCTTTGACGTTATCTGGGATCTGACCCATGCCCGGCAGTTTGCCCATCAGGCTGGCCATGCCACCCATGTTTTTCATCTGGCGAAGCTGTTCGAGGAAGTCGGTCAGGTCGAAACCGTCACCTTTCTTCAGCTTGCTTGCCAGCTTCTCAGCCTGCGCGCGGTCAACCTCGCTCTCGATATCTTCGATCAGCGACAGCACGTCGCCCATACCAAGAATTCGGGAAGCAATACGATCTGGATGGAACGGCTCCAGCGCTTCGGTCTTCTCACCGACGCCGAGGAATTTGATCGGCTTACCGGTGATGTGACGGATAGAGAGCGCCGCACCACCGCGAGCATCACCGTCCACTTTCGTTAATACAACGCCGGTCAACGGCAGCGCTTCATTAAACGCTTTTGCGGTATTTGCCGCATCCTGACCGGTCATCGCATCGACAACGAACAGGGTCTCAACCGGATTAATCGCGGCGTGAACCTGTTTGATTTCGTCCATCATCGCTTCGTCAACGTGCAGACGACCGGCGGTATCCACCAGCAGCACGTCGTAAAACTTCAGCTTCGCTTCTTTCAGCGCAGCGTTAACGATGTCGATCGGCTTCTGGCCGACGTCGGACGGGAAGAAATCAACGCTCACCTGCTCGGCCAGCGTTTCCAGCTGTTTAATCGCCGCCGGGCGATAAACGTCCGCGGAGACAACCAGCACCTTCTTCTTGTGCTTCTCACGGAGGAATTTACCCAGCTTCGCGACGCTGGTGGTTTTACCGGCGCCCTGCAGGCCCGCCATCAGCACCACAGCCGGTGGCTGAGCGGCTAAGTCCAGCGCCTGGTTCTCTTCGCCCATTGCCGCAACCAGTTCGTTGCGCACGATCTTGACGAATTCCTGGCCCGGCGTCAGGCTTTTATTAACTTCATGACCCACCGCGCTCTCTTTTACGCGGCTGATGAAATCACGCACGACGGGCAGCGCGACGTCCGCCTCGAGCAGCGCCATGCGCACTTCGCGCAGGGTTTCTTTAATGTTGTCTTCGGTAAGGCGTCCGCGGCCGCTGATGTTGCGCAGCGAACGCGACAAACGATCGGTTAAATTATCAAACATTGTCTCTCGCCTGAGGTGGAAACTGTCGGTCGCCGCAGCGACACTACAAAAACAAATTTGCCGCAGTATAACACGACATGTACCGGGATGTGATGCAACGGTTGGAGCAGACGTCGCGTAACGCTATACTGCTTCTCTTTCTTATTTAGTCAACAGTCGACGCCCATATGCCTGTTTTTGCTCTACTCGCGCTTGTCGCCTATTCCATCAGCCTGGCGCTGATCGTCCCCGGCCTACTGCAAAAGAACAGCAGCTGGCGGCGGATGGCGATACTTTCAGCAACTATTGCGCTGATTTGTCATGCTTTTGCGCTGGAGTCACGCATTTTCCCCGGCGGCGATAGCGGGCAAAATCTCAGCTTGCTCAACGTCGGCTCGCTGGTCAGCCTGATGATCTGTACGGTGATGACCATCGTCGCGTCGCGCAATCGAGGCTGGCTGCTGCTGCCCATCGTCTACGCTTTTGCGCTGATCAATCTGGCCTTCGCCACCTTCGTACCCAACGAGTACATCACGCACCTCGAAACAACCCCGGGCATGCTGGTGCATATTGGCCTGTCGCTCTTCTCTTACGCAACGCTGATCATTGCCGCCCTGTATGCCCTGCAGCTGGCCTGGATTGACTATCAGCTGAAAAACAAAAAGCTGGCTTTTAGTCACGAAATGCCGCCGCTGATGAGTATTGAGCGTAAAATGTTTCATATCACCCAGGTCGGCGTGGTGCTGCTGACGCTGACGCTGTGCACCGGGCTGTTCTACATGCACAACCTGTTCAGCACGGAAAACATTGATAAAGCCGTGCTGTCGATCGTGGCGTGGTTCGTTTATATCGTCCTGCTATGGGGACACTACCATGAAGGCTGGCGCGGTCGCCGGGTCGTCTGGTTTAACGTCACCGGCGCAGGCCTACTGACGCTGGCTTATTTTGGCAGCCGCGTACTTCAGCAGTTTATTAGCTAAATCCAGACTACGAGCAACTCCACCGGGCAGCATTACAACAGGCCATATGAACGCCGGCAGCGCCGACAAACCGCCGCATATTCTAAGGATGCGAAGGTTACAGTCTCTGCCGGATCGGGCCGGTAATCGTCCGGTGGGACAGGCTTTAAGGAGTCCCTCCTGGAACACATCTCTACCACCACGCTAATCGTGACGTTGATTATCATGGTGATCATCTCAGCCTATTTCTCCGGTTCTGAGACCGGCATGATGACGCTGAACCGCTACCGCCTGCGTCATATGGCGAAACAGGGCAACCGGCAGGCGAAGCGCGTCGAAAAGCTGCTGCGCAAACCCGATCGCTTAATCAGCCTGGTGCTGATCGGCAACAACCTGGTTAATATCCTCGCCTCTGCGCTGGGGACTATTGTGGGTATGCGCCTGTACGGCGATGCCGGCGTCGCGATTGCCACCGGGATTCTGACCTTCGTGGTGCTGGTGTTTGCCGAGGTCCTGCCCAAGACTATCGCCGCGCTGTATCCGGAGAAAGTCGCCTATCCGAGTAGCTTCCTGCTGGCGCCGCTGCAGATACTGATGATGCCGCTGGTGTGGCTGCTGAACACCATCACCCGCCTTCTGATGCGAATGATGGGCATCAAGACCGATATCATTATCAGCGGGGCGCTGAGCAAAGACGAGCTGCGCACCATCGTGAATGAATCGCGCACGCAGATCTCCCGTCGCAATCAGGACATGCTGCTGTCGGTGCTGGACCTCGAAAAGGTCAGCGTGGACGACATTATGGTTCCGCGTAACGAGATTATCGGTATCGATATTAACGATGACTGGAAGTCTATCGTCCGCCAGCTCACCCACTCGCCGCACGGCCGCATTGTGCTCTACCGCGGTTCGCTGGATGACGCCATCAGCATGCTGCGCGTCAGGGAAGCCTACCGCCTGATGACCGAGAAAAAGGAGTTCACCAAAGAGGTGATGCTCCGCGCCGCGGACGAGATTTACTTCGTACCGGAAGGCACGCCGCTGAGCACGCAGCTGGTGAAGTTTCAGCGCAATAAGAAGAAGGTGGGGCTGGTGGTCGATGAGTATGGCGATATCCAGGGCCTGGTGACCGTTGAAGATATTCTGGAAGAGATTGTCGGCGACTTTACGACCTCGATGTCACCCACCCTGGCGGAGGAAGTGACCCCGCTCAACGACGGCTCGGTGATTATTGACGGCAGCGCCAACGTTCGTGAAATCAATAAGGCGTTTAACTGGCACCTGCCGGAAGACGAAGCCAGAACGATTAACGGCATTATTCTCGAAGCGCTGGAAGAGATCCCCGTTCCCGGCACGCGCGTGCGCATCGAGCAGTACGACATCGATATTCTCGACGTTCAGGACAATATGATTAAGCAGGTGAAGGTGATGCCGGTGAAGCCGCTTCGTGAAAGCGCGGCGGAATAATCGGGCATTAACGCAGTGCAGCGGTGAACCTCGGTTCGCCGTTTTTTTTTGCCGCAAACCGGCGCTAGCGCAGGGAAATAAAGCATAAAAAAACGGCCACCCGCAGGCGGCCGTTTTACAGCGAATTACTTCGCCTTCGCCACGGTCACCATCGCTGCGCGAATAGTACGACCGTTCAGGGTGTAGCCTTTTTGCATCACGCCCAGCACGTTGCCTGCCGCCACGTCTTCAGACTCAACCATCGCGATGGCCTGGTGGACGTTAGGATCCAGCGGCACGTTGGTCTCGGCAATCACTTCCACGCCGAATTTATGCACAACGTCCAGCATCGACTTCAGCGTCAGCTCAATACCTTCAACCATAGAAGCCATGTCCGGATTAGCTTTATCAGCCACTTCCAGCGCGCGGTCCAGGCTATCGATCACCGGCAGCAGTTCGTTAACGAACTTCTCCAGGGCGAATTTATGCGCCTTTTCCACGTCAAGCTCAGTGCGACGACGCAGGTTTTCCATTTCCGCTTTTACGCGCAGGACACCTTCGCGTTCACGAGTCTGGGCTTCAACCAACTGCGCTTCCAGATTCGCAATTTTTTCATCGCGCGGATCCACCTGGTCAGCAGAAACCTCAGGCTCAACCGCCTCAACGTTGTCGTGCTGTTCCGTGATAATTTCTTCCGGGGCTTGCCCGTCAGGCGTTTTCTGTTCTTTACTACTCATGAATTTCTCCGCGTTTTTTTTCGCATTCATCTCGCTAACTTCGCTTATTATGGGGATCAGTTTCCGGGTTTCAAGGGAAGCAGTCAGATTGTCATCATTCATTTAACGCAAGGACATCCAGAACATGAAGAACCATTTCAAGTGTATAGGCATTGTGGGGCACCCTCGTCACCCAACCGCGCTGACCACACATGAAATGCTCTGGCGCTGGCTATGCAGCAAAGGCTATGAAGTTCTGGTTGAACAACAGATCGCCCATGAGCTACAGCTTAGCAACGTCAAAACGGGAACGCTGGCGGAAATTGGCCAACAGGCGGATCTGGCGGTCGTCGTTGGCGGTGATGGCAACATGCTCGGCGCCGCGCGCACCCTGGCGCGGTATGATATTCAGGTTATCGGCATTAACCGCGGCAATCTTGGTTTTCTGACCGACCTCGACCCGGATAACGCGCTGCAGCAGCTTGCCGACGTGCTTGAAGGCCACTATATCGCCGAAAAACGCTTTCTGCTTGAGGCCCAGGTCTGCCAGCAGGATTGCCAGAAGCGCATTAGCACGGCAATTAATGAAGTGGTTCTGCATCCGGGCAAGGTCGCGCATATGATTGAGTTCGAGGTCTATATCGACGAGGTCTTTGCCTTCTCCCAGCGCTCCGACGGCCTGATTATCTCCACCCCGACTGGCTCCACCGCCTATTCGCTCTCCGCCGGTGGCCCCATTCTGACGCCTTCGCTCGATGCCATCACCCTGGTGCCGATGTTCCCGCATACGCTCTCGGCCCGCCCGCTGGTTATTAACGGCGACAGCACCATTCGCCTGCGCTTCTCCCAGCGCTGCAGCGACCTTGAGATCAGCTGCGACAGCCAGATAGCCCTGCCGATTCAGGATGGCGAAGATGTCTTAATCCACCGCTGCGACTACCACCTGAATCTTATTCACCCGAAAGATTACAGCTATTTCAACACATTGAGCACCAAGCTCGGCTGGTCGAAAAAATTATTCTGATTTTATAAGCTGCCTCTTTACTGGATAAAAAACCAGTCTATACTGTACGAAAACACAGTAATGGTTTTTCATACAGGAAGGCAGCTATGTTGGCGCAACTTACCATCAGTAATTTTGCTATCGTTCGTGAACTGGAGATCGATTTCCACAGCGGCATGACCGCCATCACCGGGGAAACCGGTGCGGGGAAATCGATAGCCATCGATGCGCTTGGCCTGTGCCTTGGCGGCAGAGCGGAAGCAGACATGGTGCGAAGAGGCGCCAGCCGCGCAGACCTGTGCGCGCGCTTCGCGCTAAAAGATACGCCTGCGGCGCAGCGCTGGCTGGAAGAGAACCAGCTGGAGAGCGGACGTGAGTGTTTACTTCGCCGCGTCATCAGCACCGACGGCCGCTCGCGCGGCTTCATTAACGGTACCGCCGTTCCGCTCTCCCAGCTTCGCGAGCTCGGCCAGCTGCTTATCCAGATCCACGGCCAGCACGCGCACCAGCTGTTAACCAGGCCAGAACATCAAAAAACGCTGCTCGATGGTTATACCGGTGAGTATGCGCTTACTCAGCTCATGGCCGGGCATTATCGCCAGTGGCACCAGAGCTGCCGCGAGCTGGCGCAGCATCAGCAGCAGAGCCAGGAACGCGCCGCCCGCGCCGACCTGCTGCAGTATCAGCTAAAAGAGCTGAACGAGTTCTGCCCTCAGCAGGGTGAATTCGAACAAATCGACGAAGAGTACAAACGCCTTGCCAACAGCGGCCAGCTGCTAAGCACCTGCCAGCATGCGCTGACGGTGATGGCGGACGGCGAAGAGGCGAACCTGCAGAGCCAGCTCTACGCCGCTAAGCAGCTGGTGAGCGAGCTGGTCGGCATGGACAGCAAGCTCTCGAGCGTGCTGGATATGCTGGAAGAAGCCTCCATTCAGCTTAGCGAGGCAACCGACGAGCTGCGCCATTACAACGACCGCCTGGATCTCGACCCGAACCGCCTGTTCGAACTGGAGCAGCGCATCTCGCGGCAGATATCCCTCGCGCGCAAGCATCAAATTACGCCGGAAGAGCTGCCTGCGTTCTATCAGGCGCTGTTAGAAGAGCAGCGCCTGCTGGACGACAGCGCGGGCTCGCTGGAGTCGCTCAGCCAGACGGTGGTTGAACATCACCAGCTGGCGCTGGAAACGGCCCGCCAGCTGCACGCCGCGCGTCAGCGCAGCGCCGATGAGCTGACCCGGCTGATCACTGAAAGTATGCACTCACTTTCAATGCCTCACGGAGTCTTTGCTATCGATATCGCCTTTGATGAGCGTCATCTGACCGCAGAAGGCGCGGATCGCATCGAGTTTCGCGTGACGACCAACCCCGGCCAGCCGCTGCAGCCTATTGCTAAAGTGGCCTCCGGCGGCGAGCTATCCCGTATTGCGCTGGCGATTCAGGTCATTACCGCGCGGAAGATGGAAACGCCGGCGCTGATTTTCGATGAAGTTGATGTCGGCATCAGCGGCCCAACGGCCGCCGTGGTCGGCAAGCTGCTGCGCCAGCTGGGAGAATCGACTCAGGTCATGTGCGTCACTCACCTGCCGCAGGTGGCTGGCTGCGGTCACCATCACTTTATCGTCTGCAAAGAGACCGACGGTGAGATGACAGAAACCCACATGCATCCGCTGGATAAACGCGCGCGTCTGCAGGAGCTGGCTCGCCTGCTGGGCGGGAGCGAAGTCACGCGCAACACGCTGGCGAACGCGAAAGAGTTGCTTGCGGCGTAAACTTTTTGATTTGCGCAGAGTCATAGTGAACAGCAAATTGCCGCAAGACCTGCAGTCGAAGGTTTCCAACTGGGCAAAGGTCTATTATTATCGGCATATTACAGATGAGCCACGTACTGCTCGGGCCCGAAAAGGAATCAAATCACTATGCGCTGTAAAACGCTGACTGCTGCCGCAGCGGTTCTTCTTATGTTGACCGCAGGCTGTTCCACTCTGGAACGAGTGGTTTACCGTCCTGACATCAACCAGGGTAACTATCTGGCACCTAACGATGTAGCAAAAATTCGTGTCGGCATGACGCAACAGCAGGTTGCTTATGCTCTGGGTACCCCAATGATGTCGGATCCGTTTGGCACTAACACCTGGTTCTACGTTTTCCGTCAGCAGCCTGGGCATGAAAAAATTACCCAGCAGACCCTCACTCTGACCTTTAACAGCAGCGGTGTGTTAACCAACATTGATAACAAACCGGCTCTGACCAAAGACTGATGCGCAGACCGCGGCGGTAGTCATACCGCTCTGGAAACGCAAAAAGCGCTCATTGAGCGCTTTTTTTTATGCCAACCGATACTACTTCTCGTCGTTCTTTTTTTCTGCCCGCTGGCGCCGCAGCTCTTTCGGGTCGGCAATCAGCGGCCGGTAAATCTCCACCCGGTCGCCATCATGAACCTCATCGTGCAGCTTAGCCGGGCGGCTATAAATCCCCACCTTGTTTTTCGCAAGGTCGATATCGTCGCGTAGCGCCAGAAGCCCGCTGGCAATAATCGCCTGTTCGACGGTCGCCCCCTCCTCCAGCTTTACGCTTTGCAGATACTGCTTTTCCGGCAAGGCATAGGCGACTTCAACGACGATTTTAGCCGACACGATAAACCTCTTTGGCACGGGTGGTAAACGCCTGCACCATGTTGAGCGCCAGCTCTTTAAAGATGCGGCCAAACGCCATTTCAATCAGCTTATTGGTGAACTCAAAATCAAGGTGGAATTCAATTTTGCACGCCTCCGGGCTCAGCGGAATAAACCGCCAGCCGCCAATAAGCGATTTAAACGGGCCATCGACCAGACTCATCAGGATGCTCTGGTTGCTGGTTAGCGTATTTCGCGTTGTGAAAGTCTTGCTGATCCCTGCCTTGGACACATCAACCGCCGCCATCATTTGCGTCGGCCCGGACTCCAGCACGCGGCTACCGGTGCAGCCTGGCAAAAAATCAGGGTAGGACTTCACATCGTTTACGAGTTGATACATCTGCTCCACGCTGAACGGCACCAGCGCGGTACGGCTAATCTGAGGCATAGCAAGTTCCACATTTAAACACGGCGCAAATAATATCATTTATCTGCTGCTAAAAAAAACGCTGTGCCACAACTCATGCTAAGATAACGCGTTACACCTCGCAGGATGGATTGAGGTAACTATGTATAAGATAAGCGATGACTTCAGGACACTATGACTAAGAAAAAATCACACAAACCTGGATCAGCCACCATTGCGCTGAATAAACGCGCCCGTCATGAATACTTTATCGAAGATGAATACGAGGCGGGTCTTGCCCTGCAAGGGTGGGAAGTTAAATCTCTGCGCGCCGGCAAAGCCAACATCGGCGATAGCTACGTGATCCTGAAGGACGGCGAAGCCTATCTGTTTGGTGCCAACTTTACGCCAATGGCCGTGGCTTCAACCCACTACGTCTGTGACCCGACGCGCACCCGTAAGCTGCTGCTGAATCAGCGTGAGCTGGATGCGCTGTACGGCCGTATTAACCGGGAAGGTTATACCGTCGTTGCCCTGTCGCTGTACTGGAAAAACGCCTGGTGCAAAGTCAAAATCGGCGTGGCAAAAGGTAAGAAACAGCACGACAAGCGTACCGATCTGAAAGACCGCGAATGGGCGGTAGATAAAGCGCGCATTATGAAACACGCCGGACGCTAATCTCCTCCTCTAAGGGCCAGCTAAGCTGGCCCTTGTGCTATATCGTTGTTGATGCTGCTTTTTTGCCCAACCAGGCGCCATAAACCACCGAACGGGGGCTGGTAAGCCTGTTCATAAATCTGTTATACTTGTTCTAACACATTGGGGCTGATTCTGGATTCGACGGGATTCGCGAAACCCAAGGTGCATGCCGAGGGGCGGTTGGCCTCGTAAAAAGCCGCAAAAAAATAGTCGCAAACGACGAAAACTACGCTTTAGCAGCTTAATAACCTGCTAAGAGCCCTCTCTCCCTAGCTTCCGCTCTTAAGACGGGGATCAAAGAGAGGTCAAACCCAAAAGAGATCGCATGGATGTCCTGCCTGGGGCTGAAGTGTTAAAACTAATCAGGCTAGTCTGGTAGTGGCGTGTCTGTCCGCAGGTGCCAGGCGAATGTAAAGACTGACTAAGCATGTAGTGCCGAGGATGTAGGAATTTCGGACGCGGGTTCAACTCCCGCCAGCTCCACCAAATCATGATCCGGATACGTCCGGTGAAGTACAGAAAGCCCGCACGGCACAAGCTCTGCGGGCTTTTTTGTGTCTGTCGTTGTCCGAGAACATCCGGCTAAATCCGGTGATTATTGGTATACGTTTAGGTATACGGTAGGATGTATACCTAAAAGCGTATACCAATTCATGAAGGAGCGGCCACAGTGGCACGGACAACACGCCCCCTGACCAACACCGAAGTTCTGCGCGCTAAAGCGTTAGAGAAGGATCTAACGCTGCATGATGGCGACGGGCTTTTCCTGATAGTGAAAACCAGCGGGAAAAAGCTCTGGCGTTTCCGTTATCAACGCCCGGCCACAAAGCAGCGAACAATGATGGGGCTCGGTGCCTTCCCTGCTCTTTCGCTTGCTGATGCCCGAGGGTTAAGAGCTGATTACCTTGCCTTATTAGCCAACGGAATCGACCCGCAAATTCAAGCTGAAGTTGCAGAGGAAGAACAGCAAATCGCACTGGACAGTATTTTTTCAACGGTCGCCGCTAACTGGTTCCAGCTCAAAAGCAAAAGCGTAACCCCTGATTACGCAAAAGATATTTGGCGTTCACTAGAGAAAGATGTATTCCCTGCCATCGGTGAGATCCCCGTCCAGCAAATCAAAGCCCGGACACTGGTTGAAGCTCTTGAGCCAATCAAAGCTCGTGGGGCGCTTGAGACTGTACGTCGACTGGTGCAGCGCATTAACGAGATAATGATTTATGCCGTAAACACTGGCCTGATTGATTCTAATCCAGCATCAGGTGTTGGGATGGCCTTTGAGAAGCCCAAAAAACAAAATATGCCGACGCTCCGGCCAGAAGAATTACCAAAGCTGATGCGTTCTTTGGTTATGTCTAATCTGTCTGTTCCGACGCGTTGTCTTATTGAGTGGCAACTTCTGACTCTTGTGCGCCCTTCTGAAGCCTCCGGTACTCGGTGGGCAGAGATCGATCTCGATGCAAAGCTCTGGACGATTCCAGCCGAACGGATGAAGGCCAAGCGTGAGCACATTGTTCCTCTATCTCCTCAGGCATTAGAGATTCTGGAAGTGATGAAACCAATCAGTGTTCATCGTGAACATGTTTTTCCCAGTAGAAATGACCCTAAACAGTCAATGAATAGCCAAACTGCTAATGCAGCACTCAAACGCATTGGTTATGGTGGGAAATTAGTTGCTCACGGGTTACGATCCATCGCAAGTACTGCACTCAATGAAGCCGGATTTAATCCTGATGTAATTGAAGCTGCACTTGCTCACATTGATAAAAATGAAGTTCGAAGGGCATATAATCGTTCCATTTATCTCGAGCAACGCATAACATTGATGGAATGGTGGGGTAATTATGTTCATAATTAAAAATTGATATTGTACAATTTAAGTTATTGCTAAAAGTCATCATTTAGACACTCAGGAACGAAATAAAATCTGGCACAATATTAGCTTTTTAAAGATGGCTCAATGAGAGCCATCTTTAATTCAACGTTTAGTTACTGTTATGCTCGTGCTGAAAGGAGGATATGCTGAAGTTGAATGTACTTCATCATAAATCGCTACTACACTCCCACTTTCATCTAATTGATGATAAACATATTCATCATTATCTCGTCCCTTTCGTAATCCTTTCCACTCCATTGATACTTGTTCAATGGTATGATTGTCTGGAATTGAGAATTTCTTTCTAATATTTTCTGACATAATTAAAGCCCTTTCAATTTTTTTTGATTAAAACATCTTTAACATTCGACCACTCATTTAACATGCTAACATTTAAAATACTATCTTTAATTCTGACATCAACAACTTTCTGTCTTGGGTCAGATAATTCATGAAGAAGCCTTGAGCTTTCAATGGAGAATGCTTTGAGAGAGTTAAATCCAATTATCGCCCTATTAAAATACTGTTCACTTATTCGCTGAACACCTAAAGTTAAATCATTTGGGTCCAAACATATCTGTATTGCGGATTGCCCATCCATTATGAACACGGCGTGTACATTGTTCCTAAGGAACTCCGTTCTAACCTCTTGAAGATCCGTTAAAATACAAATAGAAATATCATTCTGCAAAAAAGCGACTAACGCCTCCTTCTCTAGAGACAAAGTAAACGGATATGCAGTCCCCCAATCTTCTTCAGGAGTAAGTGAGTGTATTAATGTCGACTCTCCAAAATCGACACCAATAAAATGTTTCATTGCGTTTTCGAGTTGTTGTTTAGGCAAGTCAGTTCGTACGCAAAAATAAACAAGTCCCTTTTCAACCTCTTTGCTTGCATATCCATCAATGAGAGATTGCTTTATTAAATAATTGATATCTTCATAATAGGTGATTTCTTCACCTCTATTTTCAACCCTATATGCATCCAATCCATTTTTGAAAGAAGGTGCATAGTCATTTCTATAAAACTCTGATAACTTTTGCAATTCAAGCAATTGTCTGCTAACTCTTGCCCCAGGGTTTTTGTGCATTTTCCTTTTCACCTCAATAGGTACAGGATCACTCATTCCTAACGCACAAACATCCCCATGGCGTATAACATTAGTAATATCAGATAAGACTACTGGGACATTGTATCGAAGCCCCATTTTGAGAACCTTCCACTCTTGTCTGAACCCCTCTTTTCCTGAAATGAAGCCTGCATCCTCCTTTACATTATAGTCATCATCATAATAAAGAACTTTCAAATTAGAGTTTGGGACATAAATATTTGCAATACCATCACCAAAAAATCGCCACGTGACTATCAATTCTTTCCTAGCTCTCAACCTAGGATCTATTTTTTTGAGAACTTCTTTTATACCTTTTGACTCTATCTTATTTAATTTCCCGCTGCCTTTAATTTTCTTTAAGCGCGAACGAGCTTTCTTAAGCCGGTGGATTCTCTTTTCTTCCTTAACTATTTTTCGTATTAAGAATTTATGAAATTCAAGTAATAAAGAAAAATCATCTGGATCTTTTTTTAAATCACTTATAAACCTTGATGCCTCGACAAAGTCACGTTGATATCTAGGAAAACGCATAATCTGCCCCGTTATATTTCACTGATAATAATAGCGAAACTCATAGTGAGTTGCGGGTCAAGCAACAACTTTGAAAATTGTGTAGTTCCCCTCATAGTTTACTTATTGGATTTTTACATACTCTTAAACTGAAAACCGTCTCAGCCTGATTCGTGAATCGTTTCTGATTCAGATGTATTGACAGTCCCCGGCCACCATAGGAAGGAATACCTCCTGTGAATACCTACACCAGAGGTGAGCGGCTTCAGAAGCAACAGAATCAGCACCATACCACCCATAACCTTACGCAGCTCTGTGACGTGCTCAGGCCGTTAAAATAAATAAACACTTTAATGCGGGCGCGCAGTGCTTTCCCCGCCTCGCCTGCACGCTTCGTGGGTCGGTTTTCATGCAGGTGCATCGGGGGGCTCAGGCCGCGCCGGAACGGGTCTGGGAAGGGAGTGACGGGACGGGAAAACGCATGCAAAACCATGCACCCTGTGGATGCATGGCTTAATTCGGGAAAAATAGCGGTATTTTCGGGGATTTTTTGCGGGGCTACTTACTGGCCAGTTCCGTGCGCCGGCGGGCATAAATCAGGCTCTGCGCGGGGGTGTATTTTTCCTGATTATCCACCCGCGAAGCCGCGTCAGGCCTGAATCCGATGGCCGTTAAAATATCGCTGTCTTCTGCCGAATAATTAATTTCTTCACCGGTACTCAGCCACACGGACAGGGCTTCGCGCAGGTAATGCGCCGAACGGTCGAGCGCATGGCCGGTCAGGAGTGCGGGCAGCTGACTGAGTCCCATCAGCTCCGGGGCAAGCGTGGCCGCCAGTTCAGCACCGTGCGCCTGCATAAAGTCATTCAGCCGGTTGCGGATACTGATGCGCTGTACCGATTCATGGGAGCGGATATAGCGCCCGGCGGCCTGATTTATCTCCCATTTTTTGACATCGATAATGTCGCGCAGTGTCTGCATTCTGCCCGGTATACGCTCATCCCCGGCCAGCACCTGTTCCTGATATTCCTGCTCTGCGGCCGCCAGTTCGGCCTTACAGTTCAGCCAGGCGGTTTCGTTCTTCTGACAGGCTTCAAAAGCCTGCTGTAGCGTAAGGGTGGTCATGGTCAGTTCTCCCCTGATTAATGACGGTATGGCGAGCTGTAGCAGCCCTGCACTTTACGGGGTGCCGGGGGTGTGACCGGCTCCGCGACAGGCGGCGCTTTCTCCGCCGGGGGCCGGATAACCTCGTCGATGGCTTCAGTGGTGCGGAACGTCGCCGAGCACTCAATATTGGTGCACTGGTGATAGCGCTGTTTGACGTTCTCCGACAGATAGCGGGAGGTGCGGGCATGCGCCGACTTTTTGCAGAACGGACAGTGCATCATGGCAGCAGCCCCCGCGCTTTCAGGTCAGCCTCGCGCTGACGGATTTTCTCCTGCCAGACTTTTAGCTGGCCGGGTGTGCTGGCGGCGTCGTGGTCCATGTGCGCAAGCGCGACGGCCGGGAAACCAGTCAGGGAGAGCACCGGCTCATCCGCTGGCGTGACGGAGAAGTCGCTCACTTTCCTGGTCAGGAAGGTCACCACCTGATGCATGACCTCTTTCTCCGGCTCGATATACCCCTGATGGCCGATGGTGTTGGCGAGCGGGTTTGCCATCACATCCGCTTTCAGCACCATCGCCCGGACCAGTGGCCCGAGGGTGTCGTTCAGCGCCCGGTCGAGCTCTTCCTTCGCATATTCAGACAGTACGGCATGATGCGCGTGGCGGAATGCCCGCGCGGTGCTGTTGCAGGCGACTTTCAGCAGGTCACGTTCAAAGGCCAGCACTTCGGTCAGGTTGTCACATTCCTGCGCCAGCTCCCGGCGGGCCACGCGTTCGATATGGCCGCTTTTCAGCTCATCGGTCAGCATGGCACCCCCGGCACGGAAAGCAGCGCGCCATGTGCGGGTGTCGCTGCCGTTGTCCTGCTCCAGCGCCGCTTTCTGCTCCTCCGCACGGGTGATGGCCGCCAGGGTGTCCTCCATCAGGCGGGCCTGTTCAAGATGGGCCGTTCTGGCTGCGGTCAGTCGCTCCAGCGCCGGTTTCAGGTAATCAGGGATAAAGGTGGTGTCGGTCATGGCAGATTTCCTCGTGGTTTCAACTTGAGGTGATTCTGCCGGGGCACACACAACAACACGACCTGTTGCGGTTGTGGCAGTGCTGGCACAAACAGGACGTCAAAACCCGGCTTGCCAGAGAAAGGTCTCAGGAAAAGCATACTCACCGTTTGTTTTTTTACATATAACTGTTCACTACTGTTCACTTCAAATAAAAGAATAAGCAATACAATAAGTTAAGTGGTGAACAGTTGAGGGTGGAAGTGTTCACCGACTGTTCACTACTGTTCACCTTTCTGTTTTGACAGAGCCCTGCCTATTTAGTCTTTTTTGCGATTAAAAATGAAGAATATATAAATAAAAGTAATCATCGGTTTGCCAAAGGATTATCAGGGATTGTCAACGATTGTCAGGGATTGCCACTGTTTGCCATTTGCTTGTTAACAGTTTGTTGTGTGGTATTTCGCTGCAAAAAGACTTGTTGCCCTCAGGGAAAATATTCACAAAATAGAGAGCTACCCGAGGCCGGACGGACACGACCGGCACTGTATGGACTTTATGAGGTAGCCCGATGCACACCGCTTTTTCTTCCCCGTTTTCTGCCCCTGCCGCGCCGCTGATGCCTGTCTCTGACACCGTTCAGGAGCGCTTTATTCGCCTGCCCGAAGTGATGCATCTGTGCGGGCTGTCCCGCTCCACGATTTACGACCTCATCAGCCGGGAGGCTTTCCCGAAACAAATCTCCCTCGGCGGAAAAAACGTGGCGTGGGCGCAGTCGGAAATCACCGGGTGGATGGCCGACCGTATCGCCGAACGCAACCGGGGCTATGACGCATGATGATGCCCGTTCCGCAAAAACCCTCTTTTTCTGGCTTGCTTCCCTTCGCCGTTTCCAGGTATAGTTTTATCGCTGTCGCAAAATCGGCAGCCGGAATTGGCGTTCCGCAATACTCAATGGCGACACCAGACGCGCCACGCGTCTTTTTTTTCGTCGTAGCTCAGGCACACCTATTTTCCGGGCTGTGGTGTTTACGCACACACCGCAGCTCCAGCAAGATAATGGTGGTCCGGGCGGGGCAGCCTTCGGGCTGGCCGGTACCCATTGAGGCCGGTTACGCCAACCCCGTTCGGGCTACCACCAGTGAAATTGGCGTTTCCGGTGGTAGCAGTAACCGCTACTCAATGGAGGCTGCCATCATGGCTACTATCCTCACCCCGTCACACCCGCAATTTGTCTTCGTGTTTGCCGCTGTTCGTCGCGCAGACCGTCAGCCCCGTATCTGTATGCTCCGCGCCGTCGCCGGGGATGAACACGCCGCACGCCTTTCCCTCGTTCGCGATTACGTCCTCTCGTTTGCCGGTCGTCTGCCGGTGGCGGAGGTGCACGCATGAAACATACCACCCTCAGCATTAAAGAACTCGAATGCCTTGAGCACCTGCGCAACGTCGGCCACTTTGTCAGCGCGATGATGCAGGAGCAGGACTGCACCTCCCTGCGCCGCGACCCGGCGCAACAGTCGCAGCTTACCTCCGTGATTTACCTGATGACCGCCCAGCTCGACGGCGTGGTCGAGCGCTGCAACCAGCGCTGGCTGACCGGGGAGGGCAACGTATGAAAACGCCTCTGCCGCCCGTATTACGTGCCGCCCTGTATCGCCGCGCCGTGGCCTGTGCCTGGCTGACCCTGTGCGAACGTCAGCACCGCTATCCTCACCTCACCCTCGACGCGCTGGAAAGTGCCATCGCCGCCGAGCTGGAGGGCTTCTACCTGCGCCAGCACGGCGAGGAAAAAGGCCGCCTGATTGCCTGTGCGCTGCTGGAAGATTTGATGCAGGCCGGGCCGCTGAAAGCCGCCCCGTCGCTGTCCTTCCTCGGGCTCGCCGTGATGGATGAGCTCTGCGCCCGCCATCTGACATCGCCTGTACTGCACTGAGGGAGAAAACCATGAAAATGAACGTAACGGACACCGTAAAACAGGCGTGCGGCCACTGGCCGCGCATTCTCCCGGCGCTGGGAATGAAAGTGATAAAAAACCGCCATCAGGCCTGCCCGGTGTGTGGCGGCGCTGACCGTTTCCGCTTTGACGATAAAGAGGGGCGCGGCACATGGTTCTGTAACCAGTGCGGCGCCGGTGACGGCCTGAAACTGGTTGAGAAGGTGTTCGGCATATCGGCATCCGAGGCCGCCGGGAAGGTGAACGCCGTCACCGGCCACCTGCCGCCGGTGGCCCCGGAGGTGATGGCGGCCGCAGAGGCCGCAACGGAGGCCGACCGCAAAGCGGCGGCCGCGCTGGCCGTCAGGCTGATGGAGAAAACGCGCCCGGCCACCGGCAACGCCTACCTGACCCGCAAGGGCTTTGCCGGTCGTGAGTGTCTGACGCTGACCACGTCGCACAAAACCGGCGGCGTGGCTTACCGTGACGGTGATGTGGTGGTGCCGCTGTATGACGAAACCGGCGCGCTGGTTAACCTCCAGCTTATTAATGCTGAGGGGCTCAAACGTACCCTGAAAGGCGGGCAGGTCAAAGGGGCATGCCATCTCATTGACGGGCAGAAACAGGCGGGAAAACGCCTGTGGATAGCGGAGGGCTATGCGACCGCGCTCACCGTGCATCACCTGACCGGCGAAACCGTCATGGTGGCGCTGTCGTCCGTGAACCTTCTTTCTCTGGCGAGCCTGGCCCGTCAGAAACACCCGGCCTGTCAGATTATCCTCGCCGCTGACCGTGACCTGAACGGCGACGGCCAGAACAAAGCCGCCGCGGCCGCAGCAGCCTGCGAGGGCATTGTCGCCCTGCCGCCGGTGTTCGGTGACTGGAATGATGCGGTGATGCTGAAAGGGGAGGACGCCACGCGGAAAGCCATTTATGTCGCCATCCGGCCAGCGGCACAAAGCCCCTTCGACACCATGAGCGAGGCGGAATTTACCGCCATGAGCGCCAGCGATAAGGCAATGCGGGTGCATGAGCATTACGGCGAAGCGCTGGCTGTGGACGCCAACGGCCAGCTTCTGTCCCGGTATGAAAACGGCATCTGGAAGGTGATAACGCCGTCTGATTTTGCCCGCGATGTGGCCGGACTGTTCCAGCGCCTGCGCGCCCCGTTCTCGTCGGGGAGAATTGCGTCGGTGGTGGAGACCCTGAAGCTGATTATTCCCCAGCAGGATGCACCGGCACGCCGTCTGATTGGTTTTCGCAACGGGGTGCTCGATACCCGCTCAGGTATATTCAGCCCGCACAGCAAATCGCACTGGCTGCGCACCCTGTGCGACGTGGATTTTACCCCGCCGGTGGAGGGGGAAACACTGGAAACCCACGCGCCGAATTTCTGGCGCTGGCTCGACCGGGCGGCCAGTGGCAAGCCGACAAAACGTAACGTGATTCTGGCCGCACTGTTTATGGTGCTGGCGAACCGCTACGACTGGCAGCTCTTTCTCGAAGTGACCGGCCCCGGCGGCAGCGGGAAAAGTATTCTCGCCGAAATTGCCACGATGCTGGCCGGAGAGGATAACGCCACGTCAGCCGATATCGACACGCTGGAAGACCCGCGCAAGCGTGCCTCCCTGATTGGCTTCTCGCTCATTCGTCTGCCTGACCAGGAGAAATGGAGCGGTGACGGTGCCGGACTCAAGGCCATCACTGGCGGCGATGCGGTGTCGGTCGACCCGAAATACCAGAATCCCTACTCGACGCATATTCCGGCGGTCATTCTGGCGGTCAACAACAACCCGATGCGCTTCACCGACCGCAGCGGCGGCGTGTCACGTCGCCGGGTGATTATCCACTTCCCGGAGCAGATTGCGCCGGAAGAACGCGACCCGCAGCTCAGGGATAAAATCGCCCGCGAGCTGGCCGTGATTGTGCGCCAGTTGATGCAGCAGTTCAGCGACCCGATGAGTGCCCGCGCGCTGCTCCAGTCGCAGCAGAACTCAGACGAGGCGCTCAGCATCAAACGCGATGCTGACCCGACGTTTGATTTTTGCGGCTATCTGGAGGCGCTGCCGGAGCCGGACGGAATGTATATGGGGAACGCCAACATTATCCCGCGCCAGCCTCGCCTGTATCTGTATCACGCTTATCTGGTGTACATGGAAGCCCATGGCTACAGGAATGCGCTCAGCCTGACCATGTTCGGCAAGGGGCTCTCAGCCATGCTGAAAGAGTACGGTCTGAATTATGAGAAGCGCCGCACAAATCAGGGCATGCAGACCAATCTCGCCCTAAGGGAGGAAAGCAACGCCGACTGGCTGCCGAAGTGCGATGAACCCACCGCTTCATAACCTACCCGGACCGGCATTGCCGGTCTTTTTTTGCCTGCTCACCGGCCAGAGTGAACAGTGAAGTGCTCACTGTTCACCGAGTATTCACCAACTAACTTAATGAAATAAAACAATAAAAACACCGAGTGAACAGTGTGAACAGTTTTTCCGAAAAAAACTTTTACCCTCCAAAGTGATCAGACCGCTCAGCGCCAGGAGCGGACGTTGCTGACGTTATCGAACATTAGGCCGGATAGCTAAGCTTGTGGCCCTCTTAGGGCAATGCTGACATTTCAATAATTGAGTATGATTATGAGATGATAGCGGTTTATTGCTAAATGGTGATCGGGACGGTAGGCAATTGCATTCGAGGATTTTATACTAGCCACAAGCTTTTATTAATTGAATACATTGAAAGCTGAATAGGTCTAGGGCTTAGAAGAAAGCACAACTAAAAACTGACGCTTATCTTTATGGGGGAACAATGAGCGGTATTCGTATAACACAGGCTATTGACAACAATCAGATTTTAATAGATGTAATTGCTTTTAATTCTAGTGTTAATCCCTATCCACTCAAATGCCCTGATCCAAATTGCTCTGCTCATTTGGTATATGTTAAAAGCCATATTCGTAGGAATATTAACAAAACACTGCATATTCCTGCTTTCTTTAGGCTGGAAAGAAAATTCACGCATGACAAATTTTGTCAGTATGGGACTTCAGGCCTAGATACAATTTATGCAGGTGATTCCAGTCATGATATCAACCGTGCGCTTGCCAAAGGTAATAAAATATTCCGTATACATATACTCGATGTAGATGATATCGATAAATTAAGCAAAAAAGCTGCAACTGTGCAGGCAAACCCGCCTTCTGATACTACAGACCGCGTTTATTTCAAGAGAGGCCGGAAAGCGCCTTACGTAAAGAACATGGACAGCTTACGGGAAATCTATGAATACGGCAAAGCTAACCCCAACCAGAGAAATACCATAAAAATTGTCACGGGAACAAGTACAGTAACGTGGTCTGATTTTTTCTATGAAACAGCTCAGCTAGATCAGTTATCAACTTACCTTCAGACTGTAAAAATAGCTCAGGTTGCTGTAATCATGAAAGTGCATGTGGCGAGAACACCCTTGGCGAAGTTTAATCATCGACACTTCATTGAAGGTTCGCCCATGAGGCTGAAAGGAGGCCCTAATGTATATCCTACGATTCAATTAGGAAATGTTACTCCGCAATTATTTCCTTTGAGCAGTAACGTGATGGTACTCGGTAAGTTTACTGTTCCAATAAATAGTAAAATGATAATGGATCCCGTATTTGATCGTGAAGTCAGAACCATAGTTTCTAGTGAAGAACAGGTGCTGCTCCTTTGAAATTACCGAAATCTGGTTCGGCTAACTCTGCCCAGTTTGAAACATAATGCAATGAGCACATTTTCCACTGCTTTTTTTAATCATTTTTGCTTGATTAAAACTGACTTCCGCTCCTCGCTCAGAGCGGACTTTCTGCTCAGTGAGTCAGTTTGCTTCGTACCAGGAGCAGACATTGCTCACCTATAAGTCTCCCAGCAAAACGAAAAATTCATCTTTGCAACCTTTTTATATTTATATAAAGTTCCTCAATCAACTCTTCTGAATTTTGGCTGTAATGTAATGCCCGATGGCAATTGGGGCATAATGCAACACAATTGCTTATGGTGTCAGCACCAGATAAAGAAAGCGGTATCACATGATGTACCTCGAGATATGGGGTGTCGCCATTAATTAAGAACGGTGCATTTTCACCACATCTTTCACAAACGCCCTTACTCTTTTGCAATACCCAAGCTTTAACAGCGGGATCCCGAATATAAACCTTCTGAACTCTTTCTAATGTTCCAGGTGTTTTATATCCCTCGGGTTCTTTCAAAGGAATATTTATTAGCCTACTGACCCTTTTACTTAGAATACTCTCATCATCAGTAGGCTCGAAAAGCACTGACATGTCTCCGTATATGATAGGTTTCCAAAATTCAGCATTGTTGACTCCTGGAACATTTATCATTACTCGCTTGGTTCTGTTCCCTGATGGTGTATCTTTTTTACCAGTGCTGCTGAAATGATTCTGATACCTACACATTTTTTGGCGAATATCGGAAGGGTTGCTTCCCACTAAAGAAAAATACTCATCAGGATGTATTTTCCTTTCAGCTACAGATGGTATATGTCTTCTGACTGGTGATGAGGCCAAATACACAATGACTTTGTCTACCCCGGAGTCAATAAGTCGTTCAATGATATAATCGAGGGCAACATTATAATCTTTGTTTCTATGTGCCGGTCCCCAGGACTCAAGTATCAGGCCATAAACCCCATCTTCTTCACCAACCAGGCATTCAGCGTTCAGTTCCATACCATTTTTATCAAGAACTTGCATTGGTTTGATCTTTTGTGAGTATTTTCTACAAAATATCCTTCATCTATATGAACATGCAACATTTTAATAAAAATCATATTCACCTCTACACTATGAGCTAGCCCCGAATTCCTTACTCAGCCATATTGTCTCTATCCCAAACATAACGTCCGCTCTTCGCTCACAGCAGACTATAACGCCTGTACCTGTAGCCTGCGGAGGTGAACAGTAAAGTGTTCACTGTTCACCGGGTGTTCACGCCCTAATGCATTGAAAATAAATAATAAAAATCAGAAGTGAACAGTGTGAACAGTTTTTCTAAAAAAAAGTTTCTTCCTTGATGTGGACTGTTCAGAAACAGGTCTGTTTAACTAAAAGAAGGAATACAACAAACCACCATTGGTATACGCTTAGGTATACCAATAAAAGTTGAATTAATAAAAACCTAATAAAAACATACCATTAATTATTTTATTCAGACTCCGCCAGCCCACCAAAATTCTTTGTTGACGGTCACCAGAGCCTGATACGAAGTCCTGAAAGCCCGCACGGCGCAAGCCCTGCGGGCTTTTTTGTGTCTGCAATTTGTCCCGCGAAGTCCGAAGAGAACTGATTAAATCCGAACCTTTTAGGCCTGACCCTGACCCAAAATCCTGCTCCATTCAGAAACAGAATTCCGGCATGATAAATACTTCCCTGAACGGAGGTGATGCCGATGAAAAAGTCACGATTCACCGAAGAGCAGATTGTCTTTGCTCTCAAGCAGGCCGAGCTGGGGACGTCCGTGCCGGATGTCTGCCGTATGCTGGGTATCTCTGATGCCACTTTTTACACGTGGCGCAAGAAGTACGGCGGCATTTCTCCTTCGGAGCTGAAGCATATGCGGCAATTGGAAGAGGAAAATCTGCGGCTGAAGAGGCTGGTTGCCGATCTGAGCCTCGACAAGGCGATGCTGCAGGACGTGCTGGCAAAAAAGAGCTGACGCTGGCACGCCTGCGCGAATGGGTCAGGGATTTGCAAGTCCGCTACGGTGCCAGTGAGAGACAGGTCTGTTTTGCGCTGCGGGTCAGCCGCAGCTCGTTTCGATATCGTTCTGTGGCCGCCGACGACAGCGCACTGCGGCTACGCATCCGTGAGATAACCCAAACCCGGGTTCATTACGGGTACCGCCGGGTACACGTGATGCTCAGGCGGGAAGGCTGGCGCGATAATCACAAAAGAATCTACCGCCTCTACTGTGAGCAGGGTCTGTCGCTGCGCCTCAAACGGCCACGCCGCAATAAATCGGCCCAGCGCCGGCAACCGCAGCCTCAGGGTCTGTATCCGAATCACGTCTGGGGTATGGATTTTGTCTCTGATGCGTTGTTTGACAGGCGACGACTGCACCTGCTGACGGTTATCGACCTGTACACCCGCGAATGCCTGGGGATCTGCGTGGGGCAGAATTTGCGTTCAACAGAAGTGGCAGAAATGCTGAATAGCATAGCGCTCAGACGTCCTTTACCTCAGTTGCTGAAAACCGATAATGGTTCTGAATTTGCAGGGAAAATGCTGGACAGATGGGTGTACGAAAGAGGCATCAGAATCGACTTCTCACGCCCGGGAATACCGACGGACAATGCGACGGTGGAGTCCTTCAACGGCAGGTTACGGCAGGAATGTCTGAACGAGAACTGGTTTATATCTTTGGAGGATACACGGTGCAAAATCGAGGCCTGGCGCATACACAATAACCAGAGGCGTCCCCATTCTGCGCTGGGCTGGATGACCCCGTCAGAATTTGCTGAGAAGTCTGCCGGTTGCCAGAATACACAACCAACATGAAGCCGGTTATTCCTGATTATGACTGGGTCATATTCGGGGTCAGGGTCAACCAACCGACATTACTAACTGAAGGTTGTATCTAATCCTGGGGGCAGGTCAGCACTATGGTCGCTATTTTAAAGAGTATGATAATAGCACCTCCAATGTCTCGTTGAAAAAACATCTAATATGACAAATAATCCCTTCTTTATAGTTAAGGAAGGGATATCAAGATGGCTGATCCAGTATGGTTAGGACTAGGTGGCCTTGTTGCTAGTACTTTGTCTGCTTTAGCAGCTTATTTAGCTATACGGCAGAATATTATCCAAAGAAGGATATCAAACAAAGTCCAAATCACTGTAAAAGGAGTCGAAATTAACCTAGCGAGAAGAAAAATAATAAACGCTATCGCCCTAACCAGTAATTCAGATGAGTTTACGATGAAGCCACTTATTATTAACATTGGCTTAGGGCCAGCTCTAAATTTCGTATACTCTTGGGATTTTGATTATTTAAAAAACCTTAACATGAATGAGATAAAAGGTATAGGTAACGAAAATGATATTAACACAAAACAATACATAAAATACATCGACTCAAATAAATACTCTTTTGCATATTCAAATGAAACCGATTCAGAGTTTATACATATACTAGGCAATAGTAAAACGGCATGGTTCCATCACCCTAAGAAAAACAATGAAATAGATTACATTCTCCCATGGTCAGTTAGCAAGAATGAGGTACATTTAAAATTACCGAACCTAATACCTATGCTTCTAGCACATTATCTTGCAGAATATTCAAAATCATCTATTGGTATGTTCTTACCTATAACTGGCCCAACACTAATTTTATGTTATGAAGATATTACTGGAGTTAAAATAAAGGAAGTATTCACCTCTAGCTTCGTATGTACAAGAACCAGTATTAAAGGCGATACCTTTGAAGCAAGTTTCAGCTTAACTTTTTCACCAAGGCTCAGTAGGTCTGCACAAGTAATTCAACGGATACGTAAAAGCTACGTGGAATTCATGAAAGAGAATGATTTCAATAAAAACAGGTAGTTAAACAACATCAAACGCGGGTTCAACTCCCGCCAGCCCACCAAAATTCTCCATCGGTGATTACCAGAGTCATCCGATGAAGTCCTGAAAGCCCGCAAGGCGCAAGCCCTGCGGGCTTTTTTGTGCCTGCAGTTTTCCCCCGAAGCCTGAATTCAGCTTATGAACCTCACGCCTTCCAGACCCAATCCCAACGCCTACCCCGCCCGGCAACAGAACCCCGCCCCGCTCACCGCTCCTTTTAGCGAACGCTTTATCGCCAATAGCGACCCGCGGCACCATCACGCATCCCCTTCCCGACCAACCCCGGCGCCCTTTCAGCCAACGTCCCACCACCCGCTAAAGGCCCACCGTGAAAATGGACTTAACGTGCCCTCCCCGACGGGGATTCCTTCTAAAAAGTCGCCTTATTTGTTATATTGTGCTTATTGATCACTCACCTCTGCGGTGCCAAAAAGAATAATATTCACCGCGACCCAGGAAGATGAAATGCTAGATTACCGCTTCCCGACAGCTTTGCAGATGGTTCTCAGCGTAGCGATGGCGGAGCAGTTGGGTGAACGTTCGACCAGCGCGATCCTCGCCTATGGCCTGGAAGCCAATCCGAGCTTTATCCGTAAACTGATGGTTCCCCTCACGCGCGACGGCATTATCGTCTCGACGCTGGGGCGCAACGGATCCATCCACCTTGGCCGCCCGGCTGATAAAATTACCCTGCGCGATATCTACGTCTCCGTTATTGAAGACAAAAAGCTGTGGGCTTCGCGCCCTGACGTCCCGGCCCGCTGCGTGGTCAGCGCCAACGCCTGCTGGTACTTCAAATCCATCGCCGACGAAGCCGAGCAGGCATCGCTGAACGTGCTGGCCCGCCATACCGTGGCAAGCGCGCTGGAAAAGGTCAAAAAAGGCGATATCAGCGGCTGCCTGTCGCTGTTCGAAGCAGACGATCTCGCCAAAAAAGCGCACTAAACCCGTCGCTCCGGCCCCCTTAAATAGTAAAAAACCGCCTTCACTGAAGGCGGTTTTTTTATGCTACAAAGGCTGCTCACAACGTCAGGAAGGCTGAACTTCCGCTGCCGGCTTGCCGCGCGCTACGAACTTGCGCAGCGTGACGTAAAACACCGGCGTCAGGAACAGACCGAACAGCGTCACCCCTAACATCCCGGAGAACACCGTGATCCCGGTAACGCCGCGAACCTCCGCGCCCGCACCGTGTCCCAGAATCAGCGGAATAGTCCCGGCGATAAAGGCAATCGAGGTCATCACAATGGGACGCAGACGCAGGCGGCAGGCCTCCAGCGCGGCCTCGACAATCCCTTTTCCCTGCATCTCCAGCTCGCGGGCGAACTCGACGATCAGAATGGCGTTCTTACAGGCCAGCCCCATCAGTACCACCAGCCCCACCTGTACGAACACGTTATTATCCCCACCGGTTAGCCAGACGCCGAACAGCGCGGAGAGCAGGGTCATCGGGACGATCAGGATCACCGCCAGCGGCAGCGTCCAGCTCTCATACAGCGCCGCCAGCACCAGGAACGCCAGCAGCACCGCGACCGGGAAGACGATCATAGCCGTATTGCCCTGAGTGGCCTGCTGGTAGCTAAGGTCGGTCCATTCAATATTCATCCCGTTCGGCAGCACCTGCTTAGACATCCCGGCCAGCGTCGTCATCGCCTGAGCGGACGACAGCACGCGCGGATCGGCATCACCGATCAGGTCCGCCGCCGGGTAGCCGTTGTAGCGGATCACCGGGTCAGGCCCGTAGGTGGTGGTGATATTCACCATGCTGCCAATCGGCACCATCTCACCCTGACTATTGCGGGTGCGCAGATTACCAATATCCTCCACGCTCTCGCGGAACGGTCCGTCAGCCTGAGCCATCACGCGCCAGGTGCGGCCAAACTGGTTGAAATCGTTCACGTAGGACGATCCCAGATAGGTCTGCAGCGTCCCGAACAGGTCGGTCAGCGACACGCCCTGGGCCTTGGCCTTATCGCGGTCCACCTGCACATCCAGCTGCGGAACGTTGGCCTGATAGGTGGAGATCGGGAAGTGCATTCCCGGTGTCTGCATAATCGCACCCGACATGGTGTTAACCGCGGTTTGCAGCGCGCCGTAGCCCAGCCCGGCCCGGTCCTGAATATAGAGCGAGTAGCCGGAACCCTGGCCCAGCCCCAGAATCGGCGGCGGCAGGATCGAGAAGCCGAACCCCTGCTGCAGCTGCGCGATCTTCGCGTTAATCTCGGCGTTAATTTCCGCCGCGGTGTGCGTACGCTGATCGAACGGCTTCAGGCCGAAGAAGACCGTACCGGTGTTCGGCGTATTGGTAAACTGCAGCGCGTTGAGCCCCGGGAACGCCACCGCATAATCCACGCCTTCGGTGTTCATGCCGATCTCGCTCATTTTGCGGATCATCGCATCGGTTCGCGCCAGCGAAGCGCCTTCCGGCATCTTCACGCCGCCAATCAGGTACAGCTTATCCTGGGTCGGAATAAATCCGCCGGGCACGACTTTAAACATCACGCCGGCGGCGCAAAGCAGCAGCAGATAAACCACGAACACCGACCCGCGGCGGCCAAGGGTTTTCGCGACCAGCCCCTGATAGCCGTTAGAGCTGCGGTTGAAGAAGCGGTTAAACGGCCGGAACAGCCAGCCGAACAGCCTGTCGATAAGCCGGGTCGGCATATCTTTCGGCGCGCCGTGCGGCTTCAGCAGCAGCGCCGCCAGCGCCGGAGAGAGCGTCAGCGAGTTAATCGCCGAGATCACCGTCGAAATTGCGATGGTCACCGCAAACTGCTTGTAGAACTGCCCGGTCACGCCGGAGAGGAAGGCCATCGGCACGAACACCGCACACAGCACCAGGGCGATCGCGATAATCGGCCCGGACACCTCGCGCATCGCCTGGTGCGCAGCCTGCAGCGGCGCCAGCCCCTCTTCAATATTACGCTCGACGTTCTCCACCACCACGATGGCGTCATCCACCACGATCCCGATGGCGAGCACCAGCCCGAACAGGCTCAGGGTATTTAGCGAGAAGCCAAGCAGATAGAGAATGCTGAACGTCCCCACCACCGACACCGGCACGGCAATCAGCGGGATAATCGACGCGCGCCAGGTTTGCAGGAACAGAATCACCACCAGCACGACCAGCACCACCGCTTCCAGCAGGGTTTGTACCACCGCGCGGATGGAGTCGCGCACGAAGACCGTTGGGTCGTACGGCGCCGCCCACTTCATATCCTCCGGGAAGCGCGTCGACAGCTCGCTCATCTTCGCGCGCACGGCGTTAGAGAGGTCGATGGCGTTCGCCCCCGGCGACTGGAAGATACCAATCCCGACCGCGTCTTTATTATTCAGCTGCGAGCGCAGGGCGTAGCTGCCGGAGCCCATCTCAATGCGCGCCACGTCGTGCAGGCGCACCAGCGATCCGTCCTGGGCCGTTTTGAGGATGATATTGCCGAACTCCTCCTCGGTATGCAGGCGCCCCTGGGCGTTAATCGAGATCAGGAAATCGCTCTCTTTCGGCAGGGGCTCGGCGCCGAGCTGGCCGGCGGAAACCTGCACGTTTTGCTCCTGCATCGCCGCAACGACGTCAGAGGCGGTCAGGCCGCGCGCCGCCACCTTATTAGGGTCCAGCCAGACGCGCATGGCGTACTCGCCGGAGCCAAAAATCTGAATCTGGCCGACGCCGGGCAGGCGCGCCAGCTCATCTTTGACCTTCAGCGTGGCGTAGTTACGCATATACAGCGAATCGTACTTGCCACCGGGCGAGAACAGATGCACCACCAGGGTCAGCGTGGGGGACTGCTTCTGGGTGGTGATCCCGAGGCGGCGAACATCCTCAGGCAGGCGAGCTTCGGCCTGCGATACCCGGTTTTGCACCTGAACCTGCGCCTGGTCGGGATCGGTACCCGGGCGGAAGGTCACGGTGGTCACCAGCACGCCATCGGAGCCGGCGACGGATTTCATGTACATCATGTTTTCAACGCCGTTGATCGCTTCTTCCAGCGGCGTCGCCACGGTTTCCGCGATAACCTTCGGGTTGGCGCCCGGATACTCCGCGCGCACCTGCACGCTCGGCGGCACGACGTCAGGATATTCGCTGACCGGCAGCAGCGGTATCGCGATCAGCCCGGTGACGAAAATCAAAATCGACAGCACCGCGGCAAAAATCGGCCTGTCGATAAAAAAGCGGGAAAAGTCCATACGACGGATTCTCTGGTAAGGGATCAGTTAAGGGCAGTGCTGGCGGTCATGGCAACGGTTTTCGCGTTAACCGGCATGCCCGGCATAAACACTTTTTGTAAGCCGTCTACGATGACTTTATCACCGGGGTTGAGCCCCTGCTGCACGATGCGCAGGCCCGCCGCCAGGCGGCCAGGCGTGATATCACGACGCTGCGCTTTACCATCTTTATCAACGATATAAACGTATTTACGGTCCTGATCGGTTAATACCGCCTTGTCGTCAATCAGCATGGCGCTGAACTCGGCGCTGCCCGGCAGGCGCACGCGGGCGAAGAGTCCCGGCGTAAACAGGCGCTGGGCGTTATCCAGCACCGCGCGCATGCGGATCGTGCCGGTACTCGGCGTGAGCTGATTGTCGAGGAAATCCACTTTGCCCTGATGGGGATAGCCCTCCTCCCCAACCAGGCCAATTTCTACCGGCAGGGCCAGATGGCTGCTGGACGCCCCCTGCCCGCTGCGGGCAAGGTTTTGATAGTGAAGATAGGTTGATTCATCCACGTCAAAGTAGACGTACACCGTCTTCTGCGATACCAGGGTGGTGAGCACGCTGGCGCTGTCGCCCGCGGTGACGAGGTTGCCGCTGGTGATCAGCGCGCGGCTGGCGCGGCCGTCGATAGGCGCAATCACTTTGGTAAAATCAAGATTCAGCTGCGCCGCGTCAACCGCCGCCTGCGCCGCCCGCATATCGGCCTGCGCCTGGACGGCGGCCGAGCGCCGCTGCTCCCACTCTTCGCGGGAGACCACGTTGGTGTTTACCAGCTTGTCGGTACGGCCGGCTTCGCTGCGCGCCAGGCTGGCCTGGGTTTTGCTGCGCGAGAGCTCCGCCTGCGCCTGCTCGAGCGCGGCGCGGTAGGTTCTGTCGTCGATGGTGAACAGCACCTCGCCCTTTTTCACTTCCTGGCCATCGGTGTAGTTCACTTTATCGATATAGCCGGAGACGCGCGGGCGCAGCTGGACGCTCTCTACCGCTTCGATGCGGCCGTTGAAGCTGTCCCACTGGCTGACGGGCTTAACCACGACGTCGGCGGCGCTGACGGCAGGCGCCTGCGGCGCGGCATTTTGCGCGACGCCGTTATCGCATCCGGCAAGCAGCGCCGCGAGCAGCGCCGTCCCCAACAAACGCCGATGAAAGTTAACCCAAGGTTTTTGCAGGCTCATTATTTTTATTCCGCTGGTTGTTGTTGCCGCCGAACAAGACGCCGCGGGGGACGCAGCGCCACTTCCTTTGTTCGGGCTGGCTGAAGGCCATTTGTGTCGCTCATCGCCACAAAATATGTATCAATTACGAATACACTATCGCGGCGATTGTAGGGAGGCGCTAAATTAAGTGCAAGAATAATTGTTGCACTTTATGTGCTATTCGCGCGAGTGAAGTATGACCATTTGTTAAGGTCCGTTGTTTTTTCTGGATTTACCGCAACCTCTCGGTGCCTTCAGGGCCGTTTCGCTACCCCGGCCCGCACTAAATCCGCCATCGGAGAGGGCCGGCGGCATTAGATGAAACCCTAAGAGCCCCACCCTGTATGCCCTGCGGCCATTTTGTACCTGCATTCCTGCGGGACAATTTCCCTGATTCCAGTTAACCTTGTGACCGATTGCAGAAAACATCGCACTTACTGAGCAATGTCATGATTTTGACCCGGATGGAACACGATGACTGTCCCGTATTATCAGTACGAAAAGTGTCTGAAATAAGGTATAAAGCCGCATGAAAATCCCAAACAGAATCCAACCTCTGGTCGATGACGGCCTGATAGACGAAGTGCTTCAGCGGCTGAAAAGCGGTAAAGAAGCCGACGTTTACACTGTTTTATGCGGTGATAAGATCCAGTGCGCCAAAGTGTACAAAGAGGCGGCACAGCGCAGCTTTAAGCAGGCCGTGCAGTACCAGGAAGGGCGCAAGGTCCGCAATTCGCGTAATAACCGCGCGATGCAAAAGGGCTCAAAGTTCGGCCGCAAGCAGCAGGAGGAGACCTGGCAAATGGCCGAAGTCGACGCCCTGTTCCGCCTGGCTAACGCCGGGGTTCGCGTACCTCAGCCCTATATCTGCATTGACGGCGTATTATTGATGGAGCTTATCACTGACGCCGAGGGCGCGGTCGCCCCGCGCCTGAGCGATGTCGCCCTGACGGAAGAGGAAGCCGTTGCTGATTTCGCGACCATGATCCGCAATATCGTGCGCATGCTGTGCGCCGGTCTTGTTCACGGTGATTTGTCGGAGTTCAACGTCCTGCTCGATGCACAAGGGCCGGTCATTATCGACCTGCCGCAGGCGGTAGATGCCGCAGCAAACAACCATGCGCAATCCATGTTCGAACGCGACGTGAATAACATCACCGCCTACTACGGCCAGTTCGCCCCGCAGCTCTTAAAAACGCGCTATGCGAAAGAGATATGGATGCTGTATGAAGACGGAAAATTAACGCCGGAAACGCCGCTAACCGGCCTCTTTGTTGAAGAGGTCCACGCGGTCGATATGGACTCGCTGATGGATGAAATCATCGCCGCGGAAGATGAGTTCTACGACCGCCAGCGCGCCGCCAAAGAACGCGACGACGAATAGAATAGTTGTAGGCCTTTGCGCTGCCGCACGGCAGCCCAGGCTAAGGGGCAGGCAGGCGATTAGCCGCGCATCTCCTCGCAGACGGGCTCTGGCCCTACATCGCCACCAGCGCCCGCAACATTCGCACGATTTTAAGCATGAGCCAGTAATCCGTCGGGCTGATTTTTAGCCCGGCAAATGAAGCCCTCAGTTAATCAGAACAGGCGGAAGCGATATTCAACGATCGCTTCTGAAGCCAGAGTGTGGGTTCGGGTGTAGTGGCCGTCGGTCAGCACCGGCGTTTTTCCGCTGCTTTTGTACGACCAGCCCGGACCAAACATCAGCCATACCGTCAGGTTCTTAAAGCGCGGATCGGAAGGAACCCAGCGGCTGAAGGCGCTAATTTCGCCGCTGCGCACGTGATTGCCCCGGTAGCTAAACTGGGCAATATTGCCGGCCAGGCCGATCGCCAGCTCCGGGGTCAGCTGGTAGTCCGAGATATTCGCCAGCACCAGCTCCCGGTCGCGCATGTAGTCATCGCCCGCAGAAGCCATTGAGATAAACGTGCCGCGCGAGTTTTTGCTCATATGCCGCGGGTAAAACCCCACCTCGTTCACTTTTTTAGCCTCGGTATAGCCGATGCCCCACCTGCTGCTCCAGCGCTGCGCTTTCCAGCTGACATCAAGGGCGAAATGCCGGGCGCTATCATCGAAGTCGCGCTTGCTCGCGGGCATCGCGCGATACTCATCAAGCGCGCGGGTGGCGTATATCTGCATGCCAATATTCAGCGGCGCTAGCGGTCTGAGATTGGCAAACAGCAGCTGGCGGCGCAGATAGTTATCGCTTTCGCCATAGCCATACTGCAGATCCAGATAGCGGCTTTTCCACAGCAGCTCGCCGCTGGCCAGGTGGTTAATTTCGCGCCCGGCGTTGGTCTGGAAATGCGTCTTGTCCGGCGAGTTGCGAGCCATGGAGCTTTCCACGTACGCGCCGCGCAGCGTCAGGTCGTCATAGCTCAGAGCGCCGCTCCAGCCGGAGTAGGTGGTCGGCGACAGCCGCGTCGAGGTCGAGATGACGCCATAGTTTTTCAGCACCTGCCAGCCCCAGCGGGCGTTAAGCTGTATATCCGCGACGCTGTACTTCAGCTTAAGATTACGCTGGCCAAATTTAGAGAAGCCTTCGGCATTATGTTTACTATTGCCGGGACCGTTATTGTAGAGCACGCCGCGGGAGTTAAAGTAATCACTGGCTCCCAGCTTAACGGCGCCATAATAGATAATATCGGCGCCGAATATATCGTTAAAATAACCCGACTGATAATCCACGGCGATCCCCTGCCCCCACGCATTATGTACACGCTTAGGATTGTCGTTCTCTTCCTTAAGATATTTCCAGTAGTTTTTTAACGATAAGGTCATGTGCGAATCGCGGAAAAAAGGCTCACTAACAATGTTGTTCATTAGCATCGAAGGCTGATTATCTTCATTATTATTACCGCTCCAGGCGGCTGTCGAAGCGCTAAGAAAGATAAGCGCTGCGGTAACGCGAGTCAGATTCATAGCATTCCCCAGAGTCGGGCCGAAGCGCATCCTTACCGACGGCGGGTAATAATGAGATGCGGCCCAAAAAGAGTGTGGTAAGCGTTATTCTATTTTTCGCCGAGCGCCTGTTTTCCTGCCTCAACGTATTTTAACGAGCCGATCTCATCTACCCGATAGCGGCCGTTGTGATAGCTAATTTTGACCACCGCCGCGTTGGCTAACGGCTTATTTTTCGCCGGGTCGTCGGTGAGATCGGAGATCATTATCTGCATCGCCGTACCGGACGAAATCGCCAGAATATTTTTATCGCCGTTGGCTTTCGCCTGCGCAAGCATGGTCGCCAGCGCTGCCTGAACGCGCTGCTTCACCTGGTCGTAGCTCTCCGTCATCCCCCTGGGATCGGCGCTGGCAAGCGCGTTCTGGCTATCGCGCACCGACAGCGTTCCGGCCTTCATCTCCCGGTACAGCGCCGCCGCGTCGGCAAGTCCCAGCTGGCGGGCTCCCGCGGCGGCCATATCCCGATTCAAGCCGCCCTCAAACCCGCCGAAGAACGCTTCACGAAGGCCCGCCAGCTCGGTCGGCCGAGAGCCGGCGATCCCCGCCTGGGTCATAATAACCGCCATTGTTTCGCGCTGCCGCCCGGCATCGCTGGTGTAGAAACTGTCGAATTTAATCCCCTTGAGCCCGGCGCCTAAATAGCGCGCCACCCGCCGTCCCTCCTCGGTCAGCGGAGAATCGGCCCATCCCTGAACGCGATCAAAGGTATTAAGCAGCGTTTTTCCGTGGCGCGCAAAATAGATATTCACGGTATCGTTATCGGCGTCCTGAACTTTATTTTCCGCAGACCAGGCTACGCTGCAGGTCACCACGATTAAAGCTAATAGCCATCTTTTCATGTTATATCCTTGCGTTATTTATATCTGTAATAAAAACAAAAAAACCACGCTCAATAACGAAAGTGACAATCACCGCTTTCGCTATCTAACGTAGGTTTTGCCTGTATACACAGTAACAATCCAATTACGCCGACCATATCACCCTTGCGAAATAACGCCACACACTTTTGCATGGCAAATTAATAAATGTGATCGCTCGCAGATTAAGCCGCGGCAACGCCATATATTCCATTATATATTCTCGCATCAGCCAATAAGCTCCATGAATAAACATATCCAGCTGCAAAAGGCCCGTTCGGGAACCTCGCTAATAACGATTTTATTTATTGAAGCCGCTCACAAAAAATAGTCTTTGCCTGGACGATAGCCGCCGCCTGGCGTATTTTCGTGGCTATCCGGGATTGTTACTGAACGCAGGCAAAACCTAAGATATCCGCCGCAGCGGCGCTGCTGGCAGGAGTCTTAGGTTTTTTTTTGCGTCCGATTCAGCCCTTCCATCAAACACAAGGATCCAAAGTGAAAAAAATCATCCTGACCGCCGCGCTGCTCTCCGCCGTCGCCTTCTCCGCCGGGGCGGCCCGGCCCGCGCTGAAAATACTGATCGTCAACGACGACGGCTGCGCCTCGCCGGGCAGCACCTCGCTGCAGGACAAACTGGCAGCCAAAGGCTATGACGTCTGGATGGTCGCCCCCGCCACCAACCAAAGCGGCATAGGTTCCGCCATCACCTTTAAACCCGGTAAGATCTTCGACCTGCAAAAGGTCGCCGACAGGCGCTACTGCTTCCCCGGCACCCCGGCGGACGCCGTTGACTTTGGGCTTCATGGCCTGCTGAAGGACGCGCCGCCGGATCTGGTTATCTCCGGCGTGAACGACGGCCCCAACACCGGCATGGCGCAGGTCAATTCCGGTACCGTCAGCGCCGCCGCCCGCGCCGTGCGCTACGGCATCCCGGCGATCGCCGCCAGCATCGGCTATATCTTTAGCGATGAGGAGATGAAAAACGGCTGGCCGGCGACGCATCAATACTGGCCGGAGTCGGTCGATTACGTCGTGGGCGTAGTCGATACCCTTAGCGCCAAACGAATCCCGGGCGCGCCCCTCTTACCCAAAGGGTCCGGGCTGAGCATTAACTATCCGCCGCTGGCAAAAGCCGAGATCAAAGGCGTGCGCTACGTCGATAACGAAGCGTTCCCGACGCCGCAGATCGGCTATGAGCTGACGGCCGACGGCAAGGCGAAACAGATCCTCAACCCGGCGGCGCTCGCGCCAACCCTGGACGATACCGACTCCGGCTGGCTCAACAAGGGCTATATCACCTATACCCTTTTTGACGGCGCGTGGAACGCCCCGCAGTTTACAGGCCAGTACAAAGCGCTGTTAGGTCAGTAAACGCGCGCACCGCACGGCCCCCTGACGCTGAACGTCGCCGGGCAGAGCGGAAAAAGCTCGATTGGTTAAAAAACGGCGGAGAGGGCGCACGAAGTGAAGAAGAAGTTATAAATACGGCACTTATCATATTGTTTTTCAATATATAACGGGGTGCTAATGTCTGTACTCAGAAGCTTTCTCTTTTTCCTCGGCGCGGCCAGCGCCCGATCCGGCCTCTAGTAGTTCCACTTCGGCCTGGCGACGGTATTCTTCTTGAGTAAATTACGAAACTCTTTCAGATAGGGCTCGTTGCTGCGCCCGCGTTTGCAAATCGCCGAGAACGGCGACTGGAAGCCGAACTCGTTGGGCAGCAGCACCCGCAGCCGGTTCTCCTTGATCCACGGCCAGGCGTAGTGCTCCGGCAGGTAGCCGATATATTTCCCCGAGAGGATCAGCAGCAGCTGCGCATCGACCGTCTCCACGGTGGCGCTGCCTTTGCTGAAGCCGCGCCGCCGCAGATCGCTGGTATTCCAGTAGCTGCGGGTCACCAGCGGGCACTGGCTGATCTGCTCTTTATCGAGCTGGCGGCTGAAGAACATCGGGTGCAGGTCGCTGCAGTAGAGCCAGTGCTGCTCGCGATAGAGCGGCTCGCTGATGATGTTATGCACCTGGGAGTTGTAGCTGCCGATCGCCAGATCGATATGGTTATTGAGCACGCCGTTCAGCTGCTCCGCCGGGGTGCGGATAATCAGTTTGATGTGCACGTGAGGAAACTTATCGCTGAAGCTGCGCAGCACCACCGGCAGCGACAGCGCGGTTTCGGTTTCAATCGAGTCGAGGGTCGAGATGCAAATCGTGCCGCTGTGCTCGCCCTTCAGCAGCGCCGACTGGCGCTCCAGCTCGTTAAGCTCGCCCAGAACCCGAATTGACTGCTGTAAAAACTGCTGGCCCTTCTCGGTCAAAGCAAAGCCGCCGCGCCCGCGCTGGCACAGGCTAAATCCGAGCTGACCTTCCAGCTGGGACATCGCGTTGCTGATCGCCGATACCGAAATTCCCAGCTCCTGCTGGGCTCTGCCGTAGCTTTCCAGGCGGGCCACCGCCTCAAAAATCTGCAGCTGACGAATGTTGAGACTGCCGTCGTTGTGCATGCTTAGTTCACCATTAAATGAACTAAGTATTTACAACAGGCGATTTAAAGTCCAGCGCATCTTTCGCACTATCTCCTCATCGAGCATTGGTGACTCAGATTCAGGAGCTGAAATGGATAACGTCTTTCATCAACCGCAGAGTGGCAACGAGATGCCGCGCTTCGGCGGCCGCGCAACGATGATGCGCCTGCCTTTTATCGAAGATTTACAGGGCCTTGATGCCGCTTTCGTTGGCATCCCGCTGGATATCGGCACCTCCCAGCGCTCCGGTACCCGCTACGGGCCGCGCTATATTCGCACCGAGTCGGTGATGATTCGCCCCTACAACATGGCAACCGGCGCGGCGCCTTTTGAATCGCTGTCGGTGGCCGATATCGGCGACGTGCCGATAAATACCTATAGCCTGCTCAAATCGGTGCAGATCATCGAGGATTACTACACCGCTTTAAATAGTTTCCCGCTCATCCCCCTGACCCTCGGGGGAGACCACACCATCACCCTGCCAATTCTGCGCGCCCTGACCAAAAAGCACGGCCCGGTGGGGCTGATTCACGTGGATGCCCACACCGACACCAACGATGAGATGTTCGGCGAGAAAATCGCCCACGGCACCACCTTCCGCCGCGCCGTCGAAGAGGGGCTGCTGGATCTCAAGCGGGTGGTGCAGATTGGTCAGCGCGCACAGGGCTACGCCGCCGGCGACTTCCAGTGGGGGGTCGATCAGGGCTTTCGTCTGGTACAGGCGGAGCAGTGCTGGCACCGGTCGCTGGCGCCGCTAATGGCCGAGGTTCGCCAGCAGATGGGCGATGGCCCGGTCTATCTCAGCTTCGATATCGACAGCCTCGACCCGATCTGGGCGCCCGGCACCGGCACGCCGGAAGTCGGCGGCCTGACCTCCATTCAGGCGCTGGAGATCGTCCGCGGCTGCCGCGGCCTGGACCTGATTGGCTGCGATCTGGTTGAGGTCTCTCCGCCCTACGACGTCAGCGGCAATACCTCCCAGCTGGCGGCCAACCTGCTGTATGAAATGCTCTGCGTCCTGCCGGGCGTGAAATATCCATAGGAGATTCAGAATGCAGCCAACCGCCCAGCCCACCCTGCAGCTCAAGGTTTTTCGCACCCTCTGGGGCGTGACCACCCCGTGGCAGCAGACCCTCAGCGAGCTAAAAAGCGTCGGCTGCTGCGGCATCGAGGCGCGGGTTCCGCCGAGCGCCGAGGAGCGGCAGACGCTGGCCCGGCGCCTGCAGGAGTCCGAACTGGAGTATATCGCCATCCTCTTCAGCGGCGGCAGCGTGATCCCGGCGCAGGCCGAGACGCCGGATCAGCATCTGGAGCGCTTAAAAAGCCGCTTTGCCGAGGCGAAGTCGCTGAACCCGCGCTTTGTCAATCTGCTGGCCGGCAACGACCGCTGGCCGCTGGCGCAGCAGGTGGAGTTTCTCGGCCGGGCCCACGAGCTGGCCGCCGCCTGTGAGGTGACCTGCAGCTTTGAAACCCATCGCGCCACCTCGCTGTATAGCCCGTGGCTGACCCTCGAGATTATCCAGCAGCTGCCGCAGCTGCGCTTTACCGCCGATATCAGCCACTGGATTGTGGTGAGCGAGCGTCTGCTGGATGACCCCTGCGATGATTTCAGCGCCTTTATCGACCGCGTGCACCACGTTCAGGCCCGCGCCGGCTACGACCAGGGGCCGCAGGTACCGCACCCGGCGGCGCCGGAATATCAGGCCGCGCTGCAGTTTCAGCAGCGCTTCTGGCAGCAGATCTGGCAGTCGCAGCGCCGACGCGGATATCAGCAGACCACGCTGACCCCCGAATTTGGCCCCGATGGCTATCTGCACCACCTGCCGTTTACCAACGTTCCGGTGGCCGATCTGTGGTCGCTGAATGCGTGGATGGCGGAACATGAACAGCAGCATTTTGCCGAGTTTTTATCGCTAACCGAAAAGGATCCGCAGCCATGAACGTCGCAAAAAGTTCTTTCACCGAGTTACCGACCATCGATATCAGCGATCTGGCCAGCGACAGTCTGGCGAAGCGCCAGGCCGTCGCCGACACCATCGGCAAAGCGGCGCGGGAAGTCGGTTTTTTCTACATCACCGGCCACGGCATTGCCCCGGAGCTGATCGCCGGGATCCGCACGGCAGCCAAACGGCTCTTCGCCCTGCCGATGGATCAAAAGATGCAGTACTACATCGGCCACTCCCGCAGCCACAAAGGCTACGTCCCGGAAGGGGAAGAGATCTACGGCTCCGGCAAGCCGGACCACAAAGAAGCGTTTGATATTGGCTTTCAGGCCGCGGATGACCACCCGTTCGTGCTGGCCGGAACGCCGCTGATTGGCGCCAACGAGTGGCCGCAGCTGCCCGAATTTCAGTCCCGGGTGCTGGCCTACTATGAAGCGGTATTTGCCCTCGGCCATCGCCTGTTTGACGCCTTCGCCCTCGCCCTTGGCCTGCCGGAAGGCTATTTCAAGGCGATGGTGACCTGCCCGCCGTCGAAGCTGCGCCTGATCCACTACCCCTTTGACGCCAGCGCCGAAGACGTTCCCGGTATTGGTGCACACACCGATTACGAGTGCTTCACCCTGCTGCTCGCCGACCAGCCGGGTCTTGAGGTGCTGAATGAAGATAGCGCCTGGATCGACGCACCGCCGGCGAAGAGCGCCGCCGGAGAAGAGGCTTTCGTTATCAATATCGGCGACATGCTGGAAGTGTTAAGCGCTGGCACATTTGTTGCTACAGCCCACCGTGTTCGCAAGGTGCCGCAGGAGCGCTACTCCTTCCCGCTGTTCTTCGCCTGCGATTACCACACCCTGATCCGCCCGCTGCCCAACTTTTTAACCGCCGGAGAGGCCAGCGACTACCAGGAGCTGAGCATTGGCGAGCATATGTGGAGCCAGGCGCTGCAGACCTATCGCTATCTGCGCGAGAAGGTCAACAAAGGCGAGCTGCAGCTCCCGGAACGCGCCCGAGGCACCAACACCTTTGGTCATCTGAAAAAACAAGCCCAGCAAAAAACCGTTACTAACCCGTGAGGATACATGATGAAAAAAACGATCCATAAGCTCTCGCGCCGCGTGGCGGTGGGCATCGCCATCGCCGCCTGCTTCTCTCCGCTGACCCAGGCCGCAGAGCTGCTGACGGACGGCGTATTTAAAGTCGGGATGGAGGTGACCTATCCGCCGTTTGAATCTTACGACAGCAATAACAATATCGTCGGCCTCGACCCGGAGTTCGCCGCGCTGATTGCCGAGCACCTGAAGGCCAAACCGCAGCTGATCGATACCAAATTCACCAGCCTGATCTTAGGGATTGGCAAGAAATATGACGCGGTGATCTCCGGGATGTACATCACGCCGGAGCGCCTTAAACAGGCAGATGCGGTACCTTACGCCCTCTCCGGCGCGTCAATTATCGCCCTGAAGAGCGGCGAGATTCAGCCGAAAACGGAAGACGAGCTGTGCGGCGTCAAGGTGGGGCTGCAGCAGGGCACCAGCTGGGTCGCCAGCCTGAAGAATCACTCCGACGAGTACTGCCTGAAAAACGGCAAGCCGGCGATTAGCATTCAGGAGTTCCCGACCGCCCCGGAAGTCTCCCAGGCCCTGATATCGAAAAATATTAGCGCGCAGTTAGAGATCGCTCCGGCGGCGCAAATTCTTGTCGATAAGAGCCGCGGACGGCTGGCGATTAGCTCCACCCGCCTGGTCTACCCTCTGCCGCTGGGGATTTACGTCAGCAAAGGCAATAGCGAACTGGTGGAGGCGATTAAATCGACGTTAGCCACCTTAAAAGCCAACGGCAAATATGACGCCATCATCAAGAAATACAACTTAGAACGCATCGATTAAATACGCTTAAGCCAATGCGCAACAGGAGTCGGTATGGAGTTCGATTGGGGATACTTTTTCTCGTTATTTAGCATTGGGGCATTCTGGCAGGCGTGCGTTACCGTCATCGTCGTCAGTTCATTGTCATGGTTTATTGGCCTGGTATTAGGTTTTCTTTTAGCCTGCGCGAAGCTCTCCGGCCCGCGCTGGCTGAAGGTTCCCGTCGAACTCTATATTTGGTTTTTCCGCAGCGTGCCGCTGATGGTGCTGCTGGTGTTTGTCTATAACCTGCCGCAGCTCTTTCCGCTGACCCAGCCGCTGCTCGGGGTGCCGTTTATTGCCGGCCTGGTCTCGATGACCGTCACCGAGGCGGCCTATATGGCGGAGATTCATCGCGGCGGATTAATCTCAGTGGCGAAGGGACAGAGCGAAGCCGGCCACGCCTTAAGCTTCAGCTTTATCGGCATTCAGCGCCTGATTATTATCCCGCAGGCGTTCCGTATTTCGCTGCCCACGCTGATTAATGAATACATCACCATCATTAAGCTCAGCTCGATTTTGTCGGTGATCTCGCTACCGGAGCTGCTGCTTACCGGCCAGCGCCTGTACGCGCAGAACTTCCTCGTGATGGAGACCCTGCTGGCGGTGGCGGTCTACTACGTGATGGTGGTAACGCTGTTTACCTGGCTGTTCCGGGCGCTGGAAAACCGGCTCGATATTCAGCAAAAGCGCCCGCAAACCTTCAACGACGCCGAATGCGAGGCCCTGCGCCAGAGCCTGAAAGCGCCGCCGCAGGCGGCGAAGGCCGAACCCACCAGCGGCAGCCCGCCGGCTCTCGATCTGCGGGCGATCGAAAAATCCTGGGGCCAGCATCAGGTGCTGAAAGGCATCGATTTGAAGGTCGATAACGGCGAGGTCATCAGCATCATCGGGCCATCCGGGTCGGGCAAAACCACCCTTATCCGCACCATCAACGCCCTGGAAAGTCTCGATGGCGGGGAGATTATTCTCTACGGCGAGGATTACCTGAAAGGCGCGGCGATCGTCGATAAGCCGCAGATGCGCGCCGGCGTGCGCCGTATCGGCATGGTTTTCCAGAGCTTCAACCTCTTTCCCCACCGCACGGTGCTCGACAACGTGATGCTCGCCCCGCTGTATCACAAGCTGGTCGATCGCCGCGTGGCAAAAGAGCAGGCCCTCTATCTGCTGGACCGCGTCGGGCTGCTGGCCCATGGCGAAAAATACCCCTGGCAGCTCTCCGGCGGACAGCAGCAGCGCGTTGCCATCGCCAGGGCGCTGGCCTTAAAACCGGACATCATGCTGTTTGACGAACCCACCTCGGCGCTGGACCCTGAGCTGGTCGGTGAAGTGCTGAAGGTGATTCAGTCTCTCGCCCGCGAAGGGATGACGATGCTGATCGTCACCCATGAGATGGACTTCGCGTTATCCATTTCCGATCGGGTGGTGATGATGGAGAACGGCGTGGTGGTGAGCGACGTGCCGCCACCGCGCATCCGTGACGGCGCCAGCGAGCCGGGGCTGACCCGCATCCGTGAATTTATGGGAGTACAATAAATGGCTACTGAACGTGAACTGCGCCAGGATCTGGCCGCCGCCTACCGCCTGGCGGCGCTGTTTGGCTGGGAAGATACCCTCTATACCCACTTTTCCGTGCGCCTGCCCGGCGACGGCGAGCCGCGCTTTCTGATTAACCCGTTCGGCATGATGTTGGACGAGGTGACCGCCAGCAATCTGATTGTCGTCGATATGCAGGGCAAGGTGGTGGAAGGCTCCGCCCCGGCGAACTCGGCCGGTTTTACCATCCACAGCGCGGTGCATATGGCGCGGGAGGATGCCCACTGCGTGATCCACACCCATACGCTGCCGGGCATGGCGGTCGCCGCCTGCCAGGACGGCCTGCTGCAGCTCAACCAGATCAGCACCGAGTTTTATCAGCGCGTCGGCTATCACCCGTATGAAGGGGTGGCGTTTGACCTCGACGAACGCGCGCGCATTCAGCGCTCGCTGGGGGATAATATCGCCATGATTTTGCAGAGCCACGGCCTGCTGTCGGTCGGGCGCACCGTCGCCGATGCGTTTTACATCATGTACTACCTCAACCGCGCCTGCGAAATTCAGATGGCGACCGCCCAGCTCGCCCCGCTCAGCCCGATTCACCACATCCCGGCGCACCTGAGCCAGCACGCCTGCGAACAGCTGATGGGCGTGGAGCACGAGCGTCAGCAGGTCTGGCAGGCGTGGCTGCGCCGCCTTAACCGCCTCGACACCGCTTATCAAGAGTAATGCCTATGCCTAACCTGACTATCGTTGTCGACTGCAATGACCCAAACTACGCCCGCGAGATTTGCGACGCGCTGCACCTTTTTCCCCACGTCACGGCGGTCCTGCCCGACCATCCGGCGGCAGGGCGCGCGGAGTATGCCAGCTGCTGGTTTCCCAACCCTCAGCTGCTGGCCCGCTCGCCGGGGCTAAAGCTTATCCAGGCCGCCTCGGCCGGGGTTGACCACCTTCCAGAATCAGTGTTCGCCAGCCAGGTGCCGCTATGCCGGGTGGTGGATGAAGATTTTCGTCACGGGATGTTCGAATACGCGCTGTGGGGCGTGCTGTGGTTTCAGCGCCACTTTGACCGCGCGCTGGCGCATCAGCGCGAGCGGGTGTGGCAGGCCTACCCGCAGCGGGCCGCCGCCGATTTTCGCGTCGGGGTGATGGGGCTCGGTGAAATCGGCGGCTACATCGCTACCCGCCTTGCCGGGCTGGGGTACCGCGTCTCCGGCTGGGCGCGGAGCGAAAAGCGCCTGGCGGGCGTGCAATGCTACCACGGCGATGCGCAGGCCGCCGGCTTCCTCGGCGAGCTGGACGCGCTGATCAACGTCCTGCCGCTCACCGAGCAGACTCGCGGCATCCTCGCGCGGCCCCTGCTCGACCAGCTCCCGGAAGGCGCGGTGCTGATCAACTGCGGGCGCGGCGAGCATATGGTGAATCACGACGTGCTGCAGGCGCTGGACAGCGGCCGGCTGGCGGGCGCACTGCTGGACGTCTTCCCGGTCGAACCGCTGCCGGACGCCGACCCGCTGTGGTCGCATCCGCGGGTGGTCATCACCCCGCATATCGCCTCCATCGCCCCGGCGCAGGTGATTGCCCGCCAGCTGCTGGAAAATATTCAGCGCCAGCAGCAGGCGCTGCCGCTGAAAAATCTGGTCGATAAGCAGATGGGCTATTAACACCTTGCAACCTCTCTCCCCGCCCTGCGCTGGCGTCAGCTGCTACGCTTAATGGTCTGTTGCTTACACATTAAGGCCAGGGTTATGAAGATTGATTTATCGGGGAAGGTCGCGCTGGTGACCGCATCAACCGCGGGGATCGGCTTTGCCATCGCCAAAGGGCTGGCGGAGAGCGGCGCGGAGGTGGTGATTAACGGACGCAGCGAGCGCAGCGTTAACGAGGCCATCGCCCGGTTGCAAAATGAAGTCCCGGGCGCCAGCGCGCGTCCGGCGGTCGCCGACCTGAGCGGCGCCCAGGGCGTGAATCAGCTGCTGCAGGCGCTGGTCGGCATCGATATTCTGGTCAACAACGCCGGCATCTATGGCCCGCAGGATTTCTATGAAACCGATGACGAAACCTGGGAAAACTACTGGCAGACCAACGTGATGTCCGGCGTGCGCTTATCGCGGGCTCTGCTGCCGGGGATGGTGCAAAAAGGCTGGGGTCGGGTGGTGTTTATCTCTTCCGAATCGGCGCGCAACGTGCCGGCGGACATGATCCACTACGGGGTGACCAAAACCGCCCAGCTGTCGCTGGCGCGCGGGCTGGCGAAATACGTCGCCGGCAGCGGCGTCACCGTCAACAGCGTGCTGCCGGGCCCCACCCTGTCCGACGGCTTTGCCGAAATGATGAAGGACGAGGTCGCCAGGACCGGAAAACCGCTGGAGCAGCTGGCGAAAGAGTTTGTCATGGCCCACCGCCCCGCGTCGGTGATTCAGCGCGCGGCGTCGGTGGAAGAGGTGGCGAATATGGTGGTGTACGTCTGCTCGACCCAGGCCTCGGCGACCTCGGGTGCGGCGCTGCGCGTTGACGGCGGCGTGGTGGACGATATCGTCTGATAGCGCGACACCCCTCCGCCGATCGGCAGAAGGGCAATCGCCCGCTATGGTTGGCGCTGTTTTATCTTGAGCGCCTGCCGATGCTGAAGGCCGAGGGCAAAACCATCGTCGCCCTCACCCACGACGATCGCAACTGCCACCTCGCCGACCGCATTATCAAGCTGGAGCCGGGGCGCATCGCCCTGGCCGCCCCGCTTTAGCGTTGGCGCCGAGCGCGCGCGCCGAACAGCAGTGCCGCCAGGGCGACCATCACCGGCACCAGCGAGCCCCAGAGCACGGCGTTCCAGCCGAAGAGGTTCATCAGCGCGCCAGAGGCGAACGCCCCCACCATCATCACGCCGAAGACGATAAAGTCGTTCAGCGACTGCACCTGGGTTTTCTCTTCCGGACGGTGGAAATCCATAATCTGCGTCGAAGCGCCGGTGAAGCCGAAGTTCCAGCCGATGCCCAGCAGAATGAGCGATACCCAGTAGTGCATCACCTCGGTACCGGCCAGCCCGACCAGCACCGACAGCGCGAGAAGCGCCAGCCCCGCCGCGTTAATACGCCTGGCGCCGAAGCGGGTGATAAGCCTGCCGGTAAAAAAGCCGGGGCCGTACATCGCCACCACGTGCCACTGAATGCCAAGGTTCGACGCCTGCTGAGAAATACCGTGCAGATGCATGGAGAGCGGCGCGGCGGTCATCAGGAAGTTCATCACCATATAGGCCACCGCCCCGCTGAATACCGTGCGGGCAAAACCCGGCTGGCGCACGATCTCCCCGAGCGGACGGCCGCCGCTCTTCGCCTGGGCCACCGGCTCTGCGGACGTGACCCCCAGCAGCACCAGCGCCGAAACCGCCGCCACCGCGCCCTGGGCAAGAAAGGTCATGGCGAAGGTATGCGCCGGCCACAGGTTCATCGTCCCGGTCACCAGCATCGGGCCAATCACCCCGGCGGCCACGCCGCCGCCCATCACCAGCGACAGCGCCCGGGCGCGACGCTCGGCGCCAACGCCGTCCGTGGCAGCAAAGCGAAACGAGACCGCCACCGCCGCGTAGGCACCGCCCAAAAATGCCGCCACGCAGAAGAGCCAGAAGGAGCCGGTCACCACCGCCAGAGCGGCCAGCAGGCCGGTGAGAACGCCGGCGCCGGTGCCCAGCATAAATACCGCCCGGCGCCCGCGCCTTCTGGCCAGGGCGCCAAAGGGTAAAATACAGGCCGCCATGCCGAGAACGAAAATGGCGATCGGCAGCGTGGCAAGGGCGCGATCCGGGGCAATGGCGTTGCCGACAATCGCCCCGGTGGCGTAAAAGACCACCGAATTGGCCCCCGCCAGCGCCTGGGCGGTCGCCAGGCGGATAATATTGTTGTTCTGTTGCCTGACAGGCAGGGTTATCTCAGCGTTCATCAATTCTCGTTATCCGGTTTCGCTGCGCGCCTGCGCGGCGTGTAAACAACCACTTTACCCGGCAACGAGACAATCGCCACCGCCTATTCGTGAATTTTCCACTTCTGCTTGAGCACATTTTTATCCTGGCTATCCAGCCAGCGGTTGACCTTCTCCAGCAGCGGCTGATTATCCTTTTTCATCATGTAGACCTTAAAGCTGGCGGTTCCCGGGAAGGGCTGCTCGTTGGCGACGCAAAAGACCCCGGGCTCTTTGTTCTGGTAATAGATGCCCTCAATCAGGTCGGTCACCATCATGTCGGCGGTTTTCTGCCGCAGCGCTTCGAGGTTATCGACGTTGTTTTTCACCCGGATGATCTGCGCATGTTTAATATGCGCATCGACGTAGCTTTGGTTGGTGCCGCCTGGATTGACGATCACCTTCACGTTCGGGCGATCGATTTTTTCAAGGCTCCCCAGCGCCGGCGCCGCCATGCAGCTGGCGAGGGCAATTTTGCCGTTGGCAACCACCGGATGGCTGAGGGCGAAATCTTTCGCCCGCTCCGGCGTCTCGGTGACGCCGCCCATGGCGATATCAAACTTATCGGCCTGCAGATCGCCCGACAGTGTCGGCCAGCTGGTCTGCACGAACGTCACCTTCAGCCCCAGCTTCTCGCCGAGATCCTTTGCCATATCAACGTCATAGCCGAGCAGCTCGCCGACGCCATTATGAAACGCCAGCGGGGCGTAATCTCCCGGCACGCCGACCTTCAGCTCACCGCTGTGCTGAATTGTTTGCATATCACGTGCCAGGCTGCTGCAGGCAATGCTTGCCAGCGCCAGAGCAATACAAACCTTAACCTTCATACCATCATCCTTATTAATTAGTCAGTTATGTTAATTGTGCGCGCCCGATGCCCGCCGTTTTTCTCTTTTCGGTCGCCGGCATTAATGACAACTTTGTTAACCATATGTTTTATTTTTGTGATGCACAACCAGGAAACGTTGCACCTTCTTTGTGCATGTTTTGGCGAAAATCTACGCTCATAGTTCGCCTGTCTCCAGCCTTTTCCCCGTCATACCGCGGAACGACGGTGTTCCGTAATAGATGGCATGCATCGTGCTTTGTTAGCTGAGTAACAGCGAAATGGTTTATGAGAGCCAAATATCAACGGGGGTCAGGATGAACGAGAGTAGCGACGAGCTGTTTCGCACCATTGAGGCGACCTTTAGCCAGCTTACGCCTAGCGAAAAGCGCATCGGCAGCTGGCTGCTGAGCCATCGCCAGCATATCCCCTTTGAGACCGCGGACAGCATTGCTCAGGCAACCGGCACCAGCGGGATCACCGTCGGACGCTATCTACGCAAGCTGGGCTACCGCAACCTCGATGATGTTAAAAACAGCCTGAAGGATCGCGCGCCGGTGCCCTATAGACACTGGGGCGTCATCGATCGCCTCGACTCCTGGGCGCAGCAGCAGGCGCAGCCCGACCGCGCCAGCCTGTCGCTGCAGATGGAGCTCGACGCTATCCGCTACGTCTACCAGCTGGCGCAGGAGGAGACCTTCGCCCGCATCAGCGAGCGGATTGCGCGAGCCGACGCGGTGATTGTGATCGGCATCCAGTCCACGCGCGGTCTTGCCAACGCCTTTTTTAGCCACCTCGAATATCTGCGTCCGCGGGTGACCTACGCCGACGGCAGCTCCGGCAGCTGGCTGGAGGCGCTGAACTCTGAATATGAGCATCCCTACGTGGTGATCACCGATACCCGCGCCTACTCCAGCACCGCCAGGCAGTTCTGCCGGGTGGCCGCCGAACGGCGCATCGCCACCGCGCTGGTCACCGATATCTGGTGCCCGTGGGCCCGCGACTATCCGCTCGATCTGCTGCAGGTTAAAACCGATACCGGCCACTTTTGGGATTCGCTCGCGCCGATCGGCTGCCTTTTCAACCTGCTGCTCTCGGCGGTCGTCGAGCGGCTCGGCCCGTCGCTGTCGCAGCGCCTGGCCGAGAACCGGGCGCTGCAGCAGGAGTTTGGTCAATTTGAACGTGAATAAGCGCCTGCTCGCCAGGCTTCAGGACAGGAAATAACAGATGAATCAGCAAGTCACCCTGGTCGATATCCGCGCGCGGTTTCCGGCGCTGGCTATCGATCTCAAGTATGCCAGCGCCGATAACATTACCGGCCAGCCGATCTATGCCGAAGCCCGCTGCCTGCTGCACCCGGACGCGGCGGCGGCGCTGGAGAAGTCTCTGCGCATCGCCCGGCTGGCAGGCCTGCATCTGCAGGTTCTCGATGCCTATCGTCCGCAGCAGGCTCAGCAGCTGCTGTGGAACGCCTGTCCGAATCAGGATTACGTGGTGCCGATTGCGCTGGGGTCGAACCACAGCCGCGGCACCGCTATCGACGTGACGCTGCTCGACGAAAGCGGCCAGCCGCTGGATATGGGCACCGCCTTCGATGAGATGGACGATCTCTCTCACCCTTACCACCCGGCGGTTCCCCCCGCCGCTCAGCGTCATCGCCTGCTGCTGAACGCCGTGATGTTTGGCGGCGGCTTTAAGGGTATTTCCACGGAATGGTGGCACTTCGAACTACCGGACGCGGCCGGTTATCCGCTCCTTGATGATGTTTTTGCCTGCCTGGCTCCCGCTAAGACTGACGGAGTAATTCCATGAAAATGATTCGTACCCCCTTAACCGGTTTTCGTCCGCTGCTGCTGGCCGTCGCGCTGGCCGCCGCCGTTGCGCCGGCCTATGCCGCGGTCCCCAAAGATATGCTGGTGATCGGTAAAGCCGCCGACCCGCAGACCCTCGATCCGGCCGTGACCATCGATAACAACGACTGGACGGTCACCTACCCGGCCTATCAGCGGCTGGTGAAATATAAAACCGATGACGGGAAAGGCTCGACGGACGTCGAGGGCGAGCTGGCGGAGAGCTGGCAGGTCTCCGATGACGGTAAAACCTGGACCTTTACGCTGCACAAAAGCATGCAATTTGCCGACGGCTCGCCGGTGACGGCCGAGGCGGTCAAGCTCTCTTTCGAACGCCTGATGCGCATTAAGCAAGGTCCTTCGGAAGCCTTCCCGACCGGGCTGAAAATTGATGCCGTCGATCCCACCACGGTCCGCTTCACCCTGCCGGAGCCTTTCGCCCCGTTCCTGCACACCCTCGCCAACGACGGCGCGTCGATCGTCAACCCGGCGGTACTGAAGGCCAACGCCGCCGACGACGCCCGCGGCTGGCTGGCGGAGCATACCGCCGGATCCGGCGCTTATATGCTGCAGCGCTGGCAGAAAGGCCAGCAGCTGGTGCTGGTGCCCAACCCGCACTACAGCGGCATTAAGCCGGTCTTTAAGCGGGTCACGGTGAAGATTATCGGCGAAAGCTCCGCCCGCCGCCTGCAGCTGACCAAGGGCGATCTGGATATTGCCGATGCGCTGCCGGTAGACCAGTTCGCGGCGCTGAAGAAAGAGGATCGCGTCACGGTGTATGACTATCCGGCGCTGCGGGTGACCTACCTGTACCTCAACAACAGCAAGGCGCCGATGAATCAGGTCGATCTCCGCCGCGCCGTCTCCTGGGCCACCGACTATAAAGGGATGGTCAACGGCATCCTCGGCGGCAACGGCAAGCAGATGCGCGGCCCGATCCCGGACGGCATGTGGGGCTATGACGCCAGCGCCATGCAGTACTCCCTCGATATGGACAAAGCCAAAGCCGCGCTGGAAAAAGTGGCGGATAAGCCCAAAACCCTGTCGTTCCTCTACTCCGATAATGACCCTAACTGGGAGCCTATCGCCCTCTCCACCCAGGCGAATCTGCAGGCGCTGGGCATCCCGGTGAAGCTCGAAAAGCTGGCTAACGCCACCATGCGCGAGCGGATTGGCAAAGGGGATTACGACATCGCCATCGGCAACTGGAGCCCGGATTTCGCCGACCCCTATATGTTCATGAACTACTGGTTTGAGTCGGATAAGAAAGGGCTGCCGGGCAACCGTTCATTCTACGAAAACCCGCAGGTTGACGCCCTGCTCAGGAAGGCGGTCTCCACCGCCGATCAGGGGCAGCGAACCGCGGATTATCAGGCGGCGCAGAAAACGGTTATCGATGAGGCCGCCTACGTCTATCTGTTCCAGAAGAACTATCAGGTGGCGATGAACAAAGAGGTCAAAGGCTTCGTCTTTAACCCGATGCTCGAGCAGATCTTCAATATTGCCGAGATGCACAAATAGCGGGCCGCACCTTAACCTTGTGATGCCGGGCAGCCATCGGCCCGGCAGAGGACGTCATGATGAGTTTCTGGGGTTTACTACGACAACGCAGCTGGGGACTGATCCTCGTCGTCGCCGGCGTATGCGCAATCACCTTTATTATTTCGCACCTCATTCCCGGCGACCCCGCGCGGCTGCTGGCGGGCGATCGCGCGAGCGATGAGATCGTGCGCCATATTCGCCAGCAGCTGGGGCTGGACCTCCCCCTCTGGCAGCAGTTTTTACACTACGTCAACGCCCTGCTGCACGGCGATCTCGGCACCTCTATCCGTACCGGACGCCCGGTGCTGGAAGATCTTAAAACCTTTTTCCCCGCGACGCTGGAGCTGGCGATATGCGCGCTGTTCATCGCGCTGGTGGTCGGCATTCCGCTCGGCGTGCTCTCGGCGGTGTACCGCAACCGCTGGACCGATCATCTGGTGCGCCTGATGGCGCTGACCGGCATTTCTACCCCGGCGTTCTGGCTGGGGCTGGGGGCGATCGTTCTGTTCTACGGCAAGCTGAACTGGCTGCCGGGCAGCGGACGACTTGACGACTGGTTTGACCCGCCAACCCACGTGACCGGTTTCTACCTGATCGACTCGCTGCTGGAAGGCAACCTCGAGGTGTTCTTTAACGCCCTTCAGCACCTGATTTTACCGGCCACCACCCTGGCCTTCGTCCACCTGGGGATCGTCGCCCGGCAGATTCGCTCGGCGATGCTGGAGCAGCTTAGCGAAGATTATATCCGCACCGCGCTGGCCAGCGGGCTGCCGAAGTGGACCATCGTGATGCGCTACGCCCTGCCCAACGCGCTGATCCCCTCGGTCACCGTGCTCGGCCTCGCGCTGGGGGACCTGCTGTACGGCGCGGTGCTGACCGAAACCGTCTTCGCCTGGCCCGGGATGGGCGCCTACGTGGTCTCCTCCATTCAGGCGCTCGATTTCCCGGCGGTAATGGGGTTCGCCGTGGTGGTGTCGTTTGCCTACGTGCTGGTCAACCTGCTCGTTGACCTGCTCTATTTGTGGATAGACCCGCGTATGGGTCGGGGAGAAAGCTAAGTGATGATGACCCAGGAAAGCCCCGCCGTCGGCGTGAAAATCAGCCGCAGCCACGCGTGGAAACGCCGCCTGTGGCTGGTACGTAAAAGCCCGCTGACGCTGATCGGCGGCGGCATTATGCTGATCATGCTGTTCCTGATGATCTTCTCTCCGTGGCTGGTGCCGCACGATCCTAACGCCATCGATCTCACCGCCCGCCTGCAGGCGCCGTCGGCGATCCACTGGTTTGGCACCGACGAAGTGGGCCGGGATCTGTTTAGCCGGGTGCTGATCGGCAGCCAGCAGTCGATCGCCGCCGGGCTGGCGGTGGTGCTGATCGCCGGGATCGGCGGCTCGCTGCTCGGCTGCCTCTCCGGCGTCCTCGGCGGGCGCAGCGACGCGCTGATCATGCGGCTGATGGATATCATGCTGTCGATCCCCTCGCTGGTGCTGACGATGGCGCTGGCCGCCGCGTTAGGCCCCAGCCTGTTCAACGCCATGCTGGCGATCGCTATTGTGCGGATCCCCTTTTACGTGCGCCTGGCGCGCGGACAAACGCTGATCGTGCGCCAGCACAGCTTCGTTGAGGCCTCCGTCACCTTCGGCGCCTCCCGCTGGCATCTGATCAGCTGGCATATTCTGCGCAATGCGCTGCCGCCGCTGGTGGTGCAGGCTTCGCTCGATATCGGCAGCGCCATTCTGATGGCGGCGACGTTAGGCTTTATCGGCCTCGGCGCCCAGCAGCCGACCGCCGAATGGGGAGCGATGGTGGCCAATGGCCGTAACTATGTTCTCGACCAGTGGTGGTACTGCGCCTTCCCCGGCGCCGCCATCCTGATCACCGCCGTCGGTTTTAATCTGTTTGGTGACGGGATTCAGGACTTACTGGATCCGAAGTCCGGAGGACGCAGCTAATGAATAACCGGGTTTTAACTATCGATAACGTCCGCTTAAGCTTCCCCGTCTACCAGGGCGCGGTGCACGTCCTGAACGCCGTTTCCATGCATATCGACCGCGGCGAAATTGTTGGCGTGGTGGGCGAGTCAGGTTCGGGGAAATCCGTCACCGCAATGCTGGCGATGCGCCTGCTGCCGCCGGAGAGCTATCAGATCCACAGCGGCCAGGTGACCCTGATGGGCAACGATATCCTCGGCGCAACGGAAAAAGAGATGCGCGCTATTCGCGGCCGCAGGGTGGCGATGATTTTCCAGGAGCCGATGACCGCCCTGAACCCGACGCGGCGGATTGGCAAACAGATGGTGGACGTTATCCGCCAGCACCGTCCGCTCTCCGCCCGCGAGGCCCGCGCCAGGGCGGTGGCGCTGCTGGCAGATATGCAGATAGCCGACCCGCAGCGGGTGATGGATCGCTACCCGTTTGAGCTCTCCGGCGGAATGCGCCAGCGGGTGATGATCGCCATCGCCTTCTCCTGCGAGCCTGACCTGCTGATTGCCGATGAACCCACCACCGCCCTGGACGTGACCGTCCAGCGCCAGGTTCTGCGTCTGCTAAAACAGAAGGCGCAGGCCACGGGAACCGCGGTGCTGTTTATCAGCCACGATATGGCGGTCGTTTCCCAGGTTTGCGATCGGCTGTACGTCATGTACGCCGGGGCGGTAATCGAAAGCGGTTCGGCCCCGCAGGTGCTGCATCATCCGCTGCATCCCTACTCCGTTGGCCTGCTGAACAGCGCCCCGGATAACGGCGAGCCGCGATCGCCGCTGCAATCGATTCCCGGCACGGTGCCCAATCTCGCGCGCCTGCCCGGCGGTTGCGCCTTTCGCGAACGCTGCTTCGCCGCCGGCGAGGGCTGCGGGACGGTCCCGCTGCTGCGGCCGATAGAACACACCGAACAGCAGGCGGCCTGCTGGTATCCGCAACGGGAGAACGCCCATGTCTGACAGATTATTAACGCTGAGCGATGTTCATCTTAACTTCCCGGCGCGCAAGAACTGGCGCGGTAAGGTCGTCGAGCGCGTCTATGCGCTAAACGGCCTGGATATGACGGCCTATCGCGGCGAAACCCTGGGTATCGTTGGCGAATCCGGCTGCGGAAAAAGCACCCTCGCCAGGCTGCTGATGGGCATGCTCAAACCTTCGTCCGGCCGCTTCGATCGCGGCGGGGACTCCGCGGCCGGGCACGACGCCGGCAGCATGCAGATGGTCTTTCAGGACCCGCTCTCCTCGCTGGATCCGCGCCTGCCCGTCTGGCGGACCATCACCGAGCCGGTGTGGATCCAGTCCCGGCCCGGCGAGAAGGCGCGGCGCGCGCTCGCCGAGCGGCTGGCGCTGCAGGTTGGGCTGCGTCCGGAGTATCTCGACCGCCTGCCGCACGCCTTTTCCGGCGGCCAGCGCCAGCGCATTGCGATCGCCCGCGCGCTGTCGGCGAAGCCGGATATTATCGTGCTGGATGAGCCCACCTCGGCGCTGGATATTTCAGTGCAGGCGCAGATCCTCAATCTGCTGGTTGAGCTGCAAAAACAGCAGAACCTGACCTTCGTGCTGATCTCGCATAACGTCTCGGTGGTGCGTCATATGAGCGACCGCGTGGCGGTGATGTATCTCGGGCAAATCGTCGAGATGGGCGAAGCGCGCCGGGTCCTCGACGCGCCGTCTCATCCCTATACCCGTCTGCTGATGGATTCGGTGCCGCGGATTGGCGCGCCGCTGGGCGACGCCCCGCGCAACACCGAGCTGCCCGGCAACCGGCATCTGCCGGAGGGCTGTTATTTTCGCGAGCGCTGCCCCTTCGCCAGCGCCGGCTGTGAACAACCGCAGCCCCTGCGCCCGCTGGCCAACGGCAGCGCCGCCCGCTGCTGGAAGGCGGAAAGCCTTGCCGTCACGGCGGTGATGAGCTGAACGCGGATATCGCCCGCAGATCGCAGCGGTTCTTATAGCCGCATCGGTAATGCCGCATTCTTTCACAGCGCTGGTTTCCCGGTGAAAGGATGCGGTTTATCTATAATAACCACCACAATATAAACAGCGTGAATAATAAATAAGATACATCCTCGCCTGTATCTTTATTTATTTCTCTGCCCGCACGAAGTCTTCCTGTCATAAGGCACAAAACACCACAACGCCCATTGAGATTATTCTTACAATCACGCTCATCATCCTATTTACAACCCCGGATGAAAATCGCCATACTCTTTACCAGCCAGGATGTATAAGGATATACATTATGATCGTTATTATTACAGCCAACAGTTACTTCGCCAGCGGAATTACCTCCCTTGCGGCACTCTCCGCTGCATCAGCGTATTCCGGTGCCACCGCCGTTGCGGTTTTCCCTGACCTCGGCGCCACCGCTGAGGACTACCTGCATTCGGCCAAAACGATCGTTATTGATTACAGTTATCCCAACATTCAGCATCTTGCATCCCTGCTTGCGCAAAAGAATAAATATATTACCGGGGATATTATTTTTGTCGTCAAAGAGGATTTACTTCTCGATCCCATTGAGAACATTGTTATTAACGCGCTGTCAAGCCTGGTATTGGAGTATGCCAGCGCCACGCAGCGCCTGCGCGCTTATTTCAGGCATACTTACCCGCATACCGTCAGCCATACGTTTAAACAAACCATTAGGTCCGTCGATCGCAATATTCATTTAAAGCTGAGTCGTCAGGAGGATACGCTGCTGCCCTATATTATCTGTGGGCTTAACAATAAAAGAATCGCTCAGGCAACCGACATCAGCAATATGACAATCAGCCACTACCGACGAAATATTTATCAAAAGCTCAAGGTCAGAAATATTACCGGGCTGTATAACTATCTGCACTCTTTATAACTGAAATAAACAACGCAGCATCAGCATAAAAAAATAGCGTGCCGGCAGCGCTGCCCCCGGCTATCGCTAACAACCGTTCTTCACGCATGTCGATATAACATAAGGAATTGTATATGAAAATGAAATCTCTGTGCCTCGCAATGGCGCTGATTGGCGCGACCTGCCAGTACGTTAACGCGGCCGACGGCACGCTGAAGTTCAAAGGCGAAGTGGTTAACTCCAGCTGCACGGTAAACGGCATGAATAACCAGCAGCTTGACGTCGCGATGGGGAAAATTCCTCTCAGCAAGCTGACCCAGGATTTCAAGGGGCCGGAAGTGGGGGTCACCATTACCATTACCGGCTGCGAGGAGGGGGATTATTACCTGGTGCTTGACGGTACCTCAGCCACGGAAGCCAACAAAGTTAACGTCCTGGCCTTAGATGATGCCGATGCCCCAGGCACCGCGCAGAATGTCGGCATTATTCTGACCGACCGTAATGATAACCCGGTCACCCTGGACCAGCCGCTCAATAAAGATAATGACCCGGTAGTCCACGTTACCTCGCCTAACGGCGGCGGTACCTTTTATCTGAAAGCGTCATATTACGCCTGGGGTCAGGTTGCAAACATTACGTCGGGCACCGCTGACGCCACCGCGAGATTTACCGTTATTCAGCAATAATATTCACCGGCCAGGGACGGCATATTCAAAAGGGAAAACGATGAAAATTCTGCTGCCAGTACTATTCGCCACCTTTGTATTTCAGGCCCAGGGTGCTATTCAGGTGGAAGCTTCGCGAGTCATCTACTCCGGAAAAGAGCGTTCGGCAAGCCTGAAAATAAATAACCCCAGCAGCAGGAACTATATCGTCCAGACCTGGCTGGATAACGGAACAGAGAGCCCCAACGGGAGTCGTCCAATTATCGTCACGCCGCCTCTGGTCAAACTGCGCCCCGAGCAGTCGGCGCTGCTGAGATTTATTTACTCAGGCAGCGGACTGCCGACCGACCGCGAGACCCTGTACTGGGTCAACGTTCAGGAAGTTCCCCCGAGCGCGGCCGGGGAGAACGTCCTGCAAATCGCAATCCGCACCCGGCTAAAGCTTTTTTACCGACCGCAGGAGATAAAAACCACGCTGGCTGATGAAGTGCGAAAAATGCAGTGGACATCCTCTGCAACGACGCTGACCTTTAACAATAACGGCCCGCTGCATATTACTCTCAGCAAAATGGAGCTGGCAGATAATAAAGGAAAAACGGTGCCGATTAACGGCATCATGCTCTCTCCCTATAGCCACCAGTCGCTCACGCTACCCGCCGGCGCGCACCTTAAAAGCATGAAATATATTAATGACCACGGCGCTTCAATAGCTATTCCGGTTAAGCGTTAAAACGTCTCGCTCACTTTAAGGATGATAGAGTGATGGATATAGTGAAATTACGCTATCTGTTTAGCGCCCTCCTGATGACCATCACCGCCGCCGCTGAGAGTGCCGAACGTTATAATGCCCGCTTTCTTAACGGAATAGATCAGAATGCGCTGCGTGATTTTGCCGCCAGCGAAAGCGACGTCCTGCCGGGACGCTATTACGTTAATATTTATATTAACGAAAAGCTCGTCGACAGCAGGGAGATAACCTTCTCGGCGGACGCGATAAATGGCCGCCTGGCGCCCTGTATCAGCGCCGAGGAATATATTCGCTACGGCGTAAAAATTAATGATGATAGCCAACGCTGCTATCCGCTCGTCGACAACCTGACGCAGGCTCGGCTGGAGGTCGATATCGCCAGCCACCGCCTGGCAATCACCCTCCCACAGCAGTTTGTCCTCACCCGCCCGTATGATTACGTGTCGCCAGCGCTGTTTGATGACGGAATTAACGCCGCTTTTATTAACTATAACTATACCCACGATGAGACTCACGGCGATTGGGGAAGCGATAGATATCAGTACCTGTCGCTAAACAGCGGGCTCAATCTTGGCGCCTGGCGCCTGCGCAACAGCGCCTACTGGAATAAAACCAGCGACCAGACCGATCGCTGGAAAAGTCTTTCCAGCACCCTCGAAACCAGCATTATTGCGTGGCGCAGCCGCCTGGAAATCGGCCAGACCAGCACCGACGCGAGCGTCTTTGACAGCATCCAGTTTCGCGGCGCGCAGCTCGGTAGCGATAGCGAAATGCTGCCCGGCAGCCAGACCGGCTACGCGCCGGTCATCAGGGGCGTAGCCAATAGCAACGCCCGGGTCGAAGTCCGCCAGAACAAGTACGTCATCTTCTCCGAGAACGTTCCGCCGGGGCCCTTTGAGATTAGCGACATCAGCGCCGTCAATCGCAGCGGCGACTTCACCGTCACGGTTATCGAAGCGGACGGTAGCCACAATACCTTTACCGTCGCCTATACCACGCTGCCAAAGCTGGTGCGATCCGGGATGTGGAACTATCAGATCTCCGCCGGCCGCTACCACGACGGCGTAGACGGCTACGCCCCGGACTTTATGCAAAGCACCCTCTCCTTTGGGCTCAATAACGCTTTTACGCTGTACGGCGGCGGGCTGGCGGCAGAAAACTATCGCGCGGGCGCTGCCGGCGTCGGTATCAATATGGGGAACGCGGGCGCAGTTTCGGCGGACTACACCTTCGCCTCTACGCTGCTGGCGGACGGCCGCCGTCGGGACGGAGGGAGCATCCGTTTTCTGTATGCCAAATCCTTTCTCGCCACCAGCACCGATTTCCAGGTTGCGGGCTACCGCTACTCAACCGCCGGTTACTACAGCTTTTCCGATGCCGTTATCGAAAGACGCAGATGGCACGATGGCAGCTATACGAACTATCGCTGGCCTGCCGACGATGACCCCTACCGGTGGCAAAACGACCGCCCCGACACCTACTACAGCACGTCGCTGTATAACAAAAAGAATCGTCTGGATATCTCGGCCAGCCAGAAAATCGGTAAGCACAGCTCGTTCTATCTTAACTTCAGCCAGCAGAAGTACTGGAACAGCGCCAGCAGCGATCTCTCCTTGCAGAGCGGGTTTAGCTCCAGCATCGGCAAAATAAATTACGGTATCTATTACCAAAACAGCCGTAATCACTACACCCGGAATGACAACAGCCTCAACCTCAGGCTCTCCGTGCCGTTTAATTTCGCCGATAGCAACAGCATCACCGCCTCGATGAGCCTCAGCCATAGCAAATCCGCGGGGACGACCGAGCAGGCCGGGCTCAACGGTTCACTCCTCGACGACGGCCGCCTGAGCTACGCCTTATCAACCGCCTATGACCAGGCGACAAAATCAACCAACAGCGCCAGCCTGGGCTATCAGGGACAGTATGGCAATGTTTACGCCGGCTACGCCTATAACAACGCCAGCAGGCAGGTCAGCGCCAACCTGGCCGGCGGCATGGTTGCCCATCGCGGCGGCATTACCCTCAGCCAGCCGCTGGGCACCACCTTTAGCCTGGTAGAGGCCAGGGGCGCAGAGGGCGTGGGCATCAGCAACCAGACCGGCGTCAAAATTAATCGCTACGGCTACGCGGTGGTCCCGCAAACCCTGCCCTGGCGGCCAAACGCCGTTGAGCTCAATACCCAGGACTTCGATGAATGGCTCGACGTCCCGAACGCCGTCAGCAGCACGGTTCCGACCCGCGGGGCGATCGCCCTCGTGAAGTTTGAGGCCTACCGCGGCCAGAGCGTGCTGATCCACGGTTCGCGAGCCAATGGCGACTATCCGCCGCCGGGCGCGCTGCTCTATACCGCCGACGGCCGTAACAACGGGCTGGTCGGCCCCGGCGGGGAGATGTTTGTCTCTGGCGTCAATCCGGGCGATGTCCTGCGGGTTAAGTGGGGCGAACTGCCGGAGGAGAGCTGCACCATCACGCTGCCGGCGGCCGGGCCCGATGAGCCGACCCCGACCGCCTATCGCGAATTAACCTTAGTCTGCGCAGATAACCTACCGAGGCCATAATGCAGCATTTCATCCGCCATCTACTTTTCATCTTCGCGGCCGCGCTCCTGGGCCTGAGCGCGCTCCCCGCGCGGGCGCTTACCTGCGCCACGACAACCTCGACCATCAGCGAAACCGTTGATATCGGCAATATTATTAAGGTGTCGAGCAGCGAGCTGATCGCGGGGCAAAAAATATGGGTCTCGCCGACGATAAGCGCCCGCTTTACCTGCAGCGATACCGACAAGCACCCGAAGGGAGAGAGCGCCTATTTTTGGCTGGATCCGGGCAACAAGGCCGGCACCCTGCCCGCCTTTATCAAAATTGGTATCACCTATAACGGCGCCGACTATTTGCTGCAAAATGGGCAAAAGGTTGAAATCGGTCCGGCGACAATTTGCCGGGGAGACTGCACGCAGACCGCGATCCCGGTGACCTTCGATTTGAACTATCAGGTTTATATCATCGCGACGGGCAGCGCGATAACCAACAGCGGCGTTATCGCCAAAGATCTGAAGCTCTCGCTGTTCCAGGTAGACGGCGAAGGGGGGTTACGCAATGGCAGGGTCGGGGATAACTATAACCTGTTAATTACCGGTCTTAACCAGATTAACGCCATGGCCTGCGTACCGACGGTGGCCATCTCCCCAAGCGAAATAGATTTTGGCACGCTTTCCACCGGCAACGCCCGACCGGGCCAGCTGGAGAGAATCAGATCCTTTACCGTGACCTATGGCCTGAGCCAGAAGGGTTCAGGTATCGCCTGCGGTACGGAAGACCTGTTTGCCACCTTCAGCTCGGTGAACAAAATTCAGGATGCGGCGATCGTTCTTCCCGAAAGCGACAGCGGTTTTGGCATTATCTTGTCCAAAAGCACCACTATGACGCCGCGCATTGAAATGAACGCCCCGGAAAAAATCCCGATAAAAGTCGGCGTCCCTCTGACCCAGCCCTACTTCGCCGGGGTGCTGTGGACCACTACTGCCCCCAAAACAGGCGCATTTTCGGCGACGGCCACCATTACCGTCACCTTTCAGTAGCCGGGCGCACGGCCCTCCCTTAGTTATATTCCAGGGCAAAGGTCGCCAGGCCATTGGCCCGCCCTGGCGTCACCCGGTCTCCCGTCTGCACGTAGCGGGCGCTGAAGTTGATATTCTCGGCGGTGGCGGCGCTGCTCGCCGTGATATGTTTCAGCACCGGCAGATTGCTGGCCTCGTTAATCTTTATCGGGGTTCCGGCAGAGGGCGCCGGAGCGGAGTTATTGCCGTAGCTCAGCTTGATTCCGACGCCGCTCGCCGCGCCGACGACCTGGGCGAGGGCTAAAGCGTCGCCGATGCCGGGATCGGCGGTGACGCCGAAAAAGCCAATCCTGATATCGGCCGGGGTGCTGCAAAATACCGGAATGCTAAACGTCTGCGCCGCGCCGGCGACGGTCGTTTTGCCTTTGAACTCCGCCTTATTGACCGTACCCAGATTGACGCCAATCGAGGAGCGGGTCACCTGGCAGCTGCCGTTGGCGCCAATATCCACGTTAAGGGCGGAGAGGTCGATGCTGACCGGCGAGCTCTGCGTGTGGCCCGCGCTCCCGCTATCCTGTTTCTCAATATATAAATTACCCACCTGCGGCTGGGCGGCAACGCTGGTGTGGTTACCGCTAACCAGCGGAATATCGCCGGTTTTATAAAAGGTGATATAGGCTTTGACCACCGTCTCGCGCTGGGCGAGCAGCGTCGACATCTGCGCGCTATCGCAAACCGTCATCGACTCGCCTCCTGCCGGCGCGCTGCCGCCATCGATGTAGCGAATCGCGCCGCCTTCGCACTGAAAGCCCAGCGAATAACCCATGCCGCTCAGCGCCGAGTCATAGACGTGCTGGCCGTTAATCACCCGCGGCGAGCCGGCGGTATTGCGCTGTTTATAGATAATGCGCTTCATGCTCGCCGTCGGCAGCTGCAGATCGCAGACAAAGTGGATCCCGCCGCCGTTGTCCGCCATGGCGCTGGTCATTTGCGTGTTGGCCGGCAGCGTGGGCAGATACTTAATATTCTGCACGTTAATGGTCATCTGACCGACGCTGCCGCCGCAGCTCTCGGCCCATCCGTAATGCGTGTAAATCCCCGTAGTCAGCAGGAACAAAAACTGCAGCGTACGATAGCCGCTATACATGGCGATCTCTCTTCGGTTTATCGGCACAGGCCGCTGACGGTTTTTACCGCGCTTTGCCGTGCCTGGTGGTCAGCCAGATGAAAATGCAGCGCGCATTTTCGCGAGGTATTACGGTCGTCCCAGCTGACGTCAAGCGTGCCGTCATCCGGGATCCCGCTCAGATAGGCCTGCCCGCCGTCGGCGACCATTCCTGTCGGCGCGGCGCCCTCCGCCTCTTCTTGCTGGCGCAGATGCGCGCTGGCGCCAAAGGGGATCGGCCCGCGGCTATCGCGTAGGGTGAACAGCACGCGGTTGCCAATATGGGTTTGATAGTTAGCCAGCACCACGGAGCCGCCGCCGGGGATCACGGTTTGTCCCTGCAGCTCCACGTCGGTATCGTTGGCCATCGAGGCGGTATCAAGGGTAATTACGTTTTTGCGATAGACCGTGAGCGTCGGCACAACCGCGTATCCACGCCCGTCGGTATGCACGTTGGTGCCGTTCTGGATCGCCACGTCCGCCGCGCCCGGCGCCCGCACGATGGCAAAACTGTCGCCCACGGTTTGCCCGAGAGTAACGCCATGCGGGTGCGCAACCACCGAACCTGACGCTCCCCACGTCAGCTGGTTGCTGGCGCTGTCGTGCCGATAGCCCAGCTGGGCGCTGCCGTAGCCGCCGTGATAATCCAGCCCGGCGCTGCTGTTGCTGCCCTGTCCGCCGTTCGCATAGCCCTGCTGCAGCGAGTAGTAGAGATTGGGCCGCTGCGGCAGCGCACCGTACATCGCGACCTGCTGCGAGGAGCGGCCGTTGCTGTCGGTGGTGGTGCTGTAGCTCACCGCGCTCTCCTTCAGCCAGCCGCCCAGCGGAACGTTGAGGTTCAGCGACCAGGAGCGGTCCGCCTTTTCGTCGTCGGACGAGCGGGTGTAGTAGTAGCCCACGCCCCAGGAGATGCCCTTCCACGCGCTGTAAAAACCAACGTGGACCGTCTTATCGCTGCTTTTACTGTGCCAGTACTCCTGCGACCAGGCGGATATCGCCAGGCTGCTCGCCGCGCCAACGGATTGAGAAATCGACAACTCTTCGCGGCTGCGCTTGTTGTCCACCCGCTCGCTCGGGTCGTCGAGGGCGTTGGCTTCGCTGAAGTCATAGTATCCGCTCGAGGAGTAGCGGTAGCTGGCGAGGTTAAAGGAGGTGCCGGTGAGGGTAAAATCCTTCTGGTACTGCGCGCGAATCGAGTGCCCCACGTAGCGTTTATCGCCGACGGTGGCGGTAGTGGCCCAGGTGACGTCGGCCCCCAGCGATCCCAGCTCGCCGAACCCGCGCCCCACGCCCAGCGCCCACGCCTGATACTTCTGCGCCAGCTGGCTGCCGCCGTAGAGGGTGAACTGGGCGGGAAGACCGTAAAACAGGGTGCCCTGTAAAAACTCCGGCGACTGGGCCGAATTCGTGCCCGCGTGATAGCGCCCGCCGCTGAGGCTAAATTTGCTCCGCCCTTCGCGCAGCATAAAAGGCACCGCGGAGTAGGGCTGGGTGAAGGTGCGCACCGACCCGTCGCTCTCCTTTACCTGCACCTCAAGATCGCCGCTTTGCGCCGTGGGATAGAGATCCTTAATCGCAAAGGCCCCGGGAGCAACGAAGGTTTCGTAGATTACGTAGCCATGCTGTGAAATGGTCACCCTGGCGTTGCTGTGCGCCATACCGCGGATCGTCGGAGCAAAGCCGCGCATGCTGTCCGGCAGCATTTCATCGTCGGACATCAGCTGAACGCCGCGAAACTGCACGCTATCGAAGACCTCGCCGGTGGTGAAGGTATCGCCAATTCGCAGCAGGCTTTTGAGGGATTTTACATCGCGCTGCAAATAGGTGCTTTGGCTACTCCAGCGATAGTGCTGGTCATACTGCATCGCCGAGATATTACGCAGGCGCCAGGCGCCAAGGTTAACGCCGCTGCGTAAATTCAAATAGCTTGAGCGGCTGCGGTCTTCAGACTGCTGCGTTTGCGCCCCCGTCAGGTTGTAGTTAACAAACGCCGCCGCAATACCGTCATCCCAGCGCGCCGGGTCAACGTAGCCGCGGCTCTGCGCGTTCATTGCCGCCTGCGGAATGCTCAGGTTCAGGCGCTGGCTGGCAAAGTCAAAGCGGCTGCTGGCGTCGGGAATATAGCGCTCAATCCGGGTAAAGGTCTCCCCGTCCCGCAGGGTGTTGAAGGATGAAAAAGCGCTGACGTTGACCCCGAACTCCGCCAGCTGCGCGGCGGTTAATACCGGGCGTAGCGTCCCGCTATCTTCGACAAACTCCACCGGCGCCTGGCCTACCTGCTGGTCGTTGAGCCAGATGCTCACCGGGTAGGTGCCGGGCTGCTGGCCGCCGGATTTGGCAAAATAGCGCAGGTCTGCGGTCTTTTGCTGCGGATTGGCAAACTCTAAGGCTGCCGGGTCGAAGTAGTCGTCCGCCCGCGCCGCGCCGCTTTGACAGAGGGTAAAAAGCAGCGTCGGAACGGTTGCCAGCGCTAACATCCCCCCGCTGGGGGCCTTCATCACGCTACGAGCATGAGGGATAATCGGGAGCTTCTTTTTCACAATATCCTGACCAGGCGATCTATTAAGCGTGATGGGCTACTGCTGGGCGTAATCGGTAATACCGCCAAAATCGTTAATGGCACGCCATTTAACCGTTCCGCTACCTTCGGCCGGCCACGTTTTATCGGCGAAAGGCCCCACCATTCCAGGTTCTGTAATTTCTTTGCCGCCAACGGCAACCGTGAAAAATGAAACAAAATAGGGCGTCGGGTTGTGAACGGTTAAGCGATGAGCGGCCTGTTTAAATTTCAGCTGCTGCCATGCGCTCTCCGGATCGCCGTGCAAACCGTTTGGCCGATAGAAAATCTTAAATTTGGATTTAATATTGACCTGTAATTTATTGGCCTCCCCTTTTTGCGTCGGGGAAATACTTTTCACGTTCAGCCAATATACCGACTCGCGATCGCCGGGCAGCGGTGAGCCAATGAAATTAATACGCAATACGTTTTCCTGCTCCGGGTCGAGGCGAAACAGCGGCGGCGTAACAATAAATGGCACCGGGCCTTTATCCGCTTCGGCATAATTCTCCACCCACGACTGCACCAGATAGGGAGAATGGTTATCAGCGTTGGTCACAGAAATGGAGGCTTCGCGCTTCCCTTCATGATAAATAACCCGGGTGCCGCCCATAACAATGCCGGCCTGAGCCACGGCGGAGAACAGGAAAAAGGCGGCCGCAACCGCAGTGATAAACTGCTTCATATTGATAACCATTAAACCAAAGTCGGAATGCCGGAGGGAATGAGCAGGCCCGTTGCCTGCTCATGAGCGTATTAGTTGTAAACCATATTGAAGTTGGCCGTACCATTTGCCGGGCCGACGGACACGGCGCTGGTCGAAATATAGTCGGCGAAGAATTGCAGATCGGCGGTCCCGGAGGCGGCCCCGGAAGTGCCGGCAGTCACCGCCTGCTGGTGCGAGACCGAGCCGAGGTTGATGGCCGTCGATTTATCATCTTCATACAGCTTAATCGCCACGCCCTGAGCGCCGCCGTTTACCGCCAGCAGGTTGCTGTTGTTGGTATCACGAGTGCCGTCAAATATCACCGCTACGGTGGTTACCGAAGCAGGGCAATCTTTCACTTTGATATGGAAGCCGGTTTTGGTGGTCTCTGAGCCCGCGCCGGTGAAATAGCTGCTTGCCCATTTACCCAGATCGACGACCTGATTAGCGCTGGTGCTATCAACATTGCAGGAGGTATCGGTAATTTCACCGGTGAACTCAACCTGACCGCCGGTGTTCTGCGTGCCGGCGCCAGCGCCGGGGTTGACGGTCATTGCGGAGCTGGAAGGCTGAGAAGGGCTTGCGAATACTGCGCCGGACACCAGAGTACCGACAAGAATTGCCATAATGCGTGCTTGGGTTTTCATTATTTATCTCATTGCTAATATAGATTTAATACAGATAAAGCACAGCACCAGCCTGGCCTGTGAAAATCTGTTTACCGGGTCTCCTTGTTAATAATGCGTTCGTTCCATCCGCAGGTTATCAAATATACAAAAACGAATTCCACCTCAGCTGGTTTACTCAAAAAAGAAAAGCCATTAAGTAAAATTTATAAATGTGTATTTAACATGCACTAAATCATATTCTGCCAAAAAACAAAACGCAATATCTTGTTATGTTAATGAAATGGCATTTTACTTTACACATAAAATAAAGATTAAAGATATTATTTCTCTTGTTAATTTTTCACGCAAAAAATCCGCTGCCGCGTCAATAAATCACAACAAGAGCGGGAATTAATTAACAAATTTAATCAAATAACCCTATCTCCCCCCCTGCTTTTTCCATACCGGCACAAGGGGTATCGGACTAAATTAAGAATTATCTTAGTAACCATTTCCTTCATTTTTTTGTCACCACATAAATCATAACCATGCTAATAAATAACAATTACTGTTCCTGTAGCGGAATATATTTCAAATGAAAGCCTGCCCGTGAATATCTTTCATGTTGCCATCCCGCTCGCTGCGGTGCATTAAATCCCGCGCCTTCGCGGCAAACACACACTAATAACGTGGGTAAACGATTTAATAAAAAAACCGCGCCTCAAAAGCAGGCGCGGTTTTTAGCAGATATAAATCAGCGTGGGCTTAGTCGCTCAGTTAAAACAGTCCTAACGGCGCGGTACCGTAGCTCACCAGCAGGTTTTTCGTCTGCTGGTAGGCGTTCAGCGCCATTTTGTGGGTTTCGCGCCCGACGCCGGACTGCTTATAGCCGCCAAACGCCGCGTGGGCCGGGTAGACGTGGTAGCAGTTTGTCCACACGCGGCCGGCTTTAATCCCGCGCCCCATGCGATAGGCCAGGTTAGTATCGCGCGTCCAGACGCCGGCCCCGAGGCCAAACTGGGTCTCATTGGCGATCGCCAGCGCTTCCGCTTCATCTTTAAAGGTGGTGATGCCAATGACCGGGCCAAAAATCTCCTCCTGGAAGCTGCGCATATCGTTGCGCCCCTTGATCAGGGTGGGCTGAATATAGTAACCGTTATCCAGCTCCGCGGTGATGCTGGCGCGCTCGCCGCCGGTGAGGATCTGGCCGCCTTCGTCGCGGGCAATCTTAATGTACGACAGGATCTTGTCGAACTGCTGGCGCGAGGCCTGGGCGCCGATCATCGTATCGGTATCAAACGGGTCGCCGCGGCGAATTTGCGCCACTTTCGCCATCACCCGCTCCATAAACGGCTCGTAGATCGATTCATGAATAAGCGCCCGCGATGGGCAGGTGCAGACTTCACCCTGGTTGAAGAAGCCCAGCACCAGCCCCTCCACGGCCTTCTCAATAAATTCGTCTTCACCGTCCATCACGTCGGCAAAGTAGATATTTGGCGACTTGCCGCCGAGCTCAACGGTGCAGGGAATAATATTCTCCGCGGCGCAGGCCATAATATGCCGGCCTACCGGCGTGGAGCCGGTGAAGGCAATTTTCGCGATCCGCTTGCTGGTCGCCAGCGCTTCGCCGGCCTCCTTGCCGAATCCCTGCACCACGTTCAGCACGCCCGGCGGGAAGATATCGCCGATAATCTCCAGCAGCAGCGTAATGCTGAGCGGTGTCTGCTCTGCCGGCTTGAGCACCACGCAGTTGCCTGCCGCCAGCGCCGGCGCCAGCTTCCACGCCGCCATCAGCAGCGGGAAGTTCCACGGGATGATCTGCCCCACCACGCCCAGCGGCTCGTGGAAGTGATAGGCCACGGTGGTTTCGTCGATCTCGGCGGTGCTGCCCTCCTGCGCGCGCAGGCAGCCGGCAAAATAGCGGAAGTGATCGACCGCCAGCGGCAGATCGGCGTTGAGGGTTTCGCGAATCGGCTTGCCGTTATCCCAGCTCTCCGCTACCGCCAGGTACTCGAGGTTTTTCTGGATGCGATCGGCAACCTCCAGCAGCAGGTTGGAGCGCTGCTGCACCGACGTTTTTCCCCATGCCTCTGCGGCGCGGTGCGCGGCATCGAGGGCAAAATCGATATCTTTGGCATCGGAGCGGGGAAATTGCGCAATGTCGCTTCCGTTCACGGGGGAGGTATTCATAAAGAATTCGCCGCCGAGCGGCTCGACAAACTTGCCGTCAATATAGTTGCCGTAGGCGGATTTGAGCGTCACTAACGCGCCCGGGGTGCCAGGATGAGCATAACGCATTGCAATCTCCTTCTTGTAGGGTTGAGGCGCAGCGGCGTATTGGTTTTTTGCTCTTGCCTGCTGCAACAAGGCTATTGCAGGGGTTATGCCAGTTTTATCGCACTTTAAAATAACAAATAAAATCAGTTTATTAACCCTTAACCTTCGTCGACGTGTCTCCTTCTGCGGCAGCGATGTTTGCTTCTGTGTCGCAAATCGCAACACATAAGAAACCGTAAAGCTACAATGTTGCAACATAACTCAACCAACCATGAGGTGCTCCGTGCAAGGAAACCCGTTTACCCTCGCCCCGGAGGAAACAGCTAATCCGTTGCTCAGCGATTCGTGGTTTCGCAGCCAGCTGTATGGCCTGCAGCCGACGACGGATGAGTTCCCGCGCCTGCGCTCCGGCGAGCTGGCGGATCTGCTGGCCAGCCATAGCGGGCTGCAGCAGCTCACGCAGCCGGTGGTTGGCGCCCTGTCGCGAAAAGTCGCCGACCTGCAGTCGGTGGTGATCCTCTCCGATGCCAGCGGCCTGGTGCTGCAAACCTTCGGCAACATGCACGCCATGCAGAAGGCGCAGAGCTTTGCCCTCGCGCCGGGAAATTTATGGAGCGAGAGCGGCCGCGGGACTAACGCCATCGGCACCGCGCTGGCGATTGACGACAGCTGCGAAATTGATGGCCGCCAGCATTTTCTCACCAGCAACCAGGATCTCTACTGCGCGGCCATCCCCATTCAGAGCCCTGACGGGCAAATTGCCGGCGTGCTGGATATTTCCGGGCCGGCGCATTTCCCCCACCCGCATACCCTGGGATGGGTGAAAGAGGCGGCTAAACAGATCGAGTATTTATGGGTAAAACAGAGCCTGCACCCGCAGCAGTGGCTGATGAGCCTGCACTCGCAGCCGCAAAAGCTCGACAGCGTTGAGGAGCTGCTGCTGGTCTTTTCCGATAACGTTCTCACCGCCGGCAACCGGCTGGCGATGCGCGAGCTGGGGCTCGGCAGCGAGCAGCTGGGCCATATCACCTTCCAGCAGCTCTTTCCGCTGCTGACGCAAACCGCGGTCACCGTTCCGCTGCCGCTCACCGTTCGCCGACAAAGCTACTACTATCGGCTACGCGCCCCCACCCGCAGCGCCGTGGCGGTGTCGGCTCCGCCCACCGTCGACCTTCCCTTCGCCGGACCGCGCGAAGGCGAAAAAATGGTGCGCCTGCTCAACGCCGGCATCGCGCTGTGCATTGAAGGAGAAACGGGGTGTGGGAAAGAGTACGTCAGCCGTACGCTGCACCAGCATAGCCGCTGGCGCAGCGGTAAGTTTGTTGCCATCAACTGCGCCGCTATTCCCGAATCGCTGATTGAGTCAGAGCTCTTTGGCTATCAGCCGGGGGCCTTCACCGGCGCCAGTAAAAACGGCTATATCGGTAAAATCCGCGAGGCCGATGGCGGCGTGCTGTTCCTGGATGAGATTGGCGATATGCCGATGCTGCTGCAGACGCGGCTGCTGCGGGTGCTGCAGGAAAAAGAGGTCACTCCGCTCGGCGCCAGCCAAAGTACCCCGGTCAACTTCGCGGTGATCTGCGCAACCCACCGTAACCTGGCCCAGCGCGTCGCCGACGGCGAGTTTCGCGAGGATCTGTTCTATCGCCTGCGGGAATTTGCCCTGGCCATTCCGCCGCTGCGCGGCTGGCCGGCGCTGCCGGCGTTTATCCAGCGGCTATGGCAGGCGCTCGGCGCGGGGCAGCGTCGGGTACAGCTGTCGCCGGACCTGCTGGACAACCTCGCCCGCCAGCCCTGGCCGGGCAACGTGCGCCAGCTGCAAAGCCTGATGAAGGTCCTGCTGGCGCTGGCCGACGACGGCGCCCGCCTCGAGGTTGACGATTTGCCCGCAGAGTACCGGGCAGCGCCGGCACCTGCCGCGCCGCACGGGCTGCAGCAGCACGATAGCCAGCTGATTGCCGATACCCTGACCACCTACAACGGTAACGTCAGTAAGGCGGCGCAGGCGCTGGGCGTGGCGCGCAGCACGCTCTATCGCCGGGCCGCGCGATCGGGACGAAATTAATCTCTGCGGGGCCTCGCGCCCCGCCGCCGCTACGACCTGAAGCGTGCCGGCAGCCAGCAGAATACTTTGCGATCGACGGCCTCACAAATCTGCACCAGCCGCAAACCGCAGACCTGCCAGACCGCTCTCGCCACGCAAACGCCCGCGGCGGAGACCAGCACGGAGCCCACCATATCCAGCGGAAAGTGCACGCCGAGGAAAATCCGCGCCCAGGCGACGGACAGCGCCATCAGCAGGACGGCCAACCCGAGCGCCCGTAAGCGCAGCGAGAGCAGCGCAAACGCCGCGCTGAACATCACGCTGCCGTGATCGCTTGGGAAGGAGTTATCCGCCGGATGATCGATCCAGGTATGGCCAAGCGGGATCATAAACGGTCGCGGGTGGAACCACAGCGAGCCGCAGAGCGCGCCGATCGTCAGCGCTGCCACAATACTCAGCGCGCAAAACAGCGCCTGCCTGTGGCCACCGCCGCGGCCGCCGAGAAACCACTGACACAGCAGAATGACCGGGACGACAAAAATAACCCCGTTGGCTAAGAAGTCTGCCAGCGACAAAATGCTGGCCGAGGTTCCCGGCGCAGCATTGAGCGCTAAAAAGATACGCTGGTTTACGATTTCCAAAAAGTTCATGGGGATAGCTCATCACGGTAATATTGTCGTCATTATCACCACCGGGGCTTAAGTTACGCTTAACCACCGTCGGGAAATTATTCTGATTTTGCTGGCGCATCGCGGGCATATACTTTAGCATTACCTAAACTTAGAACATGCTAAAGTAAAGAGATGAACACACCACAGCAGCTGCAGGTCAGCGCCGGGGAAGCCGCGGCCCTGTTAAAAGCAATGAGCAACCCCAACAGGCTGATGATTCTGTGCATGCTTTGCGACGCACCGCACGCCAGCGCCGGCGAGCTGGCGCGGATCACCGGCCTGAGCCCCTCCGCCACCTCACAGCATCTGGCGCGTATGCGCGACGAAGGCCTCATCGACAGCAGGCGCGAGGCGCAGCGCATCCATTACTTCATCACCGATCCCGCCGTCCAGCAGATTATCGCCACGCTGAAGGCCATCTATTGCCCTTAAGGAGCCGTCATGACTATCACCGCCCTTTCTCCAGAAGAAGCCCGGACGCAAATCGCCCGGGGCGCCAGATTAATTGATATCCGCGACGCCGATGAGTATGCCCGCGAGCACATTGCCAACGCCGAGCTGGTCCCGCTCAGCGCCCTGAACGGCGGCACGACGCTGCACACCACCGCCGATGAGACGATTATTTTCCACTGCCAGGCCGGCTCGCGGACGCAAAACAACGCCATTCGCCTGCTGGCGGCGGCCGCTCCGGCGCAGGTCAGGCTGCTGGCCGGCGGCATTCAGGCCTGGAAAGCGGCGGGCCTGCCGGTCACAGAAGATAAATCGCAGCCGCTGCCGCTGATGCGTCAGGTGCAGATCGCCGCCGGCGGGCTAATACTTCTCGGCGTGGTGCTGGGATACGGCTTCGGCAGCGGCTTTTTCCTGCTGAGCGCATTGGTCGGTGCCGGGCTGACCTTCGCCGGTATCACCGGCTTTTGCGGTATGGCGCGGCTGCTGGCGGTGATGCCGTGGAACCGACGCTGATATCTACTCCCTCAGGTCAGTTGTCTCCTGCCGTTCGGCTGAGCTATGGTTAATATCCGCAATCGCGACGCAGGGTCACGGCAGGTAGCAGGATGAGGCGTCGGATTATTCATGCAGAGGAGAGAGATAATGTATTCACCTGGCGATCTGGTACAGCCGCGAACGGGCGGTCCAAAGCTTAAAGTGGTGGCCGTCAACGACGATCAAATTGTCGCCGTGCAGGCCAGCAACGAGCAGGGCGAGAAATTTACCCTCAAAGCGATCGACGTTACGCCCTATACCGAAGACGGCGATTTCGGCGTTTGCTGATATTTACGGTGGGTCACCCCACCGTTATTTCCCCTGGCGCAGAGAGCCTGTCGCTGCGGGGATAAATATTAAATCAGGAAGCTCTCGAGGGTTTTACCCGCAGAGATGGCCCGGGCGATCGGCTTCGGCATGCGGCCCTGGCCCGTCCAGGTTTTTTCCAGACCGTTAAAATCGATAAAACGATATTTTGCCGGACGCGGCCGCCGCGCTTTCGTTCCCGGCGATGTCTTCTGGCCCAGCAGCTCATCAGGCGTAATGCCATCGGCCATCATCAGCTCCAGCCAGGTGCTAATTTTTTCCTGATATTCAGCTTTCTGCGCATGCTCAGCCTGCTGCTGGGTACGTTTTTCTTCAGTGACGATCCTGAGTTTTTCCAGCATATCGTCAAGAGCGTCAATGGAGAATTCACGCGTGATGGTCCGCAGCGAGCGGATATTATTCAGTTTCTGTAACATTAAAGACATAAATTTTCAAAAAACTCCGGATAACCAATAAAACAAAATTACGTGACCATCTTAATAGCTGAGATTATTTATTACCACCTTTAATATCCCCGTATAAATATAGAAACATAATCCCGTTGTGAATTCATTTATACACGACCCAGGCGGCAGGCTTTTACGGGCTGGGTTCAATATAGCACCAGTCGCTGCGAGTTATTCAGATTAGCGTAACGGCAAACCGCCCGCAGAAATTACTCTTCAGGGCGCGACGATGCGCAACAGGAATATCCCTGAGCCGCGCGCCTGCTCCGTCATGCGTATATAGTGGGGATGCGCAAAGCCTTAGCATAATATCGCCAGGGGCGAAGTGCGCTACGTCGGCCGGGGCCTGCATAAGCATTCATTAATGACGAATGAAAAAAACGGCCATAACAGCATCTTATGCTGAGTTACGCGCCAGAAATAGCCAAATAAATCTAAAAGTGATGAGCATCACGTTTCTCTGCGAAGATCGCGCTGACTAAGGGCTACCCATCGGCATTATCTTTTTTTGCAACACAACCATAACAATATTAACCTGTTGATAATTAACAACAAAAAAGATAACCAGCATAAAACTAACGAAACGCTCAGCGAACAGCCTTTCACAGAGTATTTTATAGACAAAAAGCCATTAAATAAAAATTTGCAGCTAGTTGCCACCTTCAAGCCAGAGATATAACCTACTCGAATCATTACAGGCAGCCCAAAAACGCTATAACAGCGCGCATTTTTTGGCGTAACAGACTTTATTTTCGAGGAGCATACCGATGTTCTCTGCGCAGTCCCGCTTGCGTCATGCGGTAGCAGACACCTTTGCGATGGTCGTGTACTGCACCGTCGTAAACATGATGATCGAGATTTTCCTCTCCGGAATGACTTTTGAGCAGTCGTTATCTTCACGTCTGGTGGCGATTCCGGTAAACATTATTATTGCGGTGCCCTACGGTTTTTACCGCGACCGCGCGATGCGCCTGGCACGCCATATCAGCCCTTCAGGCTGGATGAAGAATGTTGCCGACGTTGTCGCCTATGTGACCTTCCAGTCGCCGGTGTACGTCGCGATTCTGTTTGTCGTGGGTGCCGACTGGCATCAGATTGCCGCGGCGGTGAGTTCGAATATCGTCGTTTCAATGATGATGGGCGCGGCGTATGGCTACTTTCTTGATTACTGCCGCCGTCTGTTCCGCGTCAGCGCCTACCGCCAGGCCAAGGCCTGAGCCGGTGACCAACCAGCGACTGGCCCACGCCAGTCGCTCACTGTATCCACTTCCTTGTTATCATCCCTCAGCGGTAATTTGCCCGCACGTTAATGCGGAAATCCGCCGGTTAACTATGGGACATCGTCGGCTGCGCTTCGCCAAATAAGCCACTCAGAAAGCGCTCAAGCGCAATACGAGAGCTGAATCCGTGTGGAATACCATAATGCTGCTGCGCATCACCGGCTAAATAGAGCGGGAACTGCTCGTAATGATCGCAGGTCTTGATATCCGAAGCGGGGTCCGCCAGCGTATTGCTGCGCTCTTTCAGCGCCGGATGAATAATTAAAGCGGTACGCCCCATGCGCGCTTCGCGGTTCACATAAACATAATTATCACCACGGCGATAGCCGTACGCTTTTTGCGTCACAACATCCATGGTGAAGCCGGCTTTTTCAAGAACACGCGCCACCTCATCGGGTCTTAAATACATACTCATTCCTCGTTATCTTTTACCGCACATTTACCTTACCTTATTCTTGATTGGCAGGGCTTTCGGAAAATTCCAGAAACCACGATTTAAAGCATAATTCAAAATCTTGTCCTACACTTAATGGCTCTACCCTAAATAATTCTGGTTGCAATACGACAGCAGCGTAGGCACAACCTTAAGTATGGCGGGTATCGATGATATTAAGGGAGAAATCAATGGCCAACCGTGTGAATCGCAACAATGTAGATGAAAGCGCTGAGGATATTCATAACGATGTCAGCCAATTAGCGGATACGCTGGAAGAAGTGCTGAAATCGTGGGGCAGCGATGCAAAAGACGAAGCGGACGCTGCGCGCAAAAAGGCGCAGGCATTGCTGAAAGAGACCCGTGCGCGCATTAACGGTAACAACCGCGTACAGCAGGCCGCCCGTGACGCCGCCGGCTGCGCCGATACCTACGTGCGTGACAAACCCTGGCAGAGCGTCGGCGCCGCCGCCGCCGTTGGGCTATTTATTGGCGTATTGCTGAATTTACGTCGATAATATAAACGTAAGACGAAGATAACAAATACGCGTCAACCCCTGTATGCCGTCGGTATGCAGGGGTTTTTTATTTCCCGCCGATAGCCTGCCTGAGCTGACGCACGAGGTCAGCGGCCATCTCCGGGGAGGTCAGATTGGTAAAACTCACCAGCAGCCCTCCCTCACCGCGGCTCTGCATCCGCCAGTCGCTCAGCGCCTGAACGTCCAGCCCCGCCTCTCTTGCCCGCCGCGCCAGCAGCCGGTCGTCATCGCGCGTCGCAATAACCAGCTGAATGCCGCCCAGCTGCGGAACCACCGCAAAGCCGGCGGCCGCCAGCGCCGACTCCAGCCACTGACGGCGTAGAGCGTAGCTGGCGCGCATTTTTTTCAGATGACGCCAGAAATGACCTTCCTGAATAAAATCGGCCAGCGTCTGCTGCCACAGCGTCGGAACGCTGCAGCTCATCAGCTCCACCTGACGACGAAATGCGTCAACCTGCGGCGGGGGAACCACCAGCCAGGCGGCGCGCAGCGCGGGAAAGAGTGATTTGCTGAACGTTCCGCAGTAGATCACGCGCTGCGGGGCATCGAGGCTTTTCAGCGGCGGCAGCGGCTTGCCCCGATAGCGAAATTCGCTATCGTAATCATCTTCGATAATCCAGCCGTCGTTTTGCGCCGCCCAGGCCAGCAGCTGCCTGCGCCTCTCAAGCGAGAGCGCAACGCCGGTCGGGCTTTGGTGAGCGGGCGTCAGCAGCGCGAAGTGCGCCTTTGGAAAGCAGCGCAGCGCGTGCGCCACATCCATGCCTTCATCATCGACCGGGACCGGATTAATGACCACGCCTTGCCCCGTGACCACCGGACGGATCAGCGGAAAGCCGGGGTCTTCCATCCACATGCTCTGCCCGGGCCGTGCCAGAGTGCGCAGGATCAGCGTCATCGATGCGGCATAGCTGCCGGTTACCAGCACCTGCTCCGGCTGGCACTCAATGCTGCGCGAGAGGCGGAGATAATCGACAATCGCCCGGCGAAGGATCGGTTCACCGCAGGGCTCTCCCGGCGCCAGATCGAAACGGGTTTGCGTGCGCAGGCGTCGGCCCATCACCCGCGCCCACAGGCCGCGCGGGAAAAGATCCAGCGCCGGCAGGCCCATTTTAAACGGCAGGGGCACGGCCGGCTCGCTGCCGGCCGCCAGGCGCGTCGGCGCCGCCTGCTGCGGGCTGAGGCGCTCGCTGACGAAGGTTCCCGCCTGGCCGCGCCGCTCAAGCCATCCCTGATCCACCAGCTCACCCCAGGCGTTTTCCACCGTCGCCCGCGATACGCCGAGCTCCTGAGCGTAGACCCGGCTGGCGGGCAGGCGGCTGCCTGGAGGCAGCTCGCCGCGCTCAATGGCGGATTTCAGCTGCCGGGCGATACGCTGATAGTGCGGCGCTTTTTTGGCTTCCATCATGGTCTGCTTTTTCCATTAAAATATGGCTATCTTTTGCAGTCCATTATAGTGCTATTTTGGCTGCCGTCTTAGAGACTATCTCACCCGACGTCGCCGTTGACGTCAGCCCGGGACCCCGTGCAGCCTAAGGGATAGCTCTTCATGTGGAGAGAAAAATGAACACACTGCGTCAGCCCTATAACGAACTGAGTCCGGAAGTCTATAACGCGCTGGTACAGGCGAAAGTTGCGCTGGAAAAAAGCGAGCTCGACGGCACGCTGCTGGAGCTGGTTTACCTGCGCGTTTCGCAGATTAACGGCTGCGCCTTCTGCCTTGAGATGCACAGTAAAGCGCTGAGAAAATCCGGCGTCGCCCAGGGCCGCCTCGACGCGCTGGCCGGCTGGCGGGTAAGCGCCCACTTTGATGCCGCAGAACGCGCGGCGCTGGCGTGGGCGGAGTCGGTAACCCACATCGCCAGCAGCCATGCTGAAGATGACGTTTATCTGCCGCTGCTGGATCATTTTAGCCCGCGTCAGATAAGCGATTTAACCTTCGCCATCAGCCTGATGAACGCCTTTAACCGTCTTGCCGTCAGCATGCGCCTGTAGGTTTACGCCCGCCCTCCCCCGCCCTCGCAGGATCGCTCCGCGGGGGTCATCCTTATTTAAAAACGCTATATATTGCGTGGTTGAACTTTTTGACAACTACATCTAGTATTTCCTGAACAGTTAACCGATACCAACCGCTGCGCTTTTTGGCGCCGTTCTGTTATCTTAAATGGAAATACGAATCATGCGCATTACTATTTACACTAAAAATGACTGCGTTCAGTGCCATGCGACAAAGCGCGCCATGGAGAGCCGCGGGTTTGCCTTCGAGATGGTCAACATCGAGCAGCATCCCGACGCCGCAGAGATGCTGCGCGAGCAGGGATTTCGCCAGCTGCCGGTGGTGATTGCCGGCGAGACCCGCTGGTCCGGCTTCCGTCCGGATATGATTAATCGCCTGCGTCCCGTCGCGGCGGCCAGCGCATGAGCCTCATCGTCTACTTCTCCAGCAGCTCCGAAAATACGCATCGGTTCGTCCAGCGTCTGGGGCTGCCCGCGGTGCGCATTCCGCTTAACGAGCGGGAGCGGATCCAGGTAGACGAACCCTATATTCTCATCGTCCCCAGCTACGGCGGCGGCGGTACCGCAGGCGCCGTGCCGCGCCAGGCGATCCGCTTTTTAAACGATCCCCACAATCGTCAGTTCATTCGTGGCGTCATCGCCGCAGGCAACCGCAACTTCGGTGACGCCTACGGCCGGGCCGGCGACGTTGTCGCGCAGAAATGCAGCGTGCCGTACCTCTATCGCTTTGAGCTGATGGGTACCCCACACGATGTCGCTAACGTACGCAAAGGAGTAAGCGAATTTTGGCAACAACAACCGCAGAACGTCTAACCGCAGAGGCGCCGGATTTCCACGCCCTCAACGCCATGCTGAATCTGTACGACAGCAGCGGGCGGATCCCGTTTGAAAAGGACCGCCAGGCGGTGGACGCCTTTATGGCGACCCACGTCGAGGCCAACACCGTCGGCTTCGCCACGCAGAGCGACAGGCTGGCGTGGCTGGTTGCCGAAGGCTATTACGACGCCGACGTGCTGGCCCGCTACGACCACCGTTTCGTCCTCGCGCTGTTTGAGCAGGCCCACGGCTACCGTTTCCGCTTCCAGACCTTTCTCGGCGCCTGGAAGTTCTACACCAGCTATGCGCTGAAAACCTTTGACGGCAAACGCTACCTTGAGCACTTCGCCGATCGTACCTGCATGGTGGCCCTAAGCCTGGCGCAGGGCGACGAAACCCTGGCCCGCCAGCTGGCCGATGAGATCCTGAGCGGACGCTTTCAGCCAGCGACCCCGACCTTCCTTAACGCCGGCAAGCAGCAGCGCGGGGAGCTGGTTTCCTGCTTCCTGCTGCGCATCGAAGACAATATGGAGTCGATTGGCCGGGCGGTTAACTCGGCGCTGCAGCTCTCCAAACGCGGCGGCGGCGTGGCGTTCCTGCTGTCGAACCTTCGCGAGGCCGGCGCGCCGATTAAGCGCATCGAGAACCAGTCCTCGGGGGTGATCCCGGTGATGAAAATGCTGGAAGACGCCTTCTCCTACGCCAACCAGCTCGGCGCACGCCAGGGAGCCGGGGCGGTCTATCTGCACGCGCATCATCCGGATATCCTGCGCTTCCTCGACACCAAGCGCGAAAACGCCGATGAGAAAATCCGCATCAAAACCCTGTCGCTCGGCGTCGTTATCCCGGACGTCACCTTCCAGCTGGCGAAAGACGACGCGCAGATGGCGCTGTTCTCGCCCTACGACGTCGAGCGGCTGTACGGTAAGGCGTTTGGCGATATCGCCGTCAGCGAGATGTACCCGCAGCTGGTCGCCGACGAGCGGGTCAGCAAGCGCTGGATCCGCGCCCGCGATCTGTTCCAGCGGCTGGCGGAGATTCAGTTTGAATCCGGCTACCCGTACATCATGTTTGAAGACACCGTCAACCGCGCCAACCCGATTGCCGGGCGGGTCAACATGAGCAACCTGTGCTCGGAAATTTTGCAGGTCAACACCCCCTCGACCTTTGACGAAAACCTCGATTACGCCAGCGTCGGCCAGGATATCTCCTGCAATCTCGGCTCGTTAAATATTGCCCATACCATGGATTCGCCCGACTTTGCGCGCACGGTTGAAGTCGCCATTCGCGGCCTGACGGCGGTGTCCGATATGAGCGACATTCGCTCGGTACCTTCGGTGGCGGCGGGTAACGCGGCTTCTCACGCCATCGGGCTGGGGCAGATGAACCTGCACGGCTATCTGGCGCGGGAAGGCATCGCCTACGGCAGCCCGGAGGGGCTGGATTTCACCAACCTCTATTTTTACACCGTGACCTGGCATGCGCTGCACACCTCGATGCTGATGGCGCGCGAGCGCGGCGAGCGTTTCGCCGGCTTCTCCCGCTCGCGCTACGCCAGCGGCGACTATTTCCAGCAGTATCTGCAGGGCGACTGGCAGCCGAAAACGGCGAAAGTCCGCGAGCTGTTTGCCCGCGCCGGTATCGCCCTGCCCGACCGCCAAATGTGGCAGCAGCTGCGCGAGGACGTGATGCGTTACGGGATCTATAACCGCAACCTGCAGGCGGTGCCGCCCACCGGCTCGATCTCCTATATCAACCACGCGACGTCGAGCATCCATCCGATCGTCTCGAAGATAGAGATCCGCAAAGAGGGCAAGACCGGGCGGGTTTACTATCCGGCGCCGTTTATGACCAACGACAACCTGGCCCTGTACCAAGACGCCTATGAGATTGGCCCGCAAAAAATTATCGACACCTACGCCGAGGCCACGCGACATGTCGATCAGGGGCTCTCTTTAACGCTCTTTTTCCCCGATACCGCCACCACCCGCGATATCAACCGGGCGCAGATTTACGCGTGGAAAAAAGGCATTAAGACGCTCTACTACATCCGCCTGCGCCAGCTGGCGCTGGAAGGTACCGAAATTGAGGGCTGCGTGTCCTGCGCGCTGTAAGGAGAACCCGATGACCCATCTATCGCGCATTAGCGCCATTAACTGGAATAAGATTCAGGACGACAAGGACCTGGAGGTGTGGAACCGCCTGACCAGCAACTTCTGGCTGCCGGAGAAGGTGCCGCTGTCCAACGATATCCCCGCGTGGCAGGCCCTCAGCCCGATGGAGCAGCAGCTGACCATCCGCGTTTTCACCGGCCTGACGCTGCTCGATACCATTCAGAACACCGCCGGCGCGCCGGCGCTGATGAACGACGCCCTCACCCCGCATGAGGAGGCGGTGATGTCGAATATCAGCTTTATGGAGGCGGTGCACGCCCGCTCCTACAGCTCGATTTTCTCCACCCTGTGCCAGACCAAAGACGTCGACGCCGCCTACGCCTGGAGTGAAGAGAACGCCCCGCTTCAGCGCAAAGCCGAGCTGATGCTGGAGTATTACCGGGCGGACGAGCCGCTGAAGAAGAAAATCGCCAGCGTCTTCCTCGAATCCTTCCTCTTCTATTCCGGATTCTGGCTGCCGATGTACTTCTCCAGCCGCGGCAAGCTGACCAACACCGCCGACCTGATTCGCCTGATCATCCGCGACGAGGCGGTGCACGGCTATTACATCGGCTACAAATATCAAAAGGGGCTGGAAAAAGTCAGCGCCGAAAAGCGGGAGGAGCTGAAGAATTTCGCCCTCGACCTGCTGATGGATCTCTACGATAACGAGCTGGCCTATACCCAGCAGCTGTACGCCGACAGCGGCTGGGCTGAGGAGGTCACGGCCTTCCTGTGCTACAACGCCAACAAGGCGCTGATGAACCTGGGCTATGAGGCGCTGTTCCCGGCGGAAATGGCCGCGGTTAATCCGGCGATCCTCGCCGCGCTCTCGCCGAACGCCGATGAAAACCACGACTTTTTCTCCGGCTCAGGATCGTCCTACGTGATGGGTAAAACGGAAGAGACCGCCGACGCCGACTGGGACTTTTAACCTTACTTTCACCAGGAATATATTCACTCAATTCCTGGTGATCTATTTCACATTATTTCTATTCATCACACCATTATCCGTTCTGCTATTCTCGCGAAATCTGCCTGTCATATTCATCCCAAACCCCACAGTTTTGGCAATAATTACCCGGTGAATGTTAAAAATATTACCGCTGCGCAATCAACGCTCAGCCCTTATATCACGGGGAGTGCGCCGGCATTGGCCCCGCGCCATATCGGCCATTCGTGGACATTGAGGGTTGTCACAGAATCTGAGTATGTTAGGGTGTAAAAAGGTAATTATCTCCACCAGGTACCATATCGACATAATACAAATAACGGGAAACTTTCTATTGCATGGCAATTAAATTAGAAATTAAGAATCTCTATAAGATATTTGGCGAGCATCCACAGCGAGCGTTCAAATATATTGAAAAAGGATTTACCAAAGAACAACTGCTGGAAAAAACGGGGCTTTCACTTGGCGTCAAAGATGCCAGTCTGACCATTGAAGAAGGCGAGATATTCGTCATCATGGGGCTTTCCGGTTCGGGAAAATCCACCATGGTTCGCCTTCTCAATCGCCTGATTGAACCCACCCGCGGACAGGTGCTGATTGACGGCGTGGATATCGCCAAAATCTCAGAATCCGAGCTGCGCGAGGTGCGCAGAAAAAAGATCGCAATGGTTTTTCAATCATTTGCGCTCATGCCGCACATGACCGTGCTGGACAATGCCGCCTTTGGCATGGAGCTGGCGGGTCTTTCTACCCAGCAGCGCCAGGAGAAAGCGCTGGAGGCGCTGCGCCAGGTCGGTCTGGAAAACTACGCACACGCTTATCCGGATGAACTCTCCGGCGGGATGCGTCAACGCGTCGGGCTTGCCCGCGCGCTGGCGATTAACCCCGATATCCTGTTAATGGATGAAGCCTTCTCGGCCCTCGATCCCTTAATTCGCACCGAAATGCAGGATGAGCTGACCAAATTACAGGCCAAACATCAGCGCACCGTGGTCTTTATTTCCCACGATCTTGATGAAGCCATGCGCATCGGCGACCGGATTGCCATCATGCAAAATGGCGAGGTTATTCAGGTCGGGACTCCCGATGAAATCCTCAATAATCCGGCCAATGATTATGTGAAAACCTTCTTCCGCGGCGTCGATATTAGCCAGGTATTCAGCGCCAAAGATATTGCCCGCCGTAGCCCGGTTGGCTTAATTCGTAAAACGCCGGGCTTTGGCCCCCGTTCGGCGCTGAAATTACTCCAGGATGAAGACCGCGAATATGGTTATGTAATTGAGCGCGGTAATAAGTTTGTCGGCATTGTCTCCATTGATTCGCTGAAATCCGCGCTGAGCGAAGGTCAGGGAATTGACGCGGCGTTACTCGACTCCCCGCTGGCGGTGGATGCGCAAACGTCGCTTAGCGACCTGCTCTCCCACGTAGGCCAGGCACCGTGCGCGGTGCCGGTTGTGGATGAAGGGCAACAGTATATCGGCATCATTTCTAAACGAATGCTGCTGCAGGCTTTAGATCGCGAGGGGGCAAACAATGGCTGATCAATCTAACCCGTGGGATACCGCACCGGCGGCGGATAGCGCCGCACAATCTGCCGATGCCTGGGGCACTCCGGCCGCCGCACCTACCGACGGCGGCGGTGCAGACTGGCTGACCAGCGCTCCGGCGCCGCAGCCGGAACATTTCAACATTATGGACCCGTTCCATAAAATGCTGATCCCGCTGGACAGCTGGGTGACGCACGGTATCGACTGGATAGTGATGCACTTCCGTCCGCTGTTCCAGGGGATCCGCGTGCCGGTTGACTATATACTCAGCGCCTTCCAGCAGCTGCTGTTAGGGATGCCCGCGCCGGTGGCGATTGTGATATTCGCCCTGATCGCCTGGCAGATCTCCAGCGTCGGCATGGGCGTCGCCACGCTGATCTCGCTGGTGGCTATCGGCGCTATCGGCGCCTGGTCGCAGGCGATGGTCACCCTGGCGCTGGTGCTGACCGCCCTGCTGTTCTGTATGCTGATCGGTCTGCCCCTTGGGATCTGGCTGGCGCGGAGCCCGCGCGCGGCCAAAATTATTCGTCCGCTGCTCGATGCCATGCAGACCACGCCGGCGTTCGTCTACCTGGTGCCCATCGTTATGCTGTTCGGGATCGGTAACGTTCCAGGCGTGGTGGTGACCATTATCTTTGCCCTGCCGCCCATCGTGCGTCTGACCATTCTGGGGATTAACCAGGTGCCGGCGGATCTGATTGAAGCCTCGCGCTCCTTCGGCGCCAGCCCGCGCCAGATGCTGTTTAAAGTTCAGCTGCCGCTGGCGATGCCGACCATTATGGCCGGGGTCAACCAGACGCTGATGCTGGCGCTGTCGATGGTGGTAATCGCCTCGATGATCGCCGTCGGCGGCCTCGGCCAGATGGTACTGCGCGGGATCGGCCGCCTTGATATGGGCCTCGCAAGCGTGGGCGGCGTCGGGATTGTTATCCTCGCCATCATTCTTGACCGCCTGACCCAGGCCGTTGGGCGCGACTCGCGCAGTCGCGGCAGCCGCCGCTGGTACACCACCGGTCCGCTGGGGCTAATCACCCGTCCCTTCAGTAAATAATCATCTCATTGCCCGGCGGCATTGCGCCTGCCGGGCCAGCAGTCATCCTTTCTTATTTATGAGGAACAACGATGCGACATACAGCGATTCTTGCCACAGCGTTCACCGCTCTCATTTCTACCGGCGCCGTTGCCGCCGACCTGCCGGGTAAAGGCATCACCGTCAAACCGATTCAGAGCACCATCACCGAAGAGACTTTCCAGACCCTGCTGGTCAGCCGCGCGCTGGAGAAGCTGGGCTACACCGTCGATAAGCCGAGTGAAGTTGACTATAACGTCGGCTACACCTCGCTCGCCTCCGGCGACGCCACCTTTACCGCCGTTAACTGGCAGCCGCTGCATGACGATATGTACGCCGCGGCAGGCGGTGACAAGAGCTTCTACCGCGAAGGCGTTTTTGTGAACGGCGCGGCGCAGGGCTACCTGATTGATAAGAAAACCGCCGAGCAGTATCACATTAAATCCATCGATCAGCTGAAAGACCCGAAAATCGCCAAACTGTTTGATACCAACGGCGATGGCAAGGCCGATCTCACCGGCTGTACGCCGGGCTGGGGCTGTGAAGCGGTGATTAACCATCAGATTGATGCCTATGGCCTGAGCAACACCGTGGTGCACAACCAGGGTAACTATGCCGCGATGATGGCCGATACCATCGCCCGCTATAAAGAAGGCAAGCCGGTGATTTATTACACCTGGACGCCGTACTGGGTCAGCGACGTGCTGAAGCCGGGTAAAGATGTGGTCTGGCTGCAGGTGCCGTTCTCCTCCCTGCCGGGCGTGCAGAAGAACATCGATACCAAACTGGCTAACGGCGCCAACTACGGATTCCCGGTGAGCACCATGCACATTGTGGCGAACAAAGCCTGGGCCGAGAAAAACCCGGCGGCGGCGAAGCTGTTCAGCATCATGAAGCTGCCGATTGCCGACATTAACGCCGAGAACGCGATGATGCACGAAGGTCACGCTTCAGAAGCGGATATCCAGGGCCACGTTGACGGCTGGATCAAAGCCCACCAGCAGCAGTTTGACGGCTGGCTGAAAGAGGCGCTGGCGGCGCAGAAATAATCTGCCCTCGTCAGATTGCCATGCAGCTCCGGCGCGCATCACGACGCCGGAGGTACCCGGGCTGTGCCTTCTGCGCCCTGCCCGGGTACCGCCTCCTGTGTTGTTGTTCCAGCAAATCTTCTTCGCTCCCGCCGACTCCCTATCTCCCGTCACCCATGTGCGCTAACCTACGAACGGGCAAAGAGATTTCTCTTCTGGCTATAGGTTTAACGTATCAATTTTAGTCAATAATTCATTTGATTTATTTGTCACAATAGTTATTATATCGGCTGTAATTAATGAGGTCATACCCAAATGGATAGTTCGTTTACTCCCATTGAGCAAATGCTCAAATTCCGCGCCAGCCGTCACGAAGATTTCCCTTTCCAGGAGATTCTGTTAACTCGCCTCTGCATGCACATGCAAGGTAAGCTACTGGAAAATCGCAATAAAATGCTGAAAGCGCAGGGAATTAACGAGACATTATTTATGGCGTTGATAACCCTGGAATCTCAGGAAAACCACAGCATTCAGCCCTCTGAGCTGAGCTGCGCCCTGGGGTCATCACGCACCAACGCCACGCGCATTGCCGACGAGCTGGAAAAACGCGGCTGGATTGAACGCCGTGAAAGCGATAACGATCGCCGCTGTCTGCATCTGCAGCTTACCGACAAAGGTCATCAGTTTTTGCGCGAGGTTCTGCCTCCGCAGCACAACTGCCTGCATCAGCTCTGGTCTTCTTTAAGCACCAGCGAAAAAGATCAGCTCGAGCACATCACCCGTAAACTGCTTGGTCGTCTTGACCAGATGGAAGAAGACGGTGTGCTTGCGGAGTCACTGCGCTAGGCGCGGAACCGCTCGAAATCTTTCTGAATTGACAAGGAAAAACAGACCAGGCCAGCAGATCTTCTGCTGGCCTTTCTGATAAACAGGTCGGCCCAGCCGATGTAAAATAATAAGATCGTGGAGAATAACATGAGCGCAAATGCGGAGAGCCAAATCCCGCAGCAACCGGGCAGCAAGAAAGGGAAGCGCAAGGGCGCCCTTCTGCTGCTGACATTGCTCTTTATTATTGTTGCCGTGGCATATGGGATTTATTGGTTTTTGGTACTGCGTCATTATGAAGAGACCGATGACGCGTATGTGGCAGGGAATCAGGTGCAGATTATGGCCCAGGTGTCCGGCAGCGTGACGAAAGTCTGGGCCGACAACACCGATTTTGTGCAGCAAGGCGATACGCTGGTTACCCTCGATCAGACCGATGCCCAGCAGGCGTTTGAGAAAGCGCAAACCCAGCTGGCCGCCAGCGTGCGGCAAACCCGCCAGTCGATGATCAACAGTAAGCAGCTGCAGGCCAACATCGACGTCAAAAAAACTGCGCTCTCGCAGGCGCAAACCGACCTCAACCGCCGTATCCCTCTGGGCGCCGCTAACCTGATTGGCCGCGAGGAGCTCCAGCACGCTCGCGATACCGTCGCCAGCGCCCAGGCCGAGCTCGACGTGGCGGTGCAGCAGTTTAACGCTAACCAGGCCATCGTTCTGGGGACACCTCTCGAGCAGCAGCCTGCCGTTCTGCAGGCGGCCACCGACGTCCGTAACGCCTGGCTGGCCCTGCAGCGTACGCAGATCGTCAGCCCGATTAGCGGCTACGTTTCCCGCCGTTCGGTGCAGCCCGGCGCGCAGATAAGCCAGACCACTCCGCTGATGGCGGTCGTGCCAGCAACTAATCTGTGGGTCGACGCCAACTTTAAAGAGACCCAGCTGGCGCATATGCGCATCGGCCAGCCGGCTACCGTCATCAGCGATATTTACGGCGACGAGGTGAAATACACCGGTAAGGTCGTGGGGCTGGATATGGGGACCGGCAGCGCCTTCTCCCTGCTGCCGGCGCAGAACGCCACCGGGAACTGGATTAAAGTCGTCCAGCGTCTGCCGGTACGTATCGAGCTCGATGAGAAGCAGCTGGCGGCGCACCCGCTGCGTATTGGCCTCTCTACGCTGGTTGAGGTGGATACCACCAACCGCGACGGCGAGATGCTGGCGAACGAGACGCGCAAGTCTCCGGTGTATGAAAGCAATGCCCGTGAAATCGCGCTCGACCCGGTAAACAAACTGATCAACGGCATCATCCAGGCTAACGCCGGATAATTCGGGGTGAGCGTAATGCAACAGCAAAAACCGCTGGAGGGCGCGCAGCTGGTCATCATGACCATCGCGCTGTCGCTTGCGACCTTCATGCAGGTGCTGGACT
>RCUT01000025.1_pt1 | contig 104284 bp, 103 predicted proteins | sample 2166171 | NCBI WGS metagenome assembly RCUT01 (sample SAMN09932757, study PRJNA488358) | compost metagenome | isolation source: compost soil in 4-hydroxybenzoic | place: Germany: Experimental Botanical Garden | reverse complement strand
AAATAGTGTTCACCATGTCCCCGAACACCTGTCTACCATGTCCCCGGACCGTACAGGGAGAGGGTTAGGGTGAGGGCATCCGGCGACTCAAAATATCCCCTTTTGCCTCACCTTCTTCATCTTCTCCGTCGGGGCATCCACCTGACTCAAATCCCGCTCTTCCGCACCATTCGCCGTGCGTTCTGGTTCCGGTGCACCGGCCATTTTCCCGGCCATTCGCAGCTGCTGTAAAGCCAGCTTTTGCTGTTCCATCAGCGGTTTTAGCGCGGCAATTTCCGCATGGATTTTCTGCAACTGCGCCAAATGTTCCGCAGAGGAATCGCTCTCCTCGGGCGCAGCGACCTGCGGCGAAAGTTCGCCGAGCAATTCCGCCAGCGTCAATTCTTCGCGCCCTAAAGATTCCGCCACGTGACGGCACAGCGTCGGGTCCATCAGGTGCAGCTGCAAACCGGCCAGGTAGACGTTACGGTGGAAGGTGCGGATCTCCATATTCGTATCGTCAATGCTGGCAGCGTTGTCCACGGACTGATGCCATTTTTGCAGCTCTTGCATCGCGCGCAGATCCGCGCGCGACTGGTGGGGCGTCAGGTGCAGGGACAGATTGACGCGGCGAATCTGTCCCTTACGCATCGTCACCCACCTCAGCCATTAACGGCTCGTCGATCGCCTGCGCACCGGCGTCAGAGTGATACAGGCAGATTTCACGCGACAGCGCGCTCTGCGGATTTTCAATGCTCACCACACGCTCGCCCAGCGTTGCGTAGACCTCGCGAATCGCGCCTTCAATCAGATGCGCGCCGCCGCCGACCAGATACACACGGTTCGGGTTCTTGGCGAATTTTTTCGCTTCGTAAGCAACCTGATCGCCCAGTTCCTGAATTTTGATTTCAATCTTTTCGAGGATCTCATCGATACGCGATTCATCGTTAATCACGCTTTTCACGAAGTTAAGATCGCTGCGGCGCTTGATCAGTTCGTTAGCGACCAGATAGCTGGAGTCGCTGTCGGCGGCGGCCAGCAGCTTGCGCGTCGCGTCTGTGACCATCGCCACGCCAATTTCGTTGTTGCCGTAAATAGCCGACACATCATCGAACTCACCGATTACCACACCCATATCCAGAGTGGTGCCGCCGCAGTCAATCACCAGCGATTTGGTAAATTCATTGACGTTCGAGTTGAGCAGATGCGACAGCGCCGCAGGCAGGCTCTCCGGCATCACCTGCACGTCGACGATACGGAACAGTTCGCCTTTGTTCAGAGAGATGTCGCGCATCAGATTCTGGCGCTTCGCTTCGATGCGCTCTTCATTACGCTGGCAGTCGTCCGGCTTATAGAACTGGGTTATCGGCAGGGTCACAATCACCTCCACGTCACACGGCGTGACGCCGGTCTGAAGCAGCGCGTGATGCACCGCCAACAGGTTTAAATCGTCGTATTGATAGTCGATGTGGGTGGTCGAGAGCGCTTTATCCGAAGTGGCATCGTAGGTGTATTTGGTGGTGCCGATGGTGTAGTTATGCACCGCCTGGCCACGCAGCAGCGCCGCGCTTTTCCAGTCTTTGCGGAAAGAGTTCGGCGATACCACGGTTTTGAGGGTGCCGTTTTCAATCCAACTGATTTTTACGTTGGTAGAGCCATCGTCGATAGCGAATTTTTTACAGATCTGGGTCATGGAAGTGGTCTCAATCGTTCTGAAAATAAGGAGCGGTGTCAGAGCACAGCCTCGTCAGTTAAGAGGCGGCGGGCACCGAGATAGTGGTCCTGCCAGAAGTTGTCAGAAAGCTGGCTGATGCGAATATTCAGGCCGGTGCGCGGGGCTTCGATAAATTTGCCGTCACCGAGATACACGCCAACGTGATCCGCACCGGGGCGCTGGTTGATGTTGAAGAACACCAGGTCGCCACGGCGTAATTTGTCCTGCTTTATCTGGCGCAACGTGCGGTCCTGATACATGCCGTTGGCGGTGCGCGGCAGGTTGCGGCTCAGCACCGGGGTGAACGCGTAGAACACCAGGCCGCTGCAATCAAAGCCCTGCTCCGGCGTTTGGCCGCCCCAAACGTAAGGTTTGCCAAGCTGCTGATGCAGCAGTTGAATCACTTTTTTCAGCGAGGCCTGCAGGCGCGGGCTGATTTTCTCGCCAGGCAACGGTTCCCAGATCATATCCGTGGAGAGTTTGCCGGGCTGCCAGCGCTTGTGCATTGCCAGCTGTTCACGGTTTTGCACGCGTTCAAGGCGTTTTGCTTCGCTCTGCTTACGCTTTTGCTCTGGCGTCACCGGCACCACGGCAATGCGGGTGCGCGATTTTTTCAACAGCGCCGCGCGATTGCGCATTCGGGTTTTGGCGGCGCTCTCTTCTTCAGGTACCGCCTCGCGGCGCGGAGCGGCTTCTGCGTGCGCCGTGCCCGCGACAATCAGGGCTGCGGCCAGCGCTACGCGGCGTAAAGTCTGGAGTGTTATAGAGGTCAACATCACTAAATCGTCTATTTCTTCTGCGAGAGTTTATCGATAATCGGTTTGATCACTTTCTCGCCGTGCTGACCAAAGAACTGATACAGCGTTTCGCTCGCCGAGTGGGTCAGCACCATGATTTCAATGCGGCGGTTCGAGGAGCTGAGTGGATTTTCCGGGTCGATCAGCATCTGGTCGGCCATTCCGCTCACCTGCAAAATTTTGCCCGGCTCTAAACCGGCTTTCGTCAGGACTTTGCGTGCCTGCATCGCTCGCTCACCCGACAGATTCCAGTTGTTATAGAGATCCTGGTCGCGGAAACGCGTGGAGTCCGTGTGTCCGGTGATGATAATTTTGTTGTCGATCTTATTGAGTGCCGGAGAAAACTCCGTCAGCAAACGCGTAAAGAACGGCGTCAGGATCGCGCTGCTACGCTGGAACATCTCGCGCTTCTGATCGTCGGTGATCAAGATCCGCAGCCCCTGCGGCACGATCTCCATTTTCAGATTCGACTGCGCATCGTAGGCCGAGGTGATCTTCATGATGATGCGTGCCAGATCTTCGATCTCTTTCTGAGAACGCTTATTCACGTCCTCCAGGCTTTCGCCTTTTATTCCTGCTGTTGCCGCAGCTTGTTTCTGTTGCTCTGCTTTTTTCGCCTCGCGATCGCGGGTTTCCGTGACCGCGATTTTGCCACCGCTACCGTGGGGCTGAGTGATAGGCGTCAGGGAATGGCCTTCAAACAGGGCTTCGCCGTTGAGCTGAGAGACAATCTCTTTACGCTCTTCTTCCGTCACCGATCCCATGATCCACAGCACCATAAACAGCGCCATCATCGCCAGCGTAAAGTCGGCGAACGCCACCTTCCACGCGCCGCCATGAAACGCATCGTGGCTTTTGCGCGACGAGCGTTTGATGATGGTGGTATGTTCTTTTCCGCGAGTGCCGCGCATCAGGATTCACCCGTCATCTGGTTCACCCAGCCGTCGAGCGTGGCGAAAGTCGGTTTGGAATCCAGCGGTAGCATTTTACGTCCGGCATCCACCGCCAGCAGCGTCGGTTTGCCCGCCACGTGATTGACCAGCACGGTACGCACGCATTCGATAACCGCGAGCTGTTTTTTGGTGTTCTGTTCCATGGCGTTCGCCACCGGGTCCATCAGGCAGTAGCAGAAGAAAACGCCGAGGAAGGTCCCCACCAGCGCGGCCGCCACTTTGACGCCAATCACGGCGATGGAGCCGTCAATGGACTGCATGGTGATGATGATCCCCAAAACGGCGGCGCAGATCCCGAAGCCCGGCATCGCCTCGGCGGTACGCTGCAAAGAACGGGACGGCTGAAGAAGGTTCTCTTCCATCGCCACCAGTTCCTGCTCCAGAATCCCTTCCAGCTCGTGCTCGTTGATCTTGCCCATTGCCATCAGGCGGAAGTTGTCCGAAATAAAGGTGATCAGCGCTTTGTTTTGCAGGATCAGCGGATATTTCTGGAACAGCGGGCTACTATCCGGTACTTCAATATGGGCATCCAGAACCTTCAGACCGCCGTCCTGCACCAGTTCCAGCAGTTCAAACAGCAGCATTAAAAGCTGGCGTTGATACTCATCGGTGTACTCGTTTTTGCGCATGATGCCGCGAAACTGGCGATACATTTCCGCCAGTACCGGACGCGGATTCGCAAGCACCATTGCCCCCAGTCCCGCACCGAGAATGATAATGATCTCACCCGGCTGCCAAAACGAGGCCAGACGTCCACCGGACATAAGAAAACCGCCGACGACGCAGGCGAAAATAATGAAAATACCGAATAACTTTTGCATATACCTTTCACTTCACTTCTGGAAAAAACACTGGATCTTTTGAGCGATCTTTTTATTAAGCTGGCAGACGCGCGCCTCGGTCAGATCGAGAACCAGCGCGATTTCTTTCAGGCTCATTTCCTGCTGGTAATAGAGCGTAAGGATCAGTTGTTCACGCTCATCAAGACTCGCCAGCGCAGCCTTTAGGGTGCCGCTGATGACCATTTCGTCCTCCAGCGAGCGGGTATTGAGACTGCCGTGCAGCGCATCCTCACCTAATAATTCATCGAGACTTTCCAGCGACCTGGCGCAATCCAGCAGTAAATACTCGTGGTACTCTTCGGCAGTGATGGACAGTTGCTGGCTAAGATCGTCAAACGTCGGCGTGCGGCCAAGCTTGCGCGTAACCTCACGGATAGCATCGTTGATCTTATGGCTCTTCTGGCGCAGCCGACGCGGACGCCAGTCCAGCTCGCGCAGCTCATCCAACACCGCGCCACGAACGCGCTGTGCGGCATAGGCCCCAAACTGCTCATCGGGGTGACCATAACGACGCAGCGACGTCAGCAGACCCATCAGGGCGATCTGCTCCATGTCTTCTTTATCCATCACGCTGCTGGTTTGCCAGGAGAGCTGTTTCACCACCCGATGCACTAACGGCAAATACGCGTTAACGTATTTCGCTTCGTCAGCCGGGCTCAGCGCTTCATCAGCAATAAAATCCATCATTTCAGTCGAGTACCGTTAATTACTGGAAAACCATTTTGCTGATGATCACGTCGTTAAACGGCATACGCGTATTGAGGCTTTCAAAGCGCGCCGTGTACGCATTCATCAACGTGTCGCGCAGGGATTCCACGCTCATTTCACGCACTGCGTCGTAGTTCATGGCTGACAGTGCATTGACGGTCGCACCACGGATCGCCGGGGACATCTCTTCTGCACGCAGGGTGTTGGCCGGTGAATCAGTGGTCAGCGCCAGTTCCAGCAGCAGGTAGCGCTCGGAATCACCTGGGCTTTTTAAGGTCACGACCACGTTCTTGATTTCGACAAACTCCACCACGTTCTCTTTGGACGAGCTGAACAGGTCAGAAATAATGGAGCGCTTATGTTCGTCCTGGCTGAGCATGTGCGTGCCCATAACGGTCAGTACGGCGGCGAATGTTGCTGCAATCAGGGCAATTACCAGCCCTAAAGAAAAAGTCTTAATAGTCATAGTTAAACCGTCAGTAATACCGAATCATCTTTACCGCCAGTGGACTGTGCGTCCTCTGCGGCAATCTCTGCCCCTGCATCAGGCGTATCCGACTGAGTGGGCAGTTGCTGTCCGCGTCCCTGCTGCTGTCCGGACTGGGTCGACACCTGCACGTTCACCTGAACAAAGTTTTGCTCCGTCAGGCTCTGGCGCAGTTCATTGCTGATCTGCTGTAGCGCACGCACCGTCTCGCTGTTGCTGGCGCTTATCTGCACCTGCATACGGCCATTTTCGATATGCAGTGAGATATCCACTTTGCCCATTTCTGGCGGATCGAGGCGGATCGTGGCGTGCTGCACCTGATTTTTGACCTGGATCTGCAGACGATCGTTAAGCGCGCTGCGCAGCTGTTGCGCCCATTTGGTTTCGTCGGCGTCCAGTTTGATCGGCGGCAGATGGACCGTTTGCTTATCCATTACCGTTGAAAACGTCTGTCCGCTCGCCGTCGGCTGACCTGCGGCGGGCAGCACCTCGGCCAACGTTTTCACCACGTCTGTGGCAAGCGGTTTGCCGAGTTCAGCCACTGGTTCCTGCGCCACCGCTACCGGTGCGGGTGTGGCCGTTGTCGGCTGTAACCCGCCAGACAGCGGCGAAAGCCCCGCCGACAGCGTCTGCATCTTCAGCGCTTCGCCGGTTTGCGGTGCCGCTGGCGCAACATTCAGCGTTTTCACCGGCATAAGGCTTGCCATCAGCAGCGTATCCAGCAGCGCCTGCGGCGGCGTTAACGCGTCCGGCGTCTGGACTTCGCTTCCGGCAGTGTGTGTCGGGGCGTCATCGTCTTCGTCGGTGTCCAGACCCGCCAGCACCATCGTGGTGTCACGGTTCTGCTCACCGCCGATCAGGGTATGGATGATGTTAAGCAGCGCATCGTTGAACCCCGCAGGCATCGGTTCGCCGGACGCCGTTCCCGGCAGCGCCGCCGCGCTGGTATCTGTCACCGGCAGAGCCGGGGCGATCGCGCCCGGTTCTGTGGTCGCAGGCGCAGGCGAAAGTGACGAAAGCAGCAGATTCATCAGCCCGCCTCTCCTACATCCGCAAACTGCGCGTAGGCGCTGGCACCTTCGCGATTACGGCGCGCGCGGGCCATGTTCTGTTCAAGCTCATCGCGTTGCTGCTGGCAGTATTGGCTCACCTGCTGATGCACCAGCTTCAGCGCCATTAATGCCTCACGTTTTTCTGCCGCCAGCGTCTGGCCTTGCAACGACATCAACAGCCCCGCAATCTGCGCATCGACGTCCTGCATTTTCGGCCAGTCGTGCTGGCTGGCCGCATGCTCCAGGGAACGCGCCAGAAAACGCATAACCTGTAGATCATCCATTCTGCTGCCCCATTTTTTCCCAGCCGTCCTGCAAGTTACTGAGGATCACTTCAACCTCTTCAACATGCTCGACGGAGAGCTTATGGCTGGCGTCATACAGGCGATAAACGCAGTAGTCGTAAAGGTTCGCCAGGCTCAGCGCCAGCTCGCCCCCTTTGTCAAAGTCCAGCGCGCTGGTCAATGCGTTCAGGATGTCGATGCATTTATTAATGCTCTGGACTTTGCGGTCATAGCGACGCGCTGCGATGTGACTCTTGGCGCGGACCAACTCATCCATCAGGCCGTTAAACAGCATCAAAACCAGTTGATGCGGATTCGCGGCTGCCGCCTGAATGGCTAAATCGGACTGCTGGTAATGGCCGAAGCCCTGCTGTTCATTCCCGTACATAAAAGCTCTGATTTCCTTAAGCTAAACCAAACATACTCATGGTGTTGTTCATCTGTGACATGGCCTGCTGCAACTGGGTGAATTGCTTCAGGTAGCGGTTATACGAGGAGTCATAACGCGTATTCATGGCATCCGTTTTGGTGTCGATATCGCTCTGCTGACGGTCAAGCACGTCCTGACGCCCTTTCAGCAACCCGGTGTTCGAGTTGAGGTAGCGGTCGAGGGATTTGTCCATCTTCGAGATCAGCCCCTCTTTGCCATTGAACAGGCCGGTCAGCGCTTGCGGGTCGGCAGTCAGCGCGGTGTCGAGCTTTTTGCTGTCGATTTCCAGCTTGCCGTCTTTATCCGCCGTGATACCGAAATCGGACATCCGCTTGCCGCCAAACACGGTACGGAGCACGTCATTCAGTTCGCGATCGAGCGATGCCATCGTCGAGTCGCCTGCAAACGCGCCGCGCTCTTCCCCGTCACCGCTGCCGCTTTTGGTCAGCTTTTGCAACGTGTCCTGCAGGGTGTTGTAGGAGTCAATGAAGGTCTGGAGCTGCTCTTTGGTGCCGGTGGTGTCCGTGCCGATGGTAATGGTCAGCGGTTTGTCGGCTTCGGTCTTCGACGTCAGCTCGATAGTGACCCCTTCGATGAGCTTATCCAGCGTGTTGCTGCTGTTGGTGAACTCCATCTCGCCCATGCGGAATTTGGCGTCTGCCGCTTTCGAGATCTCTTTAGCGTTTGCCGAATCAAAACCAGACGTGCCGCCGACCGTGACCTTGTTCGCTGCGCCGCTTTCATCGCTGCTCAGCATCAGGGTAACTTTGCCGTCGGTACGGATAAGCGATGCGGTGACGCCCGGATTGTCTTCATTGCCGTTGATGGCTTTGGTCAGATCGCTGAGGCTGCTGACGCTGTCCATATCGACGGTAATGGTTTTCGCATCCGCCCCTTCGCCCAGCGTGATGTCCATCGTGCCAGTCGCGTTTTTGATCGACTCATCCGTCAGATCGCCAAAGCCTATCTGATGGGCGGACGCCAGCTGATCGACCTCAATGTTGTAGGTCCCTTTTTGCGCCGCAGAGTTCGCCGTAACGTTGGCAATCCCTTCACGGTTGAGGGTCGCGACGTTTTTCAACATCCCGTCATTGGTGTTGTTCAGCCCTTTAATGGCGCTGCGGAAATCGGTCAACGCGGTGCGAAGCGCATCCAGTGCTTTTTTCTGCGACGTCATCGTTGCTGTTTTGGTCTTCAGCTGATTCTGGATCGCCATGATGTCGTAGGACGCCAGCGACTGGGCCAGCGACGTCGGGTCAATGCTGCTGAAATCTGCCATAGTAGTTGTCTCCTTTCGCACCTGTTGCTAAACCATGCTTAGTTAATGCAACCATCGTGCCAATTTTTAAATTTTATTAATTCAGTGAGTTACGAATTACAGGGAAGGCAACTTTCCCCGGATGGGAAAAGGAAGGAAGGGGAAAGGCCGCAAACAAAAACACCGCCTTACAGCGGTGTTTTCGTAGAAAGTGGTCGGGATTAGCCCAGCAGGGACATCACCATACCGGACATGCTGTTGGACTGCTTCAGCATGGACATGCTGGTTTGCGCCAGCATCTGGTTGCGGGTCATGCTGGATGCTTCAGACGCGAAGTCAGCATCACGGATGTTACCCAGTGCCAGGTCGGTGTTGTCTTTCATGTTCGCCAGGTTAGCCGCGGTGTGGCCCAGACGGTTGATGTTTGCACCCAGTTTAGAACGCAGGGTACCGACTTCAGAAATCGCGCCTTCTACGCTTGTGATCATCGCCTGTGCGCCAGAAACGGTGGTCAGGGCATCAGCAGTTTTCAGTGCACCCATGCCGCTTGCGCCAGTCACGTTATCCAGCTCAGTTTTCACATCAACTTTCAGATTTTCGCCCTGTGACGCACCGATCTGGAAATTCATCTCTTTGCTGAACTTACCGGTAGTGCCGAACAGGTTTTCGCCTGCGTATTTGGTGTTGTCCATAATGTTGGTCAGTTCAGCATTCAGTTCGTCCATTTCGGACTGCAGCGCAGCGCGGTCTTCCGTGCCGTTGGTGTCGTTCGCTGCCTGTGTTGCGAGGTCTTTCATGCGGTACATGATGTTGCTCACTTCATCAAATGCGCCTTCAGCGGTTTGCATCAGAGCAGTTGCGTCAGAGATGTTGCGCTGCGCAACCGCCATACCGTTGCTCTGTCCCTGAAGGCGAGTCGCGATTTGCAGGCCAGCGGCATCGTCTGCTGCGGAGTTGATACGTTTACCGGTACCGAGGCGTTCCATCGCAGTGGACAACATGCTGTTGGATTTATTCAGTGCGTTGGTAGAAGCCATGGAAGATGCGTTAGTGAAAATAGAAAGTGCCATGTGATTAATCTCCTTGTGAACCTGTTCGTCAGGTCCTTCTGTCTGGTACTCAAGTAAAACGACACACACCAATGGAGAATTAAATCGGATATGAAAAAAAATTAAAAAATCACTTCTATAAGAAAAAACCTAGTTTTATTAATAAACGCATAAATTGCGAATACAAATTAAAAACCAATGCGACACATTCACTCCTTAACTTAAATCCAACTTAAAAATAGTTAATGTTTTTTCTTTTCAAAATGTAACTATGTTTTTTACAGATGAAAAAATAAAAACATGAAATTCACATAACCGAACAAACCATTAATATAAAAAACAACAACAGATCACTATTAACGTTTAACGATTCTCATTAATGCTTATCCAGATAATTAACTTAATAATTTGTTGCACATCACACTTTTATCGCGTAAAAATGTGTCACGGAAGAGAAACTTCCTAATCTCATCCCAGAAAAGGCGGAAAATGACTAGCAGTAATGTGTCTTTCCGCAGAGCGAAAATCCTGATTACACCGTAATACCGCTCAATTTTTGCATAATCTCCGCAGGCAAGCGGCAATTCTCAAATGAATTTTTAACGGAATTAATGATTAATTTACATTAAGCATTGTGCGCCGTTCCCGCACGCTGCCCGGATGATTTATTGACTCAGGAGTGGCCATTTACCACCAATTGCCATGAGAAAAAAATATTCTACCGTTAATAACTGGTTAGTTGATTTACCCTCTGGTTCACTCATTAGTTTAGTGACAGGTGAAAGAAAACGTCTGGGTGAATATCAATTAAAACTATTAGACGTACTTCTTGAAAATGCAGGAAAAATTCTCACTCGAGAAGAATTAACTACGCTGGTATGGGAACGTCGGGTGATTGGCAATAATAGCCTACCCAATGCCATTCATGCTTTACGCTCAGCGCTGGAAGACGACGGAAAACAGCAAAAGATTATTAAAACTATCCCTAAAAAGGGGTATTTGCTGGAACAGGCCTGGTGTCGCTTTGTTGAAAAAGAGAGTGAAGAAATCGATCTGCCGGAAACGGAGATCGATGGGTTTGTGTTGCCGACGCTCATTCCATCCGATGAAAACAGCGTCGCCGATGAACCAGACATCGCTGCTGAAACCGATGGCATTTCCGAACCGATGCCCGTCACGCCTCCCGCGTTGCTCGAATTGCCCGTCGTTCAATCTGCTAAGCCGCGCTTTCAGCATCCGCTGATCACGCTGGTGATATTGCTGGTAGTGATCGCTATCAGCGCAGCCGCTGGCTGGCAGTACGCCAACAACCAGGGACCAAAGATTGTCGCAGAAGAACAGGATGTCGAGGTTTACAGCAATATTCATGTGTACGAGCTGTCCGAGTCCAACCGTCTGGCAATGAATAAAGAAGATTTTTACAGCAAAATCAAAGATACGCTGTACGCCATTAACCAGCAGATCAAAACGCAGTCCGTGACAATGACGGTCTATTACCAGAGCGTCGATCAAACGCTGAATTACACGTTTGCCCTGAAAAGCCGCTGTGATAACAAGCAACTGGCGATGGCCATCTACCACTGGCGTATCGATCCCACCCAACTGAACAACCTGATACTGCGCGAAACGAGGAGAAAAATCAGTGAGATGGAAACCTGTTCTTAACTGGAAAGTGGCCCTTTCCTGCTTTCTCCTTGTGGCGCTCGCTTTTGCCGGGCTGCGCATTATCCAAACGCCCACAGCTCCACAAAGCAATGTGGAAGGTTTCATGCAGCTTGGGTTTTATGACCTGATGTCGAAGCGTAAAGAGATTTACGACTCCCATATGCAGACGGTTAACGGCTCAATAATGACCACCATCACCAGCCCGAATGACAATCGTTTTGTGCTGAAGGGCAAATTTACCGCCATCAATAAACAGAACAGCAGATTGTTTTTTTCCTACACCCCCATCTATTACAGCACCGCGCAAAAAGGGCTGATGATTGATGGCCTGGTGGATATGCTGCTGCACATTGATGTCTGGATGCAGCCGCTAAATGTCGGTAATCAGCAGTTGGTCGTCGGGCAGAGTGGCGCGATCTTTTTGTATCCGTTGAAGAAGTAACGCCCCTCACGCTGGCCCTTTCCAGCGGTAAGGGAACCGATTGAGCGATTTGCCTCTACAGCGTTCGTACTTTAGTTAAAGTCACGGGCAGCGACCGACTGAAGTTTCCAGGTATTATCTTCTTTCACCATGCAATCAATAACGATGTGATCCTTTTTTTCACCGTAAGCGATGTAAACCTGTATGCAAGCAGCGTCATAATCTGAGCCCACTACCGCTACGTTTTTCCAGTCGTTCTGATACCCCTGAGCCTTAATGAACATATCAATGTCAGGAACGTCATACTCATTGGGGTCTAGTTTATCCATTGCTTTTAGCTTACTGATAGTTTCACGAGTTACGTAAGGCTTCAGCGCGGTGTAATCGGATAGCGGTTCCTTTCCGCTCATAATCTGCGAAATGTACCACTTGTTGAAATTCAGGGCCGCAGTTGATTCGGGAGATAGAGCCTGGGCTGCCGATGCAAACCAGGGGAAAAAAAGACATGCCATTAATACAATTTTCATTTCAGCGCCGGAATATTTCATAATGTGGTTTCACTTTTCTGTATTCCGAACCGGGATACATTGTCCGCTGTACAAAATCCGAGTACCAGACTCCTGTTCCGCCGTATAGGCATGCGTGCCCTAATGGGTGGTGCTCTGTAGGTTGTATAACAGCTATATCCCCTTCAGTTGGTTCGCCATATACCTGATGAAAACCAGCCATGATCAGGTTGTTTCTCATGCCCTTTGCGTAATGCGTATTATGAATGTTAGCGCCGCCTGCTCGGATAGCATTGGAGACAAACTCGGCGCACCTACTCTGGCTCTGACTGCCGGCATGCTGACGGGCATACACAATGGCTTTATGGGCATTCCACATATTGCAATTTCCTTATCAGCTCAAAAAGTGACAAGGAATGTTTTACACCTGTTATTGCCGAATTTATGTAAGAGATGATGAGGTGGTATTAACCAACATTAGTGCGGGATATATAAACTAAATGAGCTATTTGCGAACAAAAAGTTTTTGAAGAATGGGGCAGGAAAATCCTCACCCCAATAAATTCTTCACCGTCGCCATATGCACATTTCCCTGTGCCGCCAGCGCTTGCGACAGCAACCCAAACTGCTTACCGCTTCCGGCTAACGCATCGCCGAGCGCGCGCGCGGTATCGAGGGCTTCGCCGGGTGTGTAGACCGTCGACATATCCTGAATGCGCGTCGCCACGCGATCCTGATGAAAATGCAATTTGCTGCGCTCGCGGGTGATTTGGTCCAGCGTCTGCTGCAACTTCTTACCGTCGCCGCGCTCCCAGCGGGTGGCGAGCTGGCCGATCTCATCTTCACGACTGGTTTCCGCCTGCGGGGCCAGCAAAGTAAAGGCATCTGCCGGGAAATGCTGTCCTTCGCCGCGCACGCTGAGATGCTGGCTGACGCGTGCCCAGCGGGCTTCGTCCACCTGGAAAGCAACTTTCCCTTCGGGAGCTAGCGTAGCGTTGATGCCCAAACGGCCCAGTCCCACATTCAGATGCGCCAGCACCTGGCGCGGTGAAGCATTCGCAGGCAGCGCCACGGCGGTAAGCTCGCGCTGGCCGCCGCCGAGCTGAAACACCAGCGTCTCGCCCTGCGGCTGCTCCAGCAGTTTTTCGACGCCCGGCAGCGTGAAGTTGACCTGGCTTTTTTGCTGGAGGGTGATGTTGAAATTGCGATCGATCGTCCCGCCCGACAATTGTCCGCGTTGATGCAGCAGCGTATTCAGGGACGACGGCGCAGAACCGCCGTCACGCCCGTTCTGATGACGCAGCACCAGCAGCTGCGTTTCGGCTTCTGATAGATAATTATCCGCCTGCTGAACCGCCGTCAGCTGCTGATTGAGCTGTACGTTATAGCGCAGCGGTCGGCGCGAAATCAGCGCCGCTTCCGGGAAAGCAGGCGTTGCACGATGCGTGCTGGCGACACGTTCCGGGCGGGCGATCTGCGCCGGTGCCGTCCTGACTGCGGACGGCGTGCTGGCGGTGGTGGTGGTGGTGGTGGTGGTTTTTAATCCTACCTGCATAACCATTACAACATGCTGAAGAGCGAAAGCTGACTGATCATGCTGTACGCTTTGTTAGTGACCTGTACCGAGTTGGAGTACAGCTGAAGATTGATACTGGTGGTTGCCCAATCGGTATCCGACAGGTCGCGCACCACCTGATCGTTAGCGGTGCTGACGTCCGTATGTGCATCGCCAAGCATCGTCAGCCGGTTTTGACGCCCACCCAGATCGGTAAACATCGCCGCCACTTTGCCCTGCGTGTCGGAAGAGAGCGTCAGCATCTCGTTCATCTCGTCCTGATAATCGCTGACCGGAATGCTCGGGTCCTGCATTTTCTCGCTCAGCGATTTCAGCTTGTTCAGCATCTCCAGATCGTTACCGTTGCCAAACGCCTGCACGACGTTGGTGTTTTCGGTGACGCTCACGCCGTTTGCGACGGTGGTTTCACGCGAGCCTTCGTTGCCCTGGTAGATGTATTTACCCTGCGCTTCATCCCAGACCACCGGTTTGGCGTCGGTTTTAGTCCCAGAGAACAGATAGCTTCCACTCTCGTTCTGGGCGTTGATTGACGCCACCAGCGAGTCCAGCATCGACGACAGTTCAGCGCCAAAGCCCGACATATCTTCGCTGCTGTGGGTGCCGTTGGCCGCGCCCAACAGCTTATCGTTGAGCGACAGAAGCTGATTGCTCATCGCCGTGACGTGCGCTTCCTGGCTCGCCAGAGAGCCGCTGAGGCGCGAAATGTTGCTCTGATACTGCTGAATAGCCGACTGTTCGCGGTTGAGTTGCACCAGACGCGTGGCGGCGACCGGATCGTCCGACGGAACGTTGATTCGCTTCTGGGTCGCCATTTGTTCCATCAGCTTGCTCATACGCGTGCCGTTGACGCCAAGCTGCGCCATCATGGCGTCGGAATTATAAAGACTACTGATTCGCATAATTTTTTCCTTAACAACCGTTAAAACAGGCCTAACAGGTCGGTAAAAATCTGGTTGCCGGTGGCAATCACTTTGACGTTGGACTGGTATGCCTGCATGTAAACCTGCAGGTTAATCGCCTCTTCGTCCTGGTTGACCGCGCTGAGGTTGTTGCGCTGCAGCTGCGCCTGATCAAACACCGCCTGGGCGGCTTCCAGTTCGCTCTTCGACTGTTTACTGGCGATACCGATGTTGGAGATGATCGCCGCCGCGCCTTCGTTCAGGCTCATATTGCCCATTCCGCCGATATCGACCTTTTTGTTTTTCAGGTCGATCAGCGCCTGCAGGTTGTCGCCGTTACCCTGCTCGTCCGGACTGCCGGAGAGCGCCAGTTCGTCGGGCTTGAGATCGTTAACCTGCAAAATGCCCGCCGGATTGGTGAGGTCAAAGGTAAACAGCGGTTTACCCGGATTGCCGTTCTTGTCAAAACCCTGCGCCAGCTGATCGTTAAACAGCGTGGCGACGGTTTCCGCCATCCCCTGCACGGAAGCCTGCATATCTGCAAGCTCACCGGTTTCGTAATCGTACAGCGCGCCAAGCTGGCCGCCCGTCGACGGGTTGAGCGAGAAATCGCTGCCGGAAAACTTCAGGCTTAAGACGGAGTTACCGTTGGCGTCGGTGGTGGCGCTGAGCTGCCCGGCCACTTTGCCGCTCACCAGCGGCTGACCGTTTTTCATCGACACGGAGTAGCTGCCGTTGCTGTCTTCCGTGACCTTCACATCGCTGTAGGTGCTGAGCTGTTTCACTAGTTCGTCACGCTGATCGCGCAGGACGTTGCTGTTGCCGCCGGTGGAGTCCATCTCCATGATTTTTTTGTTGTAGTCCGCGATCCCGGCGGTCAGGGTATTCATCTGATCGACCATGGTGTTACGCTGGTTGGTGACGGACGTTTTCTGGCTGTCGATGAAGTCGTTCATGTTGTTGAAGCGAGTCGCCAGAGACTGCGCCTGGTTCAGCAGCTGCTGGCGGTTGGCTTCACTTTCCGGCCCGGCGGTTAATGCGCTCAGGGCCGAGAAGAAATCGTCCAGACCGTTACCCAGACTGGTGGAATCCGTGCCAATGACCTTTTCCAGCGAGCTGAGATACTGGTTACTGATGCCGTAATAGTTGGCTTTGCTGTTGCTCTGCCACACCTGGCCTGTCAGATATTGATCGGAAATACGGCGGATACTGTCCACCTGCACGCCCGCCCCGGCGGACATCCCGCCCGGCCCCAGCGTGGAAACGGAGCTTTGGATGATGCCCTGACGGCTGTAGCCCGGCGTCAGCACGTTGGAGATGTTCATGGAGGTCACGCTCATCCCAAACTGTGCTGCCTGCAAGCCGCTAAAGGCAATGTTAATCATGTTCATGGATTACTCCTGCCCGCGGCGTATTACCGGAACGACGGGGGGCGTTAATGTCTTCGGATGTTCCTGTAAAGCGACCATACTCTGCGAATTCTTAAGCGGCGCGCTCTCCTGCGGGCCGAGCTGAGTAATGATCATCTGAGCAATGCCCGTGCTGCGCTGGGATGCCAGCTGTGACGCCAGTTTGTCGTCGTAAAAATCGCGCATCATCCGCTGCTGTTTGCTGTCGAACGGATTGTTATCCACCAGCGCTTCGGAGGCTTTACGCATTTGCTGGAGCATCGAGCGCAGGAAAATGCCTTCGAACTGCTCCGCCGCCTGCTCCAGATTCTGTGGTTTCACCTGGCCGGTAAAATCGCCGGGCAGGACGCTGGTCTGCGGTTTGATCGCCTGTAACATTGTTTCTCCTTAAATCACAACCAGTTCGGCATCCAGCGCACCCGCTTCATGCAGGGCCTGCAAAATCGCCATCGTGTCGTCCGGCGACGCGCCGAGGCTGTTGATGGTATTCACAATGCTGCGCAGGCTGGTGCCCGAGGCAATCGTCACCATCTGCCCATTGCCGCGATTCACATCGACGTCGCTTTGCGGCGTAACCACCGTCTGGCCCTGGCTGAATGCGCCCGGCTGGCTGACGTTGGACGATTCGCGAATGGTCACGGTCAGGTTGCCGTGCGACACCGCTGCCGCGCGGACCACCACGCCATCGCCAATCACCACGGTTCCCGTGCGGGCGTTAAACACCACGCGCGGCGGTTGTTTACCCGCATTAATTTGCACATCTTCCAGCATCGACATAAACGCCACGCGCTCGCCCGCCGACAGTGGGGCGTTGACCGTCACATTGGTGGCGCTTTGCGCGGTCGCCGTACCGGAGCCAAACGCGCTGTTCAGGGCCACCGCCACGCTGTTGGCGGTTTTAAAACTTGGGCGTTTGAGGTTAAGGATCACCTGATTGTTCTGCTGAAAATCAGACGGCACTTCGCGCTCGACGGATCCACCATTTGGCACGCGGCCCACGGTTGGGGTGTTAATGGTCACGCTCGATCCGCTGTTGCCTTCGGCTTTGACGCCGCCGACCACCACGTTGCCCTGCGCCAGGGCGTAGACTTCACCGTCGGCCCCGCGCAGTTGCGTCAGCAGTAACGTCCCGCCGCGCAGGCTTTTGGCGTCGCCAATAGAGGAAACGGTGATGTCGATACTTTGTCCGCGCGCATAGCCCGGCGGGAGCGTGGCGCTGATCGCCACCGCAGCGACATTTTTCACTTTCGGATCGATTTTGGTCGGCAGCTGCACGCCAAACTGGCGCAGCATGTTGGTCACCGACTGGCTGGTGAATTTCACCTGGTTTTTATCGCCGGTGCCGTCGAGGCCGACTACCAGGCTGTAACCCACCAGCTGGTTGCCGCGCACACCCTGAATATCGACCACATTTCCCAGGCGTTCTGCGGTGGCTGCCGTGGTCCACAGCAGCATCAGAAATAGCATTGATTTACGCATCGCAGACTCCATTAAATCGGGAACAGTGGATGGTTGAAGAAGCGCGTCAGCCAGCCTGCGGAGTTGGAGTCGCTGAGCGCTCCGCGTCCGGCGTAGGAGATACGCGCGTTGGCGATCCGCTGAGAGGAGACCGAGTTATCGCGTTCCACGTCTTCCGCACGCACCAGCCCGGTGACGCGCATGTATTCATCGCCCTGATTGAGGGTCAGCCATTTTTCACCGCGCACCGCGAGCACGCCGTTGGGCAGCACTTTGTACACCGCCACGGTGATGGCCCCGCGCAGGCTGTTTTGCTGCTGGGAGGTGGCGTTGCCGTTGAAGTTGCGGCTACCGTCAATCGAGCCGGACAGCTTATCCACGGAGTGACCAAAGGCTTCCGGCACGCCAATTGAGACGTCGTTTTTCTTGCCGAAATTGGTCCGCGCCTGTTTGCTGGCCTGGGTGGATTCGTCCAGTTTCACCGTCAGGATGTCGCCCACGCGATAGGCGCGGCGGTCCTGTGTCAGGGACCAGTTATAGTTGCCGTTATACAGCCCGCCGCCCTGCACTTTGGTGGTCGGCATGGAGAAATCTTCTGGCGGCGCATAAGCCGCGTCATCTTTTTGCACTAACAGCGCCGGGCTTTCACACCCGGCGAGCAGCAGCGCAAACATTCCAATAACTAACTGCTTTTTCATTTCTTTTTCACTTCACGCGTTACATCGACTGCGTGACAAATTTGAGCATGTCATCCGCCGCCGAGACCATTTTGGCGTTCATCTCGTAGGCGCGCTGAACGGTGATCATATCGACCATCTCTTCAACGACCTGAACGTTGGAGCCTTCCAGCGAGCCTTGTTCGAGCTGCCCGAACGCTTCTTCCCCCGCCACGCCTTCTACCGCTTCACCGCTGGCGGCGGTTTCGCGATACAGGTTGCCGCCGAGGGCTTCCAGTCCGGCTGGATTGACGAAGTTCACCAGCGTTATTTGCCCCAGTTCCACCGGTTCAGCTTCACCAGCGACCGTGGCAGTGACAGTACCGTCTTTGCCGATTTGCAGGTCTTTGACGTTGTCCGGCAGTTCAATCTGCGGCACCAGCGGCAGCCCCTGGGCGTTGGTCAGCATACCGTCCGGGTTTTTCTGGAAGTTACCGGAACGGGTATAGGCGATATCGCCGTCGCTGGTTTCCACCTGGAAAAAGCCCTGTCCGGTGATGGCGACGTCCAGCGACTGTCCGGTGTTCTGGATGTTGCCGGTGGTGAACTCTTTCTGCGTGCCGACAATTTTGACGCCAGTACCGAACTGAATACCCGTCGGCGAGGTGTTGTTCTGGTCAAGCTGACCGCCCGGCGTGCGCTGATTCTGATAGAACAGATCGGCGAACATTACGCGATCGCGCTTAAACCCGGTGGTGTTGACGTTCGCCAGGTTATTGGAGATGGCGCTCATCTTCGCGTCTTGCGCGGCAAGACCGGTTTTACTGATCCATAAAGCGGGATTCATGGTTGTTCCTTTTTGCTAAGCGGAAAAAAATCAGGCGTTACGCAGCAGGCGATTGCCCGCTGTCGCCAGATCTTCTGCCGCCTTCATCATTTTGATTTGCGCTTCGAACTGACGGTTAAGCGCGATGCTGGAGACCATTTCGTTAATCGCCGACACGTTCGAGGTTTCAAGGTGACCGGAAACCACCTCCACTTCTTCGGTACGCGGATTGACGTTGGCGTTAGTCACCAGGAAACCGGCGCTGTTTTTGCTCAACTGGTCAGCGGCGATATCCACCAGCTTGATACGATCGACGTCCATCGGCGCGGCAATATCACCGTCGTCCGCCACGATGGTGATCACCCCGTCGTCGGCGATGCTGACGGACGAAAACGGCGGCAGCACGATCGGGCCGTTATCGCCGGAGACCGGCAGACCATCGATGGTCAGATCGCCCTCGGGGCCAACTTCAATCTGCCCGTTGCGGGTGTAGACCTCGCGGTTGCCGCTCACCAGCGCAATCAGGCCGCTGCCTTTCACGGCAACATCCAGATCGCGCCCGGTTTCACGCGTCGCGCCCGGCGTTAAATCCACGCCGCCCTGCTGCTGTTGTACCAGGAAACGGGAGGCATAACCCTCCCCCTGGATTTGCTGCGACATCGCGCTGTCCAGATCGTGACGAAAACCCTGGGTATTGACGTTCGCCAGGTTGTTCGCGTGGATCTGCTGCTGCGCGAGGCTGCGGGACGCCCCGCTCACGGCGGTATAAATTAAGTGGTCCATTACAGGGCCTGGAACAGCGAATTCATCATGCTGTCGTTGGTGCTGATCACTTTGGTATTGGCCTGGTAGTTACGCTGCGCGGTCATCAGCCCGACCAGCTCGGCGGTGAGGTCAACGTTGGAGCCTTCCAGGGTGTTGGAGCTGATCGCCCCCAGCAAACCGGTTCCCGGTGCGCCCGTCAGCGGCGTACCGGAGCTGGCGGTTTGCGACCAGGTGGTGCCATCCTGGGAAGAGAGGCCGTTCGGATTGGAGAAGCTCGCCAGCACCAGCTGGCCCTGCAACAGGCGCTCGCCGTTGGAGAACGTGGCGTAAACGCTGCCGTCTTTGTCGATCATCTGGCCGGTACGTTCGCCCGAGGCGTAGCCGTTACCGCTGTTTTTACTGACCGAGAAATCGGAGCCGAACTGGGTAGTACCGCTGTAGCTCAGGGTCAGTTCGATGCCTTCCGCGCCCGGAATATCCGCATTAATGGTCACCGGCCCGGTCGGCGCCTGCAACACGCCCTGCTCGGTAAAGGTCATTTTCTCGGTGGTGCCGAGATCCTGATCGTCCATGTAGTAGTGCACTTCCCACTCGTTGTCGGAGGTTTTGACGAAGTACTGCTTCATGGTGTGTTCGCGGCCCAGGGAGTCGAACACCTGCGTGGCGTAGGTATGGTTGTAGGATTTTTCATCCTTCGGATCGAAGGTGGCGTTTTCCGGCAGCTTTTCGTTGGCGTTCAGGTTGGCGGTAAAGTCGAGAGTGCTGGTCGCTTTCGCCGGAATCGAGCCGCTGCTGATGGTCAGATTGCCGATGGTGCCGGTCTGTACCACGCCATTAGCATCGACCGGATAACCCTGCAGATACATGCCACGGTTGTTGATCAGATTGCCGTTGCTGTCAGTCTGCATAAAGCCCGCGCGGGTGTAGGCAGTGGTGCCAGCACTGTCGCGCATCATAAAGAAGCCGTCGCCGTTGATCGCCAGATCGAGGCTGTTAGCAGAGGCAAAAATGGCGCCGCTTTTGGAGATACTCTGCGCAATACCGGTGACGCCCACGCCCAGCGGCTGGCCTTCGGCATATAAAGAAGCAAACTCGGCGCGGCCAGATTTAAAGCCCACGGTGCCGGAGTTAGCGATGTTGTTGGAGATCGCCCCAAGCTGTTGGTTGATGGCATTCAGGCCAGAAACTGCAATATCAAAACTCATAATAATTCCTGATTAACTCGTTAATCCCTTAGGGGTTTTATCGCTGGATTGCCCGAACTGGGTGATGTTGTTGTACGCCACTTCGCCGATACCGGTGATGTTGAGCACGGTCGCGGTGCCGTCGAGCGGGATGCGCACGTTGCTCACCACGCCACCGACTTCAATCGGCACTTTGGCCGGTTCGTTGTCGGTCATCACGGTCATGGTGTACTTGCCCTCTTTCAGCCCCAGCTCCTGAGGGTCGATGTCGAAGTCCACGGAACCGGCTTCCTGTTTACCCAGCTCGATTTTGGTCTCGGTGCCGCTTTCGTCTTTGACGATCACCGTGACGGTGTTAGCGGCATGATCCAGCGTCAGGCGACCTTCAATGTTCGTGCTGCCGTCGGTATTAATGGTGTCGGTCTGAACCATCACCTTCTGCCCGACCAGATTGCCCGTCGACAGGGTTTGCAGGTTGTCCATCAGCACCGCGTTGTTAGCCATGAGTTTCGACATGGTCTCCATCGACTGCACCTGCGTCAGCTGCGCGAGCTGGCCGACGTATTCGGTGCCGTCGGTCGGATTCAACGGGTCCTGATTCTGGATTTGCGCCACCAGCAGCTGCATAAACAGGTTGTTCATCCCCGCCGCGCTGTTGTCATTGGCGGATACGCCACTGTCGTAAGTGGTGGTACCGGATTGAGTGGAAACGCCATTCACGCTCATCTATTACGCCTCGCCCAGACGCAGCAGGCTCTGCTGCATGCTTTTTACATTGTTAAGAACATCAACGTTGGTTTCGAAGTTGCGCGATGCGGACATCATGTCGGCCATCTCTTCCACCACGTTGATGTCCGGATACCAGACGTAACCGTCCGGATTCGCCATCGGATGATGCGGTTCATAACGCTGAACCGCATTGCCGGATTCCACGACGTCCATCACCTGCACGCGGGCGCCGGACAAACCGTTGTTGTTCAGCAGCTCGTCGTTCTGATACACCGCCGCAAACACCGGACGGCGTGCCTTGTACACGCCCGCTTCTGCCGTTGCCGCGGTTTCGGCATTGGCGAGGTTACTGGCGACAGTGTTCAGGCGGACAGTTTGGGCCGTCATGGCCGAGCCTGAGACTCGGTAGATATCGGTAAAAGCCATTTATCGTTACCTGATTCAATTACTTACCTTCAATGGCCTTTTTCAGACCAGTGAATTTCATGTTTAAAAACGCCAGGCTCATCTGGTAGTCCTGAACGTTTTTGGCAAACTCTGTTTGTTCCACATCCAACGCAACGGTGTTGCCGTCCGAGGAGGGCTGATAGGGCACGCGATACATCTTTTGCGCCGTCGAGCCTGGAAAGAAATCCCGCTGCGAACGTTGCATCTCTGCGGCAAAATCAATATCTTTAGCCTGGAAATTGGGTGTATCGACGTTAGCCAGGTTTGCTGAAAGCAGCTCCGCCCTGGAAAGTCGAAGTGCTACAGCTTGCGGATGAACGCCCAATGCCTTATCAAAACTAATACTCACAACTCACTCCTTCGTGATGGTGGACGCTTGCGATAGTCCGTGTTGCTACAGTCTTTAAAGCAACTATCGTGCCAGGTTTACAACATCATGATTTATAGAGTTTTATCACTATCTGTACCGCGCTATGGGAAGCTCTTTTTCCGCTTAACCCTTACTGCTTCATTACTGAGCTTTGCCGCTGCTTCTTTTGCAGCCCCCCCGACGCCTGCCAGCGCCCGTAAGCAGGTGCATTCCCGCGTCCAGCAGGCGGCCTCCGACGCGATCCGTCAGGAAGCCCAGCGCAGCCGCTGGGAGGATTACCAGGCGAAGCTCAATCTGTTTATTCCGTCCGAGATTTCGCAATACGCCCCGTGCGGCGTGCCGCTCACGGTTAGCATGCCGAACGGTGAACGCCTCGATCTGCGCAGGCTGCGTTTTGACGTGCGCTGTGAAAGCGCGAACGGCTGGGAAGTGGCGGTGACGGTCAAACCGGACATCTATCTTTCGGTGCTGATGGCCAAAAACACGCTTGAGCGCGGGCATGTTCTTGGCGCTTCCGATATCACGTTGAAGAAATTCAATATCAGCAATTTGCGCAGCGGCTACGTCACCCATCCCGATGATGTGGTGGGGCTGACGCTCAAGCGTCGCGTGCGTGAACTTCAGCCCATCAGCATGAGCCAGCTGGATTCACCGGTGATGGTCGAACGCGGTCAGCGAGTGCTGATGATTGCCGATCAGGACGGCGTAGAGGCACGTACGATGGGGATCGCCAGCAAAAAAGGGCGCAAAGGCGAGATGATCAAAGTGAAGAATGAGAGCAGCGAGCGGGAAGTCACCGCCATCGTCAGCGACATGGGCGTGGTTCGAACCAGCCTGAGCGCGAAAAATTAAAAAACTTTACGCAGGGTTTAAGTTTCGCCCTCAGTGCGTCGCTTTACAGGGGTATGGAGAGAAGGAAACATTTTTTCCGCCCGCTGAACAGCCGACGTAACCTGCAAATAACCCAGAAGATGGAGTAAGCGATGAAAGTGACATCCCCACAGTACGCCATGACGAGCGCGATTAATCAGTCCAGTGCCACGGCACCGACTCGCACCGCAGGTGCTGAGGAGATGAAAGTTGCACGCACCACCGCCATTGACCCGGTTCTGGGTGATGCGCAGACGCAGCTGGCCACGATGCCAGAAGTCGATATGGCGCGCGTCGCCAGCATGAAAGAGGCTATCGCCAGCGGGAAAATCAGCGTCAATCTTGATGCCCTGACCAGCGCGATAGAGCAATACTATCAGAGGTAAAAATGAGTAACGCCGCACAGAGCGTCAAAACGCTGATTCAGGGAATGGTCGACGACCGTAACCGTTACGGCCAGCTGAAGTCACTACTGAAGGATCAGCGTCAGCTGCTGATCGCGCGCAACGCGCAGGAACTGGAGGCGCTGAACGCCAGGATTTTCACGGTGTATGAGCAGCTTCTGGAAAACAGCCGACAGCGCTATCAGCTCCTGACCCAGCTCGGGATCCCCGCCGGTGCGCACGGCCTGCGTACGCTCTTCACCCGCCTGCCCGCCGCCAATCAGTCACAGCTCAACACGCTCTGGGATTCACTGGAGCAGGTAGCCGCCGAATGCAAAGCCTTGAACGACAGCAACGGCATGGTGCTGGCGATGCAGCAGGACGTGCTGCAAAACCTGTTTAACGTGGGGGAGCCGGAGAACTGGCTTTATCGGCAGGTGTGAGATGATTGGTTTTTACATGGAAACCATCGAGAACGCGCAATTTTATACCCGCGTGATCAACGCCCTGCCCGCCGACGAGCAGCAAGCGATTGTCGCGATTTCTCCCTGGGAGTCGATCTCGAACTGGCTTGGCGAAAATCTCAGCGACATCACTCTGTGCCGCATCGCCGGGGAAATGAATCTCCCCACACCGGACGCTTTTCAGCAACAAAAACCCACGCTTTTTAGCCGCATTGACAGCGACATCCGCAGCTCACGTGAATTTCTGATTCAAAAGCTGGAGTATCAGCGCTGCTGGAATATTTATCTGTATATCCTGCTCCAGCTGATGAACAAACCGGAACTAAACGGCCTGAGGAAGATGATCCTGTGCTCAGGAAATGGCCTGGCTGAACAGCCTGCCGCCCTCTTTTGCCAGCAGCGTAATATCACGACGCGCTACGTCGAACTGTCGAATTTCCCTAACAAAGTGTTTATCGATCCGCTGGGCTCCAACGCCCGTTCCGCGCTGGCACTGAACCCGGAATGCCTGGATGCGCTGCCAAACGTGCCTGAGGATTTCCACACGCAGTGGATGATTGGGTACGAAGCTGAAAAACGCCAGCCGCCGCTGCAGGCGCGCAACAATCCGTGTGAAAAGCTGATCAACGAGATTTCCCAGGATCAGGTTCTGGGGCATAAACGCGATTTTCTTTTTCTGCCCTTGCAGGTTTCCTATGATACGCAGCTGTGGCTCAATGCCGATCTGCGCAATGAAGACGCCATCCGTCATGCCAGCCGCCTTGCCGCCAAAGAAAAACGCGAGCTTGTAGTTAAAATTCACCCAGCAGAAACAGTGCCTTCAGAGCTGGTGAATATTGCAAAATTACAGCAGCGCTACGGATTCAAAATCACTCAGGAAAACACCCTCGATTTGATTAAAGCCTCTACAAGAGTGATCACCATTAACTCGACCGTGGGCCTTGAAGCGAAGCTGTATCGCAAGCGGGTAGAGGTATTGGGACGTGCGTTTTATGCGCATTTCAGCCACGAGCAGCTCAAAAAATATCTCCATCGCTATCTGTTCACCGGCATCGAAGCCCGGGCGACCACACCTGTTCCCGTCGCGGTGGCGCGCGCATTTATCAGGCACTGACGATGAACGAAAAGATTAACTGGGAAGCCTTTTCCCGGATTGTGTATATCAATCTGGCCCACCGCCGCGACCGAAATGTCCGTATGAAGCGCCAGCTTCGGGAGCTGAACGCCCCGAAAGAAAAAATCATCCGCTTCGACGGAATCAAGGCCACGCCCGGTGCCGCGGGGTGCCTAAAATCGCATATCGCCGTGCTGGAGATGGCGATAACGGAAGGCTGGGATGATGTGCTGATTTTGGAAGATGACTTTGAGTTTTGCCGCGATGGGCAAAGCGTCGAGCGGCTCAATGCCTGGCTAAAAACACTCGGCGCCATTAACTGGGACGTCGCCCTGCTGGCGGCGAATTATCAGCACGTGACGCCGCTGAAAAGCGTTGATTATCTGCTGCGGGTCAACCGGGCGTGGTGCTCGTGCGCGTACCGGGTCAATCGCCATTACTTTGCGACGCTGCTCGATAATTTTCGCCAGAGCCTGGCCCTGCTGGAGCAAGAAAATCCACCGCAACACGCGGTGCTGGATGTGAACTGGTGGCAGTTGATGATGAAGGATTGCTGGCTGGGGTTGTATCCGTGCGCCGGTTTTCAGATCCTGGACAAAAGCGATATCGAAAACACCGTCGTCGATTATCGGCCATTATTCTTTAAACCTCTGGACGCGATCTCTTAAAGAGGGATTTGGAGCCGCCAGCTAACATCGCCCGGCGACACTTCGTTTGCAGGGGCCTACAAAAGCCGGGTAAGCCCAGAACGGGCATGTTCCTCAGTGCGTGGACAGCTCGCGGGCCCAGCGTGGCGCTTTCAAATCTCCGGCAAACATCCACATCAACTCACACAGCAGCGCTTTCAGCGTCTTTTCGGTTTCCGGCAGCAGCGACTGGCCCCACAACACCAGCGTTAGCGACTGGCAGTAATCGCAGAGGGCTTCAGCATCCGGCTCAAAATACGGGACTGCATCAGGCAGCGTATCGACGGTAAAACGTTCGATAAGATGCGGTGGGATCGGCTCGCTGAGTGTCGGGCGCAGCAGCGCGAGGCAGGCTCCGATACGGCCTAACAGCGCCATTTTCTCCACGGGTTCGTGGCATTCCATCAGGGTTTCGGCAAAGCGATCGCAGCAGTCGGCGAGATCGGTGAAATCGGTCGCGGCGCTGAAAGGGAGGGTGAGGAGATCGTGGGCTGGGGTAAAGAAGGTAGTCATAAGGAAAACTCCAGTGAGAGATTTTAATGACCGCCAGGAGAGAGGCTAATCTCACGGGTGGCGGATCCGAGCGGGGTTAGCCTTACCGGCCTCACTGACACCGGCGCGTCTTGCGACGCCCCCGCCCGGCCCACCATAGTAGCGTAGCCGTGCGAACGACACAAAAACTGGTGTGTCGTCAGTGAGGGTTTCAGGAGGCTAACCCCGACACCTGTTATTGCAGGTGCGGGAAAAGAATATGGTGAGAAACGTATTTTTAAAATGGCTATTATCGGAAGGAGTATCTAATTTTCGAATGTAATTGCAGGGAGACGAATTACATTAATTAGTTCAAGCAATACTTTGACGTAATTTATTCGCGAGTATTATTGTTCAATAAATGATGGGGAAAATATCACTTCTTTCATCTAATTCCTGGATGTAAGATGAGTGCTCAATACCAACACGGATGAGAGGGTTATTGAATGCCAGTTAACGAAAATATTAAACAAACATCTGGAACCCCGATAAATCCCGGTGGCGTGAGACTGCTTACGATAGGAGAAATCGCTCTTGCTAAAACGTTGTTCGGGGGAAGCCTCATCTACAGTAAGATATGGGTGCATCGCGAAAGTTACCTTCCATTCAACCTGCAACCTATCGATATTGCAATGACTCCCAACGGTGAACTGTGGTTCAGAGAAGAAACCTATTCACGAGATTTCTCATTAGATGAATTGGATAAGAAACACATATTCATGCATGAAATGGTTCACGCCTGGCAAGCACAAAAGGGGATGTTTGTCAGAACCCGTGGCTTATTCTCTCGCTTCGCTGATTACTACTACAGTTTAGACAAAGGTGATTTACTACATTACAGCCTGGAGCAACAAGCCAGTATTGCTAGTGATTATTGGTTGCTACTTTATCATGGCTTCCCAGAACATATGTATTTGGTTAAATACAAAGATTACAATTATGATGAATCGCAATATTCTTTGATTCAAAAATACAAATCGGTGTTAAAAGGATTTCCAGCATGAAATATAAAACAGCTATTATACCCTTAGTCATTCTTCTTACGGGTTGCCCTGGTGGTAATCCTGCTTCCAAATACCGAGGGGTTTTTATGCATGATGATGTAATCTGCTTTAGTGTGGATGAAAAAGACACACTTGATTATTACAACATCTATTCTACTCGTAAAGATAAATATATAACTGTTATAGCAGATGAGAGAATTCATCTATCTTACCCTGATACATGTTTTAAAGTTCAATTGAAGCATGGATATAATTACGTTCTAGACTATGGTCTTAATGGCATAAAATACACAGACTCTTTCTTTATTGACAATGATGGGAATCGCTAACTATGTCACTACCCGCCTATTTATTTTTATATGATGAAAACGGAATGCAAGTCACCGGGGAATGTATGGCGCCAGGCCGGGAGGGTGCCATCGAGGTGATGAACAGCAGTTATGGCATACGAACCGGTGTCGATAGCCATACCGGAAGCCTGACGGGAACCCGACAGCATGATCCCGTTGTCATTCATAAGCAGTTAGACAAAGTCAGTCCCTACCTTGCTAACGCCATCAGCGAATCAAGACGATTACAAAAAGCCGTCATTAAATATTATGAGATTATCGAGGCGGGAATTGAAGTTGAGATCTATCGTATCACACTGGAAAGCGTGGTCATCTCGTCGTTAGATTTTACTCATGTCTATTATCCGGGCAGTTCTGCGCCGAATATGCATGAGGTTGTGGGACTGAGATTCCGGGCAATTGAATGGAATTATGTCAGAGGCAATATTAAATATGACGATGCATGGATGAAGAAAAAGAAAGAAGAAGTAAAATAAGAACAAGTAGACATCATCCCCATCGTTTTATGGCTTTGACGTCTACTTAACTTAAAGGGCTGTATGAACGCTCAAATCAACGACAACCCACACAGCAACGTGTAGTCCGCAGAATTCGCGCCCTTCCACACGTTTCCGCGCTGCCAGTTAAACCATGCGCTGAACAGGGCCACCACGTCGTCGTGGGTCAGCTGCGCGTTGTCTTCTCGCCACATGGCGCACAGCATTTTTAGCTGGAACATCATGCGGGTCAGAGACATCAGAACGTCGCCATAGTTATCGGCATCCGGGCCTGGCAGACACTCGCCGTACAGTTTATAGATTAGAGCGTTGCGAAGAATATGCGGCTGCTCAGTCAGCAAAGTATTGCGTGAGATGCCAGCCTCAAGCTCACGCAGGCGATCCTGTAAACGCGCAGGCTGCATTACCGCCAGTTCGCTGAGTTTCAGCATCATGCTCATTTTCTGCATCGCAGGCAGATTCAGGGTGAGGCGCATCGCGCCCATCTGCTCCAGCGCTTCCACGCGATTCACTTCAATCGGCGGCAGCACCCGCATTTGTTCGTCCAGAATACCACCATCAGCCAGCGCCGAGAGCTGCTCGCCCATCGCCAGTAGTTCCTGCGGGTCGCACTGGTCATTATCGCGATAACGCTGCGCTTTGCTCAACAACACGCCGATGGCATACAGGCTGCTTTCCAGCGTCAGCGCCGGATGGACCGCGAGGTTAATACACAGCTGGTTCAGCGTTTCGTCCCAGGTATTAAAAACCTGCTTGCTGTCGGGTTCAGTAGTCGATGTATGCAAAACAAAGGCTTGCGGGTTGAGCAGGATCTCGCGTGCAGCGGTTTCGCAGCCAGCGTCCAGGCTGTCGCGCTGCTGATTTTTCAGCTTCAGCTGCGTGACTGGCCAGTCGCCCGCGCTTTTCTGGCAGGCAGGACAGGTGCAGGGCCTTTTGCGCTCGGCAAAGCGGACCACATATTCAGGTTGGTAGTGCTCAATCAGTTCCATACGGTACTCCGGCCGCTGGAGTGGCGGCCCTTCTTCATTGAAAGTTTTTGCGAAAAAACCAGTGGGTGCAATCGATCGTCTTCCCGCTTTCGCGGTCGGGCATCTCGGATAAAAAAACAAAGCTCGGATGCAGTCCAAGCCAGCAGTGCGCCTGCATTTGTGCAGGCCAGTACGCATTAAAGGATGTTTGTTCAGCGATAGCCTGGCGGTAGTGCGCCAGCAGCTCAGGAATATATTTGCCGTTCACGGCATAAGCGCAGCCACAGTCAGCGCGGGTGACTCGAGCCACACCAGGTAGGGCTTTGAGCGGTGAAATCTGCTGGTAGCGCGCGCCCAACAGCACCACCTGCCAGTCGATGTGCTCAAGACGTGAAAACAGCTGGTTGACCGTTTTTATCGACATCTCTTTGCGCACGTATTTCACTGACGCATCCACCAGCATCACGCTCTCCCACGCTTCGTGCTGCGCAATGTCCAGCACCTGGCAGTGGGTTTCCAGTTCGTTCAGCGAAGAGCGGGCAAACGGCACGAGTTGCTGCGCTTCAAGACCAAGCGCAGTCAGCGCCTGACGCTGATTTTCAAGCTGATCGGGCTGGTCTGGATCGTACATCACCACCACTTTGCCAAACGCCTGCCACTGCACGGCGGTACTGAGCGGAGCGTGGCTCAGACGGCGATAGTGGCTCAGCAAATTACGATCCGAAACGAAGTCTTCCAGCGTTAAATCCGTCGGCTGGCTGGAGCCGAGCACGAAATCTTTGTCATAGGTATTGCTGCTGTGCGAAATACACAAAATCGCCTGTTTGGGGTCAATTTGTAGCACCGGCGAAGTGAAGTTGTTCAGAAACGCTTGCTCCTCCGCCAGCACCGCATCGTCTTCATAGCGATGGTTTTTCAGGAAGTTTCGATGACAGGCAAAGGTGCCGTTCAGCGCATGCTGCGGGCCAAACGCGTGGGTGCGATAGATCTTATCGAGATGGCTGTACCAGATGTAAATTGTGTCGCTGCCGGAAAAGAGTGCGTTGTTACGCTGCATTTCAGCGACCTGCACGCTAATTTTATTCGGCGGGTAGTAGTCGTCATCGTCAAAGCAGACAATGTATTCGCCTTTCGCCAGGTCATTGAGCATGTTGCGTTTTTTACCCAGGTCCAGTCGTTCCGGGCTGTGAATGTAGCGCACGTTGTCCACGCGGCTATCCACCATCATCGCCATCAGATCTTCGTTGCTCTCGGCGGAATCGTCCAAGATCACCAGCTCGCGTTTATCCGCCGGATAATCCTGATACTGAAAGAGATACAGCAGATAGGGCAAAAATGCCCGGCGGTCCCACGTCGGGCAAACCACGCTGACAAATGGTGTTTCAGTCGTTTTTTTCTGCTGCTGGCGTTTGAGCAGCGTCTGCATCAAGTTATTAGCCATCTTATCGCTGCCGTTGTGCCTGCTGTTGTCTCAGCCAGCACTGCGCGGAAACGGCGTCAGTGACTTTCTGCTCGCGGCGCTCCTGCGCCTGGCGCAGATCCTGGCGCCTAACGTCGAGCACCAGTTCAAGGCTTTTTTCACGGCGCGATTCCGCCAGCAAATTGCCCTGCAACTTCTGCGCCTCGACGGTCGCGAGCGCCTGCTCTTGTCGCTGCCAGTCGATCACCCGCTGGATGTTGCGCTTGTAGAACGATTGATTGTTCAGCATGGTCGCGTTGCCCTGAATTTCCGGCGCACTGTGATTAACGAGGTTAGAAAGCGCGTGAATGTTCTTCTCCAGGCGCTGGCAAAGCTGCTGCTGAGTGGCGAGCTTACTGCTCAGATCTTTTACCGCGCGGTTACGCAGTAGATGGAGTTGTTCGAGGGTGTGAATCAGTTTGCTCATCGTCAATTATCCTGCTTTCGCCAGTACGTTGAGATCGGAGATGGTTTTGTCGAGCAGGGCCGCATCCTGCACTTCTTGCTGTAAAAAACGGGTAATGGCCGGGGCGAGGTTCACCGCTTTATCGGCCATCGGATCGGCACCGGCGACGTATCCGCCGAGCGGAATCAACGGCTTGATGCTCTGATATTCGGCGTAAAGCTGCTTGAGGGTACGCGCCGAAAGCTGATGCTCGCGTTCCGTCACCTGGCTCATGCAGCGGCTGATGGATTGCCCAATGTCGATGGCCGGATAGTGGCCCGCTTCCGCCAGATGGCGCGACAGAACGATATGCCCGTCGAGCACCGCACGGGCGCAGTCGACGATCGGGTCCTGCTGGTCATCGCCCTCGGCTAACACCGTGTAGATGGCGGTCATCGAACCGTGGCTTTCGCTGTTGCCCGCACTTTCGACAAGGCGCGGGATCATGCCAAACGCTGACGGGGGATAGCCTTTGGTGGCAGGTGGTTCGCCCAGTGAAAGGGCGATTTCACGCTGCGCCATCGCGTAACGGGTCAGGGAATCCACCAGCAGCAGGACGTCTTTGCCCTTGTCGCGGTAGTAGCTGGCGATGGTGTGACACAGCTCCGTGGCCTTGATACGCATCAGCGGCGATTCATCCGCAGGTGCGGCGACAATCACGGATTTACGTCTTCCCTCTTCGCCCAGCGAATGTTCGATAAACTCTTTTACTTCGCGCCCGCGCTCGCCGATAAGCCCCACCACTACCACTTCAGCCTGGGTGTAACGGGTGATCATCCCGAGCAGCACGCTTTTGCCGACTCCGCTTCCCGCCATCAGCCCCACGCGCTGGCCTTTGCCGATAGTCAGCAAGCCGTTGATCGCCCGCACGCCCACGTCGAGCGGCGCAGCGACCGGCTGGCGGCGCAGGGGGTGAACCTGCGGCAGTTGCTGTGGAAGCACCGTGTCGCCGGACAGCTTGCCTTTGTCGTCGATCGGTTCACCGAGGCCGTTCACCACGCGTCCAAGCCACTGATCGCCAATCAAAACGCCCTGCTGTTTATCCGCCGGATAGACGCGCGCGCCTGCCATCAGGCCAGACGGCTGTTTGAAGGGCATCAAAAAAGTCACATCGCGATCGAATCCGACCACCTGGGCTTCAATAAATTCGCCTTCGGCACTTTCGACCTGGCACAGTTGGCCAACGGCGAGTCGACAGCCAACGCACTCCAGCAAAATTCCCGCCACGCGCACCAGGCGTCCGGCCACGCGAGCCAGGTTGATGTTGTCGATGGAACGCAAAACCTGCGCGAAATCAGTGTTACTCATGGCCCGATTCCGGCAGCAACGTCTCTTTCAGCACGTCCATGCACTGGTCCAGACGGTGCTGGCAGCCGACGTCCATCTCAGTGGTATTGGTCACCACGCGGCATTCACCGGGTGCCAGTTCGGGATCGGCCATCAGCCCCCACTGCGTCACTTTCTCCGGCTCGGCTTCGCTGATCCGGCGATGTTCTTCGCTGTTGAGCATCACATTGATCTGCTCGGGCTGCTGGGGCAAAGCGCTGAGCGCTTCCTCCACCAGGGTCAAAATCTGCGTTGGATGAAGGGTCAGTTCACAGCGGATCACCTGGCGGGAAACTTTTTCCACCAGCTGTAATAACTCTTCGCGGCGGCGCTGTTCGTAGCCCGCCATAAAGGTTTCCATCGACTGGATAATTTCATCCAGCGGATGCGCCGCATCGAGAAACTGCTGACGCGCCTGAGTTTTTCCTTCCGAGCGCCCTTTTCGCACACCTTCGTCAAAACCGAGGCGCAGCCCTTCCTGATAACCCTCTTCTTTGCCCTCCTCCATTCCCTGAGCAAAACCCTGATTCAGGCCATCCCGGAATCCCTGCTGGAGCTGTTCCTGCACCGCCGCACCGTCAGCCGCTGCGGGAATATCGTCTGCCACGCTATGCGCCGCGCGGCGTTTACGCAGCGGCGGGAATTTGTGCAGACGCGGTTTGATGACCGCCTGACGGGTCTGAGTCAGCGCACTGAGCGGCAAGCTGTGCTTTTTAAACATGGTTACTCCATGGTCTGTTCGGCAAACAGCTGCACCTGAATCTCACCCTCTTCCGCCAGCTGGCGAACGGTGGACATGATCTCTTTACGCACCTGATCGACGCGACTCACCGGAACCGGCCCCAGACGCGTGGTGGTGGATTGCAGCAGCGTCACCTGGCGCTTCGGCATGACGTTGAAAATACTCTGGCGCAATACCGGCTCGGTGCCTTTCAGCGCAACCGCCCACTCTTCAATGGCAATCTCTTCCATCAGGCGCTGGAGCGTAGCTGGCGTCTGGCGGCTCAGGATGAAGAATTCGTACATCTCTTCTTCCAGCTCATCCACCACGCCCGCATCACGCTCACGCAGCTGATCGAGCAACTGCTGCTGGTTGGTCGGAATGCGGTTAACGATATTAGCGGCATGTTTGATGCCAACTACTTTTGAGCCGTGTTCAGACAGCACTGCCACGCCGCGTTCGATCAGACGATCCAGCTCGTCGATGACGTCACGGTTGACGTCATCGAGACGCGCAATGCGCCAGACAATTTCGTCCTGGCGTTCTTCCGACAGCGCGCTGAGTACGCTGGCCGCCACGTCCGGCGGCAGGAAGGCGAGGAAAACGGCCTGCAACTGCAGGTGTTCTTGCTCAATCAGCGCCGCGAGTTGTGGCACATCAACCCATTGCAAACGGGCCATTCGGTGACGAATTTCGTCGCCGTAGATGCCGTTAATCACGCTGCTGGCGATTTCGCCGCCCAGCCCTTTCTCAAGGATGCTGCGCAGATAGCTGCGCGATGCGCCGTTGATACCGCTTTGCTCGCGGTAATCGTCAAAGAAATTGTTCATTGCATAGCGTGCGTGGTCGACCTTAACGCCGTGCAAACGCGCCATCGTGTCGCTGAGCAAAATCACCTCATCGCGGTTCATCTTTTGCATCAGTTTCGCCGCAGCTTCTTCGCCCACGCTGAGCAACAGAATGGCGGCCTGCTCCAGGCGGCTGCGTCCACTTTTAACGCTGCCTTTACTGCTCTTGTTTATTAGCTGTTCGCTCATTGCTGTTGATCCATTGTTTCAGTACTTCAGCCATACGTTCCGTTTCGTTTTCCGCCAGCATCTGCAGGTATTCCACCTTGGTTTCAAGGCCAGAACTGAGTGGCGGTAACTCGCTATCCTGATTAAACGCCGGTCCTGGCAAGCCGGTCAGGCCGGTTTCAGTGGTGACCAGATTATTTTCCAGCACCTCGTCCTGCGCTTTCGCTTCAATAGCTTCCGCCTCAATCGGTTCGCGACGACCCAAACGTTGTGCCAGTGGGCGCACGCCGAACAGCAGGGTTAACAGCGCCAGAAGGCCGATGCCGCCCGTTTGTCCCCAGTACTGAATGGACGGGTCTTGCCACCATTTCAGCACCGGCAGGCCGTCGCCGGTCATATCAACAAAGGTCAGACGGTCCAGGGTCAGGGAGTCACCGCGATCTTTTTCAATACCGGCGGCGTCTTCCACCAGCCGTGTCAGGGTGGCCAGTTGTTCCGGCGTCATCGATGCAAGCGACGGCGCGGCCTGGTTCAGCGCCACCGCCACGCGGAGTTTCTCCAGCTTGTAACCCGGATGGCGGATGTGGCGAATATCGCGATCGAAGGCGAACTTACGCTGCTCCTGAGTACGGTTAGTGAGCGAGCGCGGATCGCTGGTCTGGGTTTGGGTGGTTTGCTGCTGTGCATTCGCATTCGCATTCGCATTCGCTGGCGCAGTGGCTGCTGCGGGTGGATTGACCGGGCGGTTGCTGAGCGAACCTGGAATACCCATCGCCAGCTCGTTGGTGGTGTTTTCGCGGGAGATATTCTCGTCGCTCACCAACGGCTCTTTGCCCAGGCGCTCCTGCGTCTCTTCAATGCTGCTGGTGTCCACGGACGGCGAGACGCTGATGCGGTAGTTTTCGCTGCCGAATAGCGGTGTCAAAATCCCGGCAATATTATTGGTGGTTTCGTGTTTGATACGCTCGATGACATCGCGCCCCTGGCGGATGCTGGCCATATTGGTGGAGCCCTGCTGGCCGTTTTCCGACAGCAAATTGCCCGCCTGATCGACCACGCGCACGCTGTTAGCCTGCATTCCCGGCACGCTTCCGGCGACCAGCTGCACGATAGCGGCCACCTGCGTTTCATCCAGATGTTTGCCGTAGCGCAGTTGCAGCATCACCGAGGCGCTGCTTTGCGGTTTGTTGGTCATCACAAACGAGCTGGATTCGCTCAGACCCAAATGCACGCGCGCGCTTTCAACTGGATCGAGCGCCATAATGCTGCGCGCCAGTTCTCCTTCGAGACTGCGCTTGTAGCGGACATTCTGGACAAACTGGCTGCTGCCGAGCATCTCTTCTTTGTCCATCAGCTCGTAGCCTTCCGGCGTGACCGCCGTAATGCCCTTCGCCGCCAGCGCCATTCGCGCGCGCGGGAGTTTGTTTTCCGGGATCAAAATCTGGCCGTTATCGGGATTAATGCGATAGGCAATCGCCTCGGCGCCCAGCACTTCCACCACCTGCGCGATCGGAATGTTTTCCTGGCTGCCGTACAGCGCCACATAGCCCTGATTGCTGCGCCACAGGGAGAAGACGATCGCCCCGACCAGCAGCAAACCGCCTGCGGTAATCAGCCACTGAGGTTTTATCCGTCCGGTGGGAAGCGGTAAAGAGGACAACTTTTCTTTTAACTTATTAAGCACGGAGGAAACCTTACAGCGGAGTATTCATCACTTCGTCGAGCGCAGTGGTGAGTTTGTTGCGAACCTGCATCATGGCGGAGAAGGCCACGCTGGCCTTTTGCGATTCGATCATCGCACCGGCCAGATCGTCGCTCTGTCCCATTTCGATGGCTTTCTGTTTTGCCCCGGCGGAGTGCTGGACCGCATCGACATTATCGATGGCATTATTCAGCACCTGGGAGAAGGAGAGATTGCCTGCGCCCGTCGCTTCAGGAAACGACGCGCCGGGGGCGATCATCTGCCCCTGACTCACTCCGCCAGAAGCGGCCATCGCAGCGGTGTTGTGCATTTTATTAAGCAAAGCTTGTTGGCTTGCCTGGAGTCCGATAGCGGTAATTTTGTCCATTGGTTTAGTCCCTTATGCCGTTACGAGTAGCAACCGGCATCAATGCCTTCTTCACGCATCGACGCCAGTCGATAGCGCAGCGCGCGCGGGGTTATTCCCAAAAAAGCCGCCGTTTTTGATTTGTTGCCGTTGTGACGTTTTAGCAGTTCGATGATGTACTGGAATTCCGCCATCCGGCCATGCAGCTTGACGTTGCTCATCGCGCAGGCCGCGCTCTGCTGCTCGCGGTAAGCGGGCATCACGTCCAGGTCAGGCATTTCAACGGCGGGGATCATCACCGGCAGGCCAAAATCGGTGGCAGTAATTTCTTCCCCGTTGCTCAGAATCATGCCGCGCTGAATGACGTTTTCCAGCTCTCGCACGTTGCCCGGCCACTCGTAGGCCAGCAAAGCGTGACGTGCTTCATCGGTCAGGCGAATATTGCCTTTGTGGAAAGCTTTATATTTGGCAATAAAACGCAGCGCTAAAGGAATAATGTCCTGGCGGCGTTCGCGCAGCGGGGTGATATGAATGGGAACAACTGAAATACGGTAAAAGAGATCCTGACGAAAACGTCCTTCGGCAATTTCCTGCTGTAAATCTTTATTGGTGGAGGCGACCAGGCGAATATCCAGAGGAATACGTTTATGGCTGCCCAGACGCTCGACTTCTTGCTCCTGCAAAACGCGTAATAATTTCGCCTGCAGGGCTAACGGCATATCACCGATTTCATCCAGCAATAATGTCCCGCCGTTCGCCTGTTCGAATTTACCCGCAACACCCGTGACGGCCCCGGTAAATGCACCTTTTTCGTAACCGAATAAAATTGCTTCAAGCATGCTTTCCGGAATAGCCGCGCAGTTAACGCCAACATAAGGCGCATCCGCTCCTAATGCATTTTCATGGATATAGCGGGAAATACACTCTTTGCCTGTCCCGGTCTCGCCAGTAATAAGTACCGATACATTATATTTAGCCACGCGGCGCGCTAATGAGAATACATTTACGCTTTCTGGTGCGCTGGCAACAAATCCATTTTCATTACGGGCTTCATGTTCAATAACAATACTCATAACAACTCACCAACAATTTAATAAATTCATTAACCTGAAACTGCTGCACAGATATTCCGCCACAGGGCGTGGATATTTATAAATGCATAAGTTCGATTTGGGTTACGAAAGTCATCGAATAGCGGCAAGCGCTGGATTTGATGACTGAAGCGCAGTATATCGGCGTCAGGTAAGATGTCTTGTTTTTAATGAGTATTAAAGTATTAATCTATAAATATCATGTAGTTACGAAAAACATTAATCTTATTAATCACCCCATAAATAACGAATTAATAAGCCAGCCAATCTTGTACAGAACGGCTAAAAAGAGTCTAATTCTTGTCCCTAATAAAACAGTGTGCGTCTGGAATTATCCTTGATGGGTTTTGTCTCCTGATAACCCAGAGCGACACAGTTTTAGTAAACTTAAATTTTTTTAGAACCGATTTGCGTTTTTGTTTTATCCATAACCCTTAACGCCGATCATTCTTTTATGCGGAAGAACTATGCAAGCAGCTCCTCAGCGAATCAGAATCTACCAACGTCAGGCGATTCCCGACATGGTGAAGCTCGATGTGAGCAAGCTTGGTCGCCCCTGGCATAAATTACCTAAGATGATGAATGACAGCTTCGATATCTTTGATTCGCGCCTGAGCATTTATTTTCTTAAGAAACTGCGGGTGAATGTCGCACTGGAGTCAATGACATTTGGCATCGATCAGACGCATAAAAACACTCAGGTATTTTCAACACCCTTTGGTTCTATTGCCTTTAGCATTGAACGTTCTTTATTACTGCAGATTCTCCACGACTATTACGGACTGGGGAAAGAGAGCGGCAATATTCTGCCGGACACCAGCCAACCGATAACAAAAACAGAAGATCGCCTGAAAACAAAAATCGGGCTGGATTTGACGCGTTTGCTGATTGATAAAGACACCTTCGGTCAGGACCTGGAAATAAAAAGCGATAACACCACCATTATTAATCAGTGGGCATGGTGCGTCACTTATAGTCTCGAAGGATATGAGCACGGCAGTTTTACGCTGCTATTTGATACCCAGCATGTCGATCAACTGCTGTTGAAGATGCGCGACCCCTTAACGGATAGCGTCACAGGCCGAAAAACCGCGCCGGATCGTTCGCAACTCGAGCGGCTGTTTTACAGCCTGCCGCTGAAGCTCAGCGGCAAAGTGGCGAGCCTGAATTTAACCGTCGCTCAACTGGCCAAGATTAAGCCGGGCGACATTATCCCTATGAGCATCAACGATCCCGTTCCTGTGTATATCGGGAAAGAGCAGATTTTTGACGCCAACATCGCCGAAGACCACAGCAAGTTATTCCTCTGTGGATTTAACGACAGAACCATCGAGAAGCCTTATGAGTGATCTGCAACAAGAATTGAGCCAGTCCCTGGATTTCAGCGATCTCAACCTCGGCGATATGCCGCGCGAAGAGACGGTCGAGGGCAATATCCGCCTCGATATTCAGGAAGAGCCTGCGAGCGTGAACGACATCGACGACCTGCGCAAAATGGCGCTGTTTAGCCGTATTCCCGTCACGCTGACGCTGGAAGTGGCCTCCGTCGAGATTTCGCTAGCCGACCTGATGACCGTCAATCACGATTCAGTGATTGAGCTGGATAAAATGGCGGGCGAAGCGCTGGACATCAAAGTGAACGGCATTCTGTTTGGCAAAGCCGAAGCGGTGGTGTTGAACGACAAGTACGGCCTGCGCATTCTTGAGTTCAACAGCAAAGAACTGGGTGAACTGACGCGATGAAACCGTTGCTTCGCGTACTGCTGTTCGCCGGACTGCTGTTCTCTCCGCAACTGTTGGCGGCCAACGGCGATATCACGCTCTTTAGTTCGGCCAATACCGGCGGCGGCCAGGATTACAACGTCAAAATTGAAATCCTGATCATGATGACCCTGCTGGGTCTGCTGCCGGTCATGATGCTGATGATGACCTGCTTTACGCGCTTTATTATCGTGCTGGCGATTTTGCGCCAGGCGCTAGGGTTGCAGCAAAGTCCGCCGAATAAAATCCTCACCGGTATTGCGCTGGCCCTGACGCTGCTGGTGATGCGCCCGGTGTGGACCAAGATTTACGATGAAGCCATCGTGCCGTTTCAGAATGACGAAATCACCATGAAACAGGCATTCGGCAAAGCGGAAACGCCGCTGAAGAACTACATGCTGGCGCAAACCAGCAACAAAGCGATGGCGCAGATGATGGATATTGCCAAAGTGTCGGGCGATCCGCGCGAGCAAGATCTGACGGTAGTGACACCCGCGTATCTGCTGAGTGAGCTGAAAACCGCCTTCCAGATCGGCTTTATGATTTACATCCCGTTCCTGGTCATCGACCTGATTGTCGCCAGTATTCTGATGGCAATGGGGATGATGATGCTATCGCCACTGATTGTGTCGCTGCCGTTCAAGCTGATGCTGTTTGTGCTCTGTGACGGCTGGACGCTGATCGTCGGAACGCTCACCTCCAGCGTGCAAGGGCTATAGCTATGGTCACGATGGATATTGCCAGTGACATCATGGCGAGCGGCATTAAACTGGTGCTGATTATCTCGGCGGTGGCGATCGTTCCGAGTCTGATTGTCGGCCTGTGCGTCAGTATTTTTCAGGCAACCACGCAAATTAACGAACAGACCCTGAGCTTTCTGCCGCGTCTGCTGGTGACGCTGGCGGTATTGATCGTGGGCGGCAAATGGATGCTGACCCAACTGGTCGATTTTACCGTCAACATCTTTCACCAGGCGGCGGCGCTGGTAGGTTAACGGCTGATGGGCATTGATATTCTCACGCTGATTAATCCCCTAATGGCATTAGTCCTGCCGTTTACCCGCATTCTGGCGTTTATCCATTTTTGTCCAGTTCTGGATAACCGCGCCTTTAGCAAACGCATCAAAGCCGCGATCTCCCTGGCGCTGGCGGTGATTATCACCCCGATGTTGCCAGAAAAAGTGATGCTTACCGGGTTGATGTCGGTGCGCACCATTTTGCTCATCGGCGAGCAAATGCTGTGGGGCATGCTGTTTGGCATGGCGATGCATCTGGTGTTTGTCGCGCTACAAACCGCCGGACATATTCTGTCGATGAATATGGGACTCGGGATGGCGATGATGAACGACCCGGTTAACGGCAGTTCGACCACCGTAATTTCGCAGATTATTTACACCTTTTGCGGCCTGCTGTTTTTCATTATGGACGGGCATTTGCTGGTGGTAACCATCCTGTTTAAAGGCTTTGTCTGGTGGCCTATTGGCCAGGCGATTAATAAGCCAACATTATTATTAATCGTGCAAAGCCTGGGCTGGATAATGTCTGCCGCGACGTTAATCGCCCTTCCCACTACCTTCGTGATGCTGATTGTGCAGGGCGGATTCGGCCTGCTGAACCGCATTTCCCCCACGCTGAACCTGTTCTCGCTGGGTTTTCCGATCAGCATGTTGTTTGGCCTGCTCTGTATTTCGATGATGATGACTAATATTCCCGATCACTATCTCAACCTGACCACTGAAATTCTGGCCAGGCTCGAAGCCGTAAGGAGCCACTGATGGCCCAGGGCGGAGATAAGAGCGAAAAACCCACCCCCCAGAAACTGCGCAAAGCGCGGGAAAAGGGCGATCTGCCGCGCTCGAAAGATTTAACTATGGCTGTGGGATTGCTGACCTCGTTTATCACGCTGAGCAGCTTTTTTCCCTATTACCAGCGGCTGATTACCGAGTCATTTACCTCCGTGGGCATGATGGCAGGACGGCTGGACGATAGCGGCGCGCTGAGCCAGTTCCTGATGCTCAACGTCTCGGTGATCCTGCGCTTTATCGCCACGCTCGCGCCGATTCCACTGGCCTGTATTGTGGCGAGCCTGATCCCCGGCGGCTGGATTTTTACGCTGTCGAAACTGAAGCCAGATTTCAAAAAAATCAGCCCCATCAGCGGCGTAAAGCGCATGTTTGCCGCCAGTCATTTTGTCGAAGTGGGCAAGATGCTGCTCAAATGTGGGGTCATTCTGGCAGTGCTGTACTCAATGGTTCACAGCTCGTTGAATCCGCTTCTGCATTTGCAAAAACTCAACCTGAACCAGGCGATCCACGCCGGTTTCGGCATTTATCACCATGTCCTGATCTACTTTATTTCAGTGATAGTGATTTTTGCCCTGCTCGACGTGCCGCTCACCAAATTCATGTTCACAAAAAAAATGCGCATGACCAAGCAAGAGGTGAAGGAAGAGTACAAAAATAACGACGGGAACCCGCAGATTAAGGGGCGCATCCGTCAGCTTCAGCGCCAGATGGCAATGGGACAGATTAACCGCACCGTTCCGGAAGCGGACGTGATCATCACCAACCCAACACACTTTGCGGTGGCGCTGAAATACGATCCCAACAAAGCGGAAGCTCCGTACATCGTGGCAAAAGGAATTGACGATATCGCGCTCTACATCCGTGAAGTGGCGAGTCAGCACCAGATAGAAGTGGTGGAATTTCCGCCGCTGGCGCGTGCGGTGTATCACTCCACGCGCGTGAATCAGCAAATCCCGGCCCAGCTTTTTCGCGCCATTGCGCACGTGCTGACCTACGTCATGCAGCTCAAATCCTGGCGCACCGGCCAGCTTGAGGCCAAACCGAGCCTGAACAGGCAGATCACCCTTCCAAAAGAGGTATTAAAAACTCATGGCGAACAGTAAGTCGCAGCAGATGCTTGCCATTCTCCGTCAGGGCCGCATAGGCGTACCGATATTACTGCTCAGCGTGCTGGCGATGGTGATGTTGCCGTTGTCCCCGCTGATGCTGGATATTTTGTTCACCTTCAACATCGTGCTGGCCGTGACGGTCCTGCTGGTGGCGGTGAACATGCAGCGCCCGCTCGATTTTGCGGTGTTCCCGACGCTCCTGCTGATCACTACGCTGATGCGATTGACGCTCAACGTCGCCTCCACGCGCGTGGTGTTACTGCACGGTCACGAGGGAGAAGGCGCTGCCGGTAAAGTTATCGAGGCATTCGGACAGGTCGTCATCGGCGGCGATTTCGTCGTCGGCTTTGTGGTATTCATCATCCTGATGATTATCAACTTTGTGGTGGTCACCAAAGGTGCTGAGCGTATTTCTGAAGTCTCGGCGCGCTTTACCCTCGATGCTCTGCCCGGCAAGCAGATGGCGATCGACGCCGACCTCAATGCGGGGCTGATTAACCAGAAACAGGCGAGAGATCGGCGTAAAGAGGTGTCGAAAGAGGCCGATTTCTACGGCGCGATGGACGGTGCCTCGAAGTTTGTCCGTGGTGACGCCATCGCCGGGATTATGGTGCTGGTGATCAACGTCATCGGCGGGATCTGTATTGGTATCTTCAAATACGATCTCGATGCCGGCCACGCGTTCCAGCAGTACGTTCTGCTGACCATCGGTGATGGCCTGGCGGCGCAGATCCCTTCCCTGCTGCTGGCGACCGCCGCGGCGATCATCGTGACACGCGTCAGCGACGGCGATGATGTTAGCGATGAGATCAAAACCCAGCTGCTCGCCAAACCGCATGTGCTCTACACCGCCGCATTCGTCATGTTTATTCTGGCGATTGTTCCGGGTATGCCGCACATCGCGTTTCTGTGCTTCACCGGTTTACTGCTGTTTGCCGCCTGGCGGCAGAGCAAAGTGGTTAAACCCGCCGAAGAAGAGACGGATTACGAAGCGATCACCGACGCACTCGGTCAGGACGTTGCCCCTGCGATTAACTGGGAAAGTATTCCGCTGGTGGAACCGATTGGCCTGAATCTGGGCTACAAACTGGTGACGCTGATTGATTCCGCCAAGGGCAGCCCGCTCTCGCAGCGTATTCGCGGCGTGCGCCAGGTGGTGTCCGAACAGTGCGGCGTGCTGTTGCCAGAGATTCGTATCCGTGAAAACTTCCGCCTGAAGCCTGCGCAGTATGCGATTTATATCAACGGCATCCGCACCGCGCTGGCGGAAGTGTATGCCGAAAAACTAATGGCAATTCCAGGAACCGAACTGTACGGCGAAATCGACGGCGTGCTGGATACCGATCCGGCGTACGGCATGGCGATCGTCTGGATCGACGCGGAACAAAAAGCCAAAGCGCTGAATCTGGGATATCAGGTGGTGGATTGCGCCAGCGTGGTGGCGACACACGTCAACAAAGTGGCACGCGAGCATCTGCCGGAATTGTTCAACTATGATGACATTACCCATCTGCACTCCCGCCTGGCGCAACAAGCACCGAAGCTGGCGGAGGATCTGTCGAACGCCCTCAACTTTAGCCTGCTGCTGCGGATCTACCGCCAGCTGCTGCTGGAGCAGGTGTCGCTGAAGGATATCGTGACCATCGCCTCGACGCTGCTGGAAAGCTCAGCGGTGACCAAAGATCCGATCTTGCTGACATCTGACGTGCGTTACGCGCTACGTCGCGCAATTATTCATAACATCAATGGCGACCGGCAGAAGCTGTCGGCTTACACCATCGATAATGCGCTGGAGAATATGCTCCTTGGGGCATTGAATCAGTCACAGCAGAGCGGAAAAGTTGCGCTGGATAGCTTCCCGGTCGACCCGAACATTCTGACGCAATTACAGAACACGATGCCAATCATTCAGGAACAGATGAAAGCGAAAGGGATGCCGCCGCTGCTGTTGGTGACACCGCAGCTGCGACCGCTAATTTCGCGCTATGGGAGACTGTTTGCCAGCAATCTGAATGTGCTGTCGTATAACGAAGTGCCGGATGACAGTGATTTGACGATTGTGGGGACATTGTCGTAGTGGGTGGTCTGTGATCGGGTAAGCATCAGAGTTTGTTCCGTTCACCTTATGTTCCGCAGAATATAATCACTCCATAACCTGTGAACGTGATAAGGGGGCTGCGCGGCCCCCTTATCAATCCCCGCGCCCCGCCATGAAATCGGTGCTTCGCACTGCGTTCACCTCCCGGCCTGCTGCCTGCGGTCGGCTCGACTCGACTTCCTGTCTCGTTTCGCCTCTGGCCGCCATCCCTGGCGTCCAGCCCTTGTCATCCGGCCTTCGGTTCGCCGATTTCTGCGGGGACCCAACACCAGTGCCACATTCAGACAGTTGTGAAGGTGGAGGGATCGTGAGTCCGGCTGAAAATCGCTGAGGCGTTGACTGGAGGTAGGGGCGACGCACAGGGATGTGCGTCGAGGGCGCGACTTACAGGGATGTTACCTGCGCCCGTCCCCGTCAGCCGGAAGGAATAAGACAAAGGCACCGCGAAGCGGCGATTTTCTTTGCCGGGAGCCGGGATTGTTAAGGGGGCGGCGATAGCCCCCTTAACACGTTCACCGCAGAGAAACAGACAAGAAGCAGAGAACCGGTAGTGAACGGAACAATTCCACTGTTCCCATAAAGTGCTTGGCTAACTCGGCCAAGCAACCACTCCCCTTACTCATCCAAAAACCGCAATTTCCACCCCGCCAGCGTACGCGGCATTTTGCGCTGATCGCTGCCATCGGTGCTGTAGTAGCTGAACATCAGCCCACCCTCTTTGGCAGGCGAAATGCGCCCGGCCCAGATTTCACCTTTTGGCGTATACATCACGATGGCCGTGCGTTTGTTCGCCGAACCTTGCACCCACATCGAAATCACGCGGGCACCAATATTGTCGATATCATCCTGATAAATATAAACGTTGGCACTGTTAACAAAGCTTTGGTAGTCATCACCCACCAGCGCACGGAATTTGTCGTCGAGCGTCGCATCCGGGAAAATCCCGAGTGAAAGCAGCGTCGCTTTTGGTCGGGGATCGCTTTCTGCCATCTGATAAGCGCCATCAAGGAAAACACCTGGCGGCATCGACATGCGACAGCCCCAGTCGGCGTTACTGTAAACCTGAAGCGAGCCGTTCTTTTTAGGGATCACCAGCAGCTTACAGTTGCTGGTGTCCACCACCCGCTCCACCACCAACATCCCGTAAAGCTTACGTGCCTCAGCGGTAAATTCGTCTTTGTTCAAACCAGCCCATGCGCGAATATCCAGAGTCTCACTCCATTTGGCGCTACGGCTAAACTGGATCACCCCGCCGCTCATATTGGGTGCCCGCATGTTCCACCATTTTCCTTCCCATTTGAAATCTCGGTTGGTATCAGCCAGCGCGCTGATCCCGGCGTAGTACGCGCGTTCAATACAGGTATCACTGGTGCATTTTTCTAACAGTTTTTCCCACTCGCGATACTCTTTGTCGTTTCCTTCCAGACCTTCCTCGTGAATGGCTTGCTGATAGACCACAGACAAAGTGCTATCGAGCCAGTGGAGGTTATCATTATTACAGATTGTATTTTCCAGCGGGGTCACCGCCCTCTGGCAGTTCACAGCCATAGCGCTGGTGCTAAATAATAACGTGAGGAGAAACAGAAAACGGCAAAAGCGAGAGGTCATAGTTGTTCAACTTTCATCCAATAATAGGGCTATTGTGGCGAATGGCTCAGTGCTTTGCAATATAAACTCATTCACGATAACTATATGAATAATGAATGAAAATGAAGTGTTAAGTTCTGTTTGTAATTTGTCGCATTAAAAGAGGGGATGTATAAATTATGGACGCTTAATGATGAAAATTGATAGCAGCAATCTCACCATGGCTACAGTTGCAGCCTATGGTTCACAAACAGACGCTTCCCGAAGCCCATTAGGTATCAAACGTTCTAGCGGGAATGCCTGTCCGCAAAGCGGTTACTGGCAAATTGATAATCCGGCTGTTACCAACGTGGTAAATGTTAAAAAAGGCGACACTATGCCCTGGCAGAATGGTTATCCTGTTAACTGGAAGCTTATTGAATATGATTTAAAGAACGAATAATCGTGTCGTTATTATTTTTTGTGAGGAAATTTTATTTCCGAATAAGGTAATAAAATTTCCCCTCAACCACAATTCTTCCGTGCTGAAAAATAACCCAGCATTATATTTTTAAGACATTTGCTCGATTGCTTTAATCGATCGATAATCATTATTCGATCGGCTTTGACAATTAAAAATCGAGAAGGTACGATCCTCAAAACATCCATTGTTAATGTTAATTTATTGTTTGCTAGATGGATTTTCGTTCACACCTCATATCCAAAATATTCACTATGTCCCGGAGTAATCGGTGATCACGAGCTTGAACTTCAGAAGACCGCTGAATATCTGTTTTTCAGCGCTGTCTTTTACCCTGGTTATCGTCTGTTTCCTGATCACACTCGCGCAATGGGCTGATATAAAAGAGTCCTGTAAACGACAAAACCGACTCTATATCAATAATGTCACGCTGTTTTTTAATAAATATCTCACTGGCTATGAAGATATCGTGCGCGAAATGGCTCGCACCGCGGCGGATCAACATAAATTCAATGCCGCCGAACATGACGATTTAGCGCTGCGGAACTGGCTGATCGAACGCCTGCGTATCATGCCGGATGCGGTTTCGATCATTCACTCCAGTAATGATGGTCATTACACGCGTCTGCCCTATATCGAGAGCAAAGAGACATGGGACCCGCGCAAAGAGCCGTGGTTTACCATCGCGGTTGAGGACACCGATACCGCCCATTACAGCGTGACCAACGATATTTTCACCCACAAAGAGCGCGTGTTGACGATTTCACTCCCTGTAATCGACGGCGTGGACGGTTCGAACGACGGTGTACTGGCGCTCAATCTCGACGCGGAAAAAAGCGAAGCGATCCTCAACGCCACCTATCCACCGATGAAAAGCCGGACCTTTGTGATGACCAAAGAGGGTCAGATGGTGATTAGCCCAGGCTACAAGATTGCTGACAGCACGCTAAAGGCCATTGCCAGCAACGCAAGCGCATTTCGCGGAGACTTTTACCGCAACGGGTTTTACTATTTTTACCGCACGATCGGGCCTCAGGAGTGGTTTGTGGTGCAGGAAGTCGCCGAAAGTGAGATGAAACAGCTGGTGCGACATGGCAGCATCAAAGTTCTTTATGGAATGGTGCTGACACAAGTGATCCTGCTATTTTGCTGGTGGGCGCTTCGCGCGGCGCTGAATACGATTTATATGCGTATTACTAATGGGATCAGGAATGGGTCGATCAAGCAGACTGCCGTCGAAGAGCTGCTTTTTGATGAGATCCACAGCGCACAGCAGCGCCAGGAAAAGATTTCCCAGGACGCCCTCACCGATGGCCTGACGGGGCTGGCAAATCGCCGCGCCTTTGATACGGACGCGGAACACTTTAACGCGCTGCCTAATACTCATATCGCCATGATCGATATCGACAATTTTAAAATTATCAATGACACCTGGGGCCATACGGTCGGCGACGTGGTGCTCAAAGCTACCGCGGAACTGGGGCTTCGCCTGCGCGGGCTGGAAAATATCACGCTCTACCGCTACGGCGGCGAGGAGATCGCCGTGCTGTTCCAGGACATCTCGCAGGAAAAAGCACAGAGCTATCTCGAAAAATGGCGCATTTCGCTGAATACTCGCAGCTTCCGTGAATCCGATTTACGCGTTTCCTTCAGCGCCGGAATTTGCAAAATGGGGGGTGACTCTCTTTCTGATGTGGTTGCGAAAGCCGATCGGCTGCTGTATCAGGCCAAAAAAAGCGGCAAAAACAGAATCCTGGCGAGCTAGCAGTAATATTGCCTCAACGTTTAAGTCTGACGCCCTTTGTGTCGTTTTGAAGGGTAACGTTATGGCTATGAGGCTGGCATGGAAAAAAGTACACATTTCGTGGTTCAGTGTGTCGAAAAAAACAGGCTCGATGCTGGCATCGATTTTGTCATTCAACCTATTTTTGATCTCTCGCGTTTCGCCTGCATCGGCGGCGAAGTCCTGGTACGTGGCACCCATCGGCGCAATATTGTGCCACCCAATCTTTTTATCAGCCAACTCGAAGAGACGGGCGGAATATTGCCGATGGGCGACTATCTTATGGCTCAGGCGTTTAAATTTATCGCCGCGCAGCCGCAAGCTATGCGAGAAAACCAGCTGTTTACACTTAATATTTCGCAAGTACAGTTGAACGATGCCGATTTTGCATCGCGCGCAATGAGTCTGCTGCAACAAAACCATCTCCCGCCGCGTAACTTTATTTTTGAAATTACCGATAGTGTCGATCAACCTGAAGATGCCGTGAGTCAAAACCTCGGACAGCTGAGCGAGGCAGGAATTAATCTCGCATGGGACGGTATTAACTGTCTGGATAAGCTGCAGGCCCGGCTTGCCATCTGGACAACGGACTATATTAAGCTGGACAGAAGTTGCCTTGCACCGGCGAATATCGATAAGACTTTTTTGCTGCTGGAGTACATCAATGAAATTGATATTGATGTCATTATCGAAGGCGTGGAGAACTATACCCACGTATCCACTATGCTGCGCCACGGCGTGAAATACGGGCAAGGTTTTCTCTTCTCGCGTCCCATCAGTAAAGAAAGTTTCCATCAAGAGTATATGCAGCCTGAACACTAACAGGCTGCCTCGCCTGGCAAAAACATAAGAAATAACCCTATGTATCAGCAATATCTTCTAAGAACAAAAAAGAACAGGGTTGTCGCCTCAGGTATCACCTTTGTACTGACGTTTATTGTTACTGCGGCCATTGCTCTGGTCAGCATGCAAAATAATAACCAAAAAAATATCGAGCGCGAGGCACATCATCTACAAAATATTCTGGACAGTTTTATTAACGATGCTCATTCTGCCACGCAACACGCTGCCGGTTTAATCGGGAAAGTCTGCGATTTTACGGTGGAAAAAGAGCTGAATATGATCCCCGGACGATATATGCATATTTATTCGATTAACATCTTGAATAATAAGCACATTTCTTGCTCTTCGTTACTGGCCAATAAACATGCTGATGTTCAGCACATTATCAGCAGTGGGGAAAAAATATGGATGTCACAGGCGGTAAGTTCACCGGATATTGAGGTTATTTCCTTTAAAACGTCCCTGCCGCAAGGCGATGTCTACGTCGCGTCTGATATACGCTATTTGCTGGATGTCCTCAGAGGCAGTACATCGGGAAGACAACTCGCTCTGGAAGTCTCCGGTAAAACCCTGACCGCTGCCGGGCTGTCGGCAACCCCGCTTAGCTCACCGCACTTTAGCGGTTATACTTTGTATCCTGCCAATTCATCGCTTTACACGCTGGCATGGGAACAGCCCCGACCAGGGAAAGCGGTAAATGCTATGGCTAGATCGTGGATTTCCATCAGTTTTATCCTCGCCATGTCGATTATCATGGCAAGCGTCGTCTGGCTGCTTGCCACGCGCCGTCACTCGCTTTACACCCAGCTCGCGAACGCCATACGGCAGCATCAAATCCATCCGCATTATCAGCCGCTCATTTGCGCCCATACCAATATTATTTCTGGGGCCGAGATCCTCGCACGCTGGAATCATGAAGAGCTGGGTTTTGTGCCACCGGACGTGTTTATTCCGGTCGCGGAACGCACGGCACTGATTATCGATTTGACGGAGAGTTTGCTTGAGCAGGTGGTCGATGATTTACAGCAGGGCGTCATCGCCCTGGCACCTGGCTTTAATCTGAATCTCAATATCAGCTACAGCCATCTGGCGGACGACGCATTCGATGCATTTGTCGATAACTGGGCCCCGGTATTTGCCGCTCTCGGCGTGACGCTGGTGTTTGAAATTACCGAGCGCGAAAACATTGATATCAGCGAGGCGATGGCGCGCAAGATTACGTACATTAAAACGCGCGGGATCAAGATTGCGCTGGATGATTTCGGCACCGGGTTTTCCAACCTAGCGTTTATCTCCAACCTCCGCCCCGACAGTATCAAAATCGACAGAATGTTTGTCCGGCAAATTTCCCTGGATGTGGCGACGCCGCTGATCGACTGCGTGATTGATATGGCGAAACGGATGAACATCCTCACCACCGCAGAGGGCGTGGAGTATGACTATCAGGTGGAGTATCTGAAGGCGAACCAGATCGACTGTTTGCAAGGGTACTACTTTTCTAAACCGCTCGCGTTTGGGGATTTCGCGACGTTTTTACGACAATACGCGGTGAGATAAAAACAAAAAGCCCCGAGAGGGGCTTTTGCGTTGTTGGTTGCCGGGTGGCGGCTTCGACCCAGCCTACAGTTTAGTGCAGGCCCGTGCATACGAAGTGCCGCCAGGCAAAACCACATCAGAATGGAATATCGTCGTCGAAATCCATTGGTGGTTCGTTAGACGGTGCCGGAGCAGACTGCTGCTGCGGACGAGACTGCGCGCCGCCGCTGAACTGGTTGCCGCCCTGAGGCTGCTGAGGTTGGCCCCAGCTACCCTGCTGCTGCTGACCGCCACCTGCTGGTGCGCCACCGCCCTGACGGCCACCCAGCATCTGCATGGTGCCGCCAACGTTGACCACGACTTCAGTGGTGTACTTCTCTGCACCGGACTGATCGGTCCATTTACGGGTACGAAGCTGACCTTCGATATACACCTGGGAACCTTTACGCAGATATTCACCGGCCACTTCTGCCAGCTTGCCGAACAGCACAACACGGTGCCATTCAGTCTGCTCTTTTGTCTCACCGGTCGCTTTATCACGCCAGGATTCGGAAGTAGCCAGCGTAATGTTGGCAACTGCGCCACCACTCGGCATGTAGCGTACTTCCGGGTCCTGGCCCAGATTACCGACGAGAATCACCTTGTTTACGCCTCTGCTGGCCATGATCGTGTCTCCTGAATACGTTTCTTAATAGTGTAAGCGCGCGAGTGTACCATTTCCACGTCACATTTTGATAGCTGCGACGGTGATTCCACAGAACTCACGCTCACTAAACATTGTTGCACATTAAATCAGAAGCTGCATTCCAATACTGTATATTCAAACAGGTCGGATTGTGTCATAATTAGCCGTTTCTGCCGTTTGTCCTTCAAACAAACCAGGCATCCGAGTCTCTACCGGGAAAGGTGAATGGATAAGATCGAAGTACGGGGCGCCCGCACCCATAATCTCAAGAATATCAACCTCATAATCCCTCGCGACAAGTTGATTGTCGTGACCGGGCTATCGGGTTCTGGTAAGTCATCACTGGCTTTCGACACCTTGTATGCCGAAGGACAGCGTCGCTACGTTGAATCGCTCTCCGCCTATGCGCGGCAGTTCCTGTCACTGATGGAAAAGCCGGACGTCGACCATATCGAAGGGTTGTCGCCTGCTATCTCCATCGAGCAGAAATCCACGTCGCATAACCCGCGTTCCACGGTCGGTACCATTACCGAAATTCATGACTATCTGCGTCTGCTGTTTGCCCGCGTGGGCGAGCCGCGCTGCCCGGATCATGATGTGCCGCTGGCCGCACAAACCGTCAGCCAGATGGTGGATAACGTACTGGCGCAGCCAGAGGACAAGCGCCTGATGCTGCTGGCCCCAATCATTAAAGAGCGTAAAGGCGAGCACACTAAAACGCTGGAAAACCTGGCAAGCCAGGGCTATATCCGCGCCCGTATCGACGGTGAAGTGTGTGACCTTTCCGATCCGCCAAAGCTGGAACTGCAAAAGAAACACACCATTGAAGTGGTGATCGACCGCTTCAAAGTGCGCGATGACCTGACGCAACGCCTGGCCGAGTCGTTCGAAACGGCGCTGGATCTCTCCGGCGGTTCTGCCATCGTGGCCGACATGGACGATGCGAAAGCCGAAGAGATGCTCTTCTCCGCGAACTTTGCCTGCCCGATTTGCGGGTACAGCATGCGCGAACTGGAGCCGCGTCTGTTCTCGTTCAACAACCCGGCTGGCGCCTGCCCAACCTGCGATGGCCTGGGCGTGCAGCAATATTTCGACCCGGATCGCATCATTCAGAACCCGGAGCTTTCCCTGGCCGGTGGCGCGATTCGCGGCTGGGATCGCCGCAATTTCTACTACTTCCAGATGCTGAAATCGCTGGCCGAACACTATAAGTTCGATGTCGAAGCGCCGTGGGCGAGCTTGAGCCCGAATGTGCATAAAGTGGTGCTGTCGGGTTCCGGCAAAGAGAACATCGAGTTCAAATACATGAACGATCGCGGCGATACCTCTGTGCGCCGTCATCCGTTCGAAGGCGTGCTGCACAACATGGAGCGCCGCTACAAAGAGACCGAATCCAGCGCCGTGCGCGAGGAGCTGGCGAAGTTCATCAGCAATCGCTCATGTACGACCTGCGAAGGGACGCGTCTGCGTCGCGAAGCGCGCCACGTCTTTGTAGAAAACACTGCGCTGCCGACCATCTCTGACATGAGCATCGGTCATGCGATGGATTTCTTCACCAATCTGAAGCTCTCCGGCCAGCGCGCGCAAATTGCTGAAAAAGTGCTGAAAGAGATCGGCGATCGCCTGAAGTTCCTGGTGAACGTCGGCCTGAACTATCTGTCACTGTCTCGTTCAGCGGAGACGCTTTCAGGCGGCGAAGCGCAGCGTATCCGTCTGGCGAGCCAGATTGGTGCCGGTTTAGTTGGCGTGATGTACGTGCTGGATGAGCCATCCATCGGCCTGCACCAGCGTGATAACGAGCGTCTGCTCGGCACACTGATCCATCTACGCAATCTGGGCAACACGGTAATTGTGGTTGAGCATGACGAAGATGCGATCCGCGCCGCAGACCATGTGATAGACATCGGCCCTGGCGCAGGTGTACACGGTGGACAGGTTGTCGCAGAAGGGACGCTGGCCGACATCATGGCCGTCCCGGAATCGTTGACCGGGCAGTTCATGAGCGGTAAGCGCAAAATTGAGGTGCCGAAGCAGCGCGTCGCGGCCAATCCAGAGAAAGTGCTGAAGCTTTCTGGCGCGCGCGGCAACAACCTGAAAGACGTCACGCTGACGCTACCCGTTGGGCTGTTTACCTGTGTGACTGGGGTTTCAGGTTCCGGTAAATCGACGTTGATTAACGATACCTTGTTCCCGATTGCTCAAACGCAACTCAACGGGGCGACGCTCGCCGAGCCTGCGCCGTATCGCGATATTCAGGGTCTGGAACATTTCGATAAAGTGATCGATATCGACCAAAGCCCGATTGGCCGTACGCCGCGCTCGAACCCGGCGACCTATACTGGCGTCTTTACGCCCGTACGTGAACTGTTCGCCGGTGTTCCTGAAGCACGCTCGCGCGGCTATACGCCAGGACGTTTCAGCTTTAACGTTCGCGGTGGTCGCTGTGAAGCCTGTCAGGGCGACGGCGTGATCAAAGTCGAGATGCACTTCCTGCCGGATATCTACGTGCCGTGCGATCAGTGCAAAGGCAAGCGCTATAATCGCGAAACGCTGGAGATTAAGTACAAAGGCAAGACCATCCACGAAGTGCTGGATATGACCATTGAAGAAGCGCGTGAGTTCTTCGATGCCGTACCTGCGCTGGCGCGTAAGCTGCAAACGCTGATGGATGTGGGGCTGACCTACATTCGTCTCGGCCAGTCAGCGACGACGCTTTCCGGCGGTGAGGCGCAGCGCGTGAAGCTGGCGCGCGAGCTGTCGAAGCGCGGAACCGGCCAGACGCTGTATATTCTGGATGAGCCAACCACCGGCCTGCACTTTGCTGATATCCAGCAGTTGCTTGAAGTGCTGCATCAGCTGCGCGATCAGGGCAACACCATTGTGGTCATTGAGCACAATCTGGATGTTATCAAAACCGCAGACTGGATTGTGGATCTCGGCCCGGAAGGCGGCAGCGGCGGCGGTGAAATCCTCGTCTCGGGTACGCCAGAGACGGTGGCAGAGTGCGAAGCTTCGCACACCGCGCGCTTCCTCAAACCTTTGCTCGAGTCTTAAACGGAAAGCTGCTGTCGGGTGTTGTCCGGCAGCAGCTCAATAGCCTGCTGATAAGACGCATCGACTAAATAGTAAATCTGCGAATCCGGTATCGTTCCATCCAGATAGACGGTGCTCCAGTGCGCTTTATTCAGATGCTGACTCGGCCGCACATCGCTGTGCTGCTGACGTAACAAATCGGCCAGTTCCGGGCTGGTTTTTAACGATGCCGCCGGACGCCCTTCGACCTCTTTCACCATCGCAAACAGCACGTCTGCCACTTTGATCTGCGTGGCTTTCCAGTCGCTATGGACACTTTGCCCCGCGCCCGGTTTATTCATGCAGTATTGAAGTATCTCCGAAATTGTCATCTTTGCTCCCCTAAGAGTGGGTTAAATGCGACCTGAGTAACTGCCCCTTTAAGTGTGCAGCAAGACGACAAAAGGTAAACCCGGCCAGACCTGATTTGTACAAAAAATCATCGCACGTCAGTATTCTGAATTAACAATCACCTCTTCACCAAAGGAACCCGCCATTGGCAGCGGGCGATACGTCGAGTTGGAGGCACGCAATACGCGGATGCCACGGGCACCCACATCGCGGGCCGCAGAGATATCGTTATCCGAATCGCCGTAGAACACTTTGATATTTTTCTGCTCAAGCCACTGGGTTTTGGTGTTTTGCCCGTGTTTATCCCCGGCAAAAATCACGGGATTCATATTAGCGGCTGGAATCGAAAAATCGCCTTGCAGCGTTTTGGTGACGGTTTCGGTTTTGGTCTGACTGCGGCCAGTGACGAAATAGATGCTGTCGCCGCGTTTCACGTGCATCGCAATCAAAGCGCGACCCACTTCTTTCGGGATGCTGAACTCATCCCAGCCGTTGTTCATTTTTTCCCAAAATTCCGGGTTTTTCAGATACTCCTCGCTGCCTGGCGAGTAAGTTTTTTTGCCACGCCAGAAGCCAGGGCTGGAAAAGAGGACGGTATCGTCGATGTCGAAACCAACGGCCATTGGCGCGCGGCCCATCAGGCTGTTTTCGATTTGTGCCACGGAGACCCAGTGAATGGGGGCTTGTTCAGCCAGAATGGCGGCGGTGGTTCCGGTGTATAACGGTGTTGGCGCTGAGGCTCTGGCACCGACTGCACTATTAAGCGAGAACAATAAGCAGGCGGCGCTGAGCGCCAGTGTGATCTTGCGCATGTATTCCCCTGAATATTCAGTTTGTTATCGTTATGAATTGAGCGAATGGTCAAAAATCTATCAGACCTTAACCCCTGAGCCAGGTGAAGGGAAGGAAATTTTTGAGATTATCCCTGGTAAGCGGAGGGATATCACAAAGCGGAACGAAGAAAAAAGCCGGGTGGCGGCTACGCCTTACCCGGCCTACAAAACTGGATCTCCGAACCGTAGGCCCGGTAAGCGCAGCGCCACCGGACAATTCCGGCTCCGGTGCCGATAAAAAGCCGGGTGGCGGCTGCGCCTTACCCGGCCTACGTTCGGATTTTGTAGGCCCGGTAAGCGTAGCGCCACCGGGCGCTAAACCGCGCGGATGCCAATTATGTAAGTAAGTGCTTACATCACAACTGCAAACGCCTGCGCGACGCGCTGGACGTTGTGTGCATTCAGGCCCGCGACGCACATGCGCCCGCTGGCGATAAGATACACGCCGAATTCTTCACGAAGACGGTCAACCTGCTGCGCGCTCAGTCCGGTATAGCTGAACATCCCGCGCTGCTTGAGCAGATAATCGAAGTTGTGCTCTGGCAATGCGCTTTTGAGCGCTTTCACCAGCTCCTGGCGCATTGCCAGAATACGCGTGCGCATCGCTTCCACTTCAGCAAGCCAGGCGGCTTTCAAACCATCATCACCGAGAACCGTGGCAACAACCTGCGCGCCGAATGCTGGCGGGCTGGAGTAGATGCGACGAACGGTCGCTTTCAGCTGCCCCAGTACGCGCCCGGCTGCATCTGCGTCTTCACAAACAATCGACAATCCGCCGACGCGCTCGCCGTACAGAGAGAAAATTTTCGAGAACGAGTTGCTAACCAGCGCTGGCAGACCGGCGCTGGCAATCGCGCGGATCGCATAGGCGTCGTCTTCCATGCCCGCGCCAAAGCCCTGATAGGCGATATCGAGGAACGGGATCAGGTTGCGTGCTTTCAGCACTTCAATCACCGCATCCCACTCATTGTTGGTCAGATCTGACCCGGTTGGGTTGTGGCAGCATGGGTGTAGCAGCACAATGCTGCGCTCCGGCAAGGTGTGCAGCTTTTCCAGTAGGGCCTCAACGCGCACGCCTTTGGTCTCGTTGTCGAACCACGGATAGGTGCTGACGGCAAAGCCTGCGCCTTCAAAAATCGCGACGTGGTTTTCCCAGGTCGGATCGCTGACCCAGACGCCAGAATCGGGGAAGTACTTTTTCAGGAAGTCCGCGCCCACTTTCAGCGCACCGGAACCGCCCAGCGTCTGAATGGTCGCCACGCGTTTTTGCGCTAAGACCGGGTGATCGGCGCCAAACAGCAGCGGTGCGATAGTGTTGCGATAGGTATTCAGCCCTTCCATCGGCAGATAGAGCGACGCGCCGTGCGGCACCGCGTTAAGACGCGCTTCAGCTTCAGCCACCGCCTGCAATTGCGGGATAATGCCGTCTTCGTTGTAGTAAAGACCGATGCTGAGGTTCACTTTGTCGCTACGTGAATCTTCTTTGAAACGCTCCATTAAGGAGAGAATGGGGTCGCCGGCGTAGGCGTCAACTTTCTGGAACACGCGATGTATCTCCGGATATCTGTCAGGCAGGGATTTCAACAATAAACCGGAAGCGCGGGAAGATCGAGAGGATGTTAATAAAGAGATAAATGCCGGGCAACACCCGGCATTTAATTGGACTTAATCGATGTACTTCATCGCCACTCGCGACGTCAGTCGGGTGATAAGTTCGTAAGCACTCACTTTCGTTATTTCAGCGATGCGCTCAACGGGTAAACCTTCGCCCCACATCACCACCGGGTCACCGGCTTTATCATCGGCCTCAGGTCCGAGATCGACGCAAATCATGTCCATTGCCACGCGCCCGACAACCTGCACTTCGCGGCCATTCACCAGCACCGGCGTACCGGACGGTGCCGCGCGCGGATAGCCGTCGCCGTAGCCCATCGCAACCACACCGAGGCGCGTATCGCGCTCACTCACCCAGGTGCCGCCATAGCCGACCGGTTCACCCGCTTTATGCTCACGAACGGCGATCAGGTTGGAAACCAGGGACATCACCGGCTGGAAGCCAAAATCAGGGCCCCAGGGTTTGCCCTCCAGCGGCGAGACGCCGTAGAGAATAATGCCTGGGCGCGCCCAGTCGAAGTGCGACTGCGGCCACAGCAGAATGCCGCCGGAGGCCGCAATGGAGCGCATCCCCGGTTTGCCTTCGCAAAAGGTATTAAAAATATCGAGCTGTTGTTCCGTTGCGCCACACTCTGGCTCATCCGCGCGGGCAAAGTGACTGACGATATTCACCGGCTGACGCACATTTTTGCACTGGCTCAGGCGCTGATAAAAGGCTTCGGCCTGCTCCTGGCGCACGCCCAGACGGTGCATGCCAGTGTCGAGTTTCATCCACACGGTAACCGGCTCACTCAAATCGGCGGTTTCCAGCGCTGCGAGCTGTTCTTCGTTATGCACGGCGGTGTGCAGATGCTGGTCGGCAATCGTCGTCAGATCGGCGGCTTCGAAAAAGCCTTCGAGTAACAAAATCGGTTGGGTAATTCCGCCCGCGCGCAGGCGCAGGGCTTCTTCGAGACGGGCGACGCCAAAGGCATCGGCATCAGGGAGCGTTCGCGCGGTCTCAAGAAGACCGTGTCCGTAAGCGTTCGCTTTCACGACTGCAACGAGCTTGCTGGCGGGCGCCAGTTCACGCAGACGTTGCAGGTTGTGTCGCAGAGCGCGGCGGTTAATGACTACAGTTGCCGCTTGCATTTGAGTTCCTTCATAAAAAAGAATTTCCAAAACCATTCGCGTTGCAGGAAGGCGACAAGCCCGCAAATCCCCGGGAGCTTAGTGACCTAAGCGACTGGGGTGAGCGAGCGCAGTCAACGCACCTGCGGCGTGAAGGGTGAAGGAAATTTATTCGTCGTCGTATTGAGGTCCCGCATAATTATCAAAACGCGACCACTGACCGTTAAACGTCAAACGCACCGTCCCGATCGGGCCGTTACGCTGCTTACCAATAATGATTTCCGCGATGCCTTTCATGTCACTGTTCTCGTGATAAACCTCGTCACGGTAGATGAACATGATCAAGTCGGCATCCTGCTCGATGGAGCCAGATTCACGCAGGTCGGAGTTGACCGGGCGCTTGTCGGCACGTTGTTCCAGAGAGCGGTTAAGCTGCGACAGGGCCACCACGGGAACCTGTAACTCTTTCGCTAGCGCTTTGAGCGAGCGGGAGATTTCGGCGATTTCCAGCGTACGGTTATCAGAGAGCGACGGCACGCGCATCAATTGCAAGTAGTCGATCATGATAAGGCCGATGCCGCCGTGTTCGCGGGCGATACGGCGCGCGCGGGAGCGCACTTCCGTTGGCGTCAGACCGGAGGAGTCATCGATGTAGATGTTCCGTTTTTCCAGCAGAATGCCCATCGTGCCGGAGATACGCGCCCAGTCTTCGTCGTCGAGCTGACCAGTACGAATGCGAGTCTGATCCACGCGGGACAGGGACGCGAGGGAACGCATCATAATCTGGTCGGAGGGCATCTCCAGACTAAAGATCAGAACCGGTTTATCCTGCAACATCGCCGCGTTTTCGACGAGGTTCATCGCGAATGTCGTTTTACCCATCGACGGACGCGCAGCGACGATAATCAGATCCGACGGCTGCAGACCGGCGGTTTTCTTGTTCAGGTCGTCATAACCAGTGTTCACGCCGGTGACGCCGTCGTGCGGTTGCTGGAACAGCTGTTCAATACGCGCGATAGTGGAATCAAGCACTTCGGCGATATTTCGCGGGCCTTCATCTTTGTTCGCGCGGCTTTCGGCGATTTTAAAGACGCGGGATTCGGCGAGATCCAAGAGGTCTTCGCTGGTGCGGCCCTGCGGATCAAAACCCGCTTCGGCGATTTCATTGGCGACAGCGATCATCTCGCGAACTACAGCACGTTCGCGCACGATATCGGCGTATGCGCTGATGTTCGCCGCACTTGGCGTGTTTTTCGATAATTCTGCCAGATAGGCAAAACCACCGACAGAATCGAGCTGCCCCTGGCGCTCCAGAGACTCTGCCAGCGTAATCAGGTCGATCGGGCTGCCGGATTCCTGCAGGCGTGCCATTTCGGTAAAAATATGACGGTGTGGACGGGTATAAAAATCATCGGATACCACGCGCTCGGCAACATCGTCCCAGCGCTCGTTGTCCAGCATTAAACCGCCCAACACCGACTGTTCCGCTTCAATCGAGTGCGGCGGGACTTTGAGTCCGGCGACCTGCAAATCGCGCTCGCGAGGCTCAGTCTGTTTGTTGAAGGGTTTATTTCCTGCCATAGTGAATGGATTACCATAAATTGAGAGACGGGGAAGTATAACCGTCTGCAAATGAATCGACAAAGGAGTTCAACGTGGCAACTCGTATCGAATTTCACAAGCATGGTGGTCCTGAAGTCCTGAAGGCGGTGGAGTTCACTCCCGCCGCACCTGGAGAGAATGAAATCCAGGTCGAAAACAAAGCGATTGGCATCAACTATATCGATACTTACATTCGCGGCGGGCTGTATCCGCCACCGTCCTTGCCGAGCGGTCTGGGGACTGAAGCCGCGGGTATCGTGGTGAAAATCGGCAGCGGCGTGAAGCATATTAAAGAAGGCGATCGCGTGGTGTATGCCCAGTCGCCGCTCGGCGCGTACAGCTCGGTTCACAACGTGCCCGCCGATAAGGCCGCCATTCTGCCGAACGCCATTTCATTTGAGCAGGCTGCAGCGTCATTCCTGAAAGGGCTGACCGTCTATTATCTCCTGCGCAAAACCTACGAAATCAAACCCGATGAGCCGTTCCTGTTCCACGCTGCCGCGGGCGGTGTCGGGCTTATCGCCTGCCAGTGGGCCAAAGCGCTGGGCGCAAAACTGATCGGCACCGTCGGCAGCGCGCAAAAAGCGCAGCGTGCCCTACAGGCCGGAGCCTGGCAGGTGATTAATTATCGTGAAGAGAACATCGCCGAGCGCGTGAAAGAGATTACCGGCGGCAAAAAACTGCGCGTGGTGTATGACTCGGTCGGGAAAGACACCTGGGAAGCGTCGCTCGATTGTCTGCAACGCCGCGGTTTGATGGTCAGTTTCGGCAATGCCTCCGGTGCGGTCACCGGCGTGAATCTGGGCATTCTCAATCAGAAAGGCTCACTGTACGTGACGCGCCCTTCCCTGCAAGGCTATATCACCACCCGTGACGAACTGACCGAGGCCATCAACGAACTGTTTTCGCTGATCGCCAGCGGTGTGATTAAAGTGGACGTAGCGGATGCGCAGAAATATCCGCTGAGCGACGCGCAGCGCGCGCATGAGGTGCTGGAGAGTCGGGTGACGCAGGGATCGAGTTTGCTGATCCCGGGTTCCCCTAAATAATTCATGTTGCAGAAAGGCGGCAATTGAATGAATCCCCAGGAGCTTACTCAAGTAAGTGACTGGGGTGAATGAAAGCAGCCAACGCATCTGCGGCATGAATTATGACGGGGAAAAAAGAATTAGGGCTTCCTTTTTACAGGAAGCCCATTCTTTTTTTAGTTCGGCTGTATGTAGGGTACAGCTCGATGAATTCTTTAACGGCGGCAATAGTGACAGATTCGATAAGTAAATCCTATTCTGTTCTAAGCATTGCTGCCGGAAAAGTTGCAGGTATGTGACGAACGCCTCAATACCTTAGTAACGAAAGCGGTTATTGCGCTGATACTGTGGGACTTTTGGTGTTTTAACCATCCGAATAACCCACACAACGGCGACCGCTAACAGTAGCCACGGCAGCAGTTTAATCATCAGCGCAAACAATCCGCCGATAAACATCACCACCGTTGCCACCACCAGTGCAGCCAGAATGCCAAGCAGCGAAATTCCGGTCGCCATCAGCATGACAAAAAATCCAATCACAAACAGCAGTTCCAGCATGGCTCTCTCCCACATGAATACCTCAGATATGCAGTGGGTATTACAAGAAACGTGCCAAATTTAACTTATTGAATCTAAAACAAAACGCCCCGCGAACATTCGCAGGGCGTGGTGAATTTGACGAACTTTTGGTGAAAATTATCGCTTGTCAGCGACCAGGCGCAGCGCCTGCTCCAGGACTTCGATATCCGCCCCGGCTTTATGCGCATTTTCACTCAGGTAGCGACGCCACTGACGTGCACCCGGAATACCCTGGAACAACCCGAGCATATGGCGCGTCACATGGCCCAAATAAGTGCCGTTGCTCAGCTCGCGTTCGATGTACGGATACATTGCGCGCACTACGGCGACCGGATCGGTATCAGTACCGTCTACGCCAAAGATTTCACGATCGACCGTGGCCAGAATACCTGGATTTTGATACGCCTCGCGGCCCACCATCACGCCGTCCATGTGTTCTAAATGCGCTTTGGCTTCGTCGAGGGATTTGATGCCGCCGTTAATCGACATGGTCAGATGCGGGAAATCATGCTTGAGCTGGTACACGCGCGGGTAATCAAGCGGCGGGATTTCACGGTTCTCTTTCGGGCTCAGGCCCGACAGCCAGGCTTTGCGCGCGTGGATAATAAACGTCTCGCACTCGCCTTTCCCGGCTACGGTATTGATGAAATCACAGAGAAATTCGTAGCTGTCCTGGTCGTCAATCCCGATACGCGTTTTGACCGTGACTGGAATCGACACCACGTCGCGCATCGCTTTGATGCAATCCGCCACCAGCTGGGCGTTGCCCATCAGGCACGCACCAAACATCCCGTTCTGCACGCGATCGGACGGGCAGCCGACGTTAAGGTTAATTTCGTCATAACCGCGCTCTTGCGCCAGTTTCGCGCAGTGCGCCAGCGCAGCCGGGTCGCTGCCGCCGAGCTGTAAGGCAACCGGATGCTCTTCTTCGCTATAGGCCAGATAGTCGCCCTTCCCGTGAATGATCGCTCCGGTGGTGACCATTTCGGTGTACAGCAGCGTGTGGCGAGAGAGCTGACGCAGGAAATAGCGGCAGTGTCTGTCGGTCCAGTCGAGCATCGGCGCGATGGAAAAACGGTGTGCAGGGAAGTTTGACTGTGATTCTGACGACATGGCGAAGTTTTAAGCATGTGGTGGAAAAGGGGCGCTACTATAGCACAAAGAAAAGCCGGAGGCGCATGGCCTCCGGTCGTCTTAGAAGGTGACGCTCAGCTGCGCGCCTGCCCCCCAGGTTTTGTCTTCCCCGTACAGGCCCATCAGATCCACATGGACCGCGTTGAACGGCGCAAAGCCGACACCGCCGGTGAAGACGTTGCTGTCGTTGTCTTTCACGTCCGCGCGATAACCGGCGCGCACCGCCAGCCAGCTGAGCGGCGTGACTTCCGCACCGACACCCACGTACTGGGAGTTTTCTTCACTCTTGAAGCCTTTGGTTTCGGTCAGATCGCCATCGGCGGTGAGCGTCACCAGATCGTTATGCCAGGCCACGCCAGCCGTAACCAGCGGGCGGATCTGGTAGGTATCTTTGTAGCTCACCACCTCACCCGTACGACCATTGCGGATGCGGATATCCTTGGTATCGATATCACGCGACATCAGGTTCTGCCCGCTCAGGCCCACCGTCCAGTTCTCGCCAAAATCGGCGGTCACACCGGCATCGACGTTGAAACCGGTATCGTCCGTGCGGTAGCGGCTGCTGTTCCAGTCGTTGCTGTCGTAGGTGTAAATAGAGGTGGTGTAGTTGTAGAGCCAGGTTTTTTGCAGTTTTGGCGTGATACCGACGGAGACCGGCACATCAGCAATATCAAACTGACGCGCCACCGCCACGCCGTAGTCAGAGACAATCGCCGCCCGGCCTGAGGCCGTGGAGTTGAGGTTCTTGGTGATTTGATCCGAGCCGTTCAGGGCCGCATCCAGCGCGACGCTGCCCGCGACCAATTTGCTGTTCTGGATGCTGCGCAGGTAGTCAATATCCTGCTGGTCGATGGAGGAACTCACGCGCGCGTGGGCATTGCCTTTTGCGACAAAGGCGACGGCCAGTACGTTGTTTGGAATGCTGACCGCAATCCCGGCACCGGCGGTAGCGCGTGCGGTTTTGCCTTTCAGATCGTCCAGCTCGTCAGCGAGATCTTTCGCGGCGCTCTGGAACTGGTTCACGGATCCTAAGGGATTGGCGATGATCTCCGCCGGTGTGAGGCTGTTGATCACATTATCGTAGTGATCGACTTTATCGCTGATATCGTCGATCTGATCCTGCAGATTGTCTTTGTCGGTAATCTGCGCGCCGACCGAAGGCAAGATAACGGTAATGTCGTCATCCGGTTTGGCCTTTGCCAGCAGCGCCGGGTTGATGAAGGCGCCACTACCGTAATGGCCTGATGCAACTCCGGTTCCACCCATCGCGTCGCTACGCGCTTCTGTCCAGGTATTGGCTGCTCCCGCCTGATTTGCCATCAATAAGGAGACAGCGATGCTAACCACCGAAAATTTAAAATGTTTTTTCACAGTATGCTCGTTTTATAGTCTGTTATTAAACAACCCCGTCTGTTATCTCTCAAACAGGGACGAACTATTGCTGTGAATAACATCAAAAAGACCTGCTATTTCCCTAAGTTAAACCTTCCGCTCGGCCTGTTGTAATTTGTGACGGCCCTCAATATTTATAGAAGAGGATATTATTTTCGCCCAGGTTTTCCGTCGTGAGGGCCAAAAAACTGCGGCGGATGATCGACCCAGCGGTCTTCACGCGTGGCGGCATAAATTGGATTCAGCGGGTAATAAATCCGGTTTTGTTTTTTGTTCGCCTCGCCAACCACCAGCAAGCGCACCTCTTCGTCGGTATTGTTAATAAAGGTGTGGCAGACCCCGGTTCCGGCCGGAAAACCGACGCTGTCGCCCGGCTCCAGTTTCCATAAATAGCCGTTAATCCACGCCTGCGGATGCCCTTCAATGACAAAGATAAACTCTTCTTCGTCGCTTTCAGCGTGCGGATAAGAGGTGCGACGCCCTGGCGGCAGCCGTTCATGATGGATACCGATACGCCCCAAACCCAGTTTGCGCGCCAGCGGCGCACCGATGGCAAAAAGCTCGTCACTGTCCGGGTAAGTGGAATCGTCAGCGCCTTCGACGTCGCGCCAGTGTCGGATGCATTCAGGTCTTTTCATTGTGTTTTTCCCATGTTGCGATGCGTCAGGTATAGCACACCGTGGCGGTTCTCGGCGTTTTCAGTAGAACATGGTAAAGTGAGGGTTTTCCAGACTCCATAATTCGAGGTGCGATATGGATAAGACCACGATGCAAGATCTGTTAGCGCAAGCTGAAAAGCTCTGTGCTCAACGCAATGTGCGCCTGACTCCGCAGCGCCTTGAAGTGTTACGTCTGATGAGCCTGCAACGCGGTGCTATCAGCGCGTATGATCTGCTCGATCTGCTGCGCGAAAGCGAGCCGCAGGCGAAACCTCCGACCGTCTATCGCGCGCTGGATTTCCTGCTGGAACAAGGGTTTGTGCATAAGGTTGAATCGACTAACAGCTACGTGCTGTGCCACCTGTTCGATCAACCGACGCATACCTCAGCCATGTTTATCTGCGATCGCTGTGGCGCGGTCAAAGAAGAAGGGGCTGAAGGCGTGGAGGATATTCTGCATTCTCTGGCGGCTAAAATGGGCTTTGCCCTGCGCCATAACGTGATTGAAGCACACGGGTTGTGCTCGGCATGTGTCGAAGTGGAAGCTTGCCGTCATCAAGGTGAATGCCAGCATGATCACTCGGTCATGGTTAAGAAAAAACCGCGCTAAAACAAAGCGGGCGGCCATAAGCCGCCCTCAGGGATTGTACTTCCGTGTACAACGGGTAGAACTCTGTTACCAGCGGTAGTCGTTGCGTTTTTCCCAGTCAACAACCTCTTTTTCCGCCTGATCTTTCGCGTAGCCGTAGCGTTCCTGAATCTTACCGACCAGCTGTTCGCGTTTACCTTCAATGACGGTTACATCATCGTCGGTCAGTTTACCCCATTGTTCTTTCGCTTTACCTTTGAACTGTTTCCAGTTACCGCCGATTTCGTCTTTATTCATAATCATATCCTCATCGTTCGGTTATCACGTAAATTTGAATCGTCCGTTTCGTTCGTATCTGCTGGACGTGATAATAATTGTAGATAAGGATTCGGCAGGCGTTGAGAGATTCAGAATCTTTAACCGTTTCGTCAAATGAAGCCACTAGGCGAACCAGGTGTTATTTCGCCAGTGACGCCGCCAGATAACCGCCAGAGAAAGGCCGCGCAGGGCGAGAAACACTGCCAGCGCCAGCCACAATCCATGATTACCCAACCACGGCAAAGTGAAGAGAGTTAACGCAAACCCAGCCGCCGCGACCGCCATGCTGTTACGCATTTCTGCCCCTCGCGTTGCACCGATAAACATACCATCCAGCAAATAACACCACACGCCCACCACCGGTAGAACGACCTGCCACAGGATGTAATGATTCGCCAGCTCGCGCAGCTCAGGCAAAGAGGTTAATAGCGCGACGATTTGGCTGCCGAACAGGGCATAAATAAGCGCAAAGACCAGCGCCACCAGACCCGACTGGCGGCAGGCCGCACGCCACACCTCCTGCAACTGCCCCGTTTGGCGCGCACCGTAGGCTTGCCCGGAGTGGGCTTCCACGGCATAGGCAAACCCGTCAAGCGCATAGGCTGTGAACGTCAGCAGTGTCATGAGCACGGCGTTGACCGCAACAATCTCCGGCCCCAGCCGCGCGCCGAATACCGTTAATGCGCCAAAGCAGAGTTGCAATAGCAGCGAACGCAGCATGATGTCGCGATTCAATGCCAGCAGTTTACGGATGTTGCCGCGCCACGCGGTTTTCAGCATCGCGAGTGATATTCCCCGCATCGCCAGCACACGCTTCACCATCCATAGACCGATGAAGAACGTGCCGTATTCCGCGACCACGGTTGCCAGCGCCGCGCCCTGAACGTTCATATGCAGACCCATCACCAGCCAGAGGTCGAGGACGATATTGAGCACATTCCCCACCACCAGCAGGATCACTGGCGCACGCGCATATTGCACACCCAGTAGCCAGCCGAGCAGAACAAGGTTTGCCAGCGACGCCGGGGCGCTGAGCCAGCGGATTTCAAGGAAACGCCTCGCCTGTTCGAGCACCGCTTCACTGCCGCCAACGACGTGCAAAGCCAAATCAATAAGCGGTGTACGCAGCAAAACAATCAGCAGCCCCGCGCCCAGCGCAAGAATCAGCGGCTGCACCAGCGCGCGGGCCAGACGAAACGGATCTTTCGCCCCAAACGCCTGCGCGGTTAGACCTGTAGTGCTCATGCGTAAAAAGAGCAGCAGCATGAAGAGGAAACTGGTCGCCGTCGCGCCAATCGCCACACCGCCAAGATAAACAGGGGAATCCAGATGACCAATCACCGCCGTATCGACCAGCCCAAGCAAAGGAACGGTGATATTGGAGAAAATCATCGGCAGCGCAAGACGCCACAATGCCTTGTCTGAGGGAGTCAGCAGAGACATGAGAAATTACCGGGAAAGAAGTGAGACAGTCAGACTGCGGATGCACCGCAGCCTGTCAGAAAGATATTACAGCCATTCACCGTTGCGGATGACACCCACAGCCAGACCTTCAATAGAGAAAGCCTGCTCGCGGAGATCCACCACAATTGGGGAGAACTCGCTGTTTTCCGGCAACAGCTGAACCGTGTTGCCCTGTTTTTTCAGGCGCTTAACGGTGACTTCGTCATCAATGCGCGCGACAACAACTTGTCCATTACGCACATCCTGCGTTTTGTGCACCGCCAGCAGATCGCCGTCCAGGATTCCGATATCTTTCATGGACATCCCGCTAACGCGCAGCAGGAAGTCAGCACTCGGTTTAAACATCCCCGGATCGACCTGATAGTGGCCTTCAATGTGTTGCTGAGCCAGCAGAGGTTCACCCGCCGCAACGCGACCCACCAGTGGCAGACCTGTTTCTTCCTCTACCAGCAGGCGAATACCGCGTGAAGCACCGGAGACAATCTCAAGGACGCCTTTACGGGCCAGTGCTTTGAGGTGCTCTTCAGCGGCATTTGGAGAACGGAAGCCCAGACGCTGCGCGATTTCCGCACGCGTAGGTGGCATTCCCGTCTGGCTGATGTGATCTCGAATAAGATCAAACACCTCTTGCTGTCTGGCCGTTAACGCTTTCATTCCGCCCCCTGGGTGTATATACAGTTATGCTGTGAGTATATACAGTCAAAGGTGAATTTGGAACCAAAAACTGCACAAAAAACCAGAGACTTATTGCATTCCTGAAGGCTTATCGAAAATGTGACCAAAGAAGCGTGACCCAGGTGATGGCCGCTATGATAATCGCCAGCAGCACAGCGGCAGATCCCATGTCTTTCGCGCGGCCCGAGAGCTCATGGAAATCAGAGCCGATACGATCTACCACCGCTTCAATAGCGCTGTTGAGAATTTCCACTATCATCACCAGAAGAACCGAACCAATGAGCAGAACGCGAGTGATAGGATCAACGTCGAGGAAACAGGCGATGATGACCGCGATGACAGCAGCGACCCCTTCCTGACGGAAGGCGGCTTCATTGATCCACGCCGCGCGGAAACCTTTCCATGAATATCCGGCAGCTTTGATGATTCGGGTGAACCCGGTGGTATTATTGGCCATTAAAAGAACCTTTTCTTAGATTTAGCGTCAGTAACTAGGGTTGTCGCACGTAGCAATACAGCCTGAAGTATGACCGGTAACAACAGAAATTTTGCGCGCTTTCTGTTATCCTTGCGCCGCATTTGCATTATTAACCAGAGGCTTTACATCGTTTATGTCCGGCTGGCCACGAATTTACTACAAAATACTTAATTTACCATTAAGCGTCCTGGTAAAAAGTAAGTCTATCCCGGCGGAACCTGCGCTGGAATTAGGGCTCGATACCTCGCGCCCTATTATGTACGTTTTGCCTTATAACTCGAAGGCAGACTTACTGACGCTGCGCGCCCAATGTCTGGCGCATGATTTACCCGATCCGCTCGAACCGCTTGAGGTCGACGGTACTCTACTGCCGCGCTACGTGTTTATTCACGGCGGGCCGCGCGTGTTTACCTATTACACGCCAAAAGAAGAGTCCATCAAGCTGTTCCACGACTATCTCGATCTGCACCGCAGCAACCCCAACCTGGATGTCCAGATGGTGCCGGTGTCGGTGATGTTTGGTCGTCGTCCAGGCCGCCAGAAAGGTGAAGAAAACCCGCCGCTGCGTATGCTGAACGGCATTCAAAAATTCTTTGCCGTGTCATGGCTGGGGCGCGACAGCTTTGTGCGTTTCTCCCCTTCCGTCTCTCTGCGCCGCATGGCGGATGAGCACGGCACGGATAAAATTATCGCCCAGAAACTGGCTCGCGTCGCACGTATGCATTTCGCGCGTCAGCGCCTGGCTGCCGTTGGGCCACGTCTGCCTGCCCGTCAGGATCTGTTCAATAAACTGCTGGCCTCCAAAGCCATTGCCCGCGCCGTCGAAGATGAAGCGCGCAGCAAGAAAATCTCTCACGAGAAAGCCCAGCAAAACGCAATTGCCCTGATGGAAGAGATTGCGGCGAACTTCTCTTACGAGATGATCCGCCTCTCCGACCGTATCCTGAGCTTCACCTGGAACCGTCTGTATCAGGGGATTAACGTCAATAACGCCGAGCGCGTACGCCAGTTGGCTCATGACGGCCACGAAATTGTCTATGTGCCCTGCCACCGCAGCCACATGGACTATCTGCTGCTTTCATACGTCCTGTATCACCAGGGCCTGGTGCCACCGCACATCGCGGCCGGTATTAACCTGAATTTCTGGCCAGCAGGCCCGATTTTCCGCCGTCTGGGTGCGTTCTTTATTCGTCGTACCTTCAAGGGCAATAAGCTCTATTCCACAGTATTCCGCGAGTATCTGGGCGAGCTGTTCAGCCGTGGCTATTCCGTTGAGTATTTCGTAGAGGGTGGTCGTTCTCGTACGGGTCGTCTGCTTGACCCGAAAACCGGCACCCTCTCGATGACCATTCAGGCTATGCTGCGCGGCGGTACGCGTCCGATTACGCTGGTACCAATCTACATCGGTTACGAGCACGTGATGGAAGTAGGCACTTACGCGAAAGAATTGCGTGGTGCGACCAAAGAGAAAGAGAGTCTGCCTCAGATGCTGAAAGGCCTGAGCAAGCTGCGCAATCTCGGTCAGGGCTACGTGAACTTCGGCGAACCGCTGCCGTTAATGACCTACCTGAATCAGCACGTTCCCGAGTGGCGCGAGTCTATCGATCCGATAGAAGCGATTCGCCCAGCCTGGCTGACGCCGACGGTCAATAACATCGCCGCCGACCTGATGGTGCGTATTAACAACGCCGGCGCGGCTAACGCCATGAACCTGTGCGTCACGGCGCTGCTGGCCTCACGTCAGCGTTCACTGACGCGCGAACAGCTGACCGAACAGCTTGATTGCTATCTGGATATTATGCGTAATGTCCCGTACTCGGCGGATTCCACCGTTCCGGCTGCGACCGCCGGTCAGCTGATTGACCACGCGTTGCAGATGAACAAGTTCGAAGTCGAGAAGGACACCATCGGCGACATCATCATTCTGCCGCGCGAGCAGGCGGTGCTGATGACCTACTATCGCAACAACATCGCCCATATGCTGATGCTGCCATCCCTGATGGCGGCGATTATTACTCAGCACCGCCGCATTTCCCGTCAGGAACTGCTGCGCCATGTTGAGACGCTCTATCCTATGCTGAAAGCCGAGCTGTTCCTCAGCTGGAGCAACGAGGAGCTGGCCGTCGAGCTGGATAAACTGACCGCCGAGCTGTTGCGTCAGGGTCTGATTGCGGTGAAAGACGATGAGCTGCATATCAATCCATCCCGTTCCCGTACGCTGCAGCTGCTGGCAGCCGGGGCGCGCGAGACGTTGCAACGCTACGCGATCACCTTCTGGCTGTTGAGCAATAACCCGTCCATCAACCGTGGAACCCTGGAAAAAGAGAGCCGCACGCTGGCTCAGCGTTTATCCGTCCTGCACGGCATTAACGCGCCAGAATTCTTCGATAAAGCGGTGTTTAGCTCACTGGTGCTGACGCTACGTGATGAGGGTTATATCAGCGATACCGGCGATGCGGAACCTGAAGAGACGATGAAGGTTTACCAGATGCTGGCGGAGTTGATTACATCCGATGTGCGTTTGACGATTGAGAGTGCGACGCAGGACGAGTGACGATACGGGTGCGGTCTGATGCCCTCACCCCGGCCCTCTCCCACAGGGAGAGGGAGAAAAAATTGTAGTCGGGTAAGGCGAAGCCGCCACCCGACTTTTTTTACGCCGTCATTAAGACCAGTAACTCATCGCCAGCCCCAAAAACAGCACCAGGCCGACGTAGTTGTTATTCAAAAACGCTTTGAAACAGGCATCGCGATCGCGGTTCGCAATCAGCTTTTGCTGATACGCAAACAACAGTCCCGCCACCAGCACTGACCAGTAAAACTCCCAGTTCAACGCGTTCAGATAGCCAATCAACACCATCAGCGCCAGCACGGCGACCTGCAAAATCCCGATGATCAGCTTGTCGTTACGACCAAACAGGATTGCTGTCGATTTGATGCCGATTTTCAGATCGTCATCGCGGTCAACCATCGCATACTGCGTGTCATATGCCACAGCCCACAGGATGTTGGCGAGGAACATCAGCCAGCAGCTTAACGGCACAGATTCACTGACGGCAGCGAAGGCCATCGGGATCGACCAGCCAAAAGCCGCGCCCAGCACCACCTGCGGCAGATGGGTGTAGCGTTTCATAAACGGATAAACCCACGCCAGCGCCAGTGCCGCCACCGAGAGCAAAATCGTCATGGTGTTAAGCGTTAAGACCAGCAGGAAAGCGAGTAATACCAGCACCACAAACAGGGTACGGGCCTCTTTTTCCGATACCTGACCGCTTGGCATTGGGCGATTGGCGGTGCGTTTGACATGGCCGTCAAACTTACGGTCGGCATAGTCATTGACCACGCAGCCCGCCGCGCGCATCAACCAAACACCGGCTACGAATACCGCCAGTATCCATAAAGGCGGTAATCCAGGCGTGGCGACCCACAGCGCCCACAGCGTCGGCCACAGCAACAAAAAGGTGCCGATGGGTTTATCAGTGCGCATCAAGCGGTGAAAAGCCAGCAGCTTATCCTGCGTCAGACTCCACTCCATTTTCAAATCCTCTTAGTACAACGGCGATGCAGGCAAAAAGAGTTCTGTCAGCATGAGCGGCTTGCCGCTTAAGCGCAGGCGGGAACGGCGTCCCCACAGGTCTGCATCGCGACCAATTTCAATAAAATCTCGGGTCAGCTCTGACGACGTAAAAAGATAACGTCCCAGTGGGACAGTGCCCAGCTCTTGCAGCGCCAGTTCCGGGCCACAAAGTGTGGATTCAGGGACCACGGTACGACCAGCAAGCCAGGGCTCACCGTCTGCGCAGAGTAAAATTTCACGTAGCCAGTAGCGCGCTTCTTTCGGCAGCAACGACAGCTCACTGGCCACTGCATCAGGCGAGACAAATCCTTCCTGAATCAGCGTTACCGTGACTTTTTTACCCTGCTGCTCAAAGCGTTTCGTCATGGAATCTTCCAGCAGCAACCAGTCCAGTTGCTCCGGGTCAAGCGCGGGTATGTGTTCAAAATAACGCAGCGCACGCAGTTGCGTTAGCGCAGGGTGTGACATGCCAGACTCTCCGATACATAACGTCTGGCTATTGTATCGCAGAAAAGCAGATTGGGGGCGCTCAAACGAGGTTTAGCGAACATTATCGCAACAGGGGCGCAACAGCCCAGAGAGCACAAAAAAAAGTGCGCCCACTCAGGCGCACTAAACTACAGACAAAATCAGCACTGTGGGGAGACGGTCACCCCTTGCCTTTTACACTGCTGATAAAGGTGGAACGGGCAGTGGTCGAACCTAAACGCTCAGCTTCATCAAGCAGCTTCAGCGCTTTATCCACATCGCCGCGATCAACTGCCTCTTTGATGACGCGATTGAAGTAACTTTCGGTGTCATTCAGCATCGGCTCTGCTTTCTTCGCCGGAGCTGGGGCTGGTGCCGGAGCGGCAGCGGCTGGTGCAGCGGCGACAGGGGCTGCATAAACCGGAGCCGGTGCAGCGGTGTTACCCACGGTCACAGGGCCAGGGCCGGACGAGCCAAACAGTGGGCCAACCAGCACGCTGGACGCTGAAGATGTGCTCACTTTCAGTTTCAGCGTACCGTCGGTGGTGTGACGTGCTTTTGGATCTGGAATGTCCGGAACCGCATTGCCCGTGCCTTTGGCGTAGGCTTTAGCCGGATCAACCAGTGTGGTGGTCTGGGCGAGATCCTGTGGCGTGGTGAAGACCAGCACATAAATTTTCTGCTGACCCAGCGCAGGCGTCAGGCGCATCACCCCTTCAAGACGGTCGGCACTCATCACGCCCGGTTCCTGATAGGTGAAATAGCTGCTCGGGAAGAACGCCGATGGCGTCATGTTCTGATCCAGAATCAGCACGTTCGGCGCGAAGACGTTCGTTTGTTTGTCGACGATACTGGTCAGCGTCAGGTTCAGCTCACCAATGTTCGCCGGAATGCTCCAGGCCGCGACCGGGCCGGAAATACCCGGGACATTCAGCTGCTGGCCGCTGGCAGAAAGATCGGTGCTTTGAGTTTTAGACTGGTCGACAGGGGTCCAGACCAGCTGTTGCAGCGCTGAAGCCGGGATGGCGGGAGCCGCCGTGGTGTTCTGCGGTACGAAATTGACATCGGCAAAACTGACTGCCGGTACGCTTGCCAGCAGGCCAGCGGAAAGGCAGAGGGCGACGAGACTTTTGTTCATTTTCATTTTTATCACCTCAGATATCGAGCGGTGCGGTGGCCAGGCAATAGCGCGCAACGCTTAAATCAGAGGGGCTTACGCCCCTCCTTTGTTTAGCCATTACGTGAGATTAACTGCGGATTACCACCAGATTTCCATCTGGGCACCGAAGCTCCACTCGTCGGTATCGCCGCGACCCAGGCCAGCAGTCTGCATACCGAAGTTGGAGTTGTAGTTACCGCTGGTAGAGATTGGGCTACCAGAAGTGTCATAACCCCATTTCTCATCCCACTTCGCGTAAGTTGCGAAGACGCGGATTGCCGGACGGGACCAGATGCTGTCGCCCGCCTGCCATTGTTGCGCCAGGGTAATTTTGTACTGGTTGTTTTTGTCGCCGGTGTTCTGGGATTTGACGTTGTCGTAGCCCACTTCCAGCAAGGTACTCATGATTGGCGTCCATTTGTACATTGGGCGCACACCCACGGTGTACCATTTGGTGCCGTTGCCGTTATCCCAGTCGATGTCCTGGTACATACCGACGTACATCAGGTCCCAGCTGTCGCCCAGGGAGATTGCACCGTGGTCGAGAACGCGCAGCAGGTGGCCGTTGTTGTTGATGCCGTAGGCATACAGTTTGCCATCGGTGTCGTCATTACCCAGACCAATGCCCGCGCCCTGAGACAGGCCTTTACCCTGAGAGGTCATGGAGTCAGTTGCGTACTGAACCACAAATTTGTTAAAGCCTTTCAGCATGCTCTGGGTGTGTTCTGCAGTGAACATCCAGCCATCTTTAGAAGCATTTGGCTGCAGGTAGTAATCGTCGTTCACGTTGGTGTGACCGTAATCAACGCCCAGTTCCAGCGTGCCGCCTGGGTTGATTTCCATCTGCGCTAAACGCACGTCGAAGACGTCGTTCGCAGTCGCAGTGGTGTAATCACGAACGTTGTTGCTGGCGAAGGTAGAAGAACCGCCCGCTTCAGTCGAACGGGTCACCGCCATGGAGAGTTTACCAAAGCCGAGATCCACGTTTTCCAGACCTGCACCCGGGCCGGAGATATCCCAGTAGTAGAAGTCGATCATGTGAACGTCATGACGTTGATAGAAGCGCTTACCGGCCCACATGGTGGAACCTGGCAGCCATTCAATCAGGTTTTTACCCTGCACGTTGGCTTCACGGAAGGCTGGGTCAGTGGCTTCCCAGTCGTTCTGCTGTGCAACGGAGTACGCGACGTTGGTGTCGAAGTAGAAGCTCTTATCGCCTTCTTTCCACACTTCCTGGCCCAGTTTCAGCTCAGCGTAAGTTTCACATTCGTTACCAAGACGATATTTACTTTGTGCACCCGTTGCCTGGAAGCACTGTTGCGCGCCGCCGCTACCGGTCCAGCCGATACCCGAACGGGCGTAACCTTTAAAGTCGACGGCACCCGCGTGAGCAGACAAAATGCCTGCTGTCACGGCGATTGCCAGTGGAAGTTTGCGCAGAGTAATCATTATTCTATCTCCTGAGATCATTGCTTTTCTTATTACACTTCACCATTCGGACTGCCTCTTCGATGCAGCTCGAATGGTTTGTGTAGTTTTGTTGGAATGCTTAAACGCCTGGCTCTTTATGCAGCCGACGACATGCAGTGCCATCCTCTCGGAACAGATGGCAACGCTCTGGCGGCAAACCGATAGCGAATGTGGCACCCTCTTCTACCAACACCACGTCGTTCTGGCGGTAAACCAGGTTCTGACGGATGGCGGGGATCTGGATATGAATCTGTGTTTCGTGACCAAGTTGCTCGACGACCTGCACTTCACCTTCCAGCGTCACATCGGCGATCTGACTTGGTAGTAAATGTTCAGGGCGAATACCCAAGGACATGTTTGCCCCGACCTGTACGTTAGCGCTGTCCACTGGCAGCCAAATCTGCTGACGGTTCGGCAGTTCCACCTGTACTTGTTCGATAGCGGTAGCGGTCACTTTGACCGGCAGGAAGTTCATCTTCGGCGAGCCAATAAAGCCCGCAACGAAACGGTCTGCCGGGTAGTGATACAGCTCCAGCGGTTTCCCCACCTGCGCGACGCGACCGGCATCCAGCACCACGATTTTGTCGGCCAGCGTCATCGCTTCGACCTGATCGTGGGTGACGTAAACCATCGTGCGGCCAAGGCGTTTGTGCAGACGGGAGATTTCAATACGCATCTGAACGCGCAGGGCGGCGTCCAGGTTAGAAAGGGGTTCATCGAGCAGGAACACACGCGGTTCCGCCACCAGCGTACGGCCAATCGCCACGCGCTGACGCTGTCCACCGGAGAGTGCTTTCGGTTTACGTTCCAGCAGGTGTGCCAGCTGCAGTACTTCCGCCACCTGAGTGACGCGCTGATTGATCACCTCTTTTTTCGCACCGGCCAGCTTCAGGCCAAAGGACATGTTTTCAGCAACATTAAGATGGGGATAGAGCGCATAGGACTGGAAGACCATACCGACACCGCGTTCGGCGGGCGGGATATCGTTCATGCGGGTTTCACCAATAAACAGATCGCCACTGGTGATAGTTTCAAGTCCAGCAATCATACGCAGCAGTGTTGATTTACCGCAGCCTGATGGGCCCACAAACACCACGAATTCACCTTCGTGGATGTCGAGATTGATGTCTTTAGACACCACTACGTCGCCCCAGGCTTTCGTTACATTCCGCAGCTGTACGCTCGCCATGCCCTTCTCCCTCGTTACAACCTGTCACCGACAGAAACATTCAACATAAGTTCACTATGGGGTATCGATAACTTCTGCAAATCCTCCACCCCCTGCCTTTTTCATGGGGGAGGAGGCGGGAGGATGAGAGAACCGGTTCTGCCACCGCGCCGGACGGGGTCTGGGTAAATTCGTGATGCAGGCTGCAATATTCAGCGTGTTTTTATGTGCGCCATGACTCATAACTTAAATTTATGTAACGCAGATCACACAACACGGGGGTGGGGCGTAGACCCAAGGAGGATGGAAAGAGGATGTCATATAAGGAAACTGGGTGACGTTGAACCACCGAAGTCATACACGAGCACATCACCAAAAAGGATGGCAGATATGAAGATCAAGACTGGCGCACGCGTTTTCGCATTGTCCGCCCTGGCAGCAATGATGATTTCCGCACCGGCTCTCGCCAAAATTGAAGAAGGTAAGCTGGTTATCTGGATTAACGGCGATAAAGGCTATAACGGCCTGGCCGAAGTGGGTAAGAAATTCGAAAAAGACACCGGCATCAAAGTCACCGTTGAACACCCGGACAAACTGGAAGAGAAATTCCCTCAGGTCGCGGCAACGGGCGATGGCCCGGACATCATCTTCTGGGCGCATGACCGTTTCGGTGGCTACGCACAATCTGGCCTGCTGGCAGAAGTCTCTCCGGATAAAGCCTTCCAGGACAAACTGTTCCCGTTCACCTGGGATGCCGTGCGTTACAACGGCAAGCTGATCGCCTATCCGGTGGCGGTTGAAGCCCTGTCTCTGATCTACAACAAAGACCTCGTACCGAACCCGCCGAAATCCTGGGAAGAGATCCCGGCTCTGGATAAAGAGCTGAAGGCGAAAGGTAAGAGCGCCCTGATGTTCAACCTGCAAGAACCGTACTTCACCTGGCCGCTGATTGCTGCTGACGGCGGATATGCCTTCAAGTTTGAAAACGGCAAATACGACGTGAAAGACGTGGGCGTGGACAGCGCGGGCGCGAAAGCCGGTCTGGGCTTCCTGGTTGATCTCATCAAGAACAAACACATGAACGCGGATACCGATTACTCCATCGCGGAAGCGGCGTTTAACAAAGGCGAAACCGCGATGACCATCAACGGTCCGTGGGCTTGGTCTAACATCGATAAGAGCAAAATCAACTACGGCGTGACCCTGCTGCCAACCTTTAAAGGCAAGCCGTCTAAACCGTTCGTTGGCGTACTGAGCGCAGGCATCAACGCCGCCAGCCCGAATAAAGAGCTGGCGAAAGAGTTCCTCGAAAACTACCTCCTGACCGATCAGGGTCTGGAGGAAGTGAACAAAGACAAACCGCTGGGTGCCGTCGCGCTGAAATCCTTCCAGGATACGCTGGCGAAAGACCCACGCATTGCCGCCACCATGGATAACGCCCAGAAAGGCGAAATCATGCCAAACATCCCGCAAATGGCGGCGTTCTGGTATGCCACTCGTACAGCGGTGATCAACGCGGCTAGCGGTCGTCAGACTGTCGATGCAGCGCTGAAAGACGCGCAAGGTCGTATTACTAAGTAAGACGTGTTGTAACCCCCTCATCCCGGCCTTCTCCCTCAAAGGAGAAGGAGAAACCGCCCCCTCAGGGAGAGGGTTGGGGTGAGGGTTGTTTAATTGCTGTTGAGGAAGATTCCCCATGGATATCATTAAAAAGAAACACTGGTGGCAAAGCGACACGCTGAAATGGTCAGTGATTGGTCTGCTGGGCTTACTGGTGGGATACCTTGTTGTTTTAATGTATGTGCAGGGGGAGTACCTGTTCGCCATCATGACGCTGATTTTAAGCTCTGTTGGCCTGTATATTTTCGCCAATCGTAAAGCCTATGCCTGGCGCTATGTCTATCCGGGCGTGGCCGGAATGGGGCTGTTCGTCCTGTTCCCGCTAATTTGTACCATCGCTATCGCTTTCACCAACTACAGCAGCACCAACCAGCTCGCGCAGGAACGCGCCGAACAGGTGTTGATGGACCGTTCTTATCAGGCCGGAAAGACCTTTAACTTTGGCTTATACCCGGTGGGCAACGAGTGGAAACTGGCCCTGACGGACGAAGGGACCGGTAAAAATTACGTCTCCGACGCCTTTAAATTTGGCGGCGAGCAGAAGCTGACCCTGAAAGAAGCAAGCGCCCTGCCGGAAGGCGAGCGCGCGAATCTGCGCATCATCACCCAGAACCGCCAGGCGCTGACCCAGCTGACGGCGATTCTGCCGGACGAAAGCAAAGTGATCATGAGCTCCCTGCGCCAGTTCTCCGGTACGCAGCCGCTTTATAGCAAAGCCGATGACGGCACGCTCACCAACAATCAGAGCGGCGTGAAATACCGTCCAAACAACGAGATCGGTTTCTACCAGTCTGTGAACGCGGACGGCAAATGGGGAGATGACAAACTCAGCCCAGGCTATACGGTCACCATCGGCTGGGACAACTTTACTCGCGTCTTCACCGACGAAGGCATTCAGAAACCGTTCTTCGCGATCTTCGTCTGGACGGTGGTGTTCTCGGTGCTGACGGTGATTTTAACCGTGGCAGTCGGCATGATTCTGGCCTGCATAGTGCAGTGGGAATCGCTGAAGGGCAAAGCCATTTACCGCGTGCTGCTGATTCTGCCGTACGCCGTGCCGTCGTTTATCTCGATTCTGATTTTCAAAGGGCTGTTCAACCAGAGCTTCGGTGAAATCAACATGATGCTGGGCGCGCTGTTTGGCATCAAACCGGCGTGGTTCAGCGACCCAACGACCGCCCGCAGTATGATTATCATCGTCAATACCTGGCTCGGGTATCCGTACATGATGATCCTGTGCATGGGCCTGCTGAAGGCGATTCCGGACGATCTGTACGAAGCGTCGGCGATGGACGGTGCAGGCCCGATGCAGAACTTCTTTAAGATTACGCTCCCGCTGCTGATCAAGCCGCTGACGCCGCTGATGATCGCCAGCTTTGCCTTTAACTTTAATAACTTCGTGCTGATTCAGCTGCTGACAAACGGCAGTCCGGACCGGCTCGGCACTACCACGCCAGCCGGCTATACCGACCTGTTAGTGAGCTACACCTACCGCATCGCCTTCGAAGGCGGCGGCGGGCAGGACTTCGGGCTGGCGGCCGCAATTGCCACCCTGATCTTCCTGCTGGTCGGCGCGCTGGCGATTGTGAACCTGAAAGCCACACGAATGAAATTTGACTAAGGAGGGCACTCATTATGGCTATGGTACAACCCAAATCTCAGAAACTGCGCCTCCTGGTGACGCACTTAGGGCTGCTGATTTTTATCGCCGCCATCATGTTCCCGCTGCTGATGGTGATCGCGATTTCCCTGCGTGAAGGTAACTTTGCGACCGGCAGCCTGATCCCGGAGCAAATCTCCTGGGAGCACTGGAAGCTGGCGCTTGGCTTTAGCGTCGAGCACGCCGATGGTCGCGTGACGCCGCCGCCGTTCCCGGTGCTGCTGTGGCTGTGGAACTCCATCAAAGTGGCCGGAATTACCGCTATCGGGATTGTGGCGCTCTCCACCACCTGCGCGTACGCCTTTGCCCGTATGCGCTTCCCTGGCAAAGCCACGCTGCTGAAAAGCATGCTGATTTTCCAAATGTTCCCGGCGGTGCTGTCGCTTGTGGCGTTGTACGCGTTGTTTGACCGTCTCGGCCAGTACGTGCCGTTTATCGGTCTCAACACCCACGGCGGGGTGATTTTTGCCTACATGGGCGGGATCGCGCTGCACGTCTGGACGATTAAGGGCTATTTCGAAACCATCGACGGGTCGCTTGAAGAAGCGGCGGCGCTGGATGGGGCAACGCCGTGGCAGGCCTTCCGCCTGGTGCTGTTGCCGCTGTCGGTGCCAATTCTGGCGGTGGTGTTTATTCTGTCGTTCATCGCGGCCATTACCGAAGTGCCGGTCGCGTCGCTGCTGTTGCGTGATGTGAATAGCTACACGCTGGCCGTGGGCATGCAGCAATACCTCAACCCGCAAAACTACCTGTGGGGCGACTTTGCTGCAGCCGCTGTACTCTCTGCTATCCCGATCACCGTGGTGTTCCTGCTGGCTCAGCGCTGGCTGGTCAACGGCCTCACGGCGGGCGGTGTGAAAGGTTAAGTTTCATCGTGTTATGCCACTGCAACCCTCAACTTTGACGTAATGTATTGACCCTAACTTGTGACTGTTGTTTGGCGCTCCCCGGAGCGCCATTTTTTTATTCGCGTTTCAGCCGTTTAGAGTTGCACAGCCAGAGGGTAATGACCAACAGCAGGATCGCCGCCGAGTAGATCAGTACGTCGAGAGGAGACTTATGATCGACGATGATCAGCCGCACAATCGCGGTGATGCCAATATAGACAAAGTAACGCAGCGGGAAATGAAAGCCGGATTGAAAGTACTTCACAATCAGGGCGATAAATTCGAAGTAGAGAAAGTAGACCACCAGTCCTTCAACCAGCTCATATTTGCTGGTTTGTTCAGGGGCGAACAGCACATCCGCCAGATGCACCGTCTCTTTGCCGAGAAAGACGACCAGTATCAGGCCAAGGCTCAGCAGGCCGAGGCTTAGCACGGTCTGGAGAACCATTGAGATAAACTCAACGCGCGGGCGAGTCAGGGATGTCATACAGCACCTCATTCTCTGGAGCGAAGTTCCTGTATAACGCAAAAATGTGACGGAGATCTATATTTTTTGTTTATGTTTTATGCAAACCAGAGGAATCTCCCCTCACCCTAACCCTCTCCCAAAGGGAGAGGGGACCGTTCGGTGCAGGCTATAGGTCGCACGATGCGGTCTTTCCCCCTCGCCCCCTTTGGGGAGAGGGTCGGGGTGAGGGGAACATGCCGGTTTTGTAGGCCGGATAAGCGCAGCGCCATCCGGAAAAACAGCCTTAGCGGAAGTTAACCGACCGATCGCTGGTCATATCATACAGCTGGAATTTACGTCCAAGCTGCTGCCCGCCGTCGCGCGTCAGCGGCGTCCAACCGATCGCCGCGCGGCTGCGGGTCGGGCCTGACGAGAACAGATCCAGCGGAATCGAGACGTACACCCCTTTGGTGAAATCCCCTTCCCCGTACTCGTCCGGCGAGACGTTGGTAATGGTCGCGTAACCGCCCACCACCACGCCGCTGTCAAAGCGTTTAGCTACCTCCAGCGTACCGCCTTTATCGCCCGCCAGATACTGCCCGACGCTAGCTTTCACCAGCACGTCCTGGGCAAATGACGGCGTCCAGTAAGCGGCCAGGTGGCCAGTTTTCACGCTGTAATCGGTGAACTTCATCATGTCCTGCGCGCTGCGCCAGTCGCGCTGTTTCACGTAGTTGGCATCCAGGCCGAACGCCCAGTTGCTGTCGACCGGGCGATAAAGCACTTCCGCCCCTGCGCCGCCGTACATGGTTTCCAGATAACCGCCGTAAACCTGGCCGTAGAAGCCGTTGCCGAGGTACTGGAAGTAGTTGGCCTGCATATTGTTCACGTACACATCGTTCTGCACATATTCACGCACGCGGGTACGCACGCGCGGCAGCTTCGAGTCGCTCGGCGGGTTGGTGTAGTTGAATTTGTCGTAGTTATTGGCGATGTTGCCAAACACGCTGCCGGTGGTCAGGAGGTGATCCGTCATCCACAGATCCGCCGTCGCCATCACGCCCAGTTGATACATGTAAAAGTTTTCTGGCCCGCCGACCGACTGGTTAAGGATCGGATCGATATGGAAATCGAAGCGTGATTTGTCGATATACCAGCCCTGCTCGGTGGTTTCCGGCACCACCGGTTCGATGCGTTTTTGCACCAGCTCCGTTTCGTGCCCCAGCGGTTCACCTTCAAGATGACGTTTCAGGCTGGCGACATCCGTTTCGGTCGTGACCTGCGGCATGTTCAGACGATTCTCCGTCACGCGGATCGTGCGGATCCCGTCCGGCAGATCGTTCATCACGATCCGGTTTGCCCGTTCGATCCCTTCATGGGAATCGCGGTATTTCACCTGCTCGCCCGTGACGTACAGCGTGTCACCTTTGGTCTGGATTTTCGGATCGGCCAGGCCCGCGTTGTATTTCAGCAACGTCAGCTGATTTGCCACCACCGAGTGTTGAATGATCGCGTCCTGCGGCTGCGGTCGATACGCCGGGCGCGAATTGTCGTTATACGACGGACGCATATCGTTGAAGTTGGTGCGCAGCGTGACACCAAACATAAAGGTGTTGCCGCGCTCGTAGCTGAGGTTAACGTCGGCCCAATCGGTGACGCGGTAAATGGCGCCGACGTTAAACTTGCTCTTCTGTTCGATCTTGCCCGCAAAATCTTCGGTGTAGTTATTACCTTCGTATTCCAGCTTCAGGCGCAGCGGCTGCCACGGCGTCTGGTATTCCACGCCGCCAAACAGTGAGGCCGGACCGTGGAACATCTGGTCGCCATTCACCGAACCGGCTTTTTGATAGCTATTATCGCGATAGCAATATTTGTCGCTGTACGAGCAGAACGGGTTTTTCACGTTGCCGCTGGTACCGAGATAACCCCAGCCCATCCCAAGCGAAAAGTCGAACGGTCCCCAGGCTTTGTTGGCGACGATGTATTCCGCATCGAACAAGCCGGTACCGCCGATGTCGCGCGCCCCGACGGAGACTTGCGGCATCCAGTAGCTCTCTTCCCACAGGCGCAGTTTGACGTCGAAAGCTTTGTCTTTGTAAGTCTGATTACCTGAAAACGCCTCGACGCTGCTGTACTGTTTGGTGCGCACATCGGTGTAGCGCAGGGTGGTTTCGAGCCACGGGAATAGCTGCACCGACGCAGAATAGTAGCGATACTGATCGTTATCGCGGTAATTGAGGCTGATTTCCCCCTCGCGCGCCATGCGTGCAGTGGGAGTTTGCATCAGCCCGACGCCGCCGAAATCTGATTGCGACGGCCCAACGGGTGCAGGAAAAGTTTCGGCGTGGCAGGCGGCGCTGACGCAAAGCGCCAGCATGCTGTAGAGATAAGTTCTTTTCATTATTCCGGTATCCGATGCGTCAGGGAATGAAGGATGTCGGTGTTCAGCCCGTCATATGCCTTCGTCCAGAAATGATCGGCAAAGCCGACAAAAATCACGCTGCCCGGCATCGGCTCAATATGGCGTTTATTCCAGTACGCCACCGGAGCCTTTTGCGTGCGACCATCGGGATACACGACCCACGCATAGCTGCGTTCAGCGCCCGCCAGCAGGCTTTGGTCATCAAGATAACTCGCCAAATCACGCCCCGGTGTAAACGGCTTTTCGCCAGGATTGCTGACGAGGCCCATCACCGTGACGGTGGTCGGCTGCGGCGCGATCCACAGGCTGTATTCCCCTTCCAGGGTCGGATTACCGTTCTCGACCACGCGCACTTTATCCGGATCGAGATTCACCAGCTGGCGTCCGGTGACGTCTATCGCCTGAAGCTGTTGGCGCACGGCGTTGATAGCCGCCGCCGTGTCGCCGGTTTCTTGCCCTGCCAGCCCCGTCAACCGGGCCAGCAGCGCCTTGTGTTTCTGTTCGGCCACGACGCTGGCCTGGCGCTCGCTAATCACCGCCCCCGGCCACCAGCTGTTTGCCAGTCGGGGTTGCCCGACCAGATCGATCAAGTGTTCGGCGTTGGATAAGGTTTTTGGTTCCTTGCTCTCAGAGGTGTAGACCTTCACGGTCCCCGCTGACCAGGCCATCGGCGTGACAAGCGTCAGGAACAGCGCAGCAGAAATGATGATTTTCATGATTTCGCCGCCTTGATCAGGGTGGCTTTCACCGGGAAGAAGTTCGCGCCAAGGTATTGCAGGGACTGACGAATCTGCCCTTCGTCATCGACCCAGAAGCGGTTATGCCAGCTCGTCTGGTCGGTTGTGACTTCTTCGTCGAGGATACGCACCTGCGTTTCGTCGCTGCCGACGGTGACAATGTCGGTGCCATCCCAGCGGAAAACGGACCGCGCCGTGGCGTAGCGCACCTGCTTGTGTTCCGTCCAACCCATCGTGCGCGTCCAGCTTGTGCCGTCGACGATTTGATTCGGTTTGATCAGCGGGTCTGCAGCGAGGTTGTTCACTTCAAGTAGGTTGTCGCCGCCGAGCAGGGTTTTCACGATGCGCCCGTGCTGCGTCACGATGGTGGCCTGATCCTGCGTCACCCATTTCTGCTGCCCGTTTTCGGTGAAAGCGAGCACCACAAACAGCTGCGGCCCATCGTTTAACTGCATGTACTGGCTGGCGTAGGGCATATTCTGGATATCGTCATCCGTCAGATGCACGCCGGGCGTGCCGAATACGCTGTCCCACAGTGAGTTTCCCAGCCCTTTGGTGGTGGCTGAGCACGCCTGCAATAGCAGGCAAATCAGAATGATTGCAGGTCGCTTCACGACTCTTCTCCGAAGGGGGTGAAATAACCACACCGAAGTGTGGTTAGGGTAATACACCCGTGATTACTGAGTGCTTGTTGTCGTGGTGGTCGTGGTTCCGGTATTGGAGCCATCACCGCCACCGGTTGCCGCCAGAGCGACACCCACGGCCGAGCCTACGGTGCTGGTCGCGGTCGCGGTAGAACTTCCCGCTGACGCAGACGTTGCTGCCGAGCCTGCTGCTTCTCCGACCTGAACCGGAGCCGCATAGACAGACGTCGCCGCAAGCGCAGATATGGCAAAAATGCCATACAGTACTTTTTTCATAACAATTTCCCTTCAATGAATGAATGGAGATTTGCCCAAAAAGAAATTCAGGCGGATTCGAGTATACACAACTAAAGCAGGCGAATTGCCGTACAGGGAAATAGCGAGACGGTTTTAGGATAAATGGATGAAACGAAATGTCAGCGGATAAAAAATATTAATCAAGACGTAGAAATTCAATGAGTTATAATATAATAAAATATCAGCAAGTCTCCGTATTTTCCTAAAATAACCCTTAGTCATTAACTGGGTAATCGGCCTTTTCGGATTAAACTCAGAATAGAAATTTGCGCCAGGTAACGGACAACCGGAATTATCTGATAAAAAAATGCCGGCATTTCGCCGGCATTGTTCAGGGAATATTAATTATCCACGCCAGGATTTATAGCGATTAATCAGACCATTTGTTGAACTGTCATGGCTGTTAATATCTTTATCGTCGCCCAGCTCAGGCAGGATGCGGTTCGCCAGCTGTTTGCCCAGCTCAACGCCCCACTGATCGAAGGTGAAGATATTCAGGATCGCGCCCTGAGTGAAAATTTTGTGCTCATACAGGGCAATCAACGCACCCAGGCTGAACGGCGTGATTTCGCGCAGCAGGATGGAGTTGGTTGGGCGGTTGCCTTCGAAGACTTTGAACGGCACCACGTGGTCCAGCGTGGCCGGATCTTTACCCTGGTCACGATATTCCTGCTCAACCACGTCGCGGGCTTTACCAAACGCCAGCGCTTCGGTCTGCGCGAAGAAGTTAGACAGCAGTTTCTGGTGATGGTCGGACAGCGCGTTGTGGGTCTGCGCTGGCGCGATGAAATCACATGGGACCATTTTGGTGCCCTGGTGAATCAGCTGATAGAACGCGTGCTGACCGTTGGTTCCCGGCTCGCCCCAGATGATTGGGCCGGTCTGGTAATCCACGGCGTTGCCGTTACGGTCAACGTATTTGCCATTGGATTCCATGTTGCCCTGCTGGAAGTACGCCGCGAAACGGTGCATGTACTGGTCGTACGGCAGGATCGCTTCGGTTTCTGCGCCGAAGAAGTTGTTGTACCAGATGCCGATCAGCGCCAGCAGCACCGGCAGGTTTTTCTCAGCCGGAGTGGTGGAGAAGTGCTTATCCATCGCGTGCGCGCCAGAGAGCAGCTCAACGAAGTTGTCGTAACCTACGGACAGGATGATCGACAGACCAATCGCTGACCACAGGGAGTAACGACCGCCGACCCAGTCCCAGAACTCAAACATGTTCTCGGTATCGATGCCGAACTCACCCACGGCTTTACCGTTGGTGGAGAGCGCCGCGAAGTGTTTGGCGACGTGTTGGTTATCGCCCGCCGTTGCCAGGAACCAGTCGCGCGCGCTGTGGGCGTTGGTCATGGTTTCTTGCGTGGTGAAGGTTTTAGACGCGACCAGGAACAGGGTCGTTTCCGGGTTCACTTTTTTCAGCACTTCGGCGATGTGGGTGCCATCGACGTTAGAAACGAAGTGCATGTTCAGATGGTTTTTGTAAGGACGCAGCGCTTCGGTCACCATGAACGGGCCGAGGTCAGAACCGCCGATACCGATGTTCACAACGTCGGTGATCGCTTTGCCAGTGTAGCCTTTCCAGCTACCGGAGATAATGGCTTCGGAGAAGGTTTTCATCTTCTCGAGCACGGCGTTCACTTCCGGCATCACATCTTTGCCGTCGACGATAATCGGAGTATTGCTACGGTTACGCAGCGCGACATGCAGCACAGCGCGGTCTTCGGTGCGGTTGATCTTCTCTCCGGAGAACATGGACTTGATGGCACCTGCCAGATCGGTCTCTTTCGCCAAATCCTGCAGTTTTGCCAGCGTCTCTTCGGTGATGCGGTTTTTGGAGAAGTCCACCAGCATCTGATCGTCGAAGGTAGCGGAGAATTTGCTGAAACGGTCGCCGTCTTTCGCGAACAGGTCCGCGATGGTGACGTCTTTCATTTCGTCGAAGTGTTTTTGTAGTGCCTGCCAGGCAGTGGTCTGCGTTGGATTGATGTTTTTCATTAGCAATACTCTTGTGATTTGAGAATTGTGACTGCCGTCGATTGTAGCGCCTGTAAACAGAAATTGTGATGGTTTTTATGCCATTGCCCTGGTCTGCATCAAACGGGCGTGAAAAGTCCCAAAAGTATAGCCGCTACAGCCAGCCCCATCGCGGTGGAATGTCCTTCGGATCGCCGTAAAACGAGGGATAAAATAATGGCTTGTTATTAGTCCTGTTACTGAGGGGTACCCCCCCATGAAAAATCCGCATAATCCCAGCGTTGACAGGACTCCCCCCGCATTTTATTTATAGGGCGGTATTTGCGCCTGCACCTGTCATCGTTTCGTTCTTGTGCCAAGGTCGCTTTATTCTTTCCCTGACACGAGGATGTTATGACGAGTTTTGTTGTCGCCAAATTTGGCGGTACCAGTGTGGCCGATTACGACGCCATGAACCGCAGCGCCGACGTGGTGCTGGCCGATCCGACGACCCGCCTGGTAGTGCTTTCTGCCTCAGCTGGCGTGACCAATCTGCTGGTGGCCCTGTCAGAAGGACTGGAAGCGACCGAGCGCTTTGTGAAGCTCGACGCGCTGCGCAAAATTCAGTTCGATATCCTCGAGCGTATGAAGAACCCGCAGGTGATTCGTGAGGAAGTCGAACGCCTGCTGGAAAATATCACCACCCTGGCAGAAGCCGCTTCTCTGGCGACCTCGACCGCACTGACCGACGAACTGGTGAGCCACGGCGAGCTGATGTCGACGCTGCTGTTCGTTGAAATTCTGCGTGAACGCGACGTGCTGGCGCAGTGGTTTGACGTGCGTAAAGTCATGCGCACCAGCGACCGCTTTGGCCGCGCAGAACCGGACGTGGCGACCCTTTCCGAATTGTCGAAACAACAGCTGGCGCCGCGCCTGGCCGAAGGAATTGTCATTACTCAGGGCTTTATCGGCAGCGAAGCTAAAGGCCGCACCACCACGCTTGGCCGTGGCGGCAGTGACTACACGGCTGCGCTGCTGGGTGAAGCGCTGTACGCTACCCGCGTGGATATATGGACCGATGTCCCTGGCATCTATACCACCGATCCGCGCGTGGTACCTGCCGCAAAACGTATTGATGTGATCGCCTTTGAAGAGGCCGCCGAAATGGCGACATTTGGCGCGAAAGTGTTACATCCAGCCACTTTACTGCCTGCGGTTCGCAGCGATATTCCGGTGTTTGTCGGCTCGAGCAAAGATCCTAAAGCGGGCGGAACACTGGTCTGTAAAAACACCGAAAATCCACCGCTGTTCCGCGCGCTGGCGCTGCGTCGCAAGCAGACGCTGGTTACGCTGCACAGCCTGAATATGCTGCACTCCCGCGGTTTCCTGGCGGAAGTGTTCGGGATTCTGGCGCGCCATAATATCTCCGTGGATTTGATCACCACCTCTGAGGTAAGCATTGCGCTGACGCTGGACACCACTGGCTCTACGTCGACGGGCGATACCCTGCTGACGCAATCCCTGCTGATGGAACTTTCCGCTCTGTGCCGCGTGGAAGTTGAAGAGAATCTGGCCCTGGTGGCGATTATCGGCAACCAGCTATCACGCGCCTGCGGCGTGGGCAAAGAGGTCTTTGGCGTGCTGGACCCGTTCAATATCCGCATGATTTGCTACGGCGCGTCCAGCTACAACCTGTGCTTCCTGGTCCCGGGCCACGAAGCCGAGCAGGTCGTGCAGAAACTTCACCATAATTTGTTTGAATAAAATTCCTTAGCACGATAAACAATACCTATAGCCGGGCTCGAACCCGGCTTTTTTATAACTAAATAGCACAACGATAATATCGCAAGGAATTCACTATGTTATCCGCAATCACGCGGCTGTTCCCGCTCTGGGCGCTGCTGCTCTCTGTTCTCGCTTATTACACGCCCTCGACTTTTACCCCAGTTGGCCCGTGGGTCACGACGCTGCTGATGCTGATCATGCTCGGCATGGGCGTGCATCTGAAAATCGACGATTTTAAACGCGTGCTGTCGCGCCCGGCGCCGGTCGCGGCGGGGATTTTCCTGCACTATCTGGTGATGCCCCTCGCCGCCTGGCTGCTGGCAATGGCCTTTAAAATGCCGCCGGATTTATCTGCCGGAATGGTGCTGGTGGGCAGCGTTGCCAGCGGGACGGCGTCGAATGTGATGATCTACCTGGCCAAAGGCGACGTGGCGCTGTCAGTCACCATCTCGTCGGTCTCAACGCTGGTGGGGGTGATTGCCACGCCGCTGCTGACACGTCTGTACGTGGATGCGCATATTCAGGTGGACGTGATGGGGATGCTGCTGTCGATCCTGCAAATCGTGGTGATTCCCATTGCGCTTGGTCTGGTTATCCATCACCTGTTCCCGCGCGTCGTGAAGGCCGTGGAACACTATTTGCCTGCTTTTTCGATGGTCTGCATTCTGGCGATCATCAGCGCCGTGGTGGCCGGTTCTGCCTCGCACATTGCGTCCGTTAGTTTTGTGGTGATCATCGCGGTGATTCTGCATAACACTATCGGGCTACTGGGCGGTTACTGGGGTGGGAAGCTGTTTGGTTTTGATGAATCAACCTGCCGTACGCTGGCGATTGAAGTGGGGATGCAGAACTCAGGCCTTGCGGCAGCGCTCGGTAAGATCTACTTCTCCCCTCTCGCGGCGCTGCCTGGCGCACTGTTCTCGGTGTGGCATAACCTGTCCGGCTCGCTGCTGGCGGGTTACTGGTCAGGAAAACCGATTGAAGCGCTGCCGAAAAAAGAAGTGATCAAAGAAAACTAATTCTCTTCGCGCAAACCCCGGCTTGCTTTACACTGAAGCCTCTACTCTCAAGAGGCTTCAGGTATGTCCACACCGAGATTGACCCAGAAAGACATGACGGAAGGCGAGCAGCGCGAGCTGAAAACCCTGCTCGATCGCGCACGGATTGCACATGGTCGTACTCTGACAAACGCTGAAACCAATCAGGTGAAAAAAGAGTACATCGACAAGCTGATGGCCGAGCGTGAAGTCGAAGCGAAGAAAGCCCGCAAACTCAAAAAAGCGCAGGCTTATAAGCCAGATAAGGAATCCACGTTCTCGTGGACTGCCAATACTTCACCCCGTGGAAGGCGCTAATTTAGCGCCCTTTCTTTTTACGGCCTGGCTGTACGAAGCGTTTCCCGGCAGGTTTGTTGCGCTCTTTTTCTGTGGATTTCGGCGCGCTGACCACAGGCCGTTTTATCCCCTGGGTTTTCGGTTTCGCTTTGGCTTTCGGCTTAGCCTCGGAAGACGACCCTTCAATCAGCTTAAACAGCTCAATCAGCTCATCCCCGGTCAGATCGCGCCATTCTCCCTGCGGGATACCGGAAACGCTGACGTTCATGATGCGCGTACGCTCAAGCTTCGTGACCTCAAAACCAAAATGCTCGCACATACGGCGGATTTGACGGTTTAAGCCCTGCACCAGGGTAATGCGGAAGGTGAACGGCGCCTCTTTTTTTACTTTGCACTTCTTGGTGACGGTGCCCAAAATCGGCACGCCCGCGCCCATACCGCGAATAAAATCATCCGTGACAGGCTTGTTGACCGTCACCAGATACTCTTTCTCATGATCGTTACCGGCACGCAGGATTTTGTTCACCAGATCGCCGTGGTTGGTGAGGAAAATTAACCCCTGCGAGTCTTTGTCCAGACGCCCAATCGGGAAGATACGACTGCTGTGGTTGACGAAATCGACGATGTTATCCCGCTCGCCATCTTCCGTGGTGCTGACAATGCCGACCGGCTTGTTCAACGCGATAAACACCAGATCTTCTTCATCTCGCGGCTCGATCAACTGACCATTCACTTTCACTACGTCGCCAGGCACAACCTGATCGCCAATGGTGGCGCGCTTGCCATTGAGGAAGACGTTGCCTTGCTCGATGTAACGGTCAGCCTCACGACGCGAGCAAATTCCGCTCTCGCTAATGTATTTGTTTAATCGGGTTGATTGGGTGGGCAGCATAATTTCTCCTTAATGGGCGAAATATACCTTAGGTTTGGGCTGGTAAAAAGATTAGCCAGTAAAAACTGACTTTCGCTATTACAGCTTGCGAGGCGGCTTCGGAATCTGCGTTCTGCTCATTTATCACATGGCAATTTTCTTCTATTTTTCTCGCCAATAGTTCGTTCTGAATGTAGTTTAAAAACCACATGGAGTAGTATGAAGGAAATTATCCAGACTGAGAGTTTCCAACGATGGGAGCGGAACCTAAAAGATAAACGAGCGAAGACGCTGATAGCGACCCGGCTGTTTCGATTAGCGAATGGCTTGCCAGGCGATGTGAAATCTGTCGGCGAAGGCATCTGTGAGTTGCGGGTTCATTATGGCCCGGGCTTTCGAATCTATTTCAAACAGCATGGGGATATTCTTCTCATCCTGCTAAGCGGTGGTGACAAAAGCAGCCAGGCTCAAGATATCTATCTGGCGAAAACACTCGACCTCAAGGAGTTGATAGACCATGAATAAATTGACGTCTTACGATCCCGCCGATGCACTGGTCGATGATGATGAAGTGGCTGTGTTTATGGCCGATGCACTGGAAACGGGTGATGCTGCCTATATCGCAAAAGCTCTAGGCGTTATTGCCCGGGCAAAAGGTATGGGCCAAATCGCCGAACAGACGGGTTTATCCCGGGAACAGCTCTACCGCTCTTTTAGTGAAAAAGGAAACCCAACGCTCAAAACCACGTTGGCGGTCATGAAAGCGCTGGGTCTAGGATTAACGCTCAGAAGCGCAAAAAACTAATACTCATCCCTCTCGTCATCTTCGTCCGGCTGTTCCATGACGCTGTAGGCTACTGAGCAGAACAATGAGTTGAGACGTTTCATATCGCCAAGCAGCCCCAGGTGAAGGGAGCTGGTTTCGATACTTTGCACGTTCTGCTGATGCAGGCGATCAACGTGCGCGTGGGAGTAACGACGGTTGAGGATGCGGAAGCGATGCTTGTTGCGGCGCAAACGACGAGCGCTTGGCACATCACCAGAGAAGAAGACCGACATTGCCAGCTGCAGGTTGCTGAGCAGCTGATCCTGCAGCGTGTCCAGCTCCACGACGCCTTCCAGGGAGAACGCCCGACGGGCAGCCAGTGATTTATCGGCGATTTCGCTGCCCATGCGTTCGACAATATCCGATGCCTGCTCAAGGTTGAACGACATCTCGATAATCTCCGCCCAACGGCGGGACTCCTCTTCTGCCAGTTCATCCTGCGGCATCCGGGCCAGATAGAGTTTGATGGCGGTGTAAAGCACGTTGATGTCGTCAGCCAGCTTGCGCAGCTCTTTCTCTTCGCGCGGTTCACCGTGCATGACTTTTTTCAGGCCATCCAGCATGGTCTCCATCGCATCGCCCATGCGCAGGGTTTCACGGGCGGCATTCGCCAGCGCCAGCGCCGGGGTATCCAGCGCCGAGGTGTCGAGATGCTTCGGTTTCAGACGAGCGTCCAGCTCGGGTTCATCACGAATCATGCGCTTACAGAATCGCGCCATCGGCCCGGCGAACGGCACCATCGCCAGGCAACGCACCAGGTTGTAGAAGACATGGAAGTAGATCACCAGCTCGGCTTTCGGTAGCGGCAGGTTATCCATCAGGTTCGCCAGCGGATGGACAAACGGCAGGATTACCAGGCTGCCCACCAGCTTGAACAGCAAACTCCCAAGCGCCACGCGGCGGGCAGCGGCATTTGCGCCGCTGTTGTTGAGCATCGCCAGCAGACCAGAGCCAAGGTTCGCGCCGATCACCAGGCACAGCGCGACCGGGAAGGAGATCGCCCCGGCGGTGGTTAGCGTCGCGGTGAGCAGCACTGCCGCGAGGCTGGAGTAGCTGATAATGGCGAACACCGCGCCAATCAGCGCATCGAGCATAATGTCGCCCGTCAGCGAGGCGAAAATCACCTGCACGCCGTTGGCCTGGGTGATCGGCGTGACCGCCTGAACGATAAGTTCCAGCGCCAGCAGGATCAGCCCGAGGCCAATTCCCACGCGGCCCAACTGCCCTTCACGCGTCTGTTTGCGTCCGAGGAAGAAGATCACGCCGATGAAAATCAGCAGCGGCGAGAGCCAAGAGAGATCGAAGGTCAGGATTCGCGCCATTAGCGCGGTCCCGACGTCTGCGCCCAGCACGATAACTAACGCCGGAGTGAGCGCCACCAGATCCTGCGCCACAAACGAGGTGACGAGCATGGTGGTGGCGTTACTGCTTTGCACAAGGGCGGTGACGCCGATGCCCGCACAGAAGGCGAGCGGTTTTTTCTCAACGCTGCGGCTGAGGACGGTGCGTAAGCGTGCGCCAAATACGCGCATCACGCCGGTACGGACAATGTGCGTGCCCCAGACCAGCAGAGCGACGGCCGATAGCAGGTGTAACAGTGTCAGCACGGAAGTGGGTTCTCCTTATTGTTGTCGGTTATCCTTTGGCTTCTTTGCCGGGCGGTACTGCGTTTGCCCAGCCTACGGTCTTTTGTAGGCCCAGTAAGCGAAGCGCCACCGGGCTGAGTTTTTTAAGTATAAGAGTTATTGCGACAGAAAGAGACAGGGCGCCCGATGAGCGCCCTGTTTGTTGTAAGGAAAAGTGAAATCAGTCGGCGTCGTAGCCCAGATTTGGGGCCAACCAGCGTTCCACTTCTGAGACGCTCATCCCCTTACGCAGCGCATAGTCTTCCACCTGATCGCGCTGGATTTGCGCCACCGCGTAGTATTTGCTGTCAGGATGGCTGAAATACCAGCCTGAAACGGACGCTCCCGGCCACATGGCGTAGGATTCGGTCAGTTTCATACCGGTGTGAGTTTCGACATCCAGAAGTTGCCAGATGGTGCCCTTTTCCGTGTGTTCCGGGCACGCCGGATAACCCGGTGCCGGGCGAATGCCCTGGTAGTTTTCACGGATCAGCTCTTCGTTGCTGAGGTTCTCATTCGCAGCATAACCCCAGTGAACTTTACGTACCCGCTCATGCAGGTATTCCGCGAACGCTTCTGCCAGGCGATCGGCGAGGGCTTTCAGCATGATTTTGTTGTAATCGTCGTGCTGCGCCTCGTACGCGTCAGCGAGCGCGTCCTCCTCCAGCCCACCGGTGACAGCAAACGCGCCGATGTAGTCCGCTTTGCCACTGAGTTTTGGCGCCACGAAATCGGCCAGACAGTAGTTGGCAAAACCGACTTTCTCGGTTTGCTGACGCAAATGACGGCTCACCGCCAGCACGTTGGTGCGGGTTTCATCGCGATAAATTTCGATGTCATCCCCGATACGGTTCGCCGGGAACAGGCCCACAACGCCGCGTGGATTGAGGCTCTTTTCAGCACTTAACTGGTCGAGCAAATCGTTGGCGTCTTTAAACAGGCGCTGCGCCTCTTCACCGACCACCTCATCTTCCAGAATGCGCGGGTATTTTCCGGCCAGCGACCAGGTCATGAAGAACGGCGTCCAGTCGATGTAATTGCGCAGCGTTTCAATACTGGCGGTGACTTCCTGCACGCCCAGACGGTGCGCCACCGGTGGCGTGTAGCTTGACCAGTCGAACGCCAGATCGTTTTCGCGTGCAGCAGCCAACGTTACCGGCGGGGTGCGCGGTTTTTTGCGGGCGTGCTGGATACGAACGGTGTCGTACTCTTTGCGGGTTCGGGCGACAAAATCGTCGCGCTGCGTCGCAGAAAGCAGAGCTGACACCACGCCCACGGTACGCGAAGCGTTCTGCACGTAGACCGTCGGCCCGCTGTAGTTCTGCTCGATTTTCACCGCCGTGTGCGCTTTTGAAGTGGTCGCGCCGCCAATCAGCAGCGGAATGGTAAAGCCCTGGCGCTCCATCTCTTTCGCCACGTTGACCATTTCGTCCAGCGACGGGGTGATCAGCCCGGAGAGGCCGATCAGATCCGCGTTCACTTCGCGCGCGGTTTTGAGGATTTTGTCCGCCGGAACCATCACGCCCAAATCGATGATTTCGTAGTTATTACACTGCAGCACCACGCCGACGATATTTTTGCCGATGTCGTGCACGTCGCCTTTGACGGTCGCGATCACCATCTTGCCGTTGGTGGAACCTTTCTCTTTGCTGGCCTCAATGTACGGTTCGAGGTAGGCCACCGCCTGCTTCATCACGCGCGCGGATTTCACCACCTGCGGCAGGAACATTTTGCCCTCGCCGAACAGGTCGCCGACCACGTTCATACCGTCCATCAGCGGGCCTTCGATCACCTCAATCGGGCGTGTGGAGAGCTGACGCGCCTCTTCCGTATCCAGCTCGATAAACTCGGTAATGCCTTTGACCAGCGAATATTCCAGACGCTTTTTCACGTCCCAGGCGCGCCACTCAGCCTGCTGGACTTTCACGCTTTCATCGCTTTTACTGCCGCGATATTTCTCCGCCAGATCCAGCATCCGCTCGGTGGAGTCGTCGCGGCGGTTGAGGATCACATCTTCCACCGCGTCACGCAGTTCGGCGGGCAGGTCGTCGTAAATCGCCAGCTGTCCGGCGTTGACGATCCCCATGTCCATGCCGTTGCGAATGGCGTAGTACAGGAATACGGCGTGGATCGCTTCACGCACCGGGTCGTTGCCACGGAACGAGAACGACACGTTGGAGACGCCGCCGGAAATCAGGGCGTGCGGCAACTCGCGTTTGATGTCTTCGCACGCGCCGATAAAGTCCTGCGCGTAGTTGTTGTGCTCTTCAATACCGGTCGCGACGGCGAAGATATTGGGGTCGAAAATGATGTCTTCTGGCGGGAAACCGACCTCTTCGGTCAGGATCTTGTACGCCCGACGGCAAATTTCAATCTTGCGTTCGCGGGTGTCTGCCTGGCCGACTTCATCAAACGCCATCACCACCACAGCGGCACCGTAGCGACGCACAAGTTTGGCGTGGTGGATGAACGGCTCGATCCCCTCTTTCATTGAGATCGAGTTGACGATGCCCTTGCCCTGAATGCACTTCAGCCCTTTTTCGATGACCTCCCATTTGGAGGAGTCAATCATGATCGGCACGCGGGCGATGTCCGGCTCACCGGCAATCAGGTTCAGGAATCGCACCATCGCCGCTTCGGCGTCGAGCATCCCTTCGTCCATGTTGATGTCGATGATCTGCGCGCCGCTTTCCACCTGCTGGCGGGCGACGTCCAGCGCTTCGCTGTATTTCTCTTCTTTGATCAGACGCTTGAACTTCGCGGAACCGGTGACGTTAGTACGTTCACCGACGTTCACAAACAGGCTGTCTTCGGCAATCGTGAGCGGCTCCAGACCGGCCAGACGGCAGGCAATGGGAAGCTTGGGCAACTGGCGCGGCGATAAACCTGCCACTGCGTTGCTCATGGCAGCGATGTGTTCCGGCGTGGTACCACAGCAGCCCCCGACGATGTTCAGAAAGCCCGACTCGGCCCACTCGCGGATCTGCGCGGCCATAGTCGTCGCATCAAGATCGTATTCGCCAAAGGCGTTTGGCAATCCGGCGTTCGGGTGCGCGGTCACATAGCACTCAGCGATGCGGGAAAGTTCCTGTACATACTGGCGCAGTTCGTCCGGGCCGAGCGCACAGTTCAGGCCGAAGGTGAGCGCATCGGCGTGACGCAGGGAGTTGTAAAACGCTTCCGTCGTTTGCCCCGAAAGGGTACGCCCGGAGGCGTCAGTGATGGTGCCGGAGATCATGATCGGCAAATCGACGCCCAGCGCTTCCATCTCTTCTTTCACCGCAAAGATCGCGGCTTTAGCGTTAAGGGTATCGAAAACTGTTTCAATCATGATCAGATCGGAACCGCCTTCCACCAGCGCTTTGGTCGATTCACGATAGGCGGCAACCAGCTGGTCAAAGGTGACGTTGCGGTAGGCCGGGTCGTTGACGTCAGGTGAAATTGAGGCGGTACGGTTAGTCGGGCCAAGCACCCCGGCGACGTAGCGCGGTTTTTCCGGTGTGCGGGCAGTCCATGCATCGGCGCAAGCACGCGCCAGTCGGGCGGCCTCGAAGTTGATTTCCGCCGACAGGGATTCCATCTGGTAATCCGCCATAGCGATGGTGGTCGAGTTGAAGGTGTTGGTTTCAACGATGTCCGCGCCCGCCTCGAAATAGGCGTTATGAATCGCCGCGATGACATCCGGTTTACTCAGCACCAGCAGGTCATTGTTGCCTTTCAGGTCGCAGGGCCAGTCGGCGAAACGCTCGCCGCGGAAATCGTCCTCACTGAGACGATAGCTCTGGATCATGGTGCCCATGCCGCCGTCCAGCACCAGAATTCGTTCATTTAACTGCGCACGCAGTTGATCTACTTTGCTGCTCACACTCGCTCCCGACAACACTCAACAAGGCCAAAAGGCTGCGGTCCATACTGGCATAATCTCGCAGGGGGGAGAAGTCACGCAGCGTTAACATGAGACATGTTCACTATCACTCCTCCGATCAGTCAGGATAACGGTTGCAAATTCACCAAATAAAACGAAAATGATTTCCACGATACAGAAAAAGGAATCCATCATGGTCGCCACCGTTCCCGCAAAACGCGGCAGAAAACCTGCTGCCACCACCGCGCCGCCAGGCGGACAAGTTCAGTCGCTGACGCGCGGATTAAAGCTGCTGGAATGGATTGCGGAATCCCACAGCAGCGTAGCTCTGACCGAGCTGGCGCAGCAGGCTGGTTTGCCGAACTCCACGACGCATCGCCTGTTGAGCACCATGCAGCAGCTCGGTTTTGTCCGCCAGGTGGGCGACCTGGGCCACTGGTCGGTTGGCGCACATGCATTTATCGTCGGCAGCAGCTTTTTGCAAAGCCGAAACCTGCTCGCGATTGTTCACCCTATCCTGCGCAAACTGATGGAAGATTCTGGCGAGACGGTCAATATGGCGGTGCTCGACCAGAGCGACCATCAGGCGATTATCATTGACCAGGTGCAGTGTACACAGCTAATGCGCATGTCTGCGCCGATTGGTGGCAAGCTGCCAATTCATGCCTCCGGCGCGGGAAAGGCGTTTCTGTCTCAGCTCAGCGAGGAGCAAGTCACTGGCCTGCTGCATCGCAAAGGGCTGCACGCATATACCCACGCGACGCTGGTTTCGCCCCTGCATCTGAAGGAAGATTTAGCGCAGACACGCAAGCGCGGCTATTCGTTTGATGATGAAGAACACGCCCTGGGACTACGCTGCATTGCGGCCTGCATTTTTGATGAGCATCGCGAACCGTTCGCGGCGATCTCCATTTCCGGACCTATTTCCCGCATCACTGATGACCGTGTGACCGAGCTGGGTGCGCTGGTGATCAAAGCGGCGAAGGAAGTGACGCTGGCGTATGGTGGGATTCGTTAAGATGTTTTGCCCGGCGGCGTTTCGCTTGCACGGGCCTGGAAAAGACGAGTAGGCCGGGTAAGGCGTAGCCGCCACCCGGCTTTTTATCGCCACCGGTTCCGGAGTTGCCCGGTGGCGCTGCGCTTACCGGGCCTACAAAACCTGAACGTAGGCCGGGTTAGGTGTTGCCGCCACCCGGCATTACATCGCGTATCGAATGCTAAAACGCTGCCGCCTGCGGTAAGCGTATACATCTTCAACATAGCCATTTTTAATGCGGGTTTGTAGGCTGCGCCAGTAGTCGGCACGGAACAGGTCGTCGTGCATCTCTTCAAACAACGGCCCGATGCGCGGGTCGGCGCACAGCCAGTGGCGAAACTCCTCCGGGAAGACATCGCCCGGCGAGACGTTGTACCACGGCTCACTGGCCAGTTCATCCTCCGGATAACGAGCGGCTGGAATATCGCGGAAATTCACCTCGGTCATGTAGCAAATTTCATCGTAATCGTAGAACACCACACGCCCGTGACGGGTTACACCGAAGTTTTTAAACAACATATCGCCGGGGAAAATATTGGCCGCCGCGAGCTGACGTATAGCGTTTCCGTACTCTTCAATTGCATCACGCAACGCCTGCCCGTCCACCTGCTCCAGCCAGATATTGAGCGGCACCATCCGCCGTTCAATATATAAATGGCTGATGGCAATTTTATCACCCATATCGGTGATTTTGCCCGGTGCCTCCTGTAGCAGTAACGCCATCAGTGCCGGAGCGATCTGGCGTTTCTCCAGTACAAAATTTTCAAACTCCTGAGTGTCCGCCATACGTCCGACGCGATCGTGTTCTTTAACCAGCTGATAGCACGCGCGGACGTGCGCCGCCGTCATCTCTTTTTGCGGGGCGAATTTATCTTTAATGACCTTAAAGACGCGATCAAAACCGGGCAACGTGAAGACCAACATCACCATCCCGCGAATGCCGGGGGCTTCGATGAACTGCTCGTCGGTGCTGGTGATGTAGTGCAGGTATTCGCGATAGCTTTCCGTTTTCGCGTGTTTCTGACAGCCAATCGCCATATACAGTTCGGCGGTGGTTTTGACGGGCAGTAGCTCGCGCAGCCACTCAACCAATGCGGCGGGATGCGGGGCATAGACCATAAAATAGGAGCGGGCGAAGCCGAAAACAATGCTCGCCTCAGCGCTGGTCGTCAGACAGGCATCGACAAACAGCTCGCCGTCATCCGTGCGGTGGATCGGTAGCAGAAAGGGGATGGTGGCCGTGGGCGTCATCAGTTTCCCGACCAGCCAGGCGGCTTTGTTGCGGAAAAACAGCTCGTTAGCCACCTGAAAATGGCTGCGCTGGAGCACTTCTGCGCCGAAGGTTTCCGTCAGATGGGCGACGATGTAACCTACATCGCGCACCTTGTTTTGCCACGGCAGGCGCAGCGGCAAATCGGATAGCATTTTGCTTAAAACACTTTCCCAGCCTTGTTCCGGAAAGAAATCCTTCGCCAACGGACGAGGAATTGTGCGAAAGCGGCGCTCGGGCTGAGAGCTGAAAATAAATAACCGCTCAGGAGACAGCGAGCGGTGGTCAAATAACCGACAATAGACGGAGTTGAAAAAGCTCTCCGCAATTTCGAAGCGCGGGTAATCCGGTAATAAATGGGTGTAGTGGTCTTTTACGCGTAGCAGAAAATCGGCGTCGGGGCTTTTACCGTCGGTGATGCAGCGCAGTTGTTCTACCACCAGACCGACGTGATGATCGTAAAGATGAATACGCTGCTTCATCGCCTGCTGAACGGCGTGCCAGTCGGCATGTTCAAAGCGCTGCTGCGCGCCAGAGGTCACTTCCAGAAAACGGCCATACTGCGCGTCAAAGCCCTGCAGGATGGTTTGTGCAATCAGTAACTCCAGGCCTCGCGACATGCATTTCCCCCAGCATCATGCGGGTATCGCCGGATGGCGCATTCGCTTATCCGGCCTACGGACCCCTGTAGGCCCGGCAAGCAGAGCGCCGCCGGGCAATCAGATTCAGAATTGTGACTCTTCCGTCGAACCGGTCAGCGCAGTCACAGAGGACGCACCGCCCTGAATGATGGTGGTCACTTTGTCGAAGTAGCCCGTGCCCACTTCCTGCTGGTGAGAGGCGAAAGTGTAGCCCTCTTTGCTCGCCGCGAATTCCGGCTGCTGTACTTTTTCCACATAGTGTTTCATGCCCTCGCCCTGCGCGTAGGCATGGGCCAGGTCGAACATGTTGAACCACATGCTGTGGATGCCCGCGAGGGTGATGAACTGGTATTTGTAGCCCATCTCTGACAGCTGCTGCTGGAAGCTGGCGATAGTTTTATCGTCCAGATTCTTCTGCCAGTTGAAGGACGGCGAGCAGTTGTAAGCCAGCAGTTTGCCCGGATATTTGGCATGAATCGCATCGGCAAAGCGTTTTGCCAGCGCCAGGTCCGGCGTGGAAGTTTCACACCACACCAGGTCGGCGTACGGCGCATAAGCCAGACCACGGCTGATGGCCTGCTCAATCCCCGCATGGGTACGATAGAACCCTTCGCTGGTGCGCTCGCCAGTGATGAATTCGCTATCATACGGATCGCAATCAGAGGTAATCAGATCCGCCGCATCCGCATCAGTACGGGCGATAACCAGCGTCGGCACACCCAGCACATCCGCCGCCAGACGCGCGGCAACCAGCTTCTGGATCGCTTCCTGCGTCGGGACCAGCACTTTACCGCCCATATGACCGCATTTCTTCACGGACGCCAGCTGATCTTCAAAGTGAACTGCCGCTGCACCGGCTTCAATCATGGATTTCATCAACTCAAAGGCATTCAGCACGCCGCCAAAGCCCGCTTCGGCATCGGCCACGATCGGCAGGAAATAATCCACGAAGCGCGGATCGTTCGGTTCGATTCCGGACGCCCACTGGATCTGATCCGCACGGCGGAAGGTGTTGTTGATCCGATCCACCACCGACGGCACCGAGTTAGCCGGATAAAGCGACTGGTCCGGATACATACTGGACGCCAGGTTGGCGTCAGCTGCCACCTGCCAGCCGGACAGATAAACCGCTTCGATACCCGCTTTCGCCTGCTGCAACGCCTGACCACCGGTCAAGGCACCGAGGCTGTTGATGTATCCTTTTTTCGATTCACCATGCAGCAGACGCCACATTTTCGCCGCACCAAGCTGCGCCAGCGTGCATTCCGGGTTGACCGAACCACGCAGTTTCACCACTTCCTCTGCGCTGTACGGGCGGTTGATGCCTTCCCAGCGCGGTTGAGTCCACTCTTTTTGTAATTCTTCGATTTGTTGGGTACGGGTTTTCATGTGCAGATGCTCCATATTGTTATGTGGTGGGTTCAGGCCAGCAGGCGGTAGCCGGGCAGAGTTAAGAAATCAATCAGTTCGTCGGAAGTGGTGATTTGCTCCATCAGACGTGCGGCATCGTCAAAACGGCCGCTGCTGAAGCGGTGTTCGCCCAGCTCGTCCTGAATCACCAGCATCTCTTCGGCGAGCATCTGGCGGAACAGAGATTTGGTCACTGGTTTACCGTTGTTGAGCGCTTTCTGGTGGTGAATCCACTGCCAGATGGAGGTGCGGGAGATCTCCGCCGTGGCGGCGTCTTCCATCAGGCCGTAAATCGGGACGCAGCCATTGCCCGAGATCCAGGCCTCGATGTACTGAACCGCTACGCGAATATTGGCGCGCATACCGGCTTCGGTGCGTTCCCCCTCGCAGGGCGCCAGCAGCTGTTCAGCCGTAATCAACGCATCGTCTTCTCGGGTAACGAACAGCTGATTTTTGTTATCACCCAGCACGCTGTTGAAGACCTCCATCGCCGTGTCTGCCAGGCCAGGATGGGCAACCCAGGTGCCATCGTGGCCATTGCGGGCTTCCAGCTCTTTGTCCGCTTTGACTTTAGTCAGCACCTGATTGTTGCGTTCAGCGTCTTTGCTCGGAATGAAGGCCGCCATGCCGCCCATCGCGAACGCGCCGCGCTTGTGGCAGGTCTTGATCAACAGTCGCGAGTAGGCGCTGAGGAACGGTTTGTCCATAGTGACCGCCTGACGGTCAGGTAGTACGCGGTCCGGGTGATTTTTCAGGGTTTTGATGTAGCTGAAAATGTAATCCCAGCGTCCGCAGTTCAGGCCGACGATGTGGTCGCGCAGAGCGTGCAGGATTTCATCCATCTGGAAGACAGCCGGCAGCGTTTCGATCAACAAAGTGGCTTTAATGGTGCCGCGCGGCAGACTGAAGCGATCTTCCGTGTAGCTAAAGACTTCACTCCACCAGGCCGCTTCCTGCCATGACTGCGTTTTTGGCAGGTAGAAATAAGGACCGCTGCCTTTAGCCAGCAGGCTTGTGTAGTTGTGGAAAAAGTAGAGCGCAAAATCAAACAGGCTGCCGGGAATGGCTTCGTTGCGCCATGTTACGTGTTTTTCGGGCAGATGAAGGCCGCGCACGCGACAAATCAGGACCGCTGGATTGGGTTTGAGTTGATAGATTTTTCCGGCTTCGTTGGTATAGCTGATAGTGCCATTCACCGCATCGCGCAGGTTGATTTGCCCCTCGATCACTTTACGCCAGTCCGGCGCCAGCGAATCTTCGAAGTCGGCCATAAAGACTTTTACGTTGGCATTCATGGCGTTAATCACCATTTTGCGCTCGACTGGGCCGGTGATTTCGACGCGACGATCTTGTAAGTCCTGCGGGATTCCACGAATTTTCCACTCTGATTCACGAATGGAAGCGGTTTCCGAAATGAATCCTGGCAGCTTGCCGTTGTCGATTTCCTGCTGTTGCTGGATACGAGCGGCCAGCAATTTATTGCGCTTTGGTGCGAAGCGCGTCACCAGCTCAGTCAGAAACTCGACGGCATCTGGCGTTAAAACCTGCTGTTCCTGCTCACCATACGGTTGGTTAAACGCCAGTTCATCGGCGGTCGTTGCCTGTTGATTCATCTCTCTGCTCCTCACCAAAGATCCAAAAAAGAGTCGCCCATCGCGAGCGAAAGATCGTTGCGTAGTTTTCGCTCAGCAGAATTAAGATTAACCATTATCATTTCGAAATCAAAAACAATTTCCATTTTAATTATAAAATACAAATATGTTATTGATTGTATTGAGATTAAATATATATCAATTGATGAGTTTGGTTTCGGAAATAAAAAAGGCACCCGAAGGTGCCTGTTCTGGAATGCTGAAACGCTTTAGGATCGCTTAGAGTAGAACATTACTCTAGCGTTGGATTCATGTGGCGCAGATCGTATGGCGTGATCTGGTAGACGTAATAGTTGAGCCAGTTAGTAAAGAGCAAATTCCCGTGACTGCGCCAGGACGCTCTGGGTGTGTTCTGTGGATCGTTTTTAGGGAAATAGTTGTAGGGAATTTCCGGGGTTAATCCCGCTTCTAAATCCCGGAAAAATTCGCTCGCGAGGGTGTGGGCGTCGTACTCGGGATGACCAGTGACAAAGGCGATACGTTTGTCTTTGCTGGCGAACAGATAGGCGTCACCATCCTCCGTCTCGGCCAGGATCTCCAAATCGGTGTAATCACGAATCAGTGCTGCCGGAAAATCCGCATAGCGCGAGTGAGGGGCGAGGAAAGAGTCGTCAAAACCGCGTGTCAGCAGCGCATGGGGATGAAGAATATGATGTTCATAGACACCAGAAAGCTTATCTGCTCGGGTTTGTTTAGGGATGCCGTAGAGAATATTCAGTGCCGCTTGTACCGCCCAACAGACAAAGAGTGTTGAGGTGACGTGATCTTTGGCCCATTCGAGAACCTGTTTGATCTGCGGCCAATAGGCCACATCGTTGAATTCCACCAGGCCAAGCGGCGCGCCTGTGACGATCAGGCCATCGTAATTATCATTACGGATATCTTCGAAGTTACAGTAGAAATTATTCAAATGTTCGGACGGTGTGTTGCGCGATTCACGGGCATCGATACGCAGCAGCTGAATGTCCACTTGTAGCGGCGAGTTAGAGAGCAAACGGAGAAACTGATTTTCCGTTTCGATCTTCTTAGGCATCAGATTGAGGATAAGAACCTTCAGAGGGCGAATTTCCTGACCTGTCGCGCGCGAGGCCTTCATCACGAAGACGTTTTCTTCACGCAAGAAATTGACGGCTGGTAGCTCGTCCTGCACCCTAATCGGCATAACCTTATATCCTCACAGCATACGTATAAACGTTTAGACATCCAGATAGCTGACAATAACCAGGATTCGCGCGAATGTCGAGTCTGGAAGAGGAAGGTGAGAAAGTTTCACGGAGGATTTTTGAGAAAGGACAAAAACGCAAAAAGGCCATCCTTCCGGATGGCCTCTTCACTTAATTGATGCCTGGCAGTTCCCTACTCTCACATGGGGAGACCCCACACTACCATCGGCGCTACGGCGTTTCACTTCTGAGTTCGGCATGGGGTCAGGTGGGACCACCGCGCTAAAGCCGCCAG
>RCUT01000023.1_pt1 | contig 115508 bp, 107 predicted proteins | sample 2166171 | NCBI WGS metagenome assembly RCUT01 (sample SAMN09932757, study PRJNA488358) | compost metagenome | isolation source: compost soil in 4-hydroxybenzoic | place: Germany: Experimental Botanical Garden | reverse complement strand
CCGAGTACTCTATCCAGCTGAGCTACGGATGCATCAGGGGGAACTTCTTTACTACAAGCAAGTGTGGCAAATTAACCATTGCTACACTTCACAAGATGGTGCATCCGCAAGGATGACTCACTGTGCTGGCCCTACGGGCCGCTGCTTACGCAGCGCTATCTTTCCTGGTGTGCGGCTATCTCGCAGACCGTGAAACAACAGGATTGCTGTTATCTCGGAGAAGATGGTGCATCCGGGAGGATTCGAACCTCCGACCGCTCGGTTCGTAGCCGAGTACTCTATCCAGCTGAGCTACGGATGCAAATGGCGGTGAGGCGGGGATTCGAACCCCGGATGCAGCTTTTGACCGCATACTCCCTTAGCAGGGGAGCGCCTTCAGCCTCTCGGCCACCTCACCACACAACGCCTCTTTCGAGTGCTTCGAGTTACTCGTTAAGAGCTTCTCGTCGCTGCGTGGCGCATATATTACTTTCTGGGACTTATAAGTCAAACAATTTTCCACAACCTTTTTTCGTTTGCACAAATCACACTCAATTCGCATGTAAAAGCTGCAAAGAGGGTGTTTTATAAACGGATTTTGCAGCCATCCGCACAGAAATCCTCAGGGAAAATTGCGGAGTTTGGGCGAGATAAGGTTTAGAGAGTGACAAAAAACAGAAGGAATGAAATCGAACGGTAACTTTATGCAGGAAGAATAGCGAGAGGGTTGCGTCTCGCCGGGCGGCGAGACGCGATAATATCAGTAACTGGACTGCTGGGATTTTTCAGCCTGGATACGCTGGTAGATCTCTTCACGATGGACAGAGACTTCTTTAGGGGCGTTCACACCAATACGTACCTGGTTACCCTTCACCCCTAAAACTGTCACGGTGACCTCATCCCCAATCATGAGGGTCTCACCAACTCGACGAGTCAGAATCAGCATTCTTTGCTCCTTGAAAGATTAAAAGAGTCGGGTCTCTCGTATCCCGGCATTATCCATCATATAACGCCAAAAAGTAAGCGATGACAAACGCCTCACGGCGTAAGCAGTCATGGCATCACATTCTGTTAAACCTAAGTTTAGCCGATATACACAACTTCAACCCGACTTTATCGTTATCAGTGCTTCTCTTGCAAGATACCGTAATCCGAAGATTACGGCACCTATGCGTTTATAGTTATTACAGTTTTGCGCTTACCCAGCCTTTCACACTGGCTAACGCAGCAGGGAGAGCAGACGCATCGGTACCACCGGCCTGAGCCATATCCGGACGACCGCCCCCTTTACCGCCCACCTGCTGAGCGACCATACCAACCAGCTCCCCTGCCTTCACGCGATCTGTCACATCCTTAGACACACCGGCAATCAGAGAAACCTTACCATCCGCCACCGTGGCTAACACTACAACCGTTGAACCCAGCTGGTTCTTCAGATCGTCAACCATGGTACGCAGCATTTTTGGCTCAACGCCGACCAGCTCGCTGACCAGCAGCTTAACGCCGTTAATCTCTTCCGCTTTGCTGGAGAGGTTTGCGCTCTCCTGCGCTGCCGCCTGCTCTTTCAGCTGCTGCAGCTCTTTTTCCAGCTGGCGAGTACGTTCCAGCGCGGAGCGTACCTTGTCGCCGAGGTTATGGCTATCGCCCTTCAGCAGCTGTGCGATGTCGCCCAGCAAATCGCTTTGGGAATGCAGGCTCGCAATCGCGCCTTCACCGGTCACCGCTTCAATACGGCGCACGCCCGCGGCGGTCCCGGATTCGGAGGTGATGCGGAACAGGCCGATATCGCCGGTCCGTGAAGCGTGAGTACCGCCGCACAGCTCGGTGGAGAAATCACCCATTTTCAGGACGCGAACGCGGTCATCATACTTCTCGCCGAACAGCGCCATTGCGCCAGATTCACGAGCTGCATCGATATCCATGATGTTGGTTTCGATAGCCAGGTTGCGACGAATTTGCGCATTGACCAAATCTTCAACCGCGCGGATCTCTTCCGGTTTCATCGCTTCAAAATGCGAGAAGTCAAAGCGCAGCGCTTTGTCATTTACCAGAGAGCCTTTCTGAGCCACGTGCGTACCGAGAACCTGGCGCAGCGCTGCATGCATCAGGTGGGTCGCGGAGTGGTTCAGACGGATACGCTGGCGGCGAGCGCGATCGACATCGGCCTGCACCGCGTCACCCACCTTCAGGGTACCGCCGGCCACTTTACCGATATGACCAATAGCCTGGCCGTACTTCTGCGCATCGCTGACGATAAACGAGAAGCCCGCGCCTTTCAGCTCGCCCTTATCGCCGACCTGACCGCCGGACTCTGCATAGAACGGCGTCTGATCCAGAATAACAACCGCTTCCTGGCCGGCGCTGACGCTATCAACCGCTTTGCCGTCGATGAACAGCGCGGTGATCTTGCCGTTCAGCTCGAGGCTATCGTAGCCTTTAAACTCAGAAGCACCCTCAACGCGGATCATCGCATTGTAGTCGGCGCCAAAGCCGCTGGACTCGCGCGCGCGACGGCGCTGCTCTTCCATTGCCGCTTCGAAGCCTGCTTCGTCAACTTTGATATTACGCTCGCGGCACACGTCCGCGGTCAGGTCGACCGGGAAGCCGTAGGTATCGTACAGGCGGAAGGCGGTTTCACCGTCCAGGGTGTCGCCCTTCAGCTTAGCCAGCTCTTCGTCGAGCAGCGCCAGGCCGCGTTCCAGAGTACGGGCAAACTGCTCTTCTTCCGTTTTCAGAACCTGCTCAACCTGAGCCTGCTGCTGCTTCAGCTCTTCGCCGGCGGCGCCCATGACCTCAATCAGCGGCGCAACCAGTTTCCAGAAAAAGGCATCCTTCGCACCGACCATATTGCCGTGGCGGACGGCACGGCGAATGATACGACGCAGCACGTAGCCGCGGTTTTCATTCGACGGGATCACGCCATCAGCGATCAGGAACGCACAGGAGCGAATATGATCGGCAATCACGCGCAGCGACTTGTTGGTCAGATCGGTGGCGCCGGTCACTTTGGCGACATTCTCGATCAGCTGACGGAACAGGTCGATGTCGTAGTTGGAGTTCACGTGCTGCAGAACGGCGGCGATACGCTCAAGGCCCATACCGGTATCAACGGACGGCTTCGGCAGCGGCTCCATGGTACCGTCAGCCTGACGGTTAAACTGCATGAAGACGATGTTCCAGATCTCAATGTAGCGATCGCCGTCCTCTTCCGGGCTTCCCGGAGGGCCGCCCCAGATGTGGTCGCCGTGGTCAAAGAAGATTTCGGTGCACGGGCCGCAGGGGCCGGTATCGCCCATCTGCCAGAAGTTATCGGAGGCAAACGCGCCGCCTTTATTGTCGCCAATGCGAATAATGCGCTCACGCGGAACGCCAACCTCGTTGGCCCAGATGTCGAAAGCTTCGTCATCGGTTTCGTAAACGGTTACCCACAGCTTTTCTTTCGGCAGAGCGAACCAGTTTTCACCGGTTAACAGCTCCCATGCGTACTTGATGGCATCCTGCTTGAAGTAGTCGCCGAAGCTAAAGTTGCCCAGCATTTCAAAGAAGGTGTGGTGACGCGCGGTATAGCCGACGTTTTCCAGATCGTTGTGTTTACCACCCGCACGAACGCAGCGCTGCGAGGTGGTCGCACGGGAATAATTACGCTTGTCGAGGCCAAGGAACACATCCTTGAACTGGTTCATCCCGGCGTTGGTAAACAGCAGGGTCGGGTCGTTGTGCGGCACCAGGGAGCTGCTGGCAACTACCTGATGTCCCTTACTATGGAAAAAATCGAGAAACGCCTGACGGATCTCAGCAGTGCTCTTGCTCATAATTATCCTGAAATCAAGCTATACACTCATCCTTCAAGCCGCCTCTATGCTGGCTGCGCCCGTTCACCTCAGCTACGTACCTTTGTACGCCTCAGGGACTCACTTCGTTGCTGCCTTGATGCGGCGTGAATGATTTTGTGTATAAGGAATAATCGCCCTGGGCGCTGATTGCCTTTTAAACAGCCAGCGGCCGGACGGAATAAAGTGGGAATAAGATAAGTTTTCTTTACGGGGAAGTAAAATCCCCGATGGGTCAATCTGCAAAATTTCGCCAGATTTCCTGGATATCTTCCATTAAGTAGCCGCGGTACAGCAAAAAGCGCTGTATTTTGACTTTTTCGGCAAATACGGTGGGGAGCGGATCGCCATACTTCCTCTGCGCCTGCTCTTTCGCCAGCAGCGCCCAGTCGATTTCGCACTCGCGCATTGCGCGCTCGCCCTCTTCCCGGGCAATGCCTTTCTGGTTCAGCTCCTGGCGGATGCGCGCCGGGCCGTAGCCTTTGCGGCTCCGGCTGGCAATAAACTGGCGGACAAAGCGCTGGTCATCGAGGTAGCGGTTTTCGATGCACCAGGCCACAACGCGATCGACCTCTTCCGGCGTAACGTCCAGCGCCTCGGGGCCATTCTTCCCCATAACCGGCGCGGCCAGCTTGCGCCGCAGCTCCTGTTCGCTATGGTCGCGCATTGCCAGAATACGAATCGCGCGATCCAGCAGACGTGCGTAGCCGGAACGGCGGGATGAAGATTCAGTCACGGGCACCTCGATAATCAAAAAGCAAAAGGGCCGCATAAGCAGCCCCTTGTTTTCCCGTCTTGTTCACATCGCACGAGCGCTGGCGTTTGCCTGCCCTGCCACCTGAACGCTTCAGGAGATAATTACCTGACGGTATCAGAAATCCTGTTCGCTTGCTTCTTCGCTTTTACCATCAACCACGAAGTCCGGCGTGGCATCCTGGTTGTTCAGCAGCAGTTCACGAACTTTCTTCTCGATCTCTTTCGCCGCAGCCGGGTTCTCTTTCAGCCAGGAGATAGCGTTCGCTTTACCCTGACCAATTTTGTCGCCGTTATAGCTGTACCAGGCGCCCGCTTTTTCAATCAGCTTCTCTTTCACGCCCAGATCGACCAGCTCGCCGAAGAAGTTGATGCCTTCACCGTAGAGGATCTGGAACTCAGCCTGCTTGAACGGCGCGGCGATTTTGTTCTTCACGACCTTCACGCGGGTTTCGCTACCAATGACGTTATCGCCATCTTTTACCGCACCGATACGGCGGATATCCAGACGCACGGAAGCGTAGAATTTCAGCGCGTTACCGCCGGTGGTGGTTTCCGGGTTACCGAACATCACGCCAATTTTCATACGGATCTGGTTGATGAAGATCAGCAGCGTGTTGGACTGCTTCAGGTTACCGGCCAGCTTACGCATCGCCTGGCTCATCATACGCGCCGCGAGGCCCATGTGAGAGTCGCCGATCTCGCCTTCGATTTCCGCTTTCGGCGTCAGCGCCGCAACGGAGTCGACCACCAGCACGTCTACCGCACCGGAGCGCGCCAGCGCGTCACAGATCTCAAGCGCCTGTTCGCCGGTGTCCGGCTGAGAACACAGCAGGTTGTCGATATCGACGCCCAGCTTGCGGGCATATACCGGATCCAGCGCGTGCTCTGCATCGATAAAGGCACAGGTTTTACCTTCACGCTGCGCGGCGGCGATAACCTGCAGGGTCAGCGTCGTTTTACCGGAAGATTCTGGCCCGTAGATTTCGACGATACGGCCCATTGGCAGACCGCCAGCGCCGAGGGCGATATCCAGGGAAAGCGAACCGGTGGAGATAGTTTCCACGTCCATGGAACGGTCTTCACCCAGGCGCATGATGGAGCCTTTACCGAACTGTTTTTCGATCTGGCCCAGTGCTGCCGCCAACGCTTTCTGTTTGTTTTCGTCGATAGCCATTATTACTCCTGTCATGCCGGGTGGAACCGGGTAGTGAATTCTGTTCTGTTGAAGCAATTATACTGTATGCTCATACAGTATCAAGTGTTTTGTAGAAATTGTTGCCAGAGGAGCTGCAGGGCGTAGGCCGTGGCCTGACGGCGCACCGACTCGCGGTCTCCGGCGAAACATTCCCGCTGGGTGACCCCCTGCCCGTTGGCGCAGGCTACGCCAAACCACACCGTTCCGACGGGCTTTTCTGCGCTGCCGCCGTCCGGCCCGGCCACACCGCTCACCGAGATCGCGTAGGTGGCGCGGGCGGCGCGCAGCGCACCAATCGCCATCTCTACCACCACCGGTTCGCTCACCGCGCCGTGCTCGGCCAGCGTCGCTTCGCTGACGCCAATCATCTGCGATTTAGCTTCGTTGCTATAGGTGACAAAACCGCGCTCAAACCACGCCGAGCTGCCGGCGATATCGGTCAGTACTTTAGCAATCCAGCCGCCGGTACAGGATTCAGCCGTGCTCACCGTCGCGCCCTGCGCCTTCAGCGCCCGCCCAACCTGCTCACTCAGCTGCATTAATTCGGAATCTGTCATCGTCGCCCCGTTTAAGCCAGATAAAGAGGCCATCAAAGATAGCACTTTCAGCACAGATGTGGGGATGAGGAGATGAATTTACGAGGGGGTTTGCGAAAATGAACGGTCCCGAGGTCCGGGACCGTAGAATAGCGCGTTACTTCATGCTGCCGGCAATCAGCTCGACGTTATGGCGCATCATTTTCACGTAGCTGTCCGCCACGCCGCCCGGTTTGGACAGCGCTTCCGGATAGAGCTCGCCGCCCGGCTGCGCGCCCGTCGCGTTGGCAATCTGCTTCACCAGCCGCGGGTCGAGCTGGTTCTCCATAAACCATGTGTGCACGTTATCGGCTTTAATCTGTTTAATCAGTGCCGCAACCTGCGCGGCGCTGGCTTCGCTCTCCGACGACAGCCCCTGCGGCGCAAGGAAGGTCACGCCGTAGGCGCGGCCAAAGTAGCCGAACGCATCATGGCTGGTCAGAACCTTACGCTTAGCCAGCGGAATGGTGCTGAACTGGTTCTTCGCCCAGCCGTGAATCTCGTTGAGCTGGCCGATATAGCGCTTGCCGGAGACCTCAAGCGCTGCTTTATCCTCAGGGTCGGCTTTGACCAGCCCGCTAAGGATATTCTGCGCGTACAGCGCGCCGTTGGCGGCGCTGTTCCAGGCGTGCGGATCGGTCACCGTTTTCCCGTCCTCATCGAGGGTATGGGTTTTTACGCCCGTCGACGCCACCACCAGCTCGCCTTTGAATCCCGATGCCTTGATCAGCCGGTCGACCCACCCTTCCAGCCCCAGGCCGTTGACCACCACCACGTCGGCCTTGCTGAGCAAGGCGCTGTCCTGCGGCGATGGCTCAAATGTATGCGGGTCGCCGTCGGGACCGACCAGCGCATCGACGTGAACGTGCTCGCCGCCAACCTGCTGCACCATATCGCCCAGCACCGAAAAGCTGGTGACCACGTTGAGCGTTTTCGCCATCGCCCCCTGCGCCGCCAGGCCCAGCGCCAGCGCTAAAACTACCCCGGTACGTTTCTTCATATTTTCCTTACCCCATTAATTTGCGCCAGCCGACCACCAGCCGGCTGCGCGCGCCAAAAAACACCGAAATAAAAAAGATCCCGCTGGCGGTCAGCACGATGGCCGGGCCGGCGGGCAAATTCGCCGCCCACGACAGGCTGAGCCCCATCCAGGCGCAGGCGCTGCCGATCAGCGCCGCCAGCAGCAGAATGCCGGGCAGCGTTCGTGCCCAGCAGCAGGCGGCCACCGCCGGGAGCATCATCACCCCCACGGCCATCAGGGTGCCCAGCACCTGGAAACCCGCCACCAGGTTCAGCACCAGCAGGGCCAGAAACAGGCCGTGCAGCAGCGCAGGCAGCCGGCGGTTATTGACCTGCAGCCACGCGCTGTCAAAGGCCTCGCTCACCAGCCCGCGATAGAGCAGCGCGATGCAAATCAGCGTTAGGCTGGCGACTCCGGCGACGAACAGCGCCGCGTCGTTATCCACCGCCAGAATCGAACCAAACAGCAAATGCAGCAGATCGACGCTGGAGCCGCGCAGCGACACCAGCGTCACCCCCAGCGCCAGCGAGCCGAGATAAAACCCGGCGAAGCTGGCGTCCTCTTTGAGCGGCGTGCGGCGGCTGACCCACCCCGCCACCAGCGCCACCGCAATGCCGGCGATAAAACCGCCCACCGACATCGCCAGCAGCGACATACCGTTAAGCAGATAGCCCACCGCGACGCCGGGCAAAATCGCGTGCGACAGGGCATCGCCCATCAGGCTCATACGCCGCAGCAGCAGGAAAACCCCAAGCACGGTGGTGCTCAGCGAAAGCGCCAGGCATACCACCAGCGCGCGGCGCATAAAGCCGAATTCGATAAAGGGCTGAAAGAAGGTGTGCCAGATCATGCCAGCCTCGCGGAGTCGAAGGCGGGAAGTACCTCGCCGGTCTCGCCCCAGCGGGCGTGCCGGGACTCGAGCAGCAGGGTTTCCGGGAAATAGTCGGCGACGCGCTGGCTATCGTGCAGCACCGCCAGCACGGTCTGCCCCTGCCGGTGCATCTCGAGGATCAGCGTCATCAGCTCGCGGCTGGTCGACTCATCGATCCCGGTAAAGGGCTCATCGAGCATCACCAGCGGCGCCTGCTGGACCATCACCCTGGCAAACAGCATGCGTTGGAATTGTCCCCCGGACAGCGCTTCAATCGGCGTTTTTGCCATTGACGCCAGGCCAACGCGATCCAGCGCCGCGTCAATGCGCCGGCGGAACTCGCCGCCTATGCCGCGCAGGAGCGAAACCTGCGGCCAGGCGCCCTGGCTCACCACGTCCCGAACCACGAGGGGAAACTGTGATTCCAGCGAATGGCGCTGTGCCAGCCAGCCGATAACCGGTCGCGACGCGCGCCAGTGCACGCGGCCGCTTACCGGGGGGATAAACCCGGCCAGCGTTTTTAGCAACGTCGATTTACCGCAGCCGTTGAGGCCGACGATGGCCGTCAGGCTGCCCGCGGCGATAACGCCGCTTAGCGCGGGGGTGATCGCCAGCTCTTCATACCCGGCAACGAGGTTTTCCAGTTCGATCATGGCAGGGTTACCGCCCACCAGGTCGCCAGCCACAGCAGCGCCAGCAGAATGCAGGCGAAGCCTGTGCGCAGGGCGGCGGAGCTTGAAAAAAGAGAAGTGAACATCATTGCCTCATTCAATATGTTATAACATAACATTATTGGATCGGCGGAATAATGTAAATCAGCGTCAACGAAGGGAAATGCTGCAAAATGTAACAGACTCCCCTCCGGGCAGAGGGAAGTCTCGGGGAAGGCCTACTGTCCGCGGGCCTGAGACACGGCCAGGCCGAGCTGCCAGACGGCCATCGCGTAGTGGGTGCTGTGGTTATAGCGGGTGATGGTGTAGAAGTTCGGCAGCCCGTACCAGTACTGGTAGCCGGTGCCAATATCGAGGCGCAGCAGGCTCGCCTGCTGATGGTTACCCAGCGGCTGCGTTGGCGTCAGGCCGGCCGCCGTCAGCTGCGATACGCTGTAATTGGTCTTAAAGCCGTTCTCCAGCCCCGGCGCCTGGCCCATGGCCGGTACCGCAACCAGATCGCCGCTCACCCAGCCGTGCTGCTTGAAGTAGTTGGCCACGCTGCCGATCGCATCCACCGGGTCCCACAGGTTGATATGCCCGTCGCCGTTGAAATCCACCGCGTACTGGCGGTACGAGGAAGGCATAAACTGGCCGTAGCCCATTGCGCCGGCGAAAGAGCCTTTGAGGTTCAGCGGATCGTCGCTTTCGCTACGCGCCATCAGCAGGAAGGTTTCCAGCTCGCCGGAGAAGTACTCGGCGCGACGCGGATAGCTGAAGGAGAGCGTCGCCAGCGCGTCGAGAATACGGGTTTTACCCATCACGCGGCCCCAGCGGGTCTCCACGCCGATAATACCGACGATGATTTCCGGCGGTACGCCATAGACCTGCCAGGCGCGGTTCAGCGCGTCCTGATACTGATTCCAGAACGCCACGCCGTTTTGCACGTTATCCGGGGTAATGAACTGTTTTTTGTAGCGCAGCCACGCGCCGTTCGGCCCGGACGGCGGCAGTCCGCTCGGGGCCTGGCGGTCCATCAGGCGCAGGACGTAGTCCAGACGCTTAGCCTGGGAGAGAATTTCATGCAGCTGCTGCCGGTCAAATCCGTGCTTGCTCACCATTTTGTCGATGAACTGCTCCGCAGCAGGATTGTTGGCGAAATCTCCCCCCATATTCATAACGTTATGCTGCGGCTCCAGCAGGAAGCCACCGGATCCTCCCGTGGTCTCCGTTACTGCGGTGGCTTTAGGTTTGCTGCTACAGGCAGCGAGGAGTACGCACAGCGGGAGTAATGCCAGATAGCGACGCTTCAACATGGGGCTTCCATTTAACAAATTCGGCAAAGGGTAATTATGGTAAAGCATGCGGCCGTCAACAAGGAAGCGGCAATCTATTCGCGGACAAAATAGTCCTGCCCGCTCCCCTCGCTCCCCGTCCAAAGATCCTCTTCCCGGCCAATTTTTAGGGCAAAATTTTCATCCCATCGGCAATAAACTTTCAAATTAAAATATTTATCTTTCATTTTGCGATCAATTTAACACTTTTAAACCTTTCAAAGTGATTAAAATCAGCTGCCAGTTAGCAAGAAAAATAACGCTACAAAGGAGAGAATAATGATCGAAGTTATTACCCACGGCGCCGAATGGTTTATCGGCCTGTTTCAGAAGGGGGGCGAGGTCTTTACCGGGATGGTGACCGGGATCCTGCCTCTGCTGATCAGTCTGCTGGTTATCATGAACGCGCTGATCAACTTTATCGGCCAGCAGCGGATCGAAAAGCTGGCGCAGCGCTGCGCCGGCAATCCGGTCTCCCGCTACCTGCTGCTGCCCTGCATCGGGACCTTCGTTTTCTGTAACCCAATGACCCTGAGCCTCGGGCGCTTTATGCCTGAGAAGTACAAGCCAAGCTACTACGCGGCGGCCTCCTACAGCTGCCACTCCATGAACGGCCTGTTTCCCCATATCAACCCCGGCGAGCTGTTCGTCTATCTCGGGATCGCCAACGGCTTAACCACCCTCGGCCTGCCGCTGGGGCCGCTGGCGGTGAGCTATCTGCTGGTCGGCCTGGTGACCAACTTCTTCCGCGGCTGGGTGACCGATCTGACTACCTCCATTTTTGAGAGAAAAATGGCCATCCAGCTTGCACAAAAAGTACATCTGTCCGGAGCTGCATCATGACGCGTATTCGTATTGAAAAAGGGGCCAGCGGCTGGGGCGGCCCGCTGGAGCTGGACGCCGTTGCAGGCAAAAAAATTGTCTATATCACCGCCGGAACCCGCCCGGCGATCGTCGACAAGCTCGCCCGCCTCACCGGCTGGCAGGCCGTGGACGGCTTTAAAGAGGGGGAACCGCCGGAAGATGAGATCGGCGTGGCGATCATTGACTGCGGCGGCACCCTGCGCTGCGGTATCTACCCGAAGCGGCGTATTCCGACCATCAATATCCACGCCACCGGCAAGTCCGGGCCGCTGGCGCAATATATCCTTGAGGACATCTACGTCTCAGGCGTTAAGGAAGAGAATATCCACCCCGTCGACGGCGCCGGCGAACCGGCCCCGCGTCAGCCCGCGGGTCGCGATTACGACGCCAGCAAAAAAATCACCGAGCAGAGCGACGGCCTGCTGGCCAAGGTCGGCATGGGCATGGGCTCCGTGGTGGCGGTGCTGTTCCAGGCCGGGCGCGACACCATCGACACGGTGCTGAAAACCATCCTGCCGTTTATGGCCTTCGTCTCGGCGCTGATCGGCATCATCATGGCCTCGGGCATTGGCGACTGGATTGCCCACGGCCTGGCGCCGCTCGCCAGCCATCCGCTGGGGCTGGTGACGCTGGCGCTGATCTGCTCCTTCCCGCTGCTGTCGCCGTTCCTCGGCCCCGGCGCGGTTATCGCCCAGGTTATCGGCGTGCTGATCGGCGTGCAGATTGGCCTCGGCAATATTCCGCCGCATCTCGCCCTCCCCGCCCTGTTTGCGATTAACGCCCAGGCGGCCTGCGACTTTATTCCGGTCGGCCTGTCGCTCGCCGAAGCCCGGCAGGAGACGGTGCGCGTCGGGGTGCCTTCGGTGCTGGTCAGCCGCTTCCTGACCGGTGCGCCAACGGTGCTGATCGCCTGGTTCGTTTCCGGATTTATTTACCAATAAGAGGTTCCTGAAGATGACCGTGATTTACCAAACCACCATTACGCACATCGGCGCCAGCGCGACGATGGCGCTGGAGGAGCAGATGCTGATTACCTTCCGCGAGGGCGCGCCGGCGGATATCGAAGAGTACTGCTTTATTCACAACCACGGCGAGCTTGTCGGCGCGCTGGCGCCGGGGGCAGAGCTGCAGCTGGGGGATCGCTGCTACCCGGTCACCGCGGTCGGCGAGGTGGCGGAACAGAATCTGCGCGAGCTGGGCCATATCACGCTGCGCTTCGACGGCCACCGCGTGGCGGAGTTTCCGGGGACGGTTCACGTGGCTGGCCCGGTACCGGAGGCGATCGCCCCCGGCTGTGTACTGAAATTTTTTGCTTAGGCTGTAAGGAGAGAACTATGAGTCAGGTTGCTGTTGTCATCGGCGGAGGACAAACCTTAGGTGAGTTTCTGTGTCGTGGCCTCGCCGCGCAGGGGTATCGCGTGGCGGTGGTGGATATTCAAAGCGATAAGGCCACCCGCGTGGCGCAGGCGATTAACTCCGAGTATGGCGAAGGGACGGCGTACGGTTTTGGCGCCGATGCGACCAGCGAGGCCAGCGTCGTCGCGCTCGCCCGCGGCGTCGACGAGATATTCACCCGCGTGGATCTGCTGGTCTACAGCGCCGGGATCGCCAAAGCGGCCTTTATCAGCGACTTTGCGCTGGGCGACTTCGACCGCTCGCTGCAGGTCAACCTGGTGGGCTACTTCCTCTGCGCCCGCGAGTTTTCACGGCTGATGATCCGCGACGGCATTCAGGGACGCATCATTCAGATCAACTCCAAATCCGGCAAGGTGGGTAGCAAACATAATTCCGGCTACAGCGCGGCGAAGTTTGGCGGCGTCGGCCTGACCCAGTCCCTGGCGCTGGATCTGGCGGAGTACGGCATTACCGTGCACGCGCTGATGCTCGGCAACCTGCTGAAGTCGCCGATGTTCCAGTCGCTGCTGCCGCAGTACGCCCACAAGCTGGGCATTGCCGAAGATGAGGTCGAGCAGTACTACGTCGACAAGGTTCCGCTCAAGCGCGGCTGCGACTATCAGGACGTGCTCAACGTGCTGATGTTCTACGCCAGCCCGCAGGCCTCTTACTGCACCGGGCAGTCCATCAACGTCACCGGCGGGCAGGTGATGTTTTAACCGCCGGTTCCCGGATCGCGCTGCGGTCCGGGCTCTTCCCGATACCACGCCTCAAGGAGATATTTATGGTTAGCGCATTGATTACCGTCGCCGCCATCGCCTGGATAGCCCAGCTCGCCTTCGGCGGCTGGCAGATCCGCCGCTTTAACCGCGCGTTTGATACGCTCTGTCAGCAGGGCCGCGTCGGCGTCGGGCGCTCGGCGGGCCGCTTCAAGCCGCGGTCCATCGTCGCCATCGCGGTTGATGAACACGACCGCGTCAGCGGCACCCTGCTGATGAAGGGCCTGACCATCTTCGCCCGTCCACAAAAAATCCCGGCGCTTGAGGGAAAACTTTTGCAAGAATTGCGGCCGGATATGATCTTTCCCCATGATCCGCTCTGTCGGAATGCACTATCATTAGCGCTTAAACCGAAACAGGTATAATTTCGTTGTAAAAGTAAATATCTTGCGAAATTATCACATCGAAACTTTAAACGCAGGATGTAACCGCTATGAAACCACGTCAGCGACAGGCAGCTATTCTTGAGCATCTGCAGTCGCAGGGTAAGTGCTCGGTCGAGGAGCTGGCGCAACACTTCGATACTACCGGCACGACGATCCGCAAGGATCTGGTGACCCTCGAACACGCCGGCACCGTCATTCGCACCTACGGCGGAGTGGTGTTGAATAAAGACGAAAGCGACCCGCCTATCGATCATAAAACGCTGATCAATACCACCAAGAAGGCGCGCATCGCCGAGGCCGCCGTGCGCTTTATCCACGACGGCGACTCAATTATCCTCGACGCCGGCAGTACGGTGCTGCAGATGGTCCCCCTGCTCAGCCGCTTCAATAACATCACCGTCATGACCAACAGCCTGCATATCGTCAACGCCCTCTCTGAGCTCGATAACGAACAAACGATCCTGATGCCCGGCGGCACCTTTCGCAAAAAATCAGCCTCCTTTCACGGGCAGCTGGCGGAGAATGCCTTCGAGCAGTTCAGCTTCGACAAGCTGTTTATGGGGACCGACGGCATCGATCTGAACGCCGGGGTCACCACCTTCAACGAGGTGTATACCGTCAGCAAAGCGATGTGCAACGCCGCCAGGGAGGTGATCCTGATGGCCGACTCATCGAAGTTTGGCCGCAAAAGCCCAAACATCGTCTGCGGCCTTGAAAGCGTGGATATGCTGATTACCGATGCCGGTATCGACCCGACCTTCCAGCGGGCGCTGGAAGAAAAAGGCATCAAAGTGATTATAACTGGAGAAGATCATGAGTAACTTTCTGTTAGAAGCCGGACGCCAGACCCTGCAGCTGGAGCTCCAGGAGGCGAGCCGCCTGCCTGAACGCCTGGGCGACGACTTCATCCGCGCGGCGGAAACCATCATCCACTGCGAAGGCAAACTGATTGTTTCCGGTATCGGCAAATCGGGCCATATCGGCAAAAAGCTGGCGGCGACCTTTGCCAGCACCGGCACGCCGGCGTTTTTTGTCCACCCGGCGGAGGCGCTGCACGGCGATCTGGGGATGCTCGACGGCCGCGACGTGATGCTCTTTATCTCCTACTCCGGCGGGGCGAAGGAGCTCGACCTGATCGTGCCCCGGCTGGAAGAAAAATCGATTCCTCTGCTGGCGATGACCGGCAAGTCGAAATCCCCGCTGGCGCTGGCGGCCAGGGCGGTACTGGACATTGCCGTAGAGCGCGAGGCCTGCCCGATGCACCTCGCCCCGACCTCCAGCACCGTCAACACCCTGATGCTCGGCGATGCCCTGGCGATGGCGGTAATGCAGGCCCGCGGCTTCAATGAAGAGGATTTTGCCCGCTCGCATCCGGCCGGCGCGCTCGGCGCGCGGCTGCTGAATAAGGTCCATCATCTGATGCGTCGCGACGAAGACGTGCCGCGCGTTGACGTCACCGCCAGCGTAATGAGCGCCATGCTTGAACTCAGCCGCACCGGGCTGGGGCTGGTGGCGGTATGCGATGCGCAAAACCGCGTCGAGGGCGTATTCACCGATGGCGACCTGCGCCGCTGGCTGGTGGGCGGCGGCACCCTTGAGGATACCGTCAGCCGCGCGATGACCCGCAACGGCGTGACGCTGCAGGATCAGAGCCGCGCGGTTGACGCCAAAGAGCGCCTGATGAAGCACAAGATCAGCGCCGCTCCGGTAGTGGATGAGCGCGGCCAGCTGGTCGGCGCGATTAACCTGCAGAACTTTTATCAGGCCGGGATTCTTTAAGCCCCAGACGCTTCGCCAGCCGATGCAGGTTGGCGACGTCCAGCGCCAGCGCCCGGGCAGCCGCCGCCCAGCTGCGGTTATTCTCCGCCAGCGCCCGGGCAATCGCCTCGCGCTGGAAGGCCTCCGTCGCCTCGCGCAGGTTTATCGTCGGCGCCAGCGGCGCGGCGCTCGGCAGGTTTGGCGCTTCGCCGGCAAACTGAAAGTGCTGCGGCTCCAGCACGATGTCATCACCCGCCTGGGTCGCCCGCGCCAGCACCACCGCGCGATGAATCGCATGCTCCAGCTCGCGGACGTTGCCCGGCCACGGCCAGGCGCTCAGCCTTGCCCGCGCGGCGCTGCTTAACACCACCTGCCCCAGCCCCATCCGCAGGCGACACTGCTCGCAGAAATAGCCCGCCAGCAGCACCACGTCCTGGTCCCGCTCGCGCAGCGCCGGCACCGACAGCGGAAAGACGCTCAGCCGGTGATAGAGATCGGCGCGAAAGCGCCCTTCGACCACCTCCTGGCGCAGGTCGCGGTTGGTGGCCGCCAGCACCCGCACGTCCACCCGCAGGCTGCGATCGTCCCCGACGCGCTGAATGTCGCCGTACTGCAGCACGCGCAGCAGCTTCGCCTGCAGCGCCAGCGACAGCTCGCCAATTTCATCGAGGAACAGCGTGCCGTTATCGGCCATTTCAAACTTGCCGCTGCGGTTGCTGATAGCCCCGGTAAACGCCCCTTTGACGTGGCCAAACAGCTCGCTCTCGGCCACGCTTTCCGGCAGCGCCGCGCAGTTGAGGTAGACCAGCGGATTGGCGGCGCGCGGCGAGCCCTGATGCACGGCTTTCGCCACCAGCTCCTTGCCGGTGCCGGTTTCACCGTCAATCAGCACGTTGAGATCCGATGCCGCGACGATATCAATCTCCTTTTTCAGCTGCAGCATCGGCGCCGAAAGGCCAATAATTTCCTGACGATCGGCGGCCGGGTAGCTCGCACTCGGCTCCGGAAGCACGTTCTGATTCTCCAGGCGGGCGATCAGCAGCGCATTGTTCAGCGCCCCCGCCACCAGCGCGGCAATCAGCCGCAGCTCCTCATCGCTGAAGCTGTCAAAGCGGTCGGCGTCCATGCCGTCGAGGGTCAGCGCGCCGATCAGCGTCTGCCCGGCAAACAGCGGCAGCCCAACGCAGGCGTGAACCTTGAGGCTTTCCTGGCCGGGGATCAACCCGTCATAAGGGTCCGGCAGGTCGCTATCTGCCGGGAAGCGCACCACGTCGCCGGCGCGGGCGATCGCCTCCAGGCGCGGATGCCCCTCGAGGGAAAAGCGCCGCCCCAGCACGTCCTGGGCGAGGCCGTCGATCGCCAGCGGCACAAACTGGTGCGCCTCATAGCGCAGCAGCGCCGAGGCATCGCAGCCGAGGATCTGCCGCAGGGTGGTAATCAGGCGCGGGAAGCGGTCGGCGTGGCCGATATCGCTTTGCAAATCAATGGCGATTTTCGCCAGCGCCTCTACGGAAAAGCTCATCGCTGCCTCACTGTCATTTTGACAATCATAATAGTCATAACGACTATTTTAACCATTGTCATTTTGACATCAATATTTTTAACGAAAAATAATAAATAGAACAAAATCAAACAATTAAAAAGTTGGCATGCAACTTGACATAAGCAAAACATCTTATTTTGAAAACGCTGAATTAATTGAGGTTGCTATGTCTATTCTGGTTAAAAATAACATTCATTGGGTTGGCCAACGCGACTGGGAAGTGCGCGATTTCCACGGAACCGAATATAAAACGCTGCGCGGCAGCAGCTACAACAGCTATCTCATCCGCGAAGAAAAGAACGTCCTGATCGATACCGTGGATCACAAATTCAGCCGCGAGTTCGTGCAGAACCTGCGCAGCGAAATCGACCTCGCCGATATCGACTACATCGTGATTAACCATGCGGAAGAGGACCATGCCGGGGCGCTGACCGAGCTGATGAACTCGATCCCGGACACCCCGATTTACTGCACCGCCAACGCCATCGACTCCATCACCGGCCACCACCATCACCCGGAGTGGAACTTCAACGTGGTGAAAACCGGCGACAGCCTCGACCTCGGCAACGGTAAGCAGCTGATCTTCGTGGAAACCCCGATGCTGCACTGGCCGGATAGCATGATGACCTATATGACCGGCGACGCGGTGCTGTTCAGCAACGACGCCTTCGGCCAGCACTACTGCGACGAGCACCTGTTCAACGATGAAGTGGATCAGACCGAGCTGTTCGAGCAGTGCCAGCGCTACTACGCCAACATCCTGACGCCGTTCAGTCGCCTGGTGACGCCGAAAATTACCGAAATTCTCGGGTTCAACCTGCCGGTGGATATGATCGCCACCTCCCACGGCGTGGTGTGGCGCGATAACCCGACGCAAATCGTCGAAATGTACCTGAAATGGGCGGCGGATTATCAGGAAGACCGCATCACCATTTTCTACGACACCATGTCCAACAACACCCGCATGATGGCCGACGCGATCGCCCAGGGCATCACCGACATCGACCCGCGCGTGGCGGTGAAAATCTTTAACGTCGCCCGCAGCGACAAAAACGAAATACTCACCAACGTCTTCCGCTCAAAAGGCGTGCTGGTGGGCACCTCGACCATGAACAACGTCATGATGCCGAAAATCGCCGGCCTGGTGGAAGAGATGACCGGCCTGCGTTTTCGCAACAAGCGCGCCAGTGCCTTTGGCTCCCACGGCTGGAGCGGCGGCGCGGTTGACCGCCTCTCTACCCGCCTGCAGGATGCCGGCTTTGAAATGTCCCTGAGCCTGAAGGCGAAATGGCGCCCGGACCTGGACGCGCTGGAAATTTGCCGCGAGCACGGCCGCGAAATCGCCCGGCAGTGGGCCCTCTCCCCGCTGCCGGCCAGCGCTGATAAAAAGGCGTCGGCTGAGCAGAGCGCCTGCGCCGCGGCAGCGGCGGCCGACCTCGGCCCGTCAATGCAGTGCAGCGTGTGCCAGTGGATCTACGATCCGGCGAAAGGCGAACCGAACCAGGACGTCCAGCCTGGTACCCCGTGGAGCGACGTGCCGGATAACTTCCTGTGCCCTGAGTGCTCTCTCGGCAAAGATGTCTTTGACGTTCTGGCAACGGAGGCAAAATGAGTGATGGCATCGTCATCATCGGCTCGGGCTTCGCGGCCCGCCAGCTGGTAAAAAATATTCGTAAGCAGGACCCGCAGATCCCGCTGACGCTGATCGCCGCCGACAGCATGGATGAGTACAACAAGCCGGATCTCAGCCACGTCATCAGCCGCGGTCAGAGCGCCGACGATCTGACCCTGCAAACCGCCGGGGAGTTTGCCGAACAGTATAATCTGCGCCTGTTCCCGCATACCTGGGTGAGCGATATCGACGCCGAGGGCAAAGTGGTCAAAAGCCAGGATCGCGAGTGGCGCTACGACAAGCTGGTGCTGGCCACCGGCGCCGCGCCCTTTATTCCGCCGGTGCCGGGCCGCGAGCTGATGCTCACCCTCAACAGCCAGCGGGAATACGGCGCCGCCCAAACCCGGCTCCACGACGCGCGGCGCGTGCTGATCGTCGGCGGTGGGCTAATTGGCTGCGAGCTGGCGATGGATTTCTGCCGCGCCGGCAAAGCGGTGACGGTGGTCGACAACTCCGCCAGCGTACTGTCGGCGCTGATGCCGCCGGAGGCCAGCAGCCGCCTGCAGCATCGGTTAACCGATATGGGCGTGCACCTGATGCTGAAAACCCAGCTCGAAGGGCTGGAGCAAACCGCCGACGGCATCCGCGTAACCGTCGATCGCCAGCGCAGCGTGACCGTGGACGCGGTGGTTGCCGCCGCCGGCCTGCGCCCGGAAACCGCCCTGGCGCATCGGGCAGGCCTTGAGATTAACCGCGGCGTGGTGGTCGATAGCCGCCTGCGCAGCAGCCATCCGGCAATTTTTGCCCTCGGCGACTGCGCCGAAATTAACGGTATGGTGCTGCCGTTCCTGCAGCCTATTTTGCTCAGCGCCATGTGCCTGAGCAAAAATCTGCTCGAACAGCCGGGCGAGCTGAAGCTGCCGCCGATGCTGGTGAAGGTGAAAACCCCGGATCTGCCGCTGCATCTGGCCGGAGATACGCGGCGCGAAGACCTGACGTGGAATATCGTGGCCGCCAACGACGGCCTGGTGGCTAAAGGCGTGGATGCGGAAAACCAGCTGCGCGCCTTTGTGGTCAGCGAAGACCGAATGAAAGAGGCCTTTGCCCTGCTGAAGCAGCTGGTGAGCTAAGCGCTTTCCCGGGTCGCGATGTCAGCGCCTTGCCCGTGTATAGCTACCCCCCGTTATACAATCCATCTCTTTGATTGTGTAACGGGGGGATATTGCGTTCGTATATCCGGCCCCTCTTTCAACACCATCACCACCGTATACGGCCAGGATGCTATCGGCACACCAGCTTCCCTTCGGGCTATCGGCTTGTTTGTCAGAGTACCTTTAGCCAGGCCAGCTTAATATGAGAAATGTTTATCTGGTAAAAATGCTCAACCAATTGCGTCCATTGCTACCTGGTTTCGCAAAGTGAATGGGCTCACGCAAAAAGACGTGTGTGAAAGGTGAAGAGTACCCTGCTGGCTTACGCTCATAGTTCGGGTCGTCTAAAGGGCGTTTAACATGCTTTCGTATTTTCTCAAGCACTGACCCGGTTCAAAATGGCAAGTAAAACAGCCCTAATGGGATAAGCTATTTAGAATGTTCGATAAAAATGTCAATGTGGGAAAAATGGAGATTTTCACATATAAATCATTTACATTTTAAATTACTAACCAAAATCCATTCTTGACATAAATAAATACCACCATTAAATAAAGAGAGTTAGAATTGATATATTCGCCATCTTCACTCCATATATGTGAAGTGCATCTCAAAAATGTAAAATTATGTATTTTTAAATGTGAACGCGATCTTTTCTTACGTCTTTTTTATACAAAACACTTTTAATCTGTGTTTTTCTCTCTACATGTTTTATTTTTCTGAAAAAGATAAAATACGTTTACTGAATGGGAAGATTTAGATAACGTAAGCCGCGATGAAATGGTTTTCATTTCCGGAAGTTCTTAACTTTTAAAAGGATTAATATGCGTGGGCTAATATACTATTGGAAGCAAATCTCTACTAAAGAGCAGTATATGGAAAAACACAATCTGAATATGGCGATTTGTTATAAATGTGGCTCAGATGATTTACTAAACGTTGGTTTAATTCATCCTGTAGATAATCGTAGGAGAGTACTATGCTCTCAATGCAAAACTCAGTTATATAGAGAGGAAGATTAAATAGCTTCCCAGGTACCGCTGTACTTTTGGCATGCGACTATTCCGTCACGACGGACATTCAGGAGGGGAAACATTGCTGCCAGCGCCGTTCTGCTGGTGAATAATACTAGTCAGTTTGAGTAAGTGCAGGGTCTGGAGATGGATGATTCTTCCCATGTAATGTGGACACAGCCCTAAGCGCACTTCCGCTCCTCGCTCGTCGTTGCCGATCAGATGTTTCGCACGACAGAGTATGCATCAGCCGGAGAGCAACCTGCCATGGACGGACAGAACCACCGCACAATCCTTCAGGATGAAAATTAGCCTTACCCCTACATTTAGTGGTGGTTAAGTGAAAGGGTTTTATCTATTCTGCTTTTATCAGCGAGCAGGCCGGAGTCACTCTTTGTGGATAATCCCATTCTTCAGAAAACCCTCATTATCGTTATTCTCACCCTGTGGGTAATCGATGAATTCCGGACCAGGAAAAGAAAAACGTCTGACCCCGCTATTGAAGCCGCTGATGCCAGGGAACGCCATCAATGGCGCTTTCTCAGATGGGGGTTCCGGGCAATACAAGCGGCAGCGACGGTGTATATCGTCGTTCAGCTGATTCAGGTATTGCTGAGATAGATGCCACAGGCAGGTACAGCTGGACAGAGACATTTTACTGTACCAGTTGGGCCGTGGTGTAGGTCCGCTGAGTGCCAGAAGCGGACCTTTATGTTATTATGTTGCGACAACTAGCACACAGACCAGTAAGACAATCCGTTTCTGGCATAATAAAAAGCTAGGTTGCTTATAACCTTCCTGCGCGCACAAAAGTTATGCATAACTCCGTAGGAACAATTACACTTTTCCATGCCCCATTGTTCTTTCCCAACCCAGCATTAACTAGACTATCTAAAAAGGCCTCATCCATTTCCACTGGTTGGTCAGGGTCGATGGCAACAAAAGCCGCCAGTTCACTGATATCAAATGAGGGAATACGTTCAAGAGCAACGAGCAAACGCCGAAGAACATTAAAATCTATCTCTTCCCGTGCGAATGACTTGAGAAATTCTGCCGCAACTTCAGGCTTGTTTTCGCTTTCCATCCGGTCGATGATTTCAATCAGTCTTGCACCTGCCTGTCCAGCAAACTTATCGTTTTCATTCAACCTTTCAGTCATTTTACTCCGTTCAGCGTCGGGTAGGTCTGAGAAGTGAGTGAGGAAACGATTAATCTTTTCAGTAAATAGCTGACTCCTGACCGAACTGGCAACTTTGTATACTCCAACCACAGTGCTAACAAAAGGGATAAATTCAAGCGTCTTTGATGCAATCAAAGCGTCAATGCTAAGCTCAGCGTATTCCTTGCTCAACTCGACTACCTCGTCAGATTTTAAGACGCAGATTAATGCGCTACCGCGTTTGGAGTCTTCTGTCATGATTCCTCAATTACACATTTCTATGGATAGTTTAGGTTGAGACTATTGAATCAAACGCAGGAGGAGTATGCGACTGTTTTTATAAAAAATAGGTGAAGTATTTTATTCATTTATCGTTACCAATAAGATGTTGTTACTTACAATCTGATAGTAGCAATTATTTCGTGGCTATTTTTTCGGATAGACTGATCTACTCTTCGCTCAAATCGGTCTGTCATGCTGCTTAAGAAATAGGCTTGGCATAATTCTCTAAACGACCCCCATTTAGCACGTATGCGCAAAAAAACTACGGTAGATATGAGTACATAATGTAACACACACATTTAAAGAGGTCTTTTTATGCCTGTTATTGAGAGTATTTTACGCATACAGCTAGACAAAGATGTATTTCATGAAGAAGAACAAATGGTTAGCGGTATAGCCCAACTAGCTGTAGATCGGGGATTTAACGCGTTATCCCCTCGCCAAAAAATAGTATTAGAGCCGTTCTTAACACAACACTGTTCAGGCGTAATCGATCCAGGTGGTCACCATAACAACTGTACTACAGTTCTGACTGGTGAGGCATTATTAGATGCGTATGAGAATTGTGATGATACGGAAAGCCTAGAGTGTGAAAGCTGCCGTGATGAAAGTTCTTTTCACGCCCACCAGTGGGCAAGAATAGAGCGAGAATAGGAATAAGTATCCTCCGGCTTAACCGGAGGTTTTTCAGATGCTCTTATAAGGCTCTGATACCAGTCGTGCCCTAACAGGAGTATATGATCTGGCATTTACATCTGAATTCGTTACTTACGGCCCATTGTTCCTGAATCTTCGTGGTGTTCTTGCCTACAATATTATCTAGTATGACCACCCCTGTTGATTAACGCACGGCAATGTCAGTATTTCTCGCCAGGATATGGGGGCAATTTCGTCTGTCTGCTCTTCGCTCATATCGGACCTGAGGACCAGCTGGTTGATCCCCTCTCTGCCAAGAGCAGACCAAGGCATTGTGGAAAGCTTTAGTTCAACTTCAGTCGATCATTCCTTTGGTTTACCCAAGTTACTGGTTAAATTGCCTAGAACATGGTATGAGTAAAATTTCGGTGGATGGGCCGTTAGTGTAAGGAGATGTATGGCGACTAGTTACATAAGTGAACACAGCGCAGAGTATTCATTAGTACCAGCACTAAAGAAGATTTTGCAGGAACAGTATAGCCATGTTGCTCCAGTGTTTCCGTGGATATCTCGAGAGTTTAGTAAGATCTCAAGACATCTTCATAAAGATGACCTGTTTCATGTGCTAGTAATGTTTCCGCGCAGGCCAAAACTTAATGATCAGGATAGTAGTGAAATATATTTTACTATTAATTGGGAGGTTGAGGCTTTTAATAAAATAGGGGAAGCAAAAGGAGTTCCAGTGATAACTGGCTGCCCTAGAGCAGTAGACCTATGGGATTTATCTAATTGTGAGGATTACGCATGGTTAGATCTAGCAAAAAATAATCATCATGAATATTTAAATCCAATAAGTAAGATGAAAAAAAATGGATGTTTGTTAGGAAAAGAGGACATTTTAGCTCTTGTAAGGAACAGTGCTATTTTTAACTTGGAGTCTTTTGAGGACTTCGTCCGGGATGCAAAAGAAATTCAACCTTACAGGATGTATGGCAGCCAATATAAGCCTGTATACTTTCTGATTAAGACACACTAACACATTACTGTGCTACTGCTTTCAGCAGCTCATTAACTCAGCGTTAATGTCTGCAATTCGCTCATAGCTGCCCTTTAACCTTATTGCCTGTAACATCTGATTCGCCCCAGTGTCCAGGGGACGGGAGGAGGTATTCATCAGCCCGCCGTTCTGGCAAAAGGCATTGGATAGATACCCTCAATCCCGCTACCCATGACAAAATCCCCGTGTACTTCTATTAATAATGCAACGTTGCATGATCTTATATTCTTTCCTGAATCCCCTTCGCATTAATCAATGTTGTCCATGATATATATACTGTGTTTTTATTCAGTGCAGTGTAATAAATAAAGCCAGATAAAACCCTCATCTGTCATAACGGAAGGATGGAATAAGCAGCAAGGTTTTTAAAGAGCGCGGTATGAAAGTGTTACCAGCACCTCCACACCGCTAACCACAGACAACTAAAAGGGAGTTGAATATGGCTGAGCAGAATTTTAAGCCAGAAAGTGCTATTGCCAAAATAGATTCTGATGAATCAGAAACGAGTGGTAAAAATTGCGAGCTGGAACGTAAAAAATCCGTTAAGCACTTGCAGAATAAATCCACAACGGAGTCACCGCTACCGCTTGACCGCACGGAGTTTTATGACCGTATGCGGCATGACTATATTCCGCTCCAGGGTGACTGGCTTTCGCAGGCCGGATTTACGTCGGGTATGCCGGTAAAAATCAGAGTGATGCCAGATTGCATTGTGATCACCGCCCAGAACAGCCGGGAGCTGTTCGGTTGTGCCGAAGGGTTAAGCGCGGCTCATTTCAGCAAGAAGAAAATGGACTTGTGGATCAAGACGTTCCCCGGTGCGCTTAACGATACCGGTGACCTGCCGGTCATCCGGCGGGAGAATCCCCGCTATGATTGCCTGAAGCGAAGCCGTGACTGACCCTTAAGGTAAAATCCCGGCTCAGGCGGCCGGGACGATATCCCCCGACCTACTGCGCCAGATTATCGTATCCGCGCCAGCGATAGTTAATCACCGACAGCACCCAGCAGGCGACAAACAGCCCGATGACTACGAAGCCGGCGTTGCCAAGATTATCGTTCAGCGCCGCCACCCAGCGCCACGGCCCGCCGCTGAGCGCGCACTTATCCATCAGCAGGCCCAGCGCCTCCATGCCACCGATAAACAGCGCCACCACCACCGAAGTCCCGGTAATGGTCATATTGTAATAGAGCTTGCGCTGCGGCTTGCTGAACGCCCAGCCATAGGCGCCGACCATCAGCACGTTATCGAGGGTATCCACCAGCGCCATGCCGCTGGCAAACAGCGCCGGGAAGACCATTATCGACCAGATAGAGATGCCGCTCGAGGCGCTGGCGGCGGAGATCCCCAGCACGCCAATCTCGGTCGCGGTATCAAACCCGAGGCCGAACAGAAAGCCCACCAGGTACATCTGCCAGCTGCGGCTAATTAGGCGGAAGGTTTTGCCGAACAGCCAGCTCATCATGCCGCCGCCCGCCGCCACCTCGTCGCTCACCTTCTCCCCGCGCTTCCACGCCTGAAAGCTACGCCAGACGCTGCGCAGAATAACCAGATTGATAAAGGCCATCAGCAGCAGAAACAGCGCCGAAACGGCGGTGCCGATCGCGCTGCCGGTATCGTGAAACCAGCTCATTTGCTGGCCGAACGCCGTCGCGGTGGCGGCAATGGCGGCGGAGGCCAGCACCACAATCGACGAGTGCCCCAGCGAGAACCAGGCGCCCACGCCGAACGGACGCCGCCCCTGCTGCATCATCTTGCGCGTCACGCTATCAATCGCCGCAATATGATCGGCATCGACCGCATGACGCAGGCCGTATCCCCAGGCCAGCAGGCTGGCGGCCATCAGCGCGCCGCTGTCGCCAAAGGCCTGCCACGCCCAGCCCCAGGCGACCAGGTTGGCCACAATAAGCCCCAGTACCAGCGCTGCGGCGCGCGGCTGCTGGCGTAAAATCGTCACTATCATGAGGGTGTCCTGTGAGCCTGCCAGCGGGCGGCGGCGACCGCCGCCTGACCAAACGCGATGGCTCCATCACCGGCAGGCAGCTGATGCGGAAACAGCAGAGTAAAATCCGCCAGATAAAACGTCAATCGGCAAACCAGCAGCCGGTTGTGCAGCACCCCGCCGCTAAACACCAGCGTAGAGATGCCGCGCCTGGCGGCGTGGTCGCGCACCATTGCCGCCAGCCCGCGGGCCAGCGCATCGTGAAAGGCCCAGGACTTGTGCGCCGGCTGCGCCTGCCAGCCAAGCCACAAGCGCCAGAAGGTGGCGAGATCCAGCTGGCCGTCGCGCCACGGCAGGCTAACCGGATGGTCGACACCCTCGCAGGTCGCCGCCAGCGCCTCCAGCCGGCAGGCAGCTTCCCCTTCGTAGCTCAGCGTGGTCGGCGCGCAGCCCAGCGCGCAGGCCACAGCATCAAACAGCCGCCCGCAGGAAGAAGCCTTAGGCGCATTAATTCCCCGCTCGACGGCGCGGGCGACCAGCGGCCACGCCTGCCGGAGCAGAGCCTCGGTTTCGGGATAGCGTTGCCAGTCCGGCACAAAGGCCAGGCAGTGGGCCAGCAGGTTGCGCCACGGCTGACGCGCCGCCAGATCGCCGCCGGGGAGCGCCACCGCCGGCAGGCCCGCCAGATGCTCGCACTGGCGGTAGTTCACCCGCAGGCATTCGCCGCCCCACAGCGCGCCGTCCTCCCCCATGCCGATACCGTCCAGCACCAGGGCGATGACGTCCCCGCCCGCCAGCGGCCAGCCGTGCTCCGCCAGGCAGGCGGCGGCGTGGGCGTGGTGGTGCAGCACCCGCTCGGTCGGCAGCGGCATCGACGCCGCCCACTTTGCCGAACGGTAGCCCGGATGCGCATCGGCCACGATCCCCTGCGGGGTAAAGGCGTAAATCTCCTGCATCAGGCGCAGCGCCTCGCGCCACTGCGCCTCTACGCCCTCATCGCCGAGGTCGCCAAAATGCTGGCTCAGCACCGCTTCACCGCCGCGCACCAGGCAGAAGGTATTTTTCATATCCGCACCGAGGCACAGCAGCGGCGGGAGGTCGTGAAACCCCGGCGGCAGCGGCAGCGCGTCCGGCACGTAGCCGCGCGAACGGCGCAGCATCTCCCCGCTTTGCCGCACCACGGAATCATCCATCCGCTGCACGATATCGCGGTTATGCAGCAAAAATCCGTCGGCAATCCCGGCTAAATCCGCCAGCGCCCGCTCGTTAGTCAGCGCCGGAGGGCGCCCGCTGAGGTTGCCGGAGGTCATCACCACCGGGCGCGCCAGCGCCTGCAGCACCAGGTGCTGCAGCGGGTTCGACGCCAGCATAACGCCCGCCTCCGCCAGCCCCGGCGCGATATCGTCGCACAGGCCGTCGATCCGCGTTTTATCCACCAGCACCACCGGCGCGGCGGGCGCCGACAGCAGCGCCCGCGCCTCGGCCGGCAATCCCTCCGCCGTCGGCAGCATCACCGCCAGCGGCTTAGCCGGGCGATGCTTGCGCTGGCGCAGGGTCGCCACGGCGCCCGCGTTTCCGGCGTCGCAGGCGAGATGGAAGCCGCCAAGCCCTTTAATTGCCACAATCTGTCCGGCAGCAATCCGCTCCGCTGCCGCCCGCAGCGCCGCCTCGCCGTAGCAGCTCTCCTCCCCGCTGCGCCACTCAAGCCGCGGCCCGCACGATTCGCAGGCCACCGGCTGGGCATGAAAGCGCCTGTCGGCCGGATTGCGGTATTCGGCTTCGCAGGACGGGCACAGCGGGAACGGCGCCATCGCGGTAAACGGGCGGTCGTAGGGCATGGCGCGGATAATGGTAAAGCGCGGTCCGCAGTGGGTGCAGTTGATAAACGGGTAGCGGTAGCGGCGCTCCCCGGGATCGTTCATCTCCGCCAGGCACGCCGGACAGGTGGCGGCATCGGGAACGATCTGCGTGCGCATGGTTCCGCCTGCGCTCCGGCGGATGGTGAACGCCTCCGGCAGGGCCTGCCAGACAAACGGCGCGGCCCGCGCGCTGTCGATTCGCGCCAGCGGCGGACAGTGGCGAGCCAGCGCGGGGATAAACTCCGCCTCGTCGCCCAGCAGGCGCACCAGCACGCCGTCGCCGTCGTTGCACACGTCGCCGAGGCGCCCTAAGCGCTGCGCCAGCTGCCAGACGAAGGGGCGAAATCCCACCCCCTGCACCTTGCCGCGGATGCGGATTTCCACCCCGTTCATGCCGCTATCGTCCTACCAGGCCAGCGCCGTACGACGACGTTTTTCAATATTCATCTGCTCGAGCTTGTTGCGGTCAACGCAGATAAGCGCGTGCGTCGGGCAGACGTCCATACAGGCCGGCCCCTCTTCGCGATGATGACAAAGATCGCACTTATTGGCTTCGGCTTTTTCCGCCGTCACGTTCAGGCCCGCGCCGCTATTGCGGATCACCGGACGCACCACCACTTCCATCGCCCCGTACGGGCAGGCCACGACGCAGGTTTTGCAGCCAATGCAGCGCTCCTGCATCACGTGGACAAAGCCCTTATCGCGACTGATGGCCCCGTTCGGGCAGACGTTAGCGCAGGGCGCGTCTTCACACTGACGACAGGCGGTGGCCGTCGACACGTTGACGCCCTTGATCACATGGATACGCGGTAAAAAAGATTTTGGCGTCAGCGCGGCGCAGTCCTGATTGGCCTGATGAGAGACCACGCAGGCGACTTCGCAGGTGCGACAGCCGATGCATTTGCTCGCGTCGGCAATAATGAAACGGTTCATCCATTTCTCCAGCAGTAAGAAGGTTACGCGCCGGAGTATGCATAATACGTTCCAGTTTTTATCGCATTGATAGTAAAAGGAATTAATTAGCTGTTTTCTGTCATCGTCAGATGTGACGATGACAGATGACGATCTCAGACGCCGGGGCCAGCGGTAAGAGAATCGCGCTCAATCAGCTCGCCGGGGAAGGTTTGCTGGAATTTTAAATCGCCGCCGTCGAGCATAAAAATCAGCCGGTTAATGCTCTCTTTGATCATCTCCGTCACCGGAATTTTGACGCTGGACAGCGCCGGGATCATATAGGGCGCCAGCACGATGTCATCGAAGCCAATCACCGAGACCTGCTCCGGCACCTTCACGCCGTGCAGATGCAGCTGCTTCATCGCACCAATCGCCATATCGTCGTTGCTCGCCACCAGCGCGCTGTAGCTAACGCCGCGCTGACGCAGCGTCTCAACCCCGGCCGCGCCGGTTTCCGGCGTCCATTTGCCCTTCACGATCAGCGCGTCGTTGAGCGCGATATCGTGCTGGGCCAGCGCCTCTTTGTAGCCGGCGAGACGCTCGATGCCGGTCGGCGAATCCAGCGAGCCGGTGATAAAGGCAATTTCGCGATGGCCGCGGGCGATGAGCTGGCGTACCGCGGCCAGGGCCGAGGCTTTTTGATCGGACCAGACGCAGTGGCTGGCGTTGCGCCGCAGGCGGCGGTTAAGCACCATGATCGGCCTTTCGTGCTGCTCAACGATGGCGTCCATTTCATCGACGCTCAGAAAGCGCGGGTAGATAATAATCGCGTCGCAGCGCAGGTCGAGGAGGTACTGAATCGCCTCCCGCTCCTCGTCGGCGCTGTGCTTGCCGTCGGCGAGGATCAGCTGACGCCCCTTGTCTTCGGTCATCCGCGCCACCTGAAACAGCAGCTCGCTGAAGTAAACCCCGTGATAGAGGGTATTGGTGACCACCAGCCCCAGGGTCTGGCTCTTTTTGGTAGCCAGATTGCGCGCCAGCAGGTTCGGCCGGTAGCCGCTTTCGGCAACGGCCTGGAACACGCGATCTTTCGTCTCCTGGCTGACGTAGCCGTTGCCCGATAGCACCCGTGAAACCGTCGCCTTCGACACCCCTGCGCGCTTAGCGACCTCCAGCATCGTTGCCATGTTGTTCTTCCTGTTGCAAAAGATGCCCGCAGTGTACTGCACGCCCTACCGTTTTACAGCCTTGACGCGCGCGCCGGGCAGATTCTTTTCTGCGGTACAAGCCGATCAAAATCACAAAACGGAAATATGATTTTTTTAGATCTTGTTTGCGAAGCTGAAACTCATCATGATTTTGTGGAACCGGTTTCCTACCTTTGCACGCTGCCCTGCCGCTTTGCGGCGCGGTGAAAAGCCAGTACCCCATTGATAAACAGGATAAAATCCGATGTCTAAAAATTATGCAGCCCTGGCACAGCAGATCGTCTCGGCGATTGGCGGCGTTGATAACGTCACCGCCGTCACCCACTGCATGACCCGCCTTCGTTTCGTGGTCAAAGACAACGAGCGGGTGGATAGCGCGACCCTAAAAGGGCTGAAAGGCGTACTGGGCGTCGTGCGCAGCGATAACCAGTGCCAGGTGATCGTCGGCAACACCGTCTCCCAGGCCTACCGCGAAGTCGTGAGCCTGCTGCCGGGTGAGATGCGCCCGGCGGAGCCCGTGGGCAAGCCGCCGCTGACCTTCAGGCGGGTCGGTGCCGGGATCCTCGATGCGCTGATCGGCACCATGTCGCCGCTGATCCCGGCAATTATCGGCGGATCGATGGTCAAGCTGCTGGCGATGATCCTCGAGATGAGCGGCGTCCTGCCGAAAGGCGCGCCGACGCTCACCATCCTGACGGTGATTGGCGACGGCGCCTTCTTCTTCCTGCCGCTGATGGTGGCCGCCTCCGCGGCGGTCAAATTCAAAACCAATATGTCGCTGGCAATTGCCATTGCCGGGGTGCTGGTGCACCCGAGCTTTATCGAGCTGATGGCTAAGGCCGCTCAGGGCGAACACGTCGAGTTCGCCTTTATTCCGGTCACCGCGGTGAAATATACCTACACCGTGATCCCGGCGCTGGTGATGACCTGGTGCCTCTCCTATATCGAGCGCTGGGTCGACAGGATCACCCCGGCGGTGACGAAAAACTTCCTTAAGCCGATGCTGATCGTGCTGATCGCCGCGCCGCTGGCCATTCTGCTGATCGGCCCGCTCGGGATCTGGATCGGCAGCGCCATCTCGGCGCTGGTTTACACCGTACACCACTACCTCGGCTGGCTGTCGGTGGCGATTATGGGCGCCCTGTGGCCGCTGCTGGTGATGACCGGGATGCACCGCGTCTTTACGCCGACTATCATTCAGACCATTGCCGAAACCGGCAAAGAGGGGATGGTGATGCCGTCAGAAATCGGCGCCAACCTGTCGCTGGGCGGCTCGTCGCTGGCGGTGGCGTGGAAAACGAAAAACCCGGAGCTGCGCCAGACGGCGCTGGCGGCGGCAGCCTCGGCTATTCTGGCCGGGATCTCCGAGCCGGCGCTGTACGGGGTCGCAATACGGCTTAAACGCCCGCTGATCGCCAGCCTGATCAGCGGCTTTATCTGCGGCGCGGTAGCCGGTATCGCCGGGCTTGCCAGCCACTCAATGGCGGCGCCGGGGCTGTTTACCAGCGTCCAGTTCTTCGATCCGGCGAATCCGATGACCCTCGTCTGGGTCTTCGGCGTGATGGCGCTGGCGGTGGTGCTGTCGTTTGTGCTGACCCTGCTGCTCGGCTTTGAGGATATCCCGGTGGAAGATGCCGCCGCCGATGCCCGACAGCGCCAGGCGACGGCCGAAGCATCGCACGCCTGAACATAATTTTTGACACAGAGGTAACGCATGGCGACTTTTCCAAACGGATTTTTATGGGGCGGCGCACTGGCCGCCAACCAGGCTGAAGGGGCATATCTGGAGGGCGGCAAAGGGCTGACCACCGTCGATACCCTTCCCCACGGCGCCAGGCGCCTGCCGGTCAAGCTGGGGCTGGAAAAGCGCTTTCAGCTGCGTGACGATGAGTTCTACCCCAGCCATACGGCGATCGATTTTTATCATCGCTATAAAGAGGACATCGCCCTGATGGCGGAGATGGGCTTTAGCGTATTTCGCACCTCTATTGCCTGGAGCCGCCTGTTCCCCAACGGCGACGAGCAGGAGCCGAATGCGCAGGGGATCGCCTTCTACCGCTCGCTGTTTGAGGAGTGCAAAAAGCACAATATCGAGCCGCTGGTGACCCTGTGCCACTTCGACGTGCCGATGCACCTGGTGACCGAATACGGCTCGTGGCGCAATCGCAAAATGGTCGGGTTCTTTACCCACTACGCCCGCACCTGCTTTGAAGCCTTCGACGGGCTGGTGAAGTACTGGCTGACCTTCAACGAAATCAACATCATGCTCCATAGCCCCTACTCCGGCGCCGGCCTGGCGTTCGAAGAGGGGGAGAATCAGGATCAGGTGAAGTACCAGGCCGCGCACCACGAGCTGATTGCCAGCGCCCAGGTGACCAAAATCGCCCACGAGGTGAACGCGCAAAATCAGGTGGGCTGCATGCTGGCGGGCGGCAATTTCTACCCCTGGTCCTGCAAGCCGGAAGATGTGTGGATGGCGCTGGAAAAAGATCGCGAAAACCTGCTCTTTATCGACGTGCAGGCGCGCGGCGCCTGGCCGGTATGGGCGGCGCGGATGTTCCGCGAGAAGGGCGTGACGATTGTCAAAGAGCCGGGCGACGACGAGATCCTGCGCAACACCGTCGATTTTGTCTCCTTCAGCTACTACGCCTCGCGCTGCGCCTCGGCGGAGATGAACGCCAGCAATACCAACGCGGCCAATATCGTGAAGTCGTTAAAAAACCCCTATATTCAGGCCAGCGAATGGGGCTGGGGAATCGACCCTCTCGGCCTGCGCATCACCATGAATATGATGTATGACCGCTACCAGAAGCCGCTATTCCTCGTGGAAAACGGCCTCGGCGCGCGGGATGAAATCGACGCCAACGGCGAGATTAACGACGACTACCGCATCAGCTATCTGCGCGAGCACATCAAAGCGATGGGCGACGCTATCGAAGACGGTATCCCGGTAATGGGCTACACCAGCTGGGGCTGTATTGACCTGGTGGCCGCCTCCACCGGCGAGATGAGCAAACGCTACGGCTTCGTCTACGTTGACCGCGATGACGCCGGCAACGGTACCCTCGACCGTAAGCGCAAGAAGTCGTTCTGGTGGTATAAAAAGGTCATTGCCAGCAACGGCGAAGACCTCGAGTAGCGGCAATTCCCCGGAGAAGCGGCGCTGCCGCCTCTCCGGGGAAACCTTACTCCGCCACCGCCTCCAGCGGAGCAAATCCGCCGAGGCCCTGCCAGCCGTTCAGCCGCCGGTAAACCTCGGCCACCGCGTCCTTAATCGGCTGGGTCATCGGATAGTAGAAGCCGACGATATCCGGCTGAATGCCTAAGAAAATCACCTCGCCAACGTCCTCTTTCAGCTGATCGATCAGATAGTTGAGCGGCATATTGTGGGTGGTCATCATAAACATCTCGGCGATGTCGTCGGGATCGACGATGCGGATCTCGCCGGGGTTAAGCCCCATATCGGTGGCGTCGACGATCAGCAGGCGGTCGGGGCGCAGCTCGCGGATCGCGACGACGTCGTTTTCCGGGGCGCTGCCGCCGTCAATCACCACCCAGCCGCCCGTCGGGTTTGCCGCGCACGTTTCCGCCAGCAGCGGACCCGCGCCGTCGTCGCCCATCATGCTGTTGCCCACGCAGAGTAAAACGTCAGTCACGGAGTCTCCTCACCATCAGATAGATGGCGCTTTCCTGGTGAATATCGTGAAGCATGCTGAGCATCAGCCTGCTCCACGCCTGCTGCGCCGGCGTCTGCCCGGCCTGCGCCTTATCGAAGGCGTTGGCCAGCATGGTGACGTGATTGCTGTCGATAACGATTTCGCCGTACTTCGGCACGCCTTCCATTTTACGCCGGGCAGTGCTGCCCGCCTCAAGGGTGGCGATCCACGCCAGGTACTCATCCCACGGGCAGCTCAGCGCCGTTTCCAGGCAGTCGATAACCCCGAGATGGTGACCAATCGCCAGGCTGTAATAGACAACCTGCTGCGCCTGGTCAGGCGTGGCGTCGTTCTCATCGATAAATTTACGGCTCAGCTGGCTGAACACCACCGTTTCGCTCATCGGATGCGCGCCTCCTCAACCACCTGATTGAGATGGGTGACTATCTCGGTCAGACGCGGATCTTTTTCCGCCTCCAGCCAGCGCACAACCTGGCTGTCGCCCTGGCCGAGCAGGCGCATATAGTCATCGGCAATTTGCCGACCGTAGCGATAGCCCGCCAGGCGGCGCGCTTCGCGGTCGATGCGCACCCGCAGCGGCTGGACCATATTCGGATGCAGAATTTCCGCCGCCTTCTCATCCTGCTCGCCCGGCAGCCGGGCGTGAATTTTCTGCTCCAGCAGGCCCAGCGCCATCGCAAAGCCGTACAGCGTCGCCGCCGGCGTCGGCGGGCAACCGGGAATATAGACGTCAACCGGCACAATTTTGTCGGTGCCGCCCCAGACGCAGTACAGGTCATGGAAGATGCCGCCGCTGTTGCCGCAGGCGCCGTAGGAGATGCAGATTTTCGGGTCCGGTGCGGACTGCCAGGCGCGCAGCGCCGGTGAGCGCATGGCGCGGGTCACCGCCCCGGTGAACAGCAGGATATCGGCGTGACGCGGCGACGGAACGACCTTTATTCCGAAGCGTTCGGCATCAAACAGCGGCGAAAGGGTGGCAAAAATCTCAATCTCGCAGCCGTTGCAGCCGCCGCAGTCCACGCGGTACACGTAGGCGGAACGCTTAATACTCTTCAGCAGCGATGCCTTCATGCTGGCGATAGACTCATCTACCGTCATCGGCACAGGAATGCCGTTTTCATCGCGCGGGCCCAGTAAATTGCTCATCAGCTGGCCTCTCTCATATGGCGAGTCAGTTCAATACGATCGGACGGCACCAGGCACTTCTGGCGCTTGCACTCCGGGCAGGTCTCGAAGCTTTCGCGGTGCAGCTCGGCGCGGGTATCGCCGTTGTGCTCCAGCAGCGCAATGGCGTAATCGATCTCTTTTTGCACGGCGAAAGGACGCGCGCACGCCCGGCAGCGGCAAATATCAAAGCGCGACTGCTGGAGGAAATCCTCTTTCTTCCACACCGCCAGCTCGTACTCCTGCGAGAGCTTAATCGCCGCCGTCGGGCACACCTCCTCGCAGCGGCCGCAAAAGATGCAGCGCCCGAGGTTGAACTGCCACGCCAGCTGGTGAGTGACGAGGTCGGTCTCCACCGTCAGGGCATTCGACGGGCAGGCGTTAACGCAGGCCGCGCAGCCGATGCACTGCTGGGGGCTGTGCTCCGGCTTGCCGCGGAAGTTTTTATCTACCGGCATCGGCTCCAGCGGGTAAGCGTGCGTCGCGGTGCCGGTCTTAATGACTTTTTTGATAAAGGTAAACATGGCGGCTCCTTATTTCAGCGGCGAGTTTTTACGCTCGATGCTGTAGCGCTCCAGCTCTTTGTACGGCACCACTTTGCTTTTCTTCTTCCGCACGTCGACCACGGTCATTCGGTCGGTACAGGAGTAGCAGGGATCGAGGCTGCCGATAATCAGCGGCGCATCGGAAACGGTGTTGCCGCGCAGCATATAGCGCAGGGTTGGCCAGTTGGCGTAGGTCGCCGCCCGGCAGCGCCAGCGGTAGAGCTTCTGGTTATCGCCGGTCATGCTCCAGTGGATATCATCCCCGCGCGGCGCTTCTGAGAAGCCCAGCGCAAAACGGTGTGGGATATAGGTGAAGCCGTCCACCATCAGCGGGCCGCCCGGCAGATTGTCGAGGCCAAAGTCGATCATATTCAGCGCGGTGTAGACCTCGTTGATGCGCACCTTGAGGCGCGAAATCACGTCGCAGCCCTGCTCGCTGTGCACTTCCATCGGCAGCAGGCCGTAGCCGACGAACGGATGGTCGGCGCGGGTATCGCGCGCGTGGCCGCTGGCGCGCACCATCGGGCCAACGTTACTGAAGTCGCGGGCGATTTGCGGGTCGAGGCGGCCGATGCCGACGGTGCGCTGCGCCATATTCGGCGTGCTGAGCAGCATCTCCACCAGCTCCTGCACGTCGCGGCGCATCTGCTGCGCCAGCTGGCGGGTCTGGATCATATCCTCTTTCAGCAGGTCGCGACGGATGCCGCCAATCAGGTTCAGGCCGTAGGTTTTACGCGCCCCGGTGAGGATCTCCGCCATTTTCATCGACGTCTCGCGTACACGGAAGAACTGCATAAAGCCGGAGTCGAAGCCGGTGAAGTGGCAGGCGAGGCCGAGGTTGAGCAGGTGCGAATGCAGACGCTCCACCTCCAGCAGAATGGCGCGGATCATCTGCGCGCGTTCCGGCACCACGATGCCCATCGCGTTCTCAACCGAGGTGGTGTAGGCGGTGCTGTGGGCAAAGCCGCAGATGCCGCACACCCGGTCGGAGAGGAAGGTCACTTCGTTGTAGCCCATCCGGGTTTCCGCCAGCTTCTCCATCCCGCGATGGACGTAGAACAGGCGGTAGTCGGCGTCGATAATATTTTCGCCGTCAACGAACAGGCGGAAGTGGCCCGGCTCATCGGAGGTGACGTGCAGCGGGCCAATCGGCACCACGTTATTCTTCTTACTGCCCAGCTCGTTAATGAACTCGTAGGTTTCCGCATCGGTGGTCGGCGCCGGGCGCTGACGGTAATCCATGCTGTCTTTGCGCAGCGGGTAGAGTTCGTCCGGCCAGTCGTCCGGCAGCACCAGACGGCGCTCGTCCGGCAGGCCAACCGGCAGCAGGCCGTACATGTCGCGCACTTCGCGCTCGCCCCATACCGCTGCGGGCACCCGCGGCGTCACCGACGGATATTCCGGCTTATTGGCGTCCACTTCCACGCGCACGGTTATCCAGCATTTGGTCCCCTGCTCCATCGACAGCACGTAGTAAACAGCATAGTGGCCGTTGAGCTTGCGCTCGTCGTTGCCGAACAGCACCGACAGCCAGCCGCCCTGCCGGTAGTAGAGAAACTCCACCACTTCCGGGAGATAGTTGATCTTCACCGTGACGGTGAGCTGATCGTTGGTCTGCCAGGCCTCGTCCAGCACCACGCCCGGGAAGGCCTGATGCAGCGCGGCGAGATAGCGTTGACCCGGTTTTTCTTCGTTCATATATAAAACTCTCTTAAATCACGCCACCAGCAAGGAGACGAAGGCTAAAAAGGCAAAGCCAAAACCGGCCCAGGTAACGCGGGACGTGGCACAAAAGCGCAGGCGCGCCATGCTGTTTTCAAACAGGGCAATAATCAGGACGCCGGCCACCAGCTTGACGACCGCGACGACCAGCGCCAGCAGCAGCCCGCCGACGCTAAAGCTGGTCATCTGCCCCCACGGAATAAACACGCCGACAAACATCTGCAGGACCACCAGCTGCTTGAGGCTAATCCCCCATTTCAGCACCGCGAAGCCGCTGCCGCTGTATTCGGTCAGCGGCCCTTCCTGCAGCTCCTGCTCCGCCTCGGCAAGGTCGAACGGCAGCTTGCCCATTTCGATAAAGGTGGCAAAAGCGCAGGCGGCCAGCGCGAGGAGCAGCGGAATGCTGCGCGCGGCAGGCCAGTGGTAGACGGTGTCGGTGATGCTGCTGATATGGGTTGAGCCGGCAACCTGCGCCGCCACCCACAGTCCCAGCAGCAGAATCGGCTCCACCAGCACGCCGAGCATCGCTTCACGGCTGGCGCCGATGGCGGTAAACGGGCTGCCGGTGTCGAGCCCGGCGATCGCAAAGAAGAAGCGGGCGATGGCAAACAGATAGATCAGCGTAATCAGGTCGCCCAGCCCCGCCATCGGCGAGTCTACGGTGACCACCGGCAGCGCGGTGGCGATGGTCAGCATCACGCCGACCATCACGTAGGGCATCAGGCGGAATACCCAGCCGGAGGCGTCGGGGCCGATACTCTGGCGCCCCAGCAGCTTGATAATGTCCCGATACTCCTGCAGCACGCCCGGCCCGCGGCGGTTATGCAGGCGGGCGCGGGCAACGCGGGTGATGCCGGACAGCAGCGGCGCGGCGGCAAACAGCACCAGCGCCTGCAACAATGCAACGAATACGCTCATTCTCAGGCTCCTCGTGAAATGACAATAACCACCAGCACCGCCAGCTCAATCAGCGCAACGCCGCGCAGCAGCACGGGCGCGGAGCCGCTGTGCCAGCCGGGGATCAGGCGTACCGGGTTTAGCCAGTGGCGCAGCTTGAGCAGCGGGGCAAAGGCCTCTTTGACCGGCATCGCGAAGCCGTGAGCGGTCACCACCATCGATTTCTCATGGTCGTAGCCGCAGACCCACGCCGCGCCGCGGGAGCGCGACGGCAGGCGGTCGCCTTTGAAGAAAATCATCAGCAGCAGCGGCAGCAGCGGGCAGGCGATCAGCAGAATGGCGATCGGCGGCTGCGACACCACGCTCGCGACCTGAGCCTGAGCCGGCACCACGCCGCCCACCAGCGGCAGAAGCCACGGCGCGGCCACCCCGCCAATCACGCAGCAGAGCGCGGAAAGCACCACGCTGAAGGTCATCAGCCACGGGGCGCAGGTGGCGTTTTCCGCCTGCGGGCTCCGCGGCGCGCCGAGGAAGGTGACGCCGTAGACTTTGGCCATGCACATCACCGCCAGAGCGCCGGTCATCGCCAGGCCCACCGCCAGCATTGGCCCCAGCAGGCGGCCGATAAACGCCCCGCCGGTGCTGAGCTTAAAGAACGACTGATAGATAACCCACTCGCCGGCAAAGCCGTTCAGCGGCGGCAGCGCCGCCATCGCCATCAGGCCCACCAGCATAGAGAGCGAAATCAGCGGCATTCTTTTACCGATGCCGCCGAGCTTTTCGATATCGCGGTGGCCGGTGCGGAACCACACCGCCCCGGCGCCAAGGAACAGTGTGGTTTTGAACAGACCGTGGTTGATCAGGTGATACATCCCGCCGATAAAGCCCAGCACCATCAGGCTGGCGTTATTGAGGGACACGCCGGTGACAAACGCGCCGAGCCCCAGCAGGATGATGCCGATATTTTCCAGGCTGTGATACGCCAGCAGGCGCTGGATGTTGTGCTCCATCAGCGCGTAGAGCCCGCCGATAAAGGCGGTGATCATCCCCAGTACCAGCAGCAGCACGCCCCACCACAGCGGCGGCACGCCGCCGGCCAGGGAGACCGTCAGGATGCCGAACAGCCCCACCTTCATCACCACCGTGGAGAACAGCGCGGCGGCCGGCGCGCTGGCGTCGGCATGGGCCTGCGGCGCCCAGCCGTGCAGCGGAATAACCCCCGCCAGCAGCGCAAAGCCCGCCAGCGCCGGGAGCCACAGCAGCATCTGCTGCGGAGCGCCGGCGGCCAGCAGGCTAATCTGCGCCAGATCGAGCGTGCCGTAAAACGACCACACCAGCCAGCAGCTCCATGCCAGCAGCAGCGTGCCGAAGCGGCCCAGCGCAAACCACAGCTTGCCGGACTGCGCGCAGCCGGTGAGAAAGGCGCCGCACAGAGCCATAATTTCCGCCATCACCACCAGGCTGCCGAAGCTGGTCGTCACCACGGCGCAGGTGGCGGCCGCCAGCAGCAGGTTGACCAGCAGGCCGTTCGCTTTCACCTCTGGATGACGGTGCCAGGAGATATTAAACAGCGAAATCGGCAGCGCCGAGAGGCCGATGGCCAGCAGCCACAGGGCGTTAATCCCGCTAATCCGAATCGGCAGGGAGAGCATCTGCAGCATCCCGGCGCTCACCCGGCCCGGCATCAGCAGCGTCCCCATTCCGACGACGATCAGCATCGCGCTGGCTACCGCCCCGCCGATCCCGGCAATCGCGCCGCTGAGCGGCTTTTTCAGGCTAAAGAGCAGCGCCAGCACGGCGCTGACGGCGTACCAAACCACCGCCTGATTGACTAAAGAGATGATGTTCACTTCACGCCCCCCTGTTGCGCCTGAAACAGCGACAAATCGCCGAGGTCGGCATTAAAAGTCAGCTCGCGCTTGCGCCTGCTGGCCTGGGCGATATCGCGGATATCCACCAGCAGCAGCGCCTTTGTCGGGCAGGTACGCACGCAGGCGGGCCCCTGCTCATCGAAATGGCACAGATCGCATTTCACCGCGATGGCGCGCACGCCGGGTACCCAGTCGAGCAGCGAACTGACGCGGGCGGGCGCGGGCGGCGCGGCGGGCGCCAGCGGCGTATTGGCGTTTGCCGGAATATCCAACGGCCGGCTGCCGGAAAATTCGATCGCGCCAAACGGGCAGGCGATGCCGCAAAGCTTGCAGCTTACGCACAGGCTTTCGTTTAGCTGGACCGCGCCGTCGATGCGGTTAATCGCGTTAACCGGACACACCGCGGCGCAGGGGGCGTCTTCGCAGTGGTGGCACATCTGCGGCGCAGATTCTTTTTCATTACGCATGACCTGCAGTCGCGGCATCGCCTGCAGGCCCTGCTGGCGATGCGTCTCAGCGCATGCGGCTTCGCAGGTGCGGCAGCCGATACAGACGGTGGAGTCAGCAATTACAAAACGGTTCACCGGGTCTTCCTCGGGTGAAAGTCATTTTTGACGAAATCAGGTGGTGCAGATGTCATTTTCGACACTCGTCGACACCTTGCGCTTAGTGGGCCCGCTGCAGATGGCTTAAATCCACCGGCTGGTCCTGTTCCATGGCCTCATACAGGCGGTCGTACACGGTCGCCACGATCGCCAGATAGTGCTCCAGCACCTGCTCGCGGGAGCGGTTGCTGATACGCCCGTCGACGGTGCCGTCGGAGGCCAGCGTCGCCTGCGCAATCAGGCGCTTATCTTCGCCATTTTTGCTTTCTACGTAGTATTCGATGGTGTGGCTGTTAAAGCCTTCCGCCAGCGCGACAAACACCTGAAAGTGGCCGAACAGCACGAAGCACAGCTCTTTGTCCGGCGCGCAGCTCATCGCATGATGCAGGCGCGCTTTCGACAGGGTGATGCCCTGAACCAACGAGTTGCAGTAGGTGTGCCACTGCTCCTGATGCTGGCGGTGACGATCGGCGATGTAGTCCGCCTTTTCACTTATTTCCCAAATAGTCATCTCGGATCCCCCGGTTGCATGAGATGCACTGCACAAGCATTTTCCATGCCAGTTTTTATGTATTTGATATTTAAAGAAATTAATAAAAACAGGGGCCTTCAGCGACATGTCGATGACGTCACCAGGCCATCGTCATCGACAGTTTCTCCGACCGTACCGATGCCCTGGCATCGTTATTGCATATACGGTCAATTACGGCGATGTGGAGGCCACCATGCACGAAATCACTCTTAGCCAGCGGGCGCTGGAAATTATTGAACAGCAGGCGCAGCAGGCCGGCGCGCGGCGGGTCAGCGGCGTGTGGCTCAAGGTTGGGGCCTTTTCCTGCGTCGAGGCCAGCGCGCTGACCTTCTGCTTTGAGCTGGTGTGCCGCGGCACGCTGGCGGAAGGCTGCGAGCTGCATATCGCCGAGCAGCAGGCTGAATGCTGGTGTGAGTCCTGCCAGCAGTACGTGCAGCTGATCTCTCAGCACGTGCGGCGCTGCCCGCAGTGTCAGAGCGACGGGCTGCAGATAGTGGCGGACGACGGCTTACAGATTCAGAGAATAGAAGTGATCCCCGCCTGATTCGGCCGGGATCGCGGCGGCCGACGCGCGAGCGCGGCCAGCACAGAAACAACGTGCAGTATGACGGGATAGATCAGGAGTAAAACTATGTGTACCACCTGCGGCTGTGGGGAAGGCAACCTTTATATAGAAGGTGACGAACGCAACCCCCACTCGGCGTTTCGCAGCGCCCCCTTCGCGCCGGCCACGCGCCAGCCGATGACCATTACCGGCGTCAAAACCGACGGCTTTACCCCCAGCCGCTCTGCCGAGGGCGACCTGCACTACGGCCACGGCGAGGCGGGCACCCATGCGCCGGGAATGAGCCAGCGTAAAATGCTGGAGATTGAAATTGACGTGCTGGATAAAAACAACCGCCTGGCCGCCCGCAACCGCGCCCGCTTTGCGGCCAAAGGCCAGCTGGTGCTGAACCTGGTCTCCAGCCCCGGCTCCGGTAAAACCACCCTGCTGAGCGAAACCCTGCTGCGCCTGAAGGCGAAAAGCGCCTGCGCGGTGATTGAAGGCGACCAGCAGACGGTCAACGACGCGGCGCGCATCCGCGCCACCGGCACGCCGGCCATTCAGGTCAACACCGGCAAGGGCTGCCACCTCGACGCGCAGATGATCGCCGAGGCCGCTCCGCGCCTTGAGCTTGCCGATGGCGGCATCCTGTTTATTGAAAACGTCGGTAACCTGGTGTGCCCGGCGAGCTTCGATCTCGGCGAGCGGCACAAGGTCGCGGTCCTGTCGGTAACCGAAGGTGAGGACAAGCCGCTGAAGTACCCGCATATGTTCGCCGCCGCCAGCCTGATGCTGCTGAACAAAATCGATCTCCTGCCGTACCTCAACTTTGACGTTGAGCAGTGCCTCGCCTGCGCGCGGGAGGTGAACCCCGAGATTGAGATAATCCTGCTTTCCGCCGCCAGCGGCGAGGGTATGGAGCAGTGGCTCAGCTGGCTGGAGGCGCAGCAATGTGCATAGGCGTTCCGGGACAAATTTGCGCCATTGAGGGCAACCAGGCCAGGGTTGAAGTCTGCGGCATCCAGCGCGAGGTCGACCTAACCCTGGTGGGCGCCGTCGATGAGCTGGGCCAGCCGCGGCTCGGCCAGTGGGTGCTGGTGCACGTCGGCTTCGCCATGAGCATCATTAATGAAGCCGAGGCCCGCGATACCCTCGCGGCGCTGCAAAATATGTTTGAGGTCGAGCCGGATGTCGGCGCCCTGCTGTTCGGCGAGGAGCGATAATGCGTTTCGTTGATGAATACCGCGCGCCGGAGCAGGTGCTGCAGCTGGTGGAACATCTGCAGGAGCGCGCTCGCCTGCTGCCGCATACCGCCGCCCGCCCGCTGCGGATTATGGAGGTCTGCGGCGGCCATACCCACGCCATCTTTAAGTTCGGTCTCGACCAGCTGCTGCCGGAAAATATCGAATTTATCCACGGCCCCGGGTGCCCGGTCTGCGTCCTGCCGATGGGCCGCATTGACGCCTGCATTGAGATTGCCGGCCGTCCGGGGGTTATTTTCTGCACCTTCGGCGACGCGATGCGCGTCCCGGGAAAAAATGGCTCCCTGCTGCAGGCAAAATCGCGCGGTGCCGACGTGCGCATCGTCTATTCGCCGGTTGATGCCCTCAGGCTGGCGCAGCAAAACCCCGACCGCGAGGTGGTATTCTTCGGGCTGGGCTTTGAAACGACCATGCCCGCCACCGCGCTGACCCTGCGCCAGGCGCGCGAACGCGGCGTCGAAAACTTCTTCTTTTTCTGCCAGCACATCACCCTGCTCCCGACCCTGCGCAGCCTGCTCGATACTGCAGACAACGGTATCGACGCCTTCCTCGCCCCCGGCCACGTCAGCATGGTCATTGGTACCGAAGCCTACGGGTTTATCGCCAGCGACTACCGCCGACCGTTAGTGGTCGCTGGATTCGAACCTTTTGATCTACTGCAAGGCGCGGTGATGCTGGTTGAGCAGACAATAGCGCGGTGCAGTCAGGTCGAGAACCAGTATCGTCGCGTGGTCCCTGATGAAGGTAACCCCCTGGCGCAGCGGGCGATTGCCGAGGTGTTCTGCCTCTCCGGCGACAGCGAATGGCGCGGGCTTGGGGTTATCAGCGATTCCGGCGTTCGGCTGACGCCTGAGTATCAGCGTTTCGACGCCGAAGCCCATTTTCGCCCGACGCCGCAGCGCGTCTGCGACGACCCGCGAGCCCGCTGCGGCGAGGTGCTGACCGGGCGCTGCAAACCGCATCAGTGTCCGCTATTCGGCCAGGTCTGTAATCCGCAAAGCGCGTTTGGCGCGCTGATGGTCTCATCAGAAGGCGCCTGCGCCGCCTGGTATCAATATCGCAGTCAGGAAAACGAAGCATGAAAAGCATCCAGTTAGCGCACGGCAGCGGCGGTCAGGCGATGCAGCAGCTGATCGCCTCCCTGTTTATGCAGGCCTTCGCCAACCCGTGGCTGGCGGAGCAGGAGGATCAGGCGCGGCTTGATCTGGCGCAGCTTGCCGCCCAGGGCGATCGCCTCGCCTTCTCAACCGACGGCTACGTTATCGATCCGCTGTTCTTTCCCGGCGGCGATATCGGCAAGCTGGCGGTCTGCGGCACCGCTAACGACGTGGCGGTGAGCGGCGCTCTGCCGCGCTACCTCTCCTGCGGATTTATTCTCGAAGAGGGGCTGGAGATCGCCACCCTCGAGAAGGTGGTTAACAGCATGGCGCAGACCGCGCAGGCGGCGGGCATCGCCATCGTCACCGGCGATACCAAAGTCGTGCCGCGCGGGGCGGCGGACAAGCTGTTTATCAATACCGCCGGGATTGGCGCAATCCCCTCGGCGATCCGCTGGGGAGCGCGGCAGATTGCGCCCGGCGACGTGCTGCTGGTCAGCGGCACGCTGGGGGATCACGGGGCCACCATTCTCAATTTACGCGAAGGGCTCGGGCTGGACGGGGCGCTCGCCAGCGACTGTGCGGTACTCACCCCGCTGATTCAGTCGCTGCGCGACCTTCCCGGAGTGAAAGCGCTGCGCGATGCCACCCGCGGCGGCGTTAACGCGGTGGCCCATGAGTTTGCCGCCACCAGCGGCTGCGGGATTGAACTGAATGAACGCGAGCTGCCGGTCAACGATACCGTTCGCGGCGTTTGCGAACTGCTGGGGCTCGATGCCCTTAACTTTGCCAATGAAGGCAAGCTGGTTATCGCCGTCGCTCGCGATGCGGCGGAAGCGGCGCTGGCCCGGCTGCGGGCCCACCCGCTCGGCCGCCACGCGGCGATAGTTGGCGAAGTGGTTGCGCGCAGCGGCGTGCGGTCCGTCGGCCTGTACGGCGTTAAGCGCACGCTGGATCTTCCTCACGCCGAGCCGCTGCCGAGAATTTGTTAACGGTGCGGGCCCCCGGATTGCGGCTAACGCCTTATCCGGGCTACAACACTGCGCCCACCTGTAGCCCGGCTAAGCGCAGCGCGAGCCGGGAAAAGCCAGCATGATTATCCAGCCCAAACCAGCGGGCACCCACGGATGGGTTAATGGCGGTCACAACCGCTTTATTAACAGACTATTATTTGTGTCATCACTTTCTTCTGCGCCGCTTTGCGGCGCTTTTGGACTTAAGCAATGTCGTATACACCGTTGGGCGATTTTGGACAGCAGGGTCTGTTCGACATCACCCGAGTTTTATTACAGCAGCCCGATCTGGCCGCGCTGAGCGAAACGCTGACGCGTCTGGTCAGGCAGTCCGCGCTGGCGGATCGCGCCGCTATTCTTCTGTGGAACGCCGGCAATCACCGGGCGGCCAGATATGCCTGCGACGAAGCAGGCCTGCCGGTGAGCTACGAAGATGAGACCGTGCTCGCCCACGGGCCGGTTCGGCGCCTGCTCTCGCGCCCCGACGCGCTGCACTGCGACCGCGCCACCTTTGTCGAAGCCTGGCCGCAGCTGGCCGATAGCGGCCTCTACCCGTCGTTCGGCTATTACTGCCTGCTGCCGCTGGCGGCAGAGGGCCGCATCTTCGGCGGCTGCGAATTTATCCGCAACGATGCCCGTCCGTGGACGGAAAAAGAGTATCAGCGCCTGCACACCTTCACGCAGATCGTCGCCGTGGTCACCGAGCAGATCCAGAGCCGGGTCAGCAATAACGTTGATTACGATCTGCTGTGCCACGAGCGCGATAACTTCCGCATTCTGGTTGCCATCACCAACGCCGTGCTCTCCCGACTGGATATCGACGAGCTGGTCAGCGAGGTCGCCAAAGAGATCCACCGCTATTTCCGCATCGACGCCATCAGCGTGGTGCTGCGCAGCGGCCGCAAAGGCAAGCTGAACATCTACTCGACCCACTACCTCGACGCCAGCCATCCGGTGCACGACCAAAGCGAGGTCAACGAAGCCGGGACGCTGACCGAACGGGTGTTCAAAAGCAAAGAGATGCTGCTGCTCAATCTGCACGAGCACGACTCCCTGGCGCCGTACGAAAAAATGCTCTTCGAGATGTGGGATAACCAGATTCAGACCCTGTGCCTGCTGCCGCTGATGTCCGGCAATACCCTGCTTGGGGTACTGAAGCTGGCGCAGTGCGATGAGAAGGTCTTCACCACCACCAACCTTAAGCTGCTGCGCCAGATCGCCGAGCGCGTGTCGATCGCCGTCGATAACGCGCTGGCGTACCGCGAGATCCAGCGCCTGAAAGAGCGGCTGGTGGATGAGAACCTCGCGCTGACCGAGCAGCTCAACAACGTCGAGAGCGAGTTCGGCGAGATAATCGGCCGCAGCGAAGCGATGCACAGCGTGCTCAAGCAGGTCGAAATGGTGGCGCACAGCGACAGCACCGTGCTGATCCTCGGCGAAACCGGCACCGGTAAAGAGCTGATTGCCCGCGCGATCCATAACCTCAGCGGCCGCAACGCCCGGCGGATGGTGAAAATGAACTGCGCGGCGATGCCCGCCGGGCTGCTGGAGAGCGACCTGTTTGGCCACGAGCGCGGGGCCTTTACCGGCGCCAGCGCCCAGCGCATCGGTCGCTTTGAGCTGGCGGACAAAAGCTCGCTGTTTCTCGATGAGGTCGGCGATATGCCGGTCGAGCTGCAGCCGAAGCTGCTGCGCGTGCTGCAGGAGCAGGAGTTTGAGCGCCTCGGCAGCAATAAGCTGATCCGCACCGACGTGCGGCTGATCGCCGCGACCAACCGCGATCTCAAGCAGATGGTCGCCGATCGCGAGTTCCGCAGCGATCTCTACTACCGGCTCAACGTTTTCCCGATCCACCTCCCGCCGCTGCGCGAGCGTCCGGACGATATCCCGCTGCTGGTCAAAGCCTTCACCTTTAAAATTGCCCGCCGTCTGGGGCGCAATATCGACAGCATTCCGGCGGAAACCCTGCGCACCCTGAGCCGCATGGAGTGGCCGGGCAACGTCCGCGAGCTGGAAAACGTCATTGAGCGCGCGGTGCTGCTGACCCGCGGCAGCGTGCTGCAGCTGTCGATGCCCGAGCTAAACATCGAGCCGGAGCCGATGGCGGCAGAAATTCTGCCGCAGGAGGGCGAGGACGAGTATCAGCTCATCGTGCGGGTGCTGAAAGAGAGCAACGGCGTGGTTGCCGGCCCCAAAGGCGCCGCCCAGCGGCTGGGCTTAAAGCGCACCACCCTGCTGTCGCGGATGAAAAGATTGGGCATCACCAAAGATGAACTGGTATAGGTTCGACAGGTACGCAACCCGCTGCCCAGGAGATTCTATGGCGGTATCAGCACGTAATCAGCTCACCGCCACGGTGAGCGCGGTAGCCACGGGCGCAAGTGAACGATGAGGTTGAGTTAACCCTCGCGGGCGGCGCAAAGCTGGTGGTTATTGTCGCCCACAGCAGCAGGGAGGCGCTAGGGCTGGTCGCAGGCAAAGAGGCCATTGCGCTGATCAAGGCCTCGGCGCTTCCGATCGCCACCCGTGCCTGAGTCAGACCAGAAACGCCGTTTCATTTCACTTTAAATGAAACGGCGTTCTGTGAAGCAACTCGCGTTAACCGCCGCTAATCAATGATAAATAAGCATTTTCCATAACGGAGATGCTCATGACGCGTTTACCCCTGACGGCGGCCGTCGCGCTGCTTTTATCTTCTCAGACGGCGCTGGCCGCGCTGCCGACGCTGACGGTTTGGCCCGACGGCGAAGCCCCCGGCGCCAAAAACAGCCCTGCCCGCTACGCCCTCGTCGATCGCAGCAAGGACCCGGCGCTGCCCGACCGCGCCGTCACGGGCATTCGGGCGCCGGAAATTACCGTCTATGCGGCGGAAAAACCCAACGGCATTGCGCTGCTGGTCACCCCCGGCGGCTCCTATCAGCGGGTGGTGCTGGATAAAGAGGGCAGCGACCTCGCCCCCGTTTTCAACGCCGAGGGCTACACCCTGTTTGTGATGACCTATCGGATGCCGGCAGATGGCCACGCGGAGGGCAGCGACGCGCCGCTGGCCGACGCCCAGCGCGCGCTGCGTCTCCTGAGGGCGCGCGCCGCCGACTGGCATATCAACCCGCACAAAATTGGCGTCATGGGCTTTTCCGCCGGCGGTCACGTCGCGGCCAGCCTGGAGACCCGCTATAACGAGCAGGTATATACCGCCGTGGATGCTATCGACGGGCAGAGCGCGCGCCCGGACTTCGTGGTGCTCGGCTATCCGGTGATCGCCATGGATCCCGCAATTGCCCATCCCGGCTCGCGCCGGGCGCTGATTGGCGAGGAACCAACGGCGGAACAGCTGCGCCGCTATTCGCCGGAGCAGAACGTCACCCCGGAGACGCCGCCGACCTTTATCCTGCACGCGGTGGACGACCCGTCGGTGCCGGTAGATAACTCGCTGGTGATGTTTAACGCGCTGCGCGCTCAGCGGGTGCCGACGGAGCTGCATCTGTTTGCCGAAGGCAAGCACGGCTTCGGGATTCGCGGGGCCCGGGGACTGCCCGCCGCCGAATGGCCGCAGCTGGCGATGAACTGGATAGCCTCGCTGCCGGCGGTAAAAAAGTAACCCCTTTCTGAGGACACCCCGGAGAGGGCGTTGCCGCAATCCGGGGCCCGTGCGCAGGGCTATTTTTCGACCGTAAATCCGTTACCGGCGGCCAGCTCGGCAAACCACAGCGCGTTGCGCTTGATCTGCCGCTCGCCGGTTTGCAGATTGAGCCGCCAGAAACCATAGCGCCGCTTGAAGGCGTTAATCCACGACCAGTTATCGATAAAGGTCCATTGATGCACGCCAAAGCAGCTGGCGCCGTCGGCGATAGCCCGATGCAGCTCAACCAGATGCTCCTCCATCAGGTTGATACGAAACGCGTCATCAATCACCCCGTCCTCCCCCGGCTCCCCTTCGGACTGCAGATCCATAGCAATGCCGATTTCAGCGAGATACCACGGGATATTGCGGTAGTTGTCGCGGATATTAAGGGCAATATCGTAAATCGCCTGCGGCAGAATTTCGTTATTGTCGCGGTAGGGATTAAAGCGCCCCTGCGGATTAACGTAGTTTTCGAAGTAAAACTCGGGGGTAAAATAGTCCAGCGTGTAGTCGCTCTCACGCGCCTTGACCCGGCGAGGGACGTAATAGTTGACGCCGAGGAAATCGATACGCGAGGAGGTTATCAGCTCGGCATCCCCTTTTGCGATTTCCGGCAGGCAGCCGTGTACGGCAAGAATTTCGCACAGCTCCTTCGGAAACTGGTGCTTAACCAGCGGATCGAGGAAGCTGCGGTTAAAGAACAGATCCGCATACCAGGCGGCTTTTTTATCCTCCGCGCTATCGCTGCGGGGATAGGAGGGGGTCAGGTTCAGCACCACGCCGATCTGACTCTCAAGCGCCAGCTGGCGGAACGCGCCCACCGCCTTCGCGTGGGCCAGCATGATGTTAAACGCCACCTGCGCCGCCAGCCTGCCGTCCTTTTTACACGGATAGTGGAAATCGTACAGATAGCCGCCCTCCACCGGGACAATCGGCTCGTTGAAGGTTATCCAGTACTTCACCTTATGGCCGAACAGCTCGAACGCGGTGCGGGCAAAGCGGGCGAAAAGCTCGGCGACGTGGGCCGATTCAAAACCGCCGTACTGCTCCTGTAGCGCTTCCGGCATATCGAAGTGGTAGAGGTTGATCATCGGCTCGATACCGCTCTCGATCATCTCATCAAGGTAGTCGTTATAGAAACGCACCGCCGCCGCGTCGGGGGCACCGGTTTCAAAATCGGCGATCAGCCGCGACCACTGAATCGAGGTGCGAAAGGAGTTGAAGCCGGTCTGCTTCATCAACGCCACATCCTGCGGATACTGGCGGTAGGTATCGCAGACGACCTGCGGGCCCACCTGCTGATAAAAACGCTCCGGCTGAGCGGCAAACCAGCTGTCCCAGATGGAACGATGCGGCTTGTCGGTTACGCCTTCCGTTTGCGGGCCGGATGCCGCCGCGCCCCAAAAAAAACCGTCCGGAAACTGATACCGGGTCATAACGCCTCCTGTAAGTTAAAAAAGGCTGCGCGCAACGGGCGCAGCCAATAGGTACTACTCTGCAATCACTTCGATCGATTTGATAAACATATATCCCCAGTCGCCGGCAAATTTGCCAAAGTCGATGCGGTTGTCGCCGGCTTTCAGCTCCACCGGCACCTGCAGCTGCTGGCCCTGCTCATCGGTTGCCGGGAATTCGACCGCTATCGGCGCGCCGCCGTTAACAATAAACGAGTTTTTCTTACCGCCCCATTTGCCGTTAAAGGTCACCCGCAGCTGATACTTGCCGCTCCACGGCGCCGGCACCTGCCAGCTCACCCTGTCGCCATCGTTGGCAAAGGGCCCGAGGAAGCCATCGGCGCCGGTCGTCAGCGCATCTTTCTCGCTGTTGGCCGCCGCAATCTTGCCTCGGCTGACGTCAAAGATTTCGCCCGTAAAACGGCAGTAGTCGGCGGGCGCTTTGCCCGCGGCTTGCGCTACCGTTACCCTGACGGTTTTACGGCTTTTAAGCAGACCGTCGTCGGCGGTCAGGGTCAGGGCGTACTCGCCGGGGCCGCTGAACCAGACGCGGGTTTCCGCCCTATCGCTGGCGCAGAAATGGGCCTGCTCGTTGCCGCCGCTGCTCCAGCTGACCTTGACGCTATCGTCCGGAAGGGCGTCATCGCGCCAGCTGGCGGCAAGCAGCAGCCCCCGGTCCTGGGTGGTGGTTAAGGCCTCGGGCAGATCCACCACCGGCGGCTGATTCTCCTGAGTGTGCTTAACGCTAATCACGTTGGAGGGGGCCGAGGTCCCGCTCTCATTTTTAGCCACCACCCGATAAAAGTAGGTATGACCCAGTTGCAAAGTGCGATAGCTATCGCGGAACAGATTCATGGTTAACGGATCCCACTCGTTCACGCCGTCGGAAATATCGCTCCCCACCACTTTCCAGGGTCCTTGTGCCGACCCGGCGCGCTCCACGTCATAGGCGCGTCCCACCGCCGCCCCCATCCAGTTGATGGCAAAGGGTGAGTCCGTCTCCCGCAGCTTCGGCGCGTCCGGCTTCGGCAGCGGCGGCGCGCTCTCCTGCCCGGCCATCTGCGCCGAGGCGGTACGCACCAGGTTCACCACCTCCATCTCCTGGTTGGATTTTCCTTCCACCGGGAAGCCAGGCAGATGGTAGCTGTAGTGGCCGGTTGACTCTTTGTGCCAGTAGAAGCCGCCGTCGTGACGATGGCCGCGGAAGCCCCAGATCAGCCCGCCCGCCGCCCGCGCGCCGTCGACCTCGCTGTGGACGATCGACTGCATAATGGCGTTGAGCTGCTGCGCATCCAGCAGGCCGAACTCGCCGACCATGTACGCTTTTTTGCCGCCGGCCGACCGCAGGTCCTTCTTCACCTGCTCAGGATGGTTGTTCTCGGCGTTGGTGTAGTAATGGTTGCTGACGATGTCGACGTTGGGATCGTTTAGAGCAAAGTCGTTGATTTTCTTATAGGTGCCGTCAACGACCAGCTGATGCGGCGCCCACTTTTTGATCCACGCGGCGGTCTGCTGCAGGAACGCCGCGTTGGTATCCTCCAGTTCGTTACCGGTTTCCCATGCCATAATGGCCTTTTCGTCGTAGTAGGCGCGGCCGGTCACGCTGTTGGTCCGCGTGATCACCTGACGGATCACGTCGAGATAGGCCCGGTAGGTTTGACTGTCGGTGCGATAAAAGTCTGCTGGCTTTTCATGATAAAACGCCGCCAGCTGCTCGCGGCCGCCCCACCACCACCAGTGATCGATAAAAGGCAGGATCAGGCGCAGCCCCTGCTTGTCCGCTTCGGCAATCATATTGTCGTAAACCCGCATCGCCTTTTCGTTCAGGCGCGGCATGCCGTCCGCGGTTGCCGGCGCCAGGATATGCGTTTCGCGCCCGCAGGCCTTATCAAACGCCTGCTGAACGGAGAGGACGTACACGCGCTGCGCTTTCGCGCCGGTCTGCACCATCGCCCTGATCCAGTTTTCCTGCTCGTCGGCGGTCGGCCATCTGAAATACTGCCCCCAGCCGCGGGTATCGGCCCGGCACGGGCCGCGCGCATCGTCCTCAATGCGGTGTAGCTCCGGCGCATGAATTCCGGCAAAGCGGAAAACCTTGTCGCCATCCTTCAGCATCGCGCCATCGCGGGTAATAAAGTTCTCGAAGTGTGAGCGTTCGGCCGCCATGGCCCCGGCGCTTCCGAGGGCCGAAAGCAGCGCTATCAGCACGACCTTTTTCACGGGATAAATCATCGTTTCGCTCCTTAGAACCACACTTCGGCCTGGACGCCAAAATTCAGCGTGTCGGTGTCACCGCTGCGCGAATAGCCACCGGCAGAAATGGTATTGGTGCTCCAGTCATAGTTACCGTCGAGGGCGTCGGAGACGCCTTTATCCCACTTCGCGTAGGTGACAAAAAAGCGCAGCTGCGGTCGGGTCCAGTAGCCGGAATCAAAGGTTAACGTCGGGGCGATAGTGACTTTGGTCAGGCCGCCTTTTCCTTTGCCATCAACCCCTTTGTAGTTGCTGTCATCGAGATATTCGTAGCCCAGCTCGTACTGCATGGCGAAGTTTTTGGTAATTTGCTGATACGGGCGGATCCCGGCGACCCAGCTTGAGCGGCCCCAGCCGTTCGCATCGTCAGTCCACCACCGGTAGTTCTTATCCTTCTGGTAGTAGGCAAAGGTAGAAACCTCCCAGTCCCCCATCGAGGCAAGGTTATCCAGCACCACGCGCCAGGACTGGGTATCTTCAAGGTTGGCCCATCCCCAGCCGTTTTTCCCCAGCGAATCGCCCGCTGCCAGGCCGCGTCCGTACTGGAAGACCACCCGCGAGTAGCCGCCGGTCAGGCCGTAGAAACCATCGAAGTTATAGACGCCGGTAATGCCGTAGCCTTTTTCGGCCGCCGTCGGGTGGTTCTCATTGCGGTTCATATGGTGGCCGATAAGCTCCAGGTCGAGGCCGGTGCCGGCAATCTTTTTAAACCACAGGTTGAGGGAGTAGTCGTCCGGGTAGCCCTGATCGCCCTTATCGACCGGGTAGGCTTTGGTTTCATCGGTTGGGGAGAAGGCGTAGACCCCGGCATCGAAGCGGGCGAAGCCCAGATCCATGTTATCGAAGCCGCCGCCGGTGCCGTTGTACTGAATGTACTCCCAGTCGAACTGGTGGCTGGAGGTGTTGGAGCTGCTGTAGCGCTTACCGCCCCAGAAGGTCATCTCCGGCGCGAAATCGAGATTCGACAGCTCGGCAAAGCCTTCACGGAACTGCACATCGTGGCCGTCGTCATCCTGACAGTTCCAGTCAGAGGTGCATTTCGACTGGTGGGTAATATTGGCCTGGATCCGCGCCACCGCGCCGGAGTCAGACTTCAGCGTTACGGTGGGGATCAGCTCGATCTTGGTGTCCTCTTCGTTGCCGAGGCGCCATTTCCCGTCCGGCATCAGGCCGACGGAGTCGGCGCGGTTGCCGTCAGAGTTGGCAAGAATGCCGGATCGGATATAGCCGTGCAGCGCAAAATCATATTGCGGATCGGCGCTGGCGCAGTCGCTCATTACCGCCAAAGCGAGCAAAGACAGAGGTATTGATGAGTTAAGCCTTATCATTATTTTTTTCCTTCGTTCGTTATTTTTTTATTAACAGGGTCTGGAACGTCAGGAAATTTACGGATCAAAAACGGAAATGTACATCCACAAACGGAAAGCGCTTTCCGTAATTGCCGGATTAGTTCACAAAATTGATTATAACCAGCAAGAATTCGTGACTCTCGTCACATAAATAGCTTCGACATAAAAAAGCCCGCATTCGCGGGCTGGTTTCATTGCGGGAACGGGCTAGCGTTCGGCGTCGGCGAGCTGGCGCTCGTAGACCTTGAAGAAGGGGCGGTACAGCATCCACGAGTTGAAAATGGCGAACAGGCTCATGCACAGATTTTTCCAGCTGCCGTTCGCCGACCACGCCGCGCCGAGCGGCGACGGCATCGACCAAGGCAGCATCGCCACCGCGCGATCGAGGATGCCAAGGTGCGTTAAATACCATGCGATACAGGCATTTATCAGCGGCACGAAAATAAACGGCAGCAGGAATACCGGGTTCATAATGATCGGAAAGCCGAACAGTATCGGCTCATTGATGTTAAACAGGGACGGCAGCAGGCCGATTTTTCCCACGCTTTTCAGCTGCCGGGAGCGGCTGCGCATCGCCATAAAGACCAGCGGCAGGGTGGAGCCAATGCCGCCAATCAGCAGGTAGAAATCCCAGAATCCCTGGAGATAGATATGCGGCAGCGTCGCGGCGCCTGAGGCCAGGGCCTGCTGGTTTTCAAAGAGATAGGTCATCCAGAAGGGATTCATGATGCCGGTAATAATCAGGGCGCCGTGAATGCCGACAAACCAAAGCAAGTTACAGATAAATAAAGAGATAAGTACCGCCGTCAGGGTATCGGATGCGATAACCAGCGGCCGCACCGCTTCGCTGATAAGCTCCGGCAATATTCTCCCGCTGGTCTGCAGCAGGACGGCGTTGATGACGCTAATGGAGAGCATCACCACCAGCAGCGGTATCAGCAGCTGAAAACCGTTGCGGGTCATCAGCGGGACCTCTTCCGGCAGCCGGATGCACCAGCCCTTCCTGTAGAAAAAACGAATTATTTCAATTGAATATACGCTTGAAATAAGCGCAGTGAATATCCCCATGCCGCCGAGAAAGATATTGGTCGCGCCGTTATCGCGAAAGCCGATAAACAGCAGGAAGGCCAGGCAGCCGGTCAGGCCGCACAGCCGCTCCGGCAGGCGATACTGCTTGGCAAGGCTGGCGCTGGCGCCGAAGGCCACGATCAGCGCCACCAGGCCAATGGTCAGCTCAAACGTCGGCAGCAAGATCGGCCGCAGCTGCAGGTAAAACTGACCAAACGCCGATGCGCCGTTAATGGAAACGGGCGGAAACAAAATGGGTACCAGCAAACTACCAACAATCACAAACGGCATGGCCAGCGCGAAGCTATCGCGCATCGCCGTAATGTGGTTATTGCGCGTCAGAACGTTGGCCAGCGGCGCCAGCCGCTGCTCGATGATGTCGACGGCAACATTCATCAACTGAAAGTTCATAGTGCTACCTTTTGAGATTTGTATTTACGCCGCGATGATGGCGCACAACCACATAAAGTAAAAGCCTGCCATAGGTGATCGTTGTCACAATTAATAAATCCACAAACGGAAAGCGCTTTCCGTTTTGTATCCCGATGACTATAGTCCGGACATCTAATCCATCGGGAGCCGTATATGAAAAAGATAATGTTGTGTTGTTCTGCGGGGATGTCCACCAGCCTGCTGATGAAGAAAATGATCGACGAAGCGGAGAAGCGAGGCCTGGCGGTTGAGATCAGGGCCTTCGGCGTGGCGGAGTTCGCCGAGCAGGTTGCGCACTACCAGGTCGTGCTGCTGGGCCCGCAGGTTAAATACATGCAAAAGGATCTGCAAAAACAGGCCGACCGCTACGGGATCCTCGTGGAGCCCATCAACATGATGGATTACGGCATGCAGAAAGGCGGTGCGGTGCTCGATTTCGCGCTCGCTCTGATCGATAACAAGCATTAAGGGAAAGAAGATGAGCTCTCTGTACGCCAAACTGATCGCCGTGATCGAGCAAAAAATTACCCCGATGGCCGGCGCCATCGGCCAGCAAAAGTACGTCACCTCGATTCGCGACGGCTTTATTACCGCCCTGCCCTTTATGATCGTCGGCTCCTTCCTGCTGGTCTTTATCTTTCCGCCGTTTTCCCCGGACACCAGCTGGGGCTTTGCCCGCGCCTGGCTGCAGTTCTCCCTCGATCATCGTGAAGCGCTGATGCTGCCGTTTAACTTCAGCATGGGGGTCATGACGCTGTTTATTGCCGTCGGCATCGCGGCAAGCCTGGCGAAGCACCATAATCTGGACTCGTTGACCGCCGGCATGCTGTCGCTGATGTCATTCCTGCTGGTCGCCGCGCCGCTGAAAGACGGGCAGATCTCCACCGCCTATTTCTCCGGCCAGGGGATCTTCACCGCTATTCTGGTGGCCATTTACTCTACCGAGCTGTACGCCTTCCTCAAGCGCCACAACGTAACCATTCGCCTGCCGCCAGAGGTGCCAGCGGGAGTTGCGCGTTCGTTTGAAATCCTTATCCCGGTGCTGGCAGTGGTGCTGACCCTCCACCCACTCAACCTGTTTATCGAAGCGCAGCTGGGGATGATCATTCCGGAAGCGATCATGTCGCTGGTGAAACCGCTGGTCGCGGCCTCCGATACTCTGCCGGCGATCCTGATCTCGGTGCTGGTATGCCAGGTCCTGTGGTTCGCCGGGATCCACGGCGCGCTGATCGTCACCGGAATTATGAACCCGTTCTGGATGGCGAACCTGTCGATCAACCAGGCGGCAATGGCCGCAGGCACCGCCATTCCGCATATCTACGTGCAGGGCTTCTGGGATCACTATCTGCTGATCGGCGGCGTGGGATCGACCCTGCCGCTGGCGCTGATGCTGCTGCGCAGCAAGGCCGTTCATCTGCGAACCATTGGCCGAATGGGCGTGGTGCCGGGCGTATTTAACATCAACGAACCGATTCTGTTCGGCGCGCCGATCATCATGAACCCGCTGTTCTTCCTGCCGTTCGTGCTGGTTCCGATGATTAACGCCACCCTCGCCTGGTTTGCGCTGAAGCTGGATCTGGTGAGCCGCGTGGTCTCAATGACGCCGTGGACCACTCCGGCCCCTATTGGCGCCTCCTGGGCGGCAAACTGGAGCTTTAGCCCGGTGATCATGTGCCTGATCTGTATGGGAACCGCGATGGTGATGTACCTGCCGTTCCTGCGCGCTTATGAAAAGCAGTTGCTGAGCCAGGAAAGCCATAACGCCGAAACCGGGTCGCAGGCCGCGACGCAATCCGCATAATTTAGATTATTCAGAGGTAAGTCATGGAATTAGAAGAACAGGTCATGGGCATTATTATCAATGCCGGCCAGTCGCGCAGCCTGTGCTACGAAGCGCTGAGCTGCGCCAAAGAGGGTGATTTTGACGCTGCCGATGCAAAGATGAAAGAAGCGACCCATTTTTCCCGCGAAGCGCATCTGGTTCAGACCCAGCTGATTGAGGCCGACGAGGGCGAAGGCAAAACCAAAATGACGCTGGTCATGGTTCACGCCCAGGACCATCTGATGACCTCAATTCTGGCGAAAGAGCTGATCGCCGAACTGATCGCCGTTTATCGCTCGCGGCCGCTGCACGCGTAGCGTTTACCCGGCGCCATTAGCCTGAAGCCCCGGTCGCGCTGCGCCGGGGCTGCGGGCAACCTACGCGCCATCCCGTATTGAGGCAACTATGCTACATCTTGGTTTAGATATCGGCGGCACCAAAATGGAAGCCGTTCTGCTCACCCCCCAGGGCGAGTGCGTCTATCGTCAGCGCCGCCCAACGCATAAAGAGAGCTACGAGGCGTTCATCCACCAGCTGCTCGGCCTGATCGAGACCGTGCGCGACTGGAGCGAGCGCCCGTTTTCGATTGGGGTCGGCCTGCCCGGCGCTATCGACCCGCAGAGCGGCTTGATCAAAAACTGCAACTGCCTGGTGCTGAACGGCCACGATCTGCGCAGCGATCTGATGCAGCGGCTCGGCCAGCCGGTGTGGATCGCCAACGACGCCGACTGCTTCACCCTTTCCGAAGCAGTAGACGGCGCGGGCGCAGGCTCAACGACGGTCTTTGGGGTAATTATCGGTACCGGCTGCGGAGGCGGCATTGCCGTCAATCAGCAGCTGCTAAGCGGGCCCAACGCGATCGCCGGTGAGTGGGGGCACAACCCGCTGCCGGGCTATACGCCACAGCGGGATGGCCCCGCTCAGGCCTGCTACTGCGGGAAGCAAAACTGCATTGAGAGCTTTATCTCCGGCAGCGGATTTGCCCGGCGATACGGCGAGCAGGCGCAGGCGGAAGCGATAGTTGAGGCCGCGCAAAATGGCGATCCGCAGGCGCTCGCCCACTGGCGGCACTTTATCGACGCCTTTGCCCGCAGCCTGGCCTCGGTGATTAACATCCTCGATCCGCAGACGATCGTGCTGGGCGGTGGCCTGTCCAACGTCGGGCAAATTTACCGCGATCTGCCCCCCGCCATCGTGCCCTATCTGTTCTCCGATAGCTGCCATACCGCGATCAAACAGGCCCGCTTCGGCGACGCCAGCGGCGTGCGCGGCGCGGCCTGGCTCCCTGTTCTGGCGGGCGCTGAAGGCCGGTGGCGATAGACACTTTTTTCAGCAGGTATGCTAAGCTAGGCGAAAATATCCAGACAGAAAAGACCATGCCAACCATTGATGATGTTTCAAGATTAGCGAATGTCTCCAGAGCGACGGTTTCTCGCGTGCTGACCGGCACCCGTGGCGTTCGCGAGGAGAGCCGGGAAGCCGTGCTGCGAGCCGTTGAAGAGCTCAACTATCGCCCGAGCTTTGCCGCGCAAAACCTCGCCAGTCAGACATCAAATCACGTTGGCCTGGTTATCCCGACGCGCGACGAGAGCAGCGGAGCGCGACTGCTTCCCCAGCTGTCGCAGGCCCTCAAGGGATTAAACAAAAATCTGCTGGTGCAGTACGTCACCGACGGGGTGGAACAGGCAGCGGCGGTGGACGACCTTCAGCGCCAGTGCGTGGCGGTGGTGGTGCTCGGCGCGGTCTCGCCGGACGCCCCGCGCAACGTTATCTCCTTCGACCGCTTCAGCGTGGCGGGGATCAACAACCAAGGCTACGACTACGCCTTTGCCACCGAAAGCGCCTGCCGCTACGTCATCGGCAAGGGCCATCGTAATATCGCGCTGTTGACCGATAACGCCGACGATGACGCCAGCCGCCAAATGCTCGAAGGCTACCGGAACGTGCTGCAAAACTACTCCATTCCCTTTAACCGTCAGCTGATGCTGGCGGCTAACGATGACGTTGAGCAGGCGCTGCTGACGCTGATTAACAGCTTCAGCAAGTATTCGGTCATTATCGTCAAGCGCGATCGCTACGCGGCGGAAGCCATGCGCCTGCTGCGCGAGTTTAACGTCGCCGTGCCGCAGGAGGTGTCGCTGCTCAGCCTCGAGGACTCCCCGCTCGCTTCGCTGCTCAATCCGCCGCTGACCTGTATCTCATGGCCGCTGGAGCAGCTGATGGAGAGCTGTATTCAGCGGATCCGCAGCCTGATTGACGAACGCCCGGCGTTTAGCGCCGAGGGCCGCACGCTGGCGGGCCGCCTGATCCCGCGCCAGTCGGTAGCCGATATCTCCTGACGTTCTCCCCCGGCCGCTCACGGTGGCCGGACTCGCTCCCGGCTTTCCCTGCTTCTCTTTTCTTTTTCTTTTTCTTGTTCTTTTTCTTTCTTTTCTCTTTCTCTTGTTGTTTCTCTTTTTCCCTGCGCCCCTCATCTGCTCCGCCGCGCTATCGTTCCCACGCTCATTATTCGCCCGCCATCTAAATAATAATCATTTTCATTTATCAATAGCCTGTGCTATACAACATAGCACAGGCTATAAATGATGATTAATTGACCGCAACGTTGTGAGGGATCCTATGCTGCACCTGCCACCGCTGAAACACCTGATGTTTGCCGCCACTTTGGCGATCCTCGCCGTCGCCCCCGCGCAGGCGAAAGAGAAATTTAAGGTCATCACTACCTTTACGGTGATCGCCGATATGGCGCAGAACGTGGCTGGCGATGCCGCCGAGGTGAGCTCAATCACCAAACCGGGGGCCGAGATCCATGAGTATCAGCCGACGCCGGGCGATATCAAGCGCGCCCAGGGGGCACAGCTCATTCTCGCCAACGGTCTGAACCTCGAGCTGTGGTTCGCCCGCTTCTACCAGCATTTAAACGGCGTGCCGGAAGTGGTGGTCAGCAACGGGATTCAGCCGATGGGCATCAGCGATGGCCCCTATAACGGCAAGCCCAACCCGCACGCGTGGATGTCGGCGGACAACGCCCTAATCTACGTCGATAACATCCGCGACGCGCTGGCGAAATACGATCCGGACAACGCCGACGTCTATCGCCGCAACGCCGAGACCTACAAGGAAAAAATCCGCCAGACCATGGCGCCGCTGAAAGCGCAGCTGGCGAAGCTGCCGGAGGATAAGCGCTGGCTGGTCACCAGCGAAGGCGCATTCTCCTACCTCGCCCGCGATAACGGCCTGCAGGAGCGCTACCTCTGGCCGATTAACGCCGATCAGCAGGGCACGCCGCAGCAGGTGCGTAAAACCATCGACACCATGAAAAAAGAGCATATCCCGACCATCTTCAGCGAAAGCACCATCTCCGATAAGCCGGCGCGCCAGGTCGCACGTGAAGCGGGCGCCCACTACGGCGGCGTGCTCTACGTTGACTCCCTGAGCACCGCCGATGGCCCGGTTCCGACCTATCTCGATCTGCTGCGGGTGACCACGCAAACCATCGTCCAGGGCATCAACGACGGCCTGAGGAAACAGTCATGAGTACAGCGACGGCCGGGCTGGTCATCGACAGGGTCAGCGTCACCTACCGCAACGGCCATACCGCGCTGCGGGATGCCTCCTTCAGCGTCCCGCAGGGTTCAATTGCCGCGCTGGTCGGCGTCAACGGCTCGGGGAAATCGACCCTGTTTAAGGCGCTGATGGGCTTCGTGCGCCTGGCGCGCGGCGAGATTGCGATCCTCGGCCGGCCGGTCAACCAGGCGCTGCGGCAAAACCTCGTGGCCTACGTCCCGCAGTCCGAGGAGGTCGACTGGTCGTTCCCGGTGCTGGTGGAAGACGTGGTGATGATGGGCCGCTACGGCCATATGGGCTGGCTGCGGCGGGCAAAGCCTCGCGACCACGAGATCGTTGACGCGGCGCTGGCGCGCGTAGGCATGAGCGAATACCGCCATCGGCAGATCGGCGAACTCTCCGGCGGGCAGAAGAAGCGCGTGTTCCTTGCCAGAGCCATCGCCCAGCAGGGCAAAGTGATCCTGCTGGATGAACCCTTTACCGGCGTTGACGTGCAGACCGAAGCGCGGATCATCGCCCTGCTGCGGGAGCTGCGCGATGAGGGCTGCACCATGCTGGTCTCAACCCACAACCTCGGTTCGGTCAGCGAGTTTTGCGACTACACCGTGATGGTCAAAGGCACCGTCCTCGCGAGCGGCCCAACCGAAACCACCTTTACCGCCGAGAATCTGGAGCTTGCCTTTAGCGGCGTGCTGCGCCACGTGGTGCTCAAAGGCGGCGAGGATCGCATCATTACCGACGATGAGCGGCCGTTTATCAGCCGTCGGGCGACGGGAGGCGAAGGATGAGCTGGCTGATGGAGCCGTTTGGCTATCAGTATATGCTGAACGCGATGTGGGTCTCCGCCCTGGTCGGCGGCGTGTGCGCATTTCTCTCGTGCTACCTGATGCTTAAAGGCTGGTCGCTGATTGGCGATGCCCTCTCCCACTCGATCGTCCCCGGCGTGGCGGGCGCCTATATGCTTGGCCTGCCCTTTGCGCTGGGCGCCTTTCTCTCCGGCGGGCTGGCGGCGGGCAGCATGCTGTTTCTCAACCAGCGCTCAAAGCTCAAGGAGGATGCGATTATCGGGCTGATTTTCTCCTCCTTCTTCGGTATCGGGCTGTTTATGGTGTCGCTCAACCCGACCTCGGTCAATATTCAGACCATCATCCTGGGCAATATTCTGGCGATTGCCCCGGAGGATATTATCCAGCTGGCGGCGATTGGCTTTATTTCGATAATCATCCTGCTGCTGAAGTGGAAAGATCTGATGGTCACCTTTTTCGATGAAAGCCACGCCCGCTCCATCGGCCTCAACACCACCGGACTCAAGCTGCTGTTCTTCACCCTGCTGGCGGCCTGTACCGTAGCGGCGCTGCAGACCGTGGGCGCGTTTTTGGTGATTTGCCTGGTGGTCACCCCGGGCGCCACCGCCTGGCTGCTCACCGACCGCTTTCCGCGCCTGCTGGCGATTGCCGTCGCCATCGGCAGCCTGACCAGCTTTTTCGGCGCCTGGCTGAGCTACTATCTGGACGGCGCCACCGGCGGCATCATCGTGGTGGCCCAAACGCTGCTGTTTTTGGTGGCATTCGTCTTCGCGCCAAAGCACGGCCTGCTTGCCAGCCGCCGTCGCGCCAGGGAGGCCTCATGCTGACCGCTCTGCTCGAACCCTTCCAGTTCTCTTTTATGATCAACGCCATGCTGGTGGCGGCGATCGTTGCCGTTCCCTGCGCCCTGCTGTCGGTGTTTTTGGTGCTGAAAGGCTGGGCGCTGATGGGCGACGCCATGAGCCACGCGGTATTTCCCGGGGTGGTGGTGGCATATATCGTCGGCATTCCCTTCGCCATCGGCGCCTTTATTGCCGGGCTGTTCTGCGCTATCGCCACCGGCTATCTTGATGACAATAGCCGCATCAAGCGCGATACGATTATGGGGATCGTCTTTTCCGGCATGTTTGGCGCCGGGCTGGTGCTGTACGTCGCCATTCAGTCCGAGGTGCATCTCGACCATATTCTGTTCGGCGATATGCTGGGCATCTCCGCCAGCGATATCGCGCAAACGTCGACGATCGCCCTGGCTATTGCGCTGATTATTGGGCTGAAGTGGCGCGATTTTCTGCTGCACGCCTTCGACCCGCATCAGGCTAAGGCCAGCGGTTTACGCTGCGGGCTGCTGCACTACGGGCTGCTGTGCATGATTGCGCTGACGATCGTCGCGACGCTGAAAGCGGTGGGGATTATTCTGTCGATTTCGCTGCTGATCGCCCCGGGCGCCATCGCGCTGCTGCTGACGCGGCGCTTTATCAGCGCGCTGCTGCTGGCGGTGGCGCTTGCGGTGAGCTGTTCGCTGGGGGGCGTCTGGCTGTCGTTCTATCTCGATAGCGCCCCGGCGCCGACCATCGTGGTGCTGTTCACCGCGCTGTTCATCGTGACGTTCGTTTATACGTCGATCCGCGACAGCCGGACGCAGGCCGATTCCGCAGAGGCGTAGGGCCGCGGCTAGCGCCCGGAAAGGTGCCGGCTATTTTTTAGGCCGGTATTTTTCCGGCAGCTCGGGGACCGGGCGACGGTCATCAATCAGATGACGGATGGTTAATATCGGGTGGCGCCAGAGCATTCGCGGCCCCGCCCAGCGCATAATCTGCTTCATCTCTTCGCGTTTCGCCGGCTGGTAGCAGTGCACCGGGCACTGCTTGCAGGCCGGCTTCTCTTCACCGAACACGCATTTATCCAGCCGCTTATCGGCATAGGCGTTGAGCGCCTGATAGTGCCCCGCGTCGGCCGTGGCATCGGGGCAGCGGCGCTGATAGAGCGAAATCATCCTGCTGATGGTCTCTTTTTCGCGATCGATACGTTTACCCGCCATAGCCACTCCCCGGCAATAAAGATGCACGTATAATACACCTTCAGGCGGCGCGGCGCAGCCGGTTACTCCCTGAGGATTAGGCCGGTTTATCCAGGTGTCCGAGCGGTTTTTCCGGGAAGCAGACGTCACGTACCCGACGCTTGAGCTCCGCCGCGTCGGGGAAACCCTCATCCTGCTTGCGATCCCAGATTTGCACATCGTCGACGGTGATGGTGAATATTCCCCCGGTTCCCGGCACCAGCGTGACCGAGCCGATGTCGGTGCTGAAGGTGTGCAGCAGCTCCTGCGCCATCCAGCTGGCGCGCAGCATCCAGTTGCACTGGGAGCAGTAGGTGATGGTAATGGCGCGCTTAGTCATTTTTATCCTCAATAATTTCCACCTGAATGATCAGGTTCGTTAATCGTTAAGCCGAATTGTAATCAACTTTATGAATAAAATGTGGAGATATAATGAATTAGTTGCAAATGGTAATAATTATCATTAGTATTCGCAAAAGCACAGGGAATGCATTCGCCAGCGCAGGGAAAGAACGGGGTGAATCGACAAATCTGGAAGTAACGCGTGAGCCGATACTAATAATTATCAAGGCGTGGCTACTATGTACAAATCCACTCAATCAACGGCATGGTTTAAGAAAAGCCTGCTGGTGACTTCTTTGCTCGCAGCAATTTATCAGACCTCCGCCGGGGCGGCTGACAGCACCAATAAAAACCTCACCAGCGATGCATTATCCGACGATAGCTCGGAGCTGATGACCGTGACCGCACCCGCCCCCGTGCTGAAAGCCGGCAGCGAACACACCATTAGCGCTCAGGATCTGCAGGACAAAGGCGCCAAAGATTTTGGCTCCATCATGCGCTATGAGCCGCTGATTGGCGCCACCGGCGCCAGCGGCGGTTCGGGCAACGGTAAAAGCGGCTTCGACCGCGGCGGCTACACCGGCTACAACATTCGCGGCATGGAGAGCAACCGCGTCGGGATCGACGTTGACGGCATCGCTCAGCCAAACGCCACCGGACGCAGCTACGTCAGCCGATCGGGCCTCAACACCTTTGGTATTGGCCGCGACTACATTGACCCGTACATGTACGGCAGCATCAATATTCAGTCCGGCGCCACCTCCAGCGAAACGGCCAACAGCTCCATCGGCGGTAACGTCTCTTTCCGCCCGAAATCTGCCGACGACTATCTGCATCCGGGTAAAACCAGCGCCTTCGGCTACCGCAGCGGCTACGACTCTGCCGACCGCAGCTGGCACAACGGCGTCACCATCGCCGGCGGCGACGAGACCCTGCGCGGGATCTTCGTCTACAGCCGTCGCGACGGCCAGGAAACGGAAAATAACAGCGGAACCGTCGATTCGTATCCGGCCAACTGGCACTCCGACGCCTTTATGACCTCCGGGATCTGGCAGCCCAATGACGAGCATAAGCTGACCGGCACCTTCGATTACTACCATAAAACCAACCATACGCACTACGACGCTTGGGACTCCAGCGGCAACAGCGTTATCGGCACCGCCAACCAGACCAGCCAGACGCGCCGCTGGGGGCTGAGCCTGAAAGATGACTGGACGCCGATGAACGACTATATCGATAGCGTGTCGACTAAGGTCTATTACCAGCATACCGAGGCCCACGACTGGACCTATATGCCGGATAGCACCGCCCTCTCCATGGAGACCGTGAACGCGAACTTTGACACCGACACCTGGGGGTTCCAGACCGCGCTGGCCAAATCCGTGGGCCGTCACGACCTGAGCGGCGGCCTCAACGCCAGCACCACCAAAACCCAGCGTCCGTTCAGCCAGTCGCCGGTGCCGAGCGTCTACACCGCGATCATGCAGCCGGAAGCGGATAGCCGCGGCTACATCATCGCCGGCTTCGTGCAGGATAAGATTAACTTCGATCTCGACAGCCATAACTTCGCCGTGATCCCGGGCATTCGCGTCGTGCATCAGTCGACCAAGCCGGAGAACCTCTCGGACCTGACCACCAACAGCAGCGTGCTGACCGGCTCCGCCGTCTCGACGCTGTACGGTAAGAACTCCGACACCCAGGCGCTGCCTTCGCTGGCCCTGCAGTACGATATGACTCCGCGCCTGATGACCTACCTGCAGTACCAGCGCGGGGCGCAGTTCCCGAACGCCAGCCAGCTGTACGGCTCGTGGAACCTCGGTTCCAGCTATGCCGGACGGGCGCAGTACGCGCTGATCGGTAATACCGATCTGAAAACCGAAACCAGCGATAACTTCGAGTGGGGGATGAAGGGCGAAGTGACGGAAGGCATCACCATGCGCACCGCCCTGTTCTACAACAGCTATAAAAACTTTATCGCCTACAGCCGCTACACGCGCTCCGGCAACCCGGATCGCTTCACCAACGTACCGTCGAATATCTATACCATTTATCAGGCGGAAAACCGCGATAAGGCCTATATCTACGGCGGCGAAATCAGCGCCAAATTTAACTTTGGCACCTGGTTTGAAGAGGTAAACGGCCTGAGCGCCACCCTCGCCTACGGCTACAGCGAAGGGAAATCGAAGTCCAGCTATAACGGCGACAAGTACGTCGACCTCGATAGCGTCGCGCCAATGAAGGCGATCGTCGGCGTCGCCTGGGACGACCCGGCAAAAGTCTACGGTACCGCGCTGACCGCGACCTTTGTGAAGGGCAAACGCGCCAGCACCACCAACCGCGAAAGCTATACCAACACCGGCTCGGCAATCACCGACTCCACCAGCGAATATATGCGCGTGCCCGGCTACGGTATGCTCGACTGGACCGCTTACTGGCAGGTGGCGAAGAACGTGCGCCTGAACGGCGGGGTTTACAACATTACCGATCGTAAATACTGGGATTACCTGAGCAGCCGCAATATCGAGACATCGACCAACCAGGATGCCAACGATAAAGCGCTGGCGACGATGCCTGGCCGTACCTGGCAGCTGGGCGTGAACGTCGATTTTTGATAGACCCAATAATAAGAAACCTGCCCCCGGCCGCGATGCCGGGGATACTCATCGTAGAGAAGGATGTGAATTATGCGAGACGCTCAACATCAACATGCCCCGCTGTGGCAGCGCTATCTGACCACTAAAGCGCAATCCTCCGCCAAATACGCCCGCGATATCGCCGCCGAAATGGGGATCAGCGAAGCCGAGCTGACCGAAGCCCGCCTCGGCTACGATGCCGTGCGCCTGCAGGACGACGCCCGCGCGATCCTCGCCGCGCTGGAAGCGGTCGGCGAAACAAAGTGTATTTGCCGCAACGAATATGCGGTCCACGAGCAGGTCGGCGAATTTACCCACCAGCACCTCAACGGCCACGCCGGGCTGGTGCTCAACCCGCGGGCCCTCGACCTGCGCCTGTTTCTCAGCCAGTGGGCCAGCGCGTTCCACCTGACCGACGGCGATCGCCAGAGCATTCAGTTTTTCGATCATCACGGCGACGCGCTGCTGAAGGTCTACGCCACCGAACAAACCGATATCGCCGCCTGGGATGCGCTGATCGCTGAGCATACCCAAAGCGAACCAACGCCGCTGGCGATCCGTCCGGTCGAGGCAGCAAAATATGCCGACGCCGTCGACGGCGCCGCGCTGGAGAGCGAGTGGCGCGCGATGACCGACGTGCACCAGTTCTTCGGCCTGCTGAGAAAGCATAACCTGGCGCGCCAGCAGGCTTTCCGGGCGGTGAGCGACGACCTCGCCTGCCGCATCGAAAACGATGCCCTGCCGCGCCTGCTCGGCACCATCCGCGAAGAGGGCAACGAAATTATGATTTTCGTCGGCAACCGCGGCTGCGTGCAAATCTTCACCGGCGCGCTCGAAAAGCTGCTGCCGATGCGCGGCTGGCTCAATATTTTCAACAGCACCTTTACGCTGCACCTGCGCGAAGAGAGCGTTGATGAGGTTTGGGTGACCCGCAAACCGACCTCTGATGGCCACGTCACCAGCGTCGAGCTGTTCGCCAAAGACGGCACGCAGATAGCCCAGCTCTTCGGCCAGCGCAGCGAAGGCCACCCGGAGCAGGAGCAGTGGCGCAGCCAGGTTGACCGTCTGACGACGGAAGGACAGCTCGCATGAACCGCTGGCTCGTACTGCTGACGGCCTTACCGCTGTTTGCCAGCGCCGCCGCCGAGCGCATCGTCTCTCTCGGCGGCGACGTCACCGAAGTGGTTTACGCCCTCGATGCCCGGCAGCAGCTGGTTGCCAAAGACAGCACCAGCACCTGGCCCGCCGAGGCGCAGGCGCTGCCGGACGTCGGCTATCTGCGCCAGCTCAACGCCGAAGGGATCCTCTCGCTGCGCCCGACCCTCGTGCTGGCCAGCGCCCAGGCCCAGCCTTCGCTGGTGCTAAAAAAGGTACAGGAAAGCGGCGTGAAGGTCGTTGACGTGCCGGGCGGCTACAGCCTGGCGTCAATCGATAGCAAGGTCGCCACGATTGCCGCAGCCTTAGGTAAACAGGCGCAGGGCGATGCGCTGCTGCAGAAGGTGCACCAGCAGATCGCGCAGATCCCCACCCAACCGCTTAACAAGCGGGTGCTGTTTATTCTCAGCCACGGCGGGATGAACACCCTGGTCGCCGGGAAGCAGACCGCGGCCGACGGGGCGATCCGCGCCGCAGGCCTGCAGAACGCGATGCAGGGCTTCGACCACTATCGCAGCATGTCCCAGGAGGGCGTGGTCGCCAGCCTGCCGGACCTGGTGGTAATTTCCGCCGACGGGCTCAAGGGCATGGGGGGCGAAGCGGGACTGTGGAAGCTTCCCGGCCTCGCGCAAACCCCGGCGGGCCGCCATAAGCAGGTGCTGGTGATTGACGATATGGCGCTGCTCGGGTTTGGTCCGCGTACCCCGCAGGCGGTCATCACGCTGCGGCAGAAAGCGGAGCAGCTGCCCTAATGCGTGCCGCTCCCGCCCGAACTCTGTGGCTGATGCTGCTGCTGCTGGCGGGACTGACGCTGTTCGCCACCACGCTTGGGGCGATGCGTCTGCCGCTCGCCAGCCTGTGGCCGTCCGGAGATGAGATGCTGCGCCATATCTGGCTGACGATCCGCCTGCCCCGCGTGCTGCTGGCGCTGCTGGTCGGCGCCGCGCTGGCGCTCTCCGGCTGCGTGATGCAGGGGCTGTTTCGCAACCCGCTCGCCGACCCCGGCCTGCTGGGGATCAGCAGCGGCGCGGCGCTGGCGGTGGCCTGCTGGCTGGTGCTGCCGCTGTCGGTGCCGGTACTGGTGGCGCTGTATGCCCCGATGCTGGCGGCCTTTATCGGCAGCCTGGCGGTGATGGTGGTGATTTTTATCCTCAGCCGGGCCGGCGACGGTTCGCTGTCGCGCCTGCTGCTGGTGGGGATTGCCATCAACGCGCTGTGCGGCGCGCTGGTGGGGGCGCTGGCGTGGATAAGCAACGATACCCAGCTGCGCCAGCTTTCCCTGTGGGGAATGGGCAGCCTCGGCCAGGCTGAGTGGTCTACGCTGCTGGTGGCGGCCACGCTGATGGTCCCGGCCTCAGCGGCGGTATGGCTGATGGCCTCGCGCCTCAACCTGCTGCAGCTTGGCGATGAGGAAGCGCACTATCTCGGGGTCAACGTCAGGGCGCTGCAGCGGCTGCTGCTGCTGTGCAGCGCCCTGCTGGTGGCGGCATCGGTCGCCATCAGCGGGGTGATCGGCTTTATTGGCCTGGTGGTTCCGCATCTGATGCGGATGTGGCTGGGGCCAGACCATCGCGGCCTGGTCCCCGGCTCGCTGCTCGCCGGCGCGATTTTACTGCTCCTCGCCGATACCCTCGCCCGCACCGTCGCCGCGCCCGCCGAAATGCCGGTCGGCCTGCTGACCAGCATGCTCGGCGCACCGTGGTTTTTATGGCTCATTTTCCGCCAGCAGAGGACGAACGATGGATAACCGCTATACCGCCCGCTCGCTGTCGCTGCGCGTCGGCCGACGCCTGCTGATTGACGATATCTCCCTGCAGCTGAGCGCGGCCGGAATGACCGCGCTGATTGGCCCAAACGGCGCGGGCAAATCGACCCTGCTCCGCCTGCTGACCGGCTTTTTAACCCCCGACAGTGGCGAACGGCGCGTGGAGGGCCGGCCGCTGGAAAGCTGGACGCCGGAGGCGCTCTCCCGCCGCCGGGCGGTGATGCTGCAGCGCACTCAGCTGCACGCCGACTGGCCCGTTGAGACGGTGATCGCCATGGGGCGCTCGCCGTGGGGCAAAACCCCGGACCTGCAGACCCTGCGCAGGGTAATGGCGGAGACCGGCTGCGACCATCTCGCCGGCAGACGCTACCCTTCACTCTCCGGCGGCGAGCAGCAGCGGGTGCAGCTGGCCCGCTGTCTCGCCCAGCTGTGGCGCGACGACGCGCCGCAGGGCTGGCTGTTTCTTGATGAGCCAACCTCGGCGCTGGACCTTTACTATCAGCAGCACCTGCTGCGCCTGCTGAAACGCCTGACCCGCGGCGGCCTGCTGCACGTCTGCATCGTGCTGCACGATCTTAACCTCGCCGCGCTGTGGCCCGACCATATCCTGCTGATGCATCAGGGAAAGCTGGTGGCGGAAGGCACGCCGCATGAGGTGATACGCCAGCCGATCATCAACCGCTGGTACGGCGCCGACGTGCGCACGGGCCAGCACCCCGACCACGCCATTCCGCAGGTCTATCTGGCGCCCTAATCCCTCCACGAAGCGCGCGGCCGTCCGCGCGCTTCGCTGCAATGACATAACGTTCTGGCGTTGTCCGTGCAATTCACGGTATTACCTGCTGAGCAACCGGCATAGCAATAAGCGATAACCCGCAACCGGAATACAGCCATTACAGCAGCGGGCACTTGTGAGCGAGTTTCGCTATGTTAGCCTTAGGATAATCGCCTGCCGCCCTGCCTCTATTTTTCCCCACGCGCACGAGGCGAGGAAAAGATTGCCCCGCTGCATTATCGCCTCTTCTTGCTCAAACTCATTTAGTTCATAAGTTTTACTGTGATCACATTTCAAGCGATTTCTCTTTGCTCACCGCCTTTTGTTTCTATAAAAGAAACACGCAAGGATAGAAAAACCACTCTGTTGTTAAAACAGGCCGTGAGAACAAAAATAAAGAGAACATTGATATGGCAGAACAACCGCTTTCTACAGCCAAGGTTAAAAATACCGGGCGCGTCCGATTTCTGGTGCTCGGGCTCGTGTTTATCAACATCATCATCAACTACATGGATCGCACCAACCTTTCCGTTGCCGCCACGCAAATGGCTGGAGATTTGCAGTTCACGCCGTTGCAGATGGGGCTGGTGTTTTCAGCTTTTGGTTGGATTTATGCCGCGCTACAAATACCCGGCGGATTTGTTATCGACCGCTTCGGGGCGCGCATTGTTTACGGCGTAGGGTTGTTTATTTGGTCGTTGATTACCGCCCTGCACGCGATCGCCAACAGCTTTGGCGGCCTGGTTGGCTTACGCCTGGGCGTCGGCGCATTTGAAGCGCCAGTCATGCCTTCCAATAATCGCGTGATTTCCAGCTGGTTCCCGGAAAACGAACGCGCCAGCGCCATCGGTATTTACTCTTCTGCGCAATTTGTTGGCCTGGCCTGCATGACACCGCTGCTGTTCCATATTCAGGAGCTGTATGGCTGGCGCGGTTTATTCCTGATTACCGGCGTCGTCGGGATGGTCTGGGCAGTGGTGTGGTATTACCTGTACCGCGAGCCGCTGGAACATAAAGGCGTTTCAAAGGCAGAGCTTGATCATATCCGCCAGGGCGGCGCAATTCTGGAAAGCCGTCAGGAAGCAGCCAAACGCAAGTTTGCATGGAGCGACCTGGCACTGATGTTCCGCAGCCGCAAACTGATTGGCATTTACTTTGGTCAGTTCACTATCTCCGCCACCTTCTGGTTTTTCCTGACCTGGTTCCCGACCTATCTGGTGCAATATCGCCATATGGATTTTATTAAGTCTGGCTATATCGCCTCCGTCCCTTATCTGGCGGCCTTCTTCGGGGTATTGCTGGCGGGGTTTGTCTCAGACCGTTTAATCAAACGTGGGGTCAGTGCAAGCTTTGCGCGTAAAGCCCCGGTAATTCTCGGCATGTCTTTAACGCTGTTTATCCTGGGTGCCAATTACACCGACAGCCCGACGCTCATCATTATTTTCATGTCGATTGCCTTCTTTGGTAACGGCCTTGCCACCATCACCTGGGTGTTTGTGACGGCACTCGCGCCGCGTCATTTAATTGGTCTGGCAGGTGGGGTGTTTAACTTTACCGGCGCGCTGTCGTCCATTGTGGTGCCCATTGCAATTGGCGCGCTAATCGACGGGCATAACTTTGCCCCTGCGCTGGCATTCATCGCCATTCTGGCAGGGCTTGGGATTTGCTCTTACCTGTTTGTGGTTGGACGCATCGACCTGGACACGCCACCAGAGGTTAAGCCGCAGGAGTCACGAGTTGGGCGGTGAGTTGATTGAGCTGAGCAAGGCGCGGGGCAACCTGTTGTTTATCGGCGTCCCACATTCCGGCAAAAGCGATGGCTGCGTTGTGCGCCCCCAGAGGCTGAGCCATCGAAAGCTCGCCATCTTCATGGCGCCAGACAACGTGGCCAGACTCTCGCTGCTGGGCAAGTTTGGGGGCCATTTCCCGCCAGTGTTCAGGCGAGAAACGCGCTTGCAATGCCTCGTCGGTTTCGCTGGCAAGCAATGCCATTCCGATAACCGATTGCCATGCCGGAAGCGTGTGGAAACCAGCCAGAGCCTGGCTAACCTGGCTGCCCGGTTCAGAGTGATAAATGTAGATAACCTGGTCTTCCCACAGCACGCCGAGCGCCACCACGATATCTTTCGGCGCATGGCGTTCAAGCAAAGGCAAAGCCTGGGAAAACAGTGCGGAACCGCGAATCGCCTGTGCTGCCAAAGCGTGAATGCCCGGCCCTGGCAAATAGCGGCGTTGTTCATCCTGCTGGGTCAGACCAATCGCCGCCATGGTCATCAACAGGCGATTAACGCGGGTGGCATTAATCCCCATCAGGCGCGCCAGCTCCCGGCAACCAATTGCCCGGCCGCTGGTGACCAGATACTGCAAACAACGGATACCGTCGATAAGACTTTGATTCGGTTGTGATGACATAGCGCGCTTCAAATTCATTTAAGAACCACGATTTTATCGTCAGTTTTACAGGAAACAAACTTTATGCAAATTTTTCAGCAAACCCACGCCCGGGAATTCCCTTCTCAACAATTAAAAACAGACTTGCTGGTTGCCGGCGGCGGTCTTGCCGGGTTATGCGCAGCCCTTGCTGCCGCTCGTGATGGTTTGAACGTGGTTTTGGTGCAGGACAGGCCCGTTCTGGGGGGCAACGCATCGAGCGAAGTCCGTCTGTGGGCCAACGGCGCTACTTCACATATGGGGAACAATAATCGCTGGTCGCGCGAAGGCGGCATCATGGGTGAAATCATGGAGGAGAACGTTTACCGGAATAAAGAAGGCAATCCGGTGATGTTTGATCTCGTTTTGTTGGATATGGCCCGCAGTGAACCCAATCTGACGCTGCTATTGAACACCGCGTTATTTGAGGTTTCTACCGAAAGGCAGCGTATTACCAGCGCCAAAGGCTTCAACGCCATTAACGAAACCTTTTATGACATTGCCGCCAGCCAGTTTTGCGATGCGACCGGCGATGGCGTGCTGGGGCATCTAGCCGGGGCTGAATATCGCGTAGGCGCAGAAGACCCGGAAGAGTTTGATGAAAAAATGGCGCCGGGCGATAGCTTCGGCCACAAACTTGGGCACTCCATCTATTTCTACACCAAAAAAGGCAGCGCGCCGGTTAACTTCATTCCCCCCTCTTTTGCCCTGAAAGATATCGAAGAAATCCCCCGCTACACGCGCCTGACATCAACGCTTAACGGTTGTGATTTATGGTGGCTGGAATGGGGAGGTCGCCTTGATACCATCCATGACAGCGAAGAAATTAAGTGGGAACTGTGGAAAATCGTCTGGGGTGTTTGGGATTACATTAAAAACTCAGGGCAATTCCCGGATGCTGAAAATATGACCATCGAGTGGGTCGGCGCGATTCCGGGTAAACGTGAAAGCCGCCGCTTTGTTGGCGACCACATCCTTTGCCAGCAAGATATTATTGAGCAGCGTGACCACTACGACGCGGTGGGTTACGGCGGTTGGTCAATTGATCTTCATCCGGCTGATGGCGTTTACAGCAAGCACGACGGCTGCCGCCAGTTCCACAGCAAAGGCACCTATACCATTCCTTATCGCAGCTTATACAGCCGTTCTATGGAAAACTTATTCCTGACCGGGCGTCTGATTTCCGCCTCACATGTCGCTTTTGGCAGTGCTCGCGTGATGTGTACCTGTGGTTTATTAGGCGAAGTGGTTGGCCGGGCGGCGGCGTTGTGCCACCAGCAGCAAATCACTGCACCACAGCTGGCAGAACAAAACCGCATCGGTTCACTGCAACGGCATCTACAACAAACCGGCTGCTATATCCCTCGCCAATGGTTGAGCGACCCGGCGTCTGGCGCACATGTGAGCACCAGCAGCGAATGGCAATTAACTGAGCTGCCGGCAAACGGTACATGGAAGGCATTGAATGAGCGCATGGCATTACTCCTGCCGCTCAAAGCGGGTGAAATCTTGCCTGAGTTGAATTTCACCTTACGTGCAGGTTCGCCGCAGCTGCTTAAAATCCGCCTGTTAGGCAGTGAACGCGCGGGTAATTTCACCCCTGATACGCCACTGGACGAGTGTGAAATTTCTGTCTTTGAAGCGGGTGAATACAGCGTGCAATTCCATTATCAAAGCGCACGCGATGAATATTTGTTCATCGTTTATGAGAGCAATGAACACATCGATATTGCGCTAAGCGACGTGCAGCTTCCGGGAATTATGACGGTGTTTAATGGCCTGAACGCCAGGGTTGCGAAGCATACACGTCAGGTCGCTGATGGCAACTATGGCGTGGATGAGTTCGATTTCTGGTTGCCGCGTCGCCAGCCAAGTCAAATTCTTCCGGCACTTCGCCTGGCTTCACCACTGCGTTGCTACGCGCCAGAAAACCTGGTCAACGGCCGTTTGCGCCCGGAGCAGCACGCCAATGCATGGGTACCTGCCGCTGACGATAGTTTGCCGACTGTGACCTGGCGTTGGGAACGGCCGCAGACATTACGCGCGCTAACGCTGGTGTTCGATAACGATTTTGATAACGCCATGGAAACGGTACAGATGGGCCATGCGCTGGCCGTGACGCCGCATTGCGTGACCCACTACCGTGTATGGGTTGATAACACCTTACTGGCGGAAGTATTCGACAACCGCCATTCCGTTTGCGAGCATCGTTTGCCCGAAACCATCAGTGCCCAACAGGTCAAACTGGAGATGGTAAAAACAGCCGGAAGCATTGCCGCGCTCTACTCTTTGAACGTCCGATAAACGAAAGCCACCGCAGTCTTAGCTGCGGCGGCTTACCTTCACCACAAAAATCATACAATTCAGTTAATTAATAAAATCGATTCTCGCCAGCGAACTTGGACTCCCATTTGGCTCAGGGTGTTGGTGCCAATCGTAAGCGTTCTAATCCCATCGTGAGCCGCGCTACCCGCTTTAGCAACTGGAACGCGGATCGCTGCATTTCGTTTCGTCACTTTCCCTGAAAGTCGTCTCTCCGTTATGATGTCTCTCCCATGTGATACCAACGAAAACAAAAAAGATCGCAACTAACACAGGGCATCTCCATGAGCCGATACCATGTATCCGGTAGTGAAGGCCAGTATGAGAAAGACTCTGGCGAACAAGTTTTGGCTAATAAGCTGGGGATCGCTGCTTCTGAAGAGATAGATGGGGCTGAACTTGTCCTGCTAGAACAACTCTACCAGGCGGTTTTTGAAGAACATTTCCCGGAAGGACAACTCAACGTAGCCTTGTTAAAAAGCTGGCATCGCCGCTGGTTAGGTAACATCTATGAGTGGGCTGGACAAGAAAGAGCAGTAAACATCAGCAAAGGTGGCTTTATGTTTGCCCCTTCAGCGCAGTTGCCAAAACTGCTGAACGAATTCGACACCAGGTATCTGGCTCAATACACACCGTGTAGCGGCATGGACGAAGAACAACTCATCACCGCTATCGCCATTACCCATGTCGAGCTGATACTTATCCATCCCTTCAGAGAGGGAAACGGGCGCCTGTCGAGACTGTTAGCCGACGTAATGGCCGTTCAGGGTGGGTACAAACCGCTGGATTATCTAAGCTGGGAACAGAACAAAACCCAGTATATCTCGGCTATCCATGCAGGCGTATCAATGGACTACGAGCCGATGAGACACTGGGTCAGAGAAGCATTAAGAAGGGGCTAAACCGCAAGACGTAAATGAGCGAATTTTTTGCGCGTCGCTTCAAGGGAAGCTTCGATCTTCTCTGAGGACTGCCCTGTTTCAACAGCCGTAGAGGTTGCCACTGAGCGAACGATGTCAGCACGAGATGGCTTAGCGTAGCTTGCCTGAGTTTTTTTGTTGTTGCTCATAGTTACTCCTGAAAAGCTGGATCTGGGCTGAAAATCATTGCACAAACATTATACCAAATTTTCTATGTGAATTCACATCAAGCCCGTCCAATACTAAGTCCTTTCAGTAATGCATAAAGGATATAGACAGCCTGGGTTTCCAGGCCTGTAGCACGTGTGACAGCAGCTTTCGGCGCATCACGTCTGGCTGCCAACGTTTACGGGTTGCCACATCTTTATAGGTAATGTTGAATGGCTGCCCTACCGCATTGGTAACGCATTTTATCGTAATGATTGGTTTTGCTGTTGTACTGATTTTGACACCAGAACCCAGGGTGAATCTCTATGGTTGTCAGTGATAAGATACGGCTTTCGTTCAGGATTAGGTAAGTAGATAACACGTCCTTGCTGGTCGAGATCAGGTTTCACGTCGATAGATAACTTATTGATTATAATCGACTGATTTAGTGTTATTTCATAAATGTATACCAGCAGTTTAAGTGTGTATACCAGATAGTAGTCAGAATACTTCTGGTATACAAATTTTGAGATTTATATGAGTTTACGTGGGTTTCACTTGGGGCCACATGAGCACTCAAAGACTTAAAAAACGAGTAAAATCAAAATGAAAGAGTCTATTGACAAGGATCTATCAGACCACACTCCGATGATGCAGCAGTATCTGAAGCTGAAAGCGCAGCATCCGGAAATCCTGCTGTTCTACCGCATGGGCGACTTTTACGAGCTGTTCTATGACGACGCTAAGCGCGCCTCGCAGCTGCTTGATATCTCGTTGACCAAACGCGGCGCTTCGGCGGGCGAGCCGATCCCGATGGCCGGGATCCCCCACCATGCGGTGGAAAACTACCTCGCGAAGCTGGTGAATCAGGGCGAGTCGGTGGCGATTTGCGAGCAGATTGGCGATCCGGCCACCACCAAGGGGCCGGTCGAACGGAAAGTCGTGCGCATCGTCACGCCCGGCACCATCAGCGATGAAGCCCTGCTACAGGAGCGTCAGGATAACCTGCTGGCCGCCATCTGGCAGGACAGCAAAGGCTTTGGCTATGCGACGCTGGATATCAGCTCCGGGCGTTTTCGCCTCAGCGAGCCGGCCGATCGCGAAACCATGGCGGCGGAGCTGCAGCGCACCAACCCGGCAGAGCTGCTGTATGCCGAAGATTTTGCCGAAGCGGCGCTGATTGAAGGCCGCCGCGGCCTGCGCCGCCGTCCGCTGTGGGAGTTTGAAATCGACACCGCGCGTCAGCAGCTGAATTTACAGTTCGGCACCCGCGACCTGGTGGGCTTCGGGGTTGAGAACGCCCCGCGCGGCCTGTGCGCGGCGGGCTGCCTGCTGCAGTACGTCAAGGATACCCAGCGCACCTCCCTGCCGCATATCCGCTCGATTACCATGGAGCGCGAGCAGGACAGCATCATCATGGATGCCGCCACCCGCCGTAACCTTGAGATCACCCAGAACCTGGCCGGCGGCACCGACAATACCCTCGCCTCGGTACTCGATTGCACCGTCACCCCGATGGGCAGCAGGATGCTTAAGCGCTGGCTGCATATGCCAATCCGCAACAGCGCGGTGCTGATCGAGCGCCAGCAGACCATCGGCGCCCTGCAGGAGCGCTATAGCGAACTGCAGCCGGTGCTGCGTCAGGTCGGCGATCTCGAACGTATTCTGGCGCGCCTGGCGCTGCGCACCGCGCGGCCGCGCGATTTAGCCCGCATGCGCCATGCCTTCCAGCAGCTGCCGGAGCTGCGCGACATGCTGGCCGAGGTCCCCTGCGCTCCGGTGCAGCAGCTGCGCGATAAAATGGGCGAGTTCGCCGAGCTGCGCGAGCTGCTGGAAAAGGCCATTATCGACGCGCCTCCGGTGCTGGTGCGCGACGGCGGCGTGATTGCTCCGGGCTATAACGAAGAGCTCGACGAGTGGCGCGCGCTGGCCGATGGCGCCACGGACTACCTCGATAAGCTCGAAGTTCGCGAACGCGAACGGCTGGGGCTGGATACGCTTAAAGTGGGCTACAACGCGGTTCACGGCTACTACATCCAGATCAGCCGCGGCCAGAGCCAGCACGCGCCGATTCACTACGTCCGTCGCCAGACGCTAAAAAACGCCGAGCGCTACATTATTCCTGAGCTCAAGGAGTATGAAGACAAGGTGCTGACCTCGAAGGGCAAGGCGCTGGCGCTGGAGAAACAGCTCTACGATCGCCTGTTTGATATGCTGCTGCCGCATCTCGCCGACCTGCTGCAGAGCGCGAGCGCGCTGGCGGAGCTGGACGTGCTGATTAACCTCGCCGAGCGCGCCGAAACCCTCAACTACTGCTGCCCGACCTATAGCGATAAGCCGGGCATCCGCATTGTCGAAGGCCGCCACCCGGTGGTCGAACAGGTGCTAAAAGAGCCGTTTATCGCCAACCCGCTCACCCTCTCTCCGCAGCGGCGGATGCTGATTATTACCGGTCCGAATATGGGCGGTAAAAGCACCTATATGCGCCAGACCGCGCTGATTGCGCTGCTGGCCTGGATCGGCAGCTACGTTCCGGCGGAGAAGGTCGACATCGGGCCCATTGACCGCATCTTTACGCGCGTCGGCGCGGCGGACGATCTGGCAAGCGGGCGCTCAACCTTTATGGTCGAGATGACCGAAACCGCCAATATTCTGCATAACGCCACCGAGCACAGCCTGGTTCTGATGGACGAAATTGGCCGCGGCACCTCAACCTACGACGGCCTGTCGCTGGCGTGGGCCTGCGCCGAGAGCCTGGCGAATAAGATAAAAGCGCTGACCCTGTTTGCTACCCACTACTTCGAGCTCACCCAGCTGCCGGAGAAAATGGAAGGGGTAGCTAACGTCCATCTGGACGCGCTGGAGCACGGCGACACCATCGCCTTTATGCACAGCGTTCAGGACGGCGCGGCGAGCAAAAGCTACGGCCTGGCGGTCGCGGCGCTGGCGGGCGTGCCGAAAGAGGTGATCAAGCGCGCGCGCCAGAAGCTGCGCGAGCTGGAGAGCATTTCGCCCAACGCCGCGGCGACCCAGGTTGACGGCACGCAGATGTCGCTGCTGTCGGCGCCGGAGGAGACCTCCCCGGCTCTCGAAGCGCTGGAGCATCTTGACCCCGATACGCTGACGCCGCGCCAGGCGCTGGAGTGGATCTATCGGCTGAAAAGTCTGGCGTAATCCTCTTATCCTCTGAACGTCACTCCCGGGCGGCAGCGCTTCGCCCGGGAGTGAACCGCAGAAATGGCCGAAGAAACCGGCATGTTATCCCACCCGCTGACGTAAAAAATCGATGAACGCCCGCACTCTGGTCGGCACGTGCCGCGCATCCGGATAGACCGCATAGACCCCCTGCGGTGGAAAGCTAAGTTCCGGCAGCAGATGGACCAAACGCCCCTGAGCCAGTGCTGAGGCCACCAGCCACTCAGGCAGCAGCGCCACGCCGCTGCCGGCCAGGGCAAAGGCCATCAGCGCGTTGGCGCTATCCGCCGACAGGCGCGGGGTCTTTTTAATTTCAAAGCCGATAGCCTTGCGATCCCGACCGCTGAGCTGCCAGCGCAGCGGGGTTTGCAGGCGCTCGTGAATAATCCACTCGGCCTGGGCCAGCTCTTCAAGGGTTGCCAGCGGATGCTGCGCCAGCCACGCGGGTGCGGCAACGGGCAGGATCGCGAAACGCGAGATCAGCGCCGCGCGGTAGCGCGAGTCCGCCAGCGTCCCAAGACGAATGGCGACATCAAAGCGTTCGGAGATTAAATCGGCGTGGTGCGAGGATGAAACGTGGCGCACGCGCAGCGCCGGATGCAGCTGGCTAAATTCGGCCAGGGCGGGAACGATCGCCTGCGTCCCGTACTCCGGGGTGGTGGTGATGCGCAGCTCGCCGCTCAACCCGGCGTGGCTGGCCCGCACCTCATCCTGGAGATTTTCCGCCGCCTTCAGCAGTCCGACGCCGCGCTGATAGAACACCGTCCCCGCGTCCGTCAGGGTCAGCCGTCGCGTGGAGCGTAAAAGCAGCGTCACGCCAAGCTCGCTCTCCAGCTGCCGCACGTTAAAGCTCACCACCGCCTTGGTCTGGGCCAGGGCGACCGCTGCCGCGGTAAAACTTCCGCAGTCCACCACCGCCACAAACATCGCCATACGTTGCAGATTCAGCATGCTAATTCAGCTTATTGTCAAAAAATATAAGACAGTATATCCCGCTTCGCCGCGTTTATCCCCGCGACGTCGGGGTTTAGAGTAGCGACCTTCTTTACCGGAGATCGCCATGACGTATCGCAGCAAGGTTGCCACCGTTTTTCTGCTCGGTTTTTTTCTCGACTTAATCAATATGTTCATCGCCAGCGTTGCCTTTCCCGACATGAGCCGGGCGCTTAACGCTTCCATCGGCGAACTGACCTGGGTCAGCAACGGCTATATCGCCGGGCTCACGCTGGTGATCCCCTTCAGCGCCTGGCTTGCACAGCGATTTGGCGCCCGCCGCGTTTTTCTGCTGTCGCTGCTGCTGTTCAGCGCGGCGGCGCTGGGAGCCGGAATGGCGGATTCGCTAAGCGCGCTGATTTTCTGGCGCGCGCTGCAGGGGATGGGCGGCGGACTATTAATTCCCGTTGGTCAGGCGATGACCTGGCAGTACTTTCAGAGCCACGAGCGGGCAAAGCTCTCCGCCGCGGTGATGCTGGTCGGGCTGCTGGCGCCCGCCTGCTCTCCGGCGCTTGGCGGGCTGCTGGTGCAGACCTTCAGCTGGCGCTGGGTCTTCTTTGCCAGCCTGCCCGTCGCTTTTCTGACGCTTATCCTGGCCGCCTGCTGGCTTGAAAAAGAGGCGAAGGCGACGCGTCCGAGGCGCTTTTTACACCTGCCGCTGCTGGCCGACCCGCTGCTGCGCTTCGCGATGCTGATTTACCTCTGCGTTCCCGGCACGTTTATTGGCATCAACGCGATCGGCCTGTTTTACCTGCAAACCCTCACCGGCATGTCGCCCTCCGCCGTCGGGTCGCTGATGCTGCCGTGGTCGCTGGCATCGTTTGTGGCGATTGCCCTGACCGGCAGATACTACAATCGCTTCGGCCCCCGGCCGTTTATTATCAGCGGATGCCTGCTCCAGGCGGCGGGGATCCTGCTGCTGATCGGCGTAGGCCCGCAGACCCCGGTAATCGCCCTGATAAGCGCCTTCACGCTGATGGGTGCGGGCGGCAGCCTGTGCAGCAGCACGGCGCAAAGCAGCGCCTTTTTGAATATCGCCAATCACCACCTGCCGGACGCCAGCGCGCTGTGGAATATCAACCGCCAGCTCAGCTTTTTAGCCGGCGCGGCGCTGCTGGCGACGCTGCTCAGCATCCTGTTGCACCACTACCCCACCGCGCTGGCATGGCGCGGGGTGTTTATTACCGCGGCCGGGATAACCCTTATCCCCCTGCTGAGCTGCCTGCGATTCGACAACCGGGCGCTGGTCCTGCGCCTGCATAGCAAAATGGAGAAGAAATGAGCGCATATTTTGAGGAAGTTATTGATGCCCACGTGGTCATTGAAAACTGGTTAGGCCGCAAGGAAGGGAGCGCGGAGGCGTTAATGGCGCGCTTTACCCCCGATTTTACGCTGGTCGCCACCGGCGGCACCCGGATGGACCATCCAACGGTCAGCCACTTTTTCCAGCAGGCCGGCGGCAGCCGCGCGGGCCTGACCATCGCCATTGATAGCCTCACGGAGCTTGCCCGCTGGCACGACGGCGCGGCGGTTCTCTATCGCGAAACGCAGACCCTTCCCGGACAGACGCCGACGGTGCGCTGGTCAACGGTGGTGTTCAGGCAGGAAGATGAGCGGATTTTGTGGCGCCACCTGCAGGAGACCTGGCAGGGGTAGAGTAAGGCAGGCTAAAAAAAGAAAAGGCCCAATCGAAGGATCGGGCCTTTTTTAAGAAAAATGTCTTATTCGCGGAATAGCGCTTCGATGTTCAGCCCCTGACCCTGCAGGATTTCCCGCAGGCGGCGCAGGCCTTCAACCTGGATCTGACGCACGCGTTCGCGGGTCAGGCCAATTTCACGACCTACATCTTCAAGCGTAGCGGCTTCATAGCCCAGCAGGCCAAAACGACGCGCCAGGACTTCACGCTGCTTGGCGTTCAGTTCGAACAGCCATTTGACGATGCTTTGTTTCATATCATCGTCCTGCGTGGTGTCTTCCGGGCCGTTATCTTTTTCATCGGCCAGAATATCCAGCAGCGCTTTTTCCGAATCACCGCCCAGCGGCGTATCCACCGAGGTGATGCGCTCGTTCAGACGCAGCATACGGCTAACGTCATCAACCGGCTTATCCAGCTGTTCGGCAATCTCTTCCGCACTCGGCTCGTGGTCCAGCTTATGGGACAACTCGCGCGCGGTACGCAGATAGACGTTCAGCTCTTTAACAATATGGATAGGTAAACGAATGGTACGGGTTTGGTTCATTATCGCCCGTTCAATCGTTTGACGAATCCACCAGGTTGCATAAGTAGAAAAACGGAACCCACGTTCCGGGTCAAACTTTTCAACCGCGCGGATCAGCCCCAAATTGCCCTCTTCAATCAGATCCAGCAGCGCCAGACCACGATTGCTGTAACGACGGGCAATTTTTACCACCAGACGCAGGTTACTTTCTATCATCCGGCGGCGTGAAGCAACATCACCACGCAACGCGCGTCGGGCGAAGTAGACCTCTTCTTCAGCCGTCAGCAGCGGGGAATAACCAATCTCACCAAGATAGAGCTGTGTCGCATCAAGCACGCGTTGCGTTGCGCCTTGCGACAGGAGATCCTCCTCGGCCAGATCGCTATCACTGGGTTCCTCTTCTACTAAGGCTTTCTCGTCGAAAACCTCAACTCCGTTCTCATCAAATTCCGCGTCTTCATTTAAATCATGAACTTTCAGCGTATTCTGACTCATAAAGATGGCTCCTACCCGTGATCCCTGAGCAAAGCACCTTCGCTAAATATCATTCAAACGTCGCCAGGACAGGTTTTTAGCCCTAATGCAGAGCGGCATTCACCGCCCCGGCGTCTTTTAACTGACGTTATGCTTATGCGTACTTCGCCAAATTATCGCTGCGGTAAATACTGCAGCGGGTTGACGGATTTCCCCTTGTAACGAATTTCAAAATGTAATCTTGTCGAGCTGGTTCCGGTGCTACCCATGGTAGCGATTTTCTGCCCCGCTTTAATTTCCTGTTGCTCCCGGACCAGCATGGTATCGTTATGAGCGTAGGCACTCAGGTAATCATCGTTGTGTTTGATGATAATAAGATTACCGTAACCGCGCAGTGCGTTACCGGCATAGACGACGCGTCCATCAGCGGTCGCGACGATAGCCTGTCCTTTACTGCCTGCAATGTCGATGCCTTTATTACCGCCCTCGGCGCCGCTAAAGTTCTCGATAACCTTGCCATCAGTCGGCCAGCGCCATGAAGAGATCGGCGAACTGGTTGACGTGCTGCTTGCAGTCGGTTGGTTGCTGCTGATAGCTGGAGCCGTAACCGGCGCAACGACTGTCGTTGCTGGCTTATTATTCGGCAACATCTTAGTAGCATTCTGTTCACCTGAGGATTCAGAATACGTAATAGTTGGTTGCGACGCAACCACTGCGGTTGATTTTTGTGCAGGATGTGCGGCCGCCGTCGCACCTCCGCTTGCCTGAGCGCTGGCCTGAGCAACGGCGTTATCACCGGTGATTGGCTGGCCCGCGGAGTTGCCGACCTGCAGCGTCTGGCCGACGTTCAGGCCGTACGGTGCCGGGATATTATTGCGCTCAGCAAGGTCGCGGAAATCGTTGCCTGTCACCCAGGCAATATAGAACAGCGTGTCGCCGCGTTTGACGGTGTAGCTGCTGCCGCCGGTATAGCTGCCTTTCGGAATATCGCCATATTTGCGGTTATAAACGATCTTGCCGTTCATGGTCTGCACCGGCTGCTGGGCTACCGGCTGCTGGGCCATCGGCTGAATTTGGGTCGGCTGGGTCTGAACCGGCTGCGCCTGAGGCACGGCGGTGGATCCCGTTTTAGCCGGCGGGGTAATCAGCATCCCGGAGCTGGTCCCGGAGGAGGAAGCTCCTCCCGCCGAACTGACCGGTGCAGGCGGATTATTCGTGTTTGTACAGCCTGCCAGCCACAGCGAAACCAGCGATAGTGCCGCAATACGGCTTAAGGTAAATTTTGGGCTTCCCGCGCTCATTTATCCCCCAGGAATAGGTTAACTACCAATATCTTGCTTACCGGGCAACGCCCGGCCAGGACACTGAAAATGTGTCCACCCTACGCCTAAAATCAGGCAAAAAAAACCTGGAATAATCCGGGTCTCACGCCAGCTCCCCTTGTACCAGGGGAACGAAGCGAACGGCTTCGACGGTATCAATAACAAACTCATTACCGCGACGACGGATCCGTTTCAGAAACTGATGCTCTTCACCTACCGGTAAAACCAGCACGCCACCTTCATCCAGCTGCGCCAGCAGGGCCGGCGGAATTTCCGGCGGCGCGGCGGTGACGATAATCGCATCAAAAGGTGCTCGCGCCTTCCAACCCTGCCATCCATCGCCATGACGGGTTGAAACATTATGTAAATCAAGTTGTTTGAGGCGACGCCTCGCCTGCCACTGCAGGCTCTTAATGCGCTCGACCGAACAGACGTGATGCACCAGCTGCGCCAGGATCGCCGTCTGATAGCCCGAGCCGGTGCCAATTTCCAGCACCCGTGACTCCGGCGTCAGCGTCAGAAGCTCCGTCATCCGCGCCACCATGTAGGGCTGCGAAATGGTTTGCCCCTGACCAATCGGCAGCGCGGTGTTTTCCCACGCCTTATGTTCGAAGGCCTCATCGACAAACTTTTCCCGCGGCACCAGCGAAATCGCTTCGAGCACGCGCTCGTCAACGATGCCCTGAGTGCGGAGCTGATTCAGCAGGCTTTCAACACGTTTGCTTACCATTGGCTGTCTACTCCGACGCGATCGAGCCAGTCGGTGACCACTTCATGGGCCTGGTGGGCGGTTAAATCAACGTGCAGCGGCGTCACCGAAACGTAGCCTTCATCTACCGCCGCAAAGTCGGTATCGGGCCCGGCATCGTGCTTCTCGCCCGGCGGGCCAATCCAGTACAGGGTATTGCCGCGCGGATCTTTTTGCGGGATAACCTGATCGGCCGGATGGCGGCTGCCGCAGCGGGTCACGCGGATACCTTTAATCTGCTCAAGGGGCAGATCGGGGACGTTGATATTGAGAATGCGCCCGGTGCGCAGCGGCTCGCGGCTGAGCGCGCGCAGAATGGTGCAGGTGATGGCCGCCGCGGTGGCGTAATGCTGATGGCCGTTTAGCGAAACGGCCAGCGCCGGAAAGCCAAGGTGGCGGCCTTCCATCGCGGCAGCAACGGTACCGGAGTAGATAACGTCATCGCCAAGATTCGGCCCGGCGTTGATACCGGAGACCACGATATCCGGACGAGGGCGCATCAGGGCGTTAACGCCGAGATAGACGCAGTCCGTGGGCGTGCCCATCTGGACGGCGATATCGCCATTGTCAAAGGTGAAGGTACGTAGTGAAGACTCCAGCGTCAGGGAGTTCGATGCGCCGCTGCGGTTACGATCGGGTGCGACAACCTGGACCTCAGCGAATTCCCGTAAGGCCTTCGCCAGGGTCTGAATGCCCGGCGCATGAATCCCGTCATCGTTACTCAGCAATATTCGCATAGTCACCCGTTGTATTGATAAGTTCCCTTACCACGCTGGTGGCGAAGCTGCCCGCTGGCAGCCAGAAACGCAGTTCAACGGTGACGTCATCCCACCAGTTCCAGCGCATCTGCTGCGGATAGAGCAGCATCGCCCGGCGTGCCGCCTCTACTTTTTCACGCACCAGCAGCGCCTGGAGCTGCGTCTCTTCGGCCACCGCCGCCTGCTCGGCGGCCAGCGCATCGCGTTGGCTGCCCCAGTCGCCGCTACCCGGCAGCGCAGCGGTAATCAGCAGCTCGCGGTTATCAACCCGCCCCTGCAGTTCCGCCAGCTCTTCAGGCGCAGCGACAAACCAGCTGCCGCGCCCCGCTAATTGTAGCGCATCGCCATCAACAACCTGATTAAATTCTGTTTTTTTTAATCTAATACTGACCTGCTGATTAAACAAGCCGCTACGCGCCGCCGAGAGCCAAAAACTGCGTTTATTTCGATCGCGTACCGGGGCTCCGCTCTCTGCCCAGCGCAGCGCGCCCAGCAGGTTGCTGCCGCCAATCCCAAAGCGCTGCGCGCCAAAATAGTTCGGCACGCCGCCGGCAGCGATGGCCTGCAGGCGCTGCTCGACATCATCGCGGTGGCTGACTTCGCGCAGGATCAGGGTGAACTGGTTGCCCTTCAGCGCCCCAAGGCGCAGCTTGCGCTTATGGCGCGCGTACTCCAGCACCTGGCAGCCTTCGAGCTGAAACTTGCTGAGGTCAGGCATCTCTTTACCCGGCACTCGGGCACAGAGCCACTGTTCGGTTACCGCGTGCTTGTCCTTCTGCCCGGCAAAGCTGACTTCCCGGGCATGGATTTTAAGGAATTTTGCCAGCGCGTCCGCAACAAAGCGCGTGTTGCACTCCTTTTTGAGGATCCGCACCAGCACGTGCTCGCCTTCGCCATCGGGCTCAAAGCCGAGGTCTTCTACCACCACGAAGTCTTCCGGGCTGGCTTTCAGCAGCCCCTGCCCCTGCGGTTTACCGTGCAGCCAGGTGAGTTCGTTGAAGGCGATCATTGCGCCGCCTTACGCAGCAGCGCCACCGCTTCACAGGCAATGCCTTCGCCGCGCCCGGTAAAGCCGAGCTTTTCGGTGGTCGTCGCCTTCACGTTGACGTCGTCCATATGGCAGCCAAGATCTTCGGCGATGAAAACGCGCATCTGCGGAATATGTGGAAGCATTTTCGGCGCCTGGGCAATGATGGTGACGTCGACGTTGCCGAGGGTATAGCCTTTCGCCTGAATCCGGCGCCAGGCTTCGCGCAGCAGCGCGCGGCTGTCGGCGCCTTTGAAGGCCGGATCGGTGTCAGGGAACAGCTTACCGATGTCCCCCAGCGCCGCCGCGCCCAGCAGGGCATCGGTTAGCGCATGCAGCGCAACGTCGCCATCGGAGTGGGCCAGCAGCCCCTTCTCGTAAGGAACGCGCACCCCGCCAATAATGATTGGGCCTTCACCGCCAAAAGCGTGTACGTCAAAACCATGTCCAATTCGCATTAAGCCTTCTCCTGGTGTCGGGAACGGGTAAGGTAAAATTCTGCCAGCGCCAGGTCTTCCGGGCGCGTCACTTTAATATTATCAGCGCGTCCGGCTACCAGTTCGGGATGGAAGCCGCAGTACTCCAGCGCCGACGCTTCGTCGGTGATGGTTGCGCCTTCGTTGAGCGCACGCGTCAGGCAGTTAAAGAGTAATTCACGCGGGAAAAACTGCGGCGTCAGCGCATGCCACAGGTCGTTGCGATCGACGGTATGGGCAATGGCGACCTTGCCGGGTTCAGCGCGCTTCATGGTATCGCGAACCGGTGCCGCCAGGATGCCGCCAACGCGGCTGGTTTCGCGTAGCGCCAGCAGGCGGGTGAGATCGTCCTGATGCAGGCACGGGCGCGCGGCGTCATGCACCAGCACCCACTGCGCATCGGGCAGCGCCTGCAGGCCAGCAAGAACGGAGTCGGCGCGTTCGCTGCCGCCGTCAACGACGGTAATCTGCGGGTGGGAAGCCAACGGCAGCTGGCTAAAGCGGACATCGCCGGGGCTGACGGCAATCACCACGCGCTGGACGCAGGCGTTGGTCAGCAGCGCGGCGACCGCGTGCTCGAGAATCGTTTTGTTACCGATTGAGAGATATTGTTTCGGGCATTCCGTTTGCATACGACGGCCAAAACCGGCCGCCGGCACCACGGCGCAAACGCCCGGAAAAGTGGCTGCCATGTCGTAATCCTGGGCTTATTTATCGATTATTCTGCGCCGAACCCTGATTGCGTTTAGACGCATCCGGGACCAGACGATAAAACGTTTCACCCGGGCGGGTCATACTTAGCTCGTTGCGCGCGCGTTCTTCGATAGCTTCCTGACCGCCGTTGAGGTCATCGATTTCCGCAAACAGCTGATCGTTGCGCGCTTTTAATTTACCGTTAGTGTCCTGCTGAGCGGAGACATCGTCATTAACCCGACTATAGTCATGCAGACCATTTTTGCCGAACCACAGCGAGTACTGTAGCCAGACCAGCAAAGCCAATAATAGCAGCGTTAATTTACCCATCCTGCCCCCTGAAAAACGGCATCATCATCCGATAACTCGCCCGAGCGTTTTACTCCGACGCGCGGACGATGCCGCGTAACGCGGGGACTGTACCACATTTTTGTCGTCGATACCCAGGCTTGATTCATACACCAAAAGGACTATCCCAGCAGCCAGAGAAACAGCAGGCCGAACATCAGTCCGATAGTCAAAATCGTCGCGCAAGAGCTATAGAGGAGTTTACCATTCAACAGCGAATGCAGCGCAATACCGACCACCACGGCGACCGGCATCAGTGCGAGGAAGAACGGCCAGGTGTAGAGAAGGAAAAACAGCGTGTTGCTGCCATAGATGAGGAAGGGAATACCCAGCGCCAGCAGCCACGAGATAAATCCCACGGCGGCGCCTGACAAAGACCAGGTGGTCTCGTCATTCGCCACCGGAGGTGGTTCTGAACGAATCATACTGAGGTTCTGGGTATTACGCATATCGAATCCTGTTCACCGGGCGACCAGCATCTCAGTGCCGCCACCGTTTCAGGATCTGATAATATCTCGCTGTCTGAGCAGGTCTAATAGTTGGTGCACCAAATTTGTTACCAATTGTTCACCATCCAGATGAATTTCCGCCTTTTCCGGTGCTTCATACACGGAGTCAATCCCGGTGAAATTGCGTAATTCGCCCGCGCGCGCCTTCTTGTACAGCCCTTTCGGATCTCGCGCCTCGCAGATGGCCAGCGGCGTATCGACGAACACTTCAATAAAACGCCCTTCCCCCAGCCGCTCGCGCACCATCTGCCGCTCGGCGCGGTGCGGGGAGATAAAGGCCGTCAGGACAACCAGCCCGGCCTCAACCATCAGCTTAGCCACTTCACCCACGCGGCGGATGTTCTCTTTGCGATCGTCGTCGCTAAAGCCCAAATCGCTGCACAGGCCGTGGCGAACGTTGTCGCCATCCAGCAGATAGGTGCTGACGCCGGCCTGCTGGAGCGCCTCCTCCAGCGCGCCGGCAACGGTCGATTTACCGGAGCCGGAGAGCCCGGTAAACCACAGCACTACGCCGCGATGGCCGTGGCGCTGCTCGCGCTGCTGCTGAGTGACCGGATGGGCATGCCAGACGACGTTTTCGTCATGCTGCGCCATTACTTGCCTCCCAGCAGATCGCGAGCGTCCCAGTGCGGGAAATGCTTACGGATAAGCTGGTTCAGCTCCAGCTCAAACGCGCTGAACGACGAAGCGGACGCCTGAACGTGCTCCTGCGGTTCGCGCACCATGCCGGCACCGACGGTCACGTTCGACAGGCGGTCGATAAAAATAAGCCCCCCGGTCACCGGGTTGTTCTGGTATTTGTCCAGCACCAGCGGCTCGTCAAAGGTCAAATCCACGAGGCCGATGCCGTTGAGCGGCAGCGATTCCACTTCCCGCTGGGTCAGATTGTTAATATCAACCTGGTAGCGAATGCCGTCCACGCGGGCGCGGGTTTTCTTGCCGGCAATTTTGATATCAAAGCTCTGGCCCGGAGAAAGCGCCTGTTCAGCCATCCACACCACGTCAATGCTGGCGCTCTGCACGGCCGGCAGGGATACCTGCGCATCGACCAGCAGGTCGCCACGGCTGATATCAATCTCATCCTTCAGCACGATGGTGATCGCTTCCCCGGCACCGGCTTCCAGCAGGTCGCCGTCAAAGGTCACGATGCGCGCGACGCTGGATTCCACGCCCGACGGCAGCACCTTCAGACGCTGGCCGACCGTTACTTTGCCGGAGGCTACGGTACCGGAGAAGCCGCGGAAATCGAGGTTGGGACGGTTAACAAACTGCACCGGGAAACGCAGCGGCTGGCTTTCGACCGGGTGATGGATCTCTACGGTTTCCAGCACTTCCAGCAGCGTCGGGCCGCTGTACCAGCCCATCTTGTCGCTCTGGCTGGCAACGTTGTCCCCTTCCAGGGCGGAAAGCGGCACGAAGCGAATATCGAGGTCGCCAGGCAGCTGCCCGGCAAAGGTCAGATACTCTTCGCGAATCTGATTGAAGCGCTCTTCGCTGAACGCCACGAGGTCCATCTTATTCACCGCCACCACCAGGTTTTTAATCCCCAGCAGCGTCGAAATAAAGCTGTGACGACGGGTCTGATCCAGCACGCCTTTGCGCGCGTCAATCAGCAGGATCGCCAGATCGCAGGTCGAGGCGCCGGTCGCCATATTGCGGGTGTACTGCTCGTGCCCCGGCGTATCGGCAATAATAAACTTGCGCTTTTCGGTAGAGAAATAGCGGTAGGCCACGTCGATAGTGATGCCCTGCTCGCGCTCCGCCTGCAGGCCATCCACCAGCAGCGCCAGATCCAGCTTCTCGCCCTGGGTTCCGTGACGCTTGCTATCGTTATGCAGCGATGAGAGCTGATCTTCATAGATCTGGCGGGTATCGTGCAGCAGGCGGCCAATCAGCGTGCTTTTGCCGTCATCGACGCTGCCGCAGGTCAGGAAACGCAGCAGGCTTTTGTTCTGCTGCGCGTGCAGGTAGGCTTCAACGCCGCCTTCATCAGCAATTTGTTGTGCAATTGTCGTATTCATGGCGGCTCCTTAGAAATACCCCTGACGTTTCTTCAGCTCCATCGAGCCTGCCTGATCGCGGTCAATCATGCGACCCTGACGTTCGCTGGTCGTGGAGACCAGCATCTCTTCAATAATTTCCGGCAGCGTTTGCGCGTTGGACTCCACCGCGCCGGTCAGCGGCCAGCAGCCGAGGGTACGAAAACGCACCATCTGCTGTTTAATAACCTCACCCGGCTGCAGGTCGATGCGGTCGTCATCGATCATCATCAGCATGCCGTCACGCTCGAGAACCGGGCGCTCTGCCGCCAGGTACAGCGGCACGATTTCAATATTTTCCAGATAGATGTACTGCCAGATATCCAGCTCGGTCCAGTTAGAGAGCGGGAAGACGCGGATGCTTTCACCTTTGTTAATCTGGCCGTTGTAGTTGTGCCACAGCTCCGGGCGCTGGTTTTTCGGGTCCCAGCGGTGGAAGCGGTCGCGGAACGAGTAGATACGCTCTTTGGCGCGAGACTTTTCTTCATCGCGGCGGGCGCCGCCGAACGCGGCGTCGAAGCCGTATTTGTTCAGCGCCTGCTTGAGACCTTCGGTCTTCATGATATCGGTATGCTTGGCGCTGCCGTGGACAAACGGGTTGATGCCCATCGCCACCCCTTCCGGGTTTTTGTGCACCAGCAGCTCGCAGCCGTAGGCCTTCGCGGTACGGTCACGGAACTCGTACATCTCACGGAATTTCCAGCCGGTATCAACGTGCAGCAGCGGGAACGGCAGGGTTCCCGGATAAAACGCTTTACGCGCCAGGTGCAGCATCACGCTGGAATCTTTGCCGATGGAGTACATCATCACCGGATTTGAAAATTCGGCGGCCACCTCGCGAATGATATGGATGCTTTCCGCCTCCAGTTGTCGCAGGTGAGTGAGTCGTTTTTGGTCCATTACCGTTCCTTATAAGGCCTGTTGCACCGGGCCTAAGCCAGATTGACCACAGAAGAGTCAAAGCCCTCTGCGTTCGTTGTGTGTTGAAACCAGGCGAGCTGCTGATGGAGCTGCACCACTTCACCCACCACCAGCAGCGCCGGCATTGGGGCATCTTTCGCCAGATGTTCCAGTTGTTCTAACGTGCCGATCGTCGTTTGCTGATCGGCGCGCGTACCGCGGGAGATAACCGCCACCGGCGTGTTTCTGTCGCGCCCGTGCGCGATCAGCTGCGCGCTAATCTCTGCCGCCTTCATCGTGCCCATGTAGATAGCCAGCGTTTGCCGACTCTGCGCCAGCAGCGCCCAGTCGAGCGCCGCGCTGTCCGCCTTGTAGTGGCCGGTAACAAAGGTCACGCTCTGCGCGTAATCGCGGTGGGTCAGCGGGATCCCGGCGTACGCCGTCGCGCCCGCTGCTGCGGTTACGCCGGGGACAACCTGAAAGGAGATCCCCGCCGCCGCTGCCGCCTGCAGCTCCTCGCCGCCGCGGCCGAAAATAAACGGATCGCCGCCCTTCAGGCGCACCACCGTTTTGCCCTCTTTCGCCGCCTCGACCAGCATCCGATTCGTCTCATGCTGCGGCACCGAATGCTCGCTGGCGCGTTTACCAACGCAGATCATCTCCGCATCGCGGCGTACCAGCTCGCGGATCTCCGGCGTCACCAGGTGGTCGTAAAACACCACGTCCGCCCGCTGCACCGCCTGCAGGCCGCGCAGGGTAAGGAGTCCGGCATCACCCGGTCCGGCGCCGACAAGTATGATTTCACCCGACCGCGTTTCCGGCTGATGAAGCTCATCTTCCAGCGCCTTATCCGCAGCGGCTTTATTTCCGGCAATCATCAGGCTGGCAAAGCGGCCGTTGAAAACGCGCTCCCAGAAACGACGTCGCGCCGCGGTGGTGGTGAGATGCGTTTTAATATGATGCCGCCAGTAGCTTGCCGCTTCGGCAACGCGTCCGAGGTTGGTCGGCAGCAGGGCTTCAATTTTTTCGCGGATCAGCCGCGACAGTACCGGCGCCGATCCGCCGGAAAAAATCGCCACCAGCAGCGGCGAGCGATCGACAATGGAGGGGAAGACCACCGAGCAAAGCGGCTGGTTATCCACCACGTTAACCAGGCGAAAGCGGGCGTTCGCCGCGGCAGAAACCCGCTGGTTCAGCGCGTCGTCTTCGGTGGCGGCAATCACCAGGAAAACGTCATCGATCTGCTGTTCCTGAAACTCCTGCGCGCGCCACGCGATCTCCTGGCGTTCGACCTGTTCAGCAAGCTCATCGGACAGCTCAGCGGCCACAACCTGCACCTTCGCCCCCGCCCGACGCAGAAACATTATCTTGCGCGCGGCAATCTCGCCGCCGCCGATAACCAGCACCGGCCGCGCTTTTAATTCGGCAAATAAGGGCAAATAGTCCACGATGTAACAGCTCACTTACAATCAGTCATAGTGCGACTATAGGGTGCCACTTAGAGCAAATGAAATTACGAAATGGAATGAGTTGTTACTCAAAGGAATAACGGCCTGGGAAAGCTAAGATCAAAAAGTGCTTAACATGCGACTTTTCCGCTATTTAAGAGCAAATGAAATTGTTTAACCTCGGTCACAGTTTCATACTAAGCGGGTCAAATTGTTATGTTCCCGTAAGGACCCTCTTATGTTTTCCGCGTTGTGCCGCCGCCTGCTTCCACTGGCGCTTGGCGCAGGTTTTGTCTTCTCCGCCCCGGCTTTTAGCGCTATGGGCGAAACCGCTAATACGCAGGCTCGTCATATCGCCACCGTTTTCCCCGGAAGAATGACCGGATCGCCAGCAGAGATGCTGTCGGCGGACTACCTGCGTCAGCAGTTCGCGCAGATGGGCTACCAGAGCGATATCCGCAGCTTTCATACCCGCTATATCTACACCACCAAAAACCAGCGGCAGAACTGGCAAAACGTTACCGGCAGCACGGTGATTGCCGCCCACGAGGGCAAGGCACGCCAGCAGATAATCATCATGGCGCACCTCGATACCTACGCCCCAATGAGCGATAGCGACGTGGAAAAGAACCTCGGCGGCCTGACCCTTCAGGGGATCGACGACAACGCCCTTGGCCTTGGCGTGATGCTGGAGCTCGCCGAGCGCCTCAAGAACGTGCCTACCCACTACGGCATTCGCTTTATCGCGTCCAGCGGTGAAGAGGAGGGTCGCCTCGGGGCACAGAATCTGCTGCAGCGGATGAGCGACGCGGAGAAGAAAAACACCCTGCTGGTGATCAACCTCGATAATCTGGTGGTCGGCGACAAGCTCTATTTTAATAGCGGTCGCAGCACGCCGGCATCGATTCGCAAGCTCACCCGCGACCGGGCGCTGGCCATCGCCCGTAGCAAAGGCGTTGCCGCCTTCAGCAACCCGGGGCTGAACCGCGACTATCCGCAGGGCACCGGCTGCTGTAACGACGCCAGTATTTTTGATAGCGCCGGGATCCCGGTGCTGTCGGTGGAGGCCACCAACTGGTCGCTTGGTAAGAAAGATGGTTTCCAGCAGCGGGCAAAATCACCCGCCTTCCCTGACGGCTCCAGCTGGCACAGCGTGCAGCTGGATAATCAGCAGCATATCGACAAGGCGCTGCCCGGGCGCATCGAGCGCCGCAGCCGCGACGTCGTCAAGGTGATGCTGCCGCTGGTGAAAGAGCTGGCGAAGGCCGATAAGCGCGGCTAGCCGGTGTTTTGCTGGTCAGCCGGTTGCACGAAAAAGCCCTCAGCGTTAAGCGCGAGGGCTTTTTTTAAAACTCAATGTGTTTAAAGCAAACGTCTTTAAAACAAAGGCGATAGAGACCTACCCCTCGTGCAGCCCGCACTCGCGCTTCAGGCCGAAGAAGCGCGTCTCTTCTTCCGCCATCCCCGGCTCCCATTTGCGGGTGGTGTGGGTATCCCCCACCGAAAGGTAACCCTGATCCCACAGCGGATGGTATTTCAGGCCGTGCTTCTGCAGGTACTGATAAACGGTGCGGTTATCCCAGTCGATAATCGGCAGCACCTTAAATACCCCGCGCTGAATCGCCAGCACCGGCAGCGTTGCCCGGCTACCTGACTGCTCGCGGCGCAGGCCGGCAAACCAGGTACGGGTGTTTAGCTCCTGCAGGGCGCGGTTCATCGGCTCAACCTTGTTGATGTCATTGTATTTCTCAATGCCGTCAACGCCCTGCTCCCACAGCTTGCCGTAGCGGGCTTCCTGCCAGGCCGGGCTGGTCTGCGCCCGGTAAACCTTCAGGTTCAGCTGCAGCTTGTCGGTTAGCTCATCGATAAACTGATAGGTTTCCGGGAACAGGTAGCCGGTATCGGTGAGGATCACCGGAATATCCGGACGGATCTGGTTAACCAGATGCAGGCTAACCGCCGCCTGAATACCAAAGCTTGAAGAGAGTGCGTAGTCGCCGGGCAGGTTTTCCAGCGCCCACGCCACGCGTTCTTCGGCGCTGAGCTTCTCCAGCTGAGCGTTGGTTTCTGCCAGCTGCAGTACGCGTTCAACTTTCGGCAGTTCATTTAGCGCGTTGAGATCGAGTACGGACATAGTTACCTCGTTATTTTCCCTTCACCTTATCCCCTTCCCGTCAACGGAGAGGGGATCGTCAGGCGTGGATAAAGACCTTTATTCCCAGAAATCACGGGCTGGATCGAGCACCGGGCGCACGATACCCGCACGCACCGTAAAGTCGCCGAAGCCTTCACCCGCTTCGCGCTCTTTCGCCCAGCGCCCGACCAGTTCATCAATCGAGTCGAGAATTTCCGACTCGGTAATATTTTCGCGATACATGCGCGGAATACGCGTTCCGCTGCGGTTGCCGCCAAGGTGCAGGTTATAGCGGCCCGGCGCTTTACCGATCAGGCCAACTTCCGCCAGCAGAGCGCGGCCGCAGCCGTTCGGGCAGCCGGTCACGCGGGTGACGATATGCTCCTCGCCCACCCCGTACTTGCTCATCACGCCGTCCACCTTATCAATAAATGACGGCAGGAAGCGTTCCGCCTCGGCCATCGCCAGCGGGCAGGTCGGGAAGGAGACGCAGGCCATCGAGTTTTCACGCTGCGGGGTGACGTTATTCATCAACCCGTGATCGCGAGCCAGCTTCTCGATCTTCGCCTTCTGATCTTCCGGCACGCCGGCAACGATCAGGTTTTGGTTGGCCGTGATGCGGAACTCGCCTTTATGGATCTTAGCAATCTTCAGCAGACCCGTTTTCAGCGGACGCCCCGGATAGTCAAGGATACGACCGTTTTCAATAAACAGCGTCAGGTACCAGTTATTATCGATACCTTTTACCCAGCCAATCCGATCGCCGCGACCGGTAAACTCATAGGCGCGGATCGGCTCGAACTTAATGCCGGCACGGCGCTCAACTTCGGCTTTAAAGGTGTCAACGCCAACGCGTTCCAGGGTGTATTTCGTTTTTGCATTTTTGCGGTCGGTACGGTTACCCCAGTCGCGCTGGGTCGTGACCACCGCTTCCGCCACGGCCAGAGTGTGCTCAAGCGGCAGGTAGCCGAATTCGCTGGCGGTGCGCGCATAGGTTTTCTTGTTGCCGTGCTCAATGGACAGACCGCCGCCGACCAGCAGGTTAAAGCCCACCAGCTTGCCGTTTTCGGCAATCGCCACGAAGTTCATATCGTTGGCGTGCAGATCGATATCGTTCTGCGGCGGGATAACCACGGTGGTTTTGAACTTACGCGGCAGATAGGTCTGGCCAAGGATCGGCTCTTCGTCGGTGGTGGCCACCTTCTTCTGATCGAGCCAGATCTCCGCGTAGGCGCGGGTGCGCGGCAGCAGGTGCTCGGAGATCTTTTTCGCCCACTCGTAGGCTTCAGCATGCAGCTGAGACTCGTTCGGGTTAGAGGTGCACAGCACGTTACGGTTCATATCGTTGGCCGTCGCCAGCGCGTCCAGCCCCACCGAGTGCAGCATCTGGTGCACCGGCTTGACGTTCTTCTTCAGAATGCCGTGGAACTGGAAGGTCTGACGGTTGGTCAGACGAATGCTGCCGTAGATGGTGTTATCGGCGGCAAACTTATCAATCGCCTGCCACTGTTTGGTGGTGATCACCCCACCCGGCAGGCGGCAGCGAAGCAGCATCGCGTGACGCGGCTCCAGCTTCTGCGCCGCGCGTTCGGCGCGGATGTCGCGGTCATCCTGCTGATACATGCCGTGAAAGCGGATCAGCAGGAAGTTATCGCCCCTAAAGCCGCCGGTGAGGGGGTCGTTTAAGTCTTCTGCGATGGTGCCGCGCAGGTAGTTGCTCTCTACCTTCATACGCTCGGCGTCGGTCAGTTTACCTTCGACCACCAGCGGTCCTGGATGTTTTTCGCTCATTAGTAGACATCTCGCTGATAACGGCGCTCAACGCGCAGCTCACTTAAAAATTCGTCCGCCGCTTCGGCGTCCATCGCGCCGAATTCGGCAATCACTTCCAGCAGCGTCCGCTCAACGTCTTTCGCCATGCGATTGGCGTCGCCGCAGACATAAATATGGGCACCGTCATTAATCCAGCGCCACAGTTCGGCCCCCTGCTCGCGCAGCCTGTCCTGAACGTAGACTTTTTGTTGTTGATCGCGGGACCAGGCCAGATCGATGCGGCTCAGTACGCCCTCTTTGACGTAGCTTTGCCATTCAACCTGGTAAAGGAAATCTTCCGTAAAGTGCGGGTTGCCGAAGAACAGCCAGTTCTTGCCCTCGGCGCCTTCCGCCGCGCGCTGCTGCATAAATGCGCGGAATGGCGCAATGCCGGTACCCGGGCCAATCATGATGACCGGCGTCTGCGGGTTCGCAGGCAGGCGGAAGTTATCATTGTGTTCGATAAAGACGCGGACTTCGCCATCTTCTTCCACGCGATCGGCGAGGAAGCTGGAAGCGCCACCGGCGCGCGCGCGGCCTTCAATATCATAGCGCACCACGCCAACGGTCACGTGAACTTCGTTTTCCGTTTCCGCCTGCGACGAGGCAATCGAGTACAGGCGCGGCGTTAGCGGGCGCAGCAGGTCAATCAGCGCCTGGGCATCCAGCTGTGCCGGAGAGAAGCGCACCATATCGACGATCGGCGTGGTGGCCGCGTAGTGCTGCAGCTGCGCTTTATCGCCCACCAGCGGCAGCAGCGTTTCGCTGCGCGTTAGGGTGGCATAGTTCTCCACGATGTTGGCGGTGTTCACCGTCAGCTCAAAGTGCCACGTCAGCGCTTCGGCCAGCGGCAGCGTCTTACCGTCTACGCTCACCGGCTCGTCGCCCTTCAGCCACAGCAGTTCGGCCAGCTCGTTGACCAGCGCCGGATCGTTCTGATACCAGACGCCCAGCGCATCGCCGGGCTGATAGCGCAGGCCGGAGTCGCCAAGATCGATTTCAACGTGGCGCACGTCTTTTTCTGAATCACGGCCGGTGATTTTTTGGTTTACCGAAAGCGTCGCGGTCAGCGGCGCTTCTTTGGTATAGGGGCTGGTATGAATGTCATTGACCGCGCCGCTTGTCGCCAGCTGAGCCGGCGTCGCCGCCGGCGCACGGGCTTTCAGCACCTCGACCACGCGGGTGCGCCATTCGGCCGCAGCGCCCTGATATTCAACGTCGGAGTCAACGCGATCGAGCAGACGCTCCCCGCCCAGCTCGGCCAGCCTGCTGTCGAAGTCTTTACCCGACTGGCAGAAGAATTCGTAGGAGGTATCGCCCAGACCAAAGACCGCAAAGGCGGTGCCTTCGAGCTTCGGCGCTTTTTTCGAGAGCAGGAATTTATGCAGCGCGACGGCCTCTTCCGGCGGCTCACCTTCACCCTGGGTTGAGGTCACGACGATCAGCAGTTTTTCGGAGGCTATTTGTTTGAATTTATAGTCGCCTGCGTTAACCAGCTTGACGTTCAGCTGCGCTGCCTGAAGGTCGTCACGCAGCGCTTCGGCCACGCGGCGGGCGTTGCCGGTTTGCGAGGCGGAAAGCAGCGTAATGCTTGGGACTTCCGCAGCCTGGGCCGGAGCGGCAGCCACCGCGCCGGAATGCTGATTCAGCACGCCCCAAAAATAGCCGGAAACCCAGGCAAGCTGGGTCGGTGTGAAGTCTGTCGTGGCCGCCTGCAGGCGCGCCATTTGCTCCGGGTTGAGCGGGAGCAAATTGGAAGATGGGACCTGTGTCGTCATGCGTCGTTATGTTCCAGTAAGCAAAGCTGTTATTCGCACCCTGTCAGCGCGGCAAAAACAGAAGAGAATGTAAGGTTAACGGCGCAGATAGTAACAATTAAAGAAGGGATGGAAATAACAAATAACCAAATGGACTAACCTGTTTTACCTATAGTTATTAACAACAAAATCGATTAAATAACCACATGAAATATAAAGAGATAATATGCATCAGTTCGGTGAATGTGGCGATTTTCCGCTCAGGGCCGTTTTAGTTAATGCTAAAAAATGTACTTTCCGGTACCCTACGGCGGTTTTTTTGTCTTATTGAGAGTAAAAGATGTCCACCACCCTGTTTAAAGATTTTATCTTCGAAGCCGCCCACCACCTGCCCCACGTACCGGAAGGTCATAAGTGCGGTCGCCTGCACGGTCACTCTTTTATGGTGCGTCTGGAGATTACCGGCGAAGTCGATCCGCATACGGGTTGGATCATGGATTTTTCCGAGCTGAAGGCCGCCTTCAAGCCGACCTACGATCGTCTGGATCACTACTATCTGAACGATATTCCTGGGCTGGAAAACCCGACCAGCGAAGTGCTGTCGCGCTGGATTTGGCAACAGGTTAAGCCCGTAGTGCCGCTGCTAAGCGCGGTGATGATTAAAGAGACCTGCACGGCGGGCTGCATCTATCGCGGCGAGTGATTAAAGCCTTTGTGTCGATGGTCAATATTCCTTAGATAACGCCATGTTAGCCTAGATGCTCTCGGTATCTGGGGCGCAATATGGCTGACGATTTTGATATTATTATCATCGGTGCAGGGATAGCTGGCACCGCCTGTGCTCTACGCTGCGCGCGGTCAGGACTTTCGGTCCTGCTGCTCGAACGCGGCGAACTTCCCGGCAGTAAAAATCTCTCCGGCGGGCGCCTGTACTGCCGCGCGCTCGCCGAACTTCTCCCTCATTTTCAACAATCCGCCCCGCTTGAACGTCGTATCACCCAGGAAAACCTGACCCTGCTGACCGACGATGGCGCCACAACCTATTCCAGCCTGCAGCCCAGCGGTGACTCCTGGAGTTTACTGCGCGCCCGTTTCGATCCGTGGCTGGTTAGCCAGGCCGAAGGTGAAGGCGTGCAGTGCGTGACCGGCGCGACGGTCACGGCGCTGTATCGCGAAAACGGCCGGGTTTGCGGGGTCATTTGCGATAATGAAACGCTGCGCGCCCGCTACGTGGTGCTGGCGGAAGGGGCCAACAGCGAGCTGGCGGAGCGCCACGGTTTACTCCCGCGCCCGTCCCCAACCGCCATGGCGCTGGGGATCAAAGCGGTGCTGGCAATGGAGCGCAAGACGCTGGAAGATCGTTTCCGCCTCGAGGGCAATGAGGGAGCGGCCATGATATTCACCGGCGGGGTCTGCGGGGATTTACCCGGCGGCGCGTTCCTTTATACCAATCAGGAGACGCTCTCATTCGGTATCGTCTGCCCGCTCTCCTCGCTGGGCAAAGGGACGGTACCTGCCTCCGGGCTGCTGGATCGCCTCAAATCCCATCCAGCCCTGCGCCCTCTGCTGCAGGGCAGCGAAACGCTGGAATACGGCGCGCATCTGGTACCTGAAGGCGGCCTGCACGGCATGCCGACGCAGTATGCCGGGGATGGCTGGCTGCTGGTCGGCGACGCGCTGCGCACCTGCGTCAATACCGGCTTCACCGTGCGCGGAATGGACATGGCGTTAATCGGCGCCCAGGCGGCGGCGCAAACGTTAATCCACGCCTGTCGGCACGGCGCGCCGCAAAATCTGTTTGCGCAATATCAGCAGGAGATCGAGCGCAGCCTGCTGTGGGAGGTGCTGCAGCGCTATCGGCACGTTCCCGCGCTGCTGCAGCGCCCCGGCTGGTATCGCCGCTGGCCCGCGCTGATGGACGATATCTCCCGCGAACTCTGGCAGCAGGGCGAAGGCCCCGTCCCGCCGCTGCGTCAGATAGTCTGGCGTCATCTTCGCCGTCACGGCCTGCATCATCTGGCAGGCGATCTTGTCAGGAGCTTACGATGTCTGTAGCGCGTAACGTCTGGCGCCCCGCCGCCGACCCGCATATTGTCCCGACGGCTGCGCCCGACCAGGAAGTCGTCGAACGGCTCATTGCATCCTGTCCCGCCGGGCTTTTTTCACGGACTGCGGAAGGCGGCATGCAGGTCGACTACCGAGGATGCCTGGAGTGCGGCGCCTGCCGGCTATTATGCGATGAGGCAACGCTCAAAGAATGGCGCTATCCTGACTCTGGATTTGGTATTACATTCCGTTTTGGCTAATAAAACGACGCTAAATAATTCAGGTTGCAGGACGGCTAGCGCATTCGCAGCCTGAATGATGACGAGAAAAATACGAAGGACACACCATGCCCCTGCTACACCTGCTACGACAAAATCCGGTCATCGCGGCCGTCAAAGATAACGCCAGCCTGCAGTTAGCCATCGATTCCGAGTGCCAGTTTATCTCCGTGCTGTACGGCAATATCTGCACCATCAGCAACATCGTGAAGAAAATCAAAAACGCCGGTAAATACGCGTTTATTCATGTCGACCTGCTGGAGGGGGCGTCGAATAAAGAGGTGGTGATCCAGTTTTTGAAGCTGGTTACCGAAGCGGACGGGATCATCAGCACCAAAGCGCCGATGCTAAAAGCGGCCAGGGCGGAGGGCTTTTTCTGCATTCATCGCCTGTTTATCGTCGACTCTATTTCCTTTCACAATATCGACAAGCAGGTGGCGCAGTCCAATCCGGACTGTATTGAAATCCTGCCGGGCTGCATGCCAAAAGTGCTGGGATGGGTGACGGAGAAGATTCACCAACCGCTGATTGCCGGCGGCCTGGTCTGCGACGAAGAAGATGCGCGTAATGCGATGAAAGCTGGCGTGGCGGCCCTTTCAACCACCAACACCGGCGTCTGGAAATTAGCGAAGCAGCTTAACTAATCGTGCGCACTGACTGCCAGTGCTTCAAGCACCGGTAGCCAGTCATCCACGATGCCTACATCTGCCTGGGAGAACACCGGCGCGCCGGCGTCATGATTAATCGCCACGATAAATCGGCTATCGCGCACTCCCGCCATCAGCCCCGCCGCCCCCGATGCCCCCGCCACAATGCAGATATCCGGGGCCAGGAGATGGCCGGATATCCCCACCAGGCGATCGGCATCATGCTCACCATTCATCACCCGCGCTCGGCTGTAGCCCGCTTCCGCGCCCAGATTTTGCGCAAGCGCCGCGATGCTTTCCGCATCGGCCTCCTCGCCGCCCTGCCCAACAACCAGCACCCGCTCCGCCGTGGCTAAAGGATGCGCTCCCGTGCGCTGAACGCGCTCGATCTCCGTCAGCCAGTCGGGCTGCGCCGCGGGGACGATACGGCGCTCCGGCAGGCCGCAAGGTAAATCCCCGGACGCCTTCCCCCCGGCCTGGCGCGCCAGTGAGAGGCACAGCGGCCGGGCGCTCACCTCCAGCGTGGCCGTCAGCGCGTTGCCCCAATGAGGCTTCGTCACCCAACCTTCCGCCGCGTTCAGCGATTGCACCTGACATACGCTGCTTCCCCGCAGGCGCCAGGCCAGCCGCGTGGCCAGCTCATCGGCCAACGCCCCCTCCGGGAACAGCACTATATCCGCCGGCGTCTGCCGCCACTGAGCGACCAGCGCATCCAGAAGCTGCCCGGCGACCTCCGTCCCGGCATCTGGCGTCCAGCGCTCGAGCTCCGCTGAAGCAAGATCGTTTGCCGCCAGCCAGCCGCCTATCGCGGCGCTGTCGCCGGCGGCCATCACTATCGCAATCTTCATGGCCGCATCCTCTGGCATAAATAGTTCTCCCACAGCGCCCTGGCTTTCTCCTGCGCCGTCGCGCCCTCCACGATAGCGGCCGCGCGCCGCTGCGCCGGACGAGTCAGACGCAGGCACCGTACGTCGGGCTGCACCTCAGCGGTCGCCGCCTGGCGCACGATATCCGCCTTTGCCGCCGCCAGGCGCTGGCGCATGCCGGGCACCGGGAGCGCCACTTCGCCGCACTGCCTGACGGCAATCACCGCCGGTAGGCGCACCCGGCAGCGGCGGATACCGGCGTCCGTTCGCTGCTCGACAACGGCGAAAGGCGGTTCGAGCGTAAAGCGTTCAACCTGGGTGAAACAGGGCCAGCCGAGCATTTCCGCCAGCAGAAACGGCGTCTGACCATTTTGCCCTTCGCTGCTCTGACAGCCGGTCACGATCAGCTCTCCGCCGTGGCTACGCTGCCAGTCGGCAATCTGTCCGGCGATAAACGAGGGCGCGAAGCGCAGATCCGCAGCCACTTCCAGCAGCACCCGCTGGTCAAAGCCCAGCGCAGCAAAGTAGCGCAGCCAGTGCAGCGCGCGCTCGTCGCCAATACTTAATGCGGTCAAGGTCATCCCGCAGCCCGCGCCGCGCTGGGCCAACAGCAGCGCGGCGGCGGCCTGCTCATCGGCGCCGATGGCGCTGCGCAATAGTGAGACATCCGGCCCGCAGGTATCCAGTGCGGCGGCCTGCCAGTCCTTTTCCGCCAGCATGCCGGCGTCCGGCTCAGGCTTAAACGCCAACAGAATGTTCATTCGCTCCTCCTTGTCTTTTATCGCCGCTCCCGGCGGCCACCAGCGGCAGCGCTTTGGTTTCCGGGGCCCACAGCCAGGTCACCACAAAGCCGATCAGCAGTACGCCGGCCAATAGCAAAAGGGTAACCGTCATTCCCCACTGCGCCAGGGTCCAGGGCAGCAGGCCAGTGCTGATGGCGGCCCCAAGCCGGCTCATGGCGGTTGCGAAGCCAACGCCCAGCGAGCGGATATCCGTAGGAAAGCTTTCCGCCGGTAAAATCCCCACCAGGTTGCTGACCGCCGAAATCGTGGTGCTGAATAAGATAAAAAGCAGCAGCGTCCAGTGGCTGCCCGCCGGCAGGCAGGCCATAACGATTAGCGTCGCCGCCAGCAACAGAAAGCTGCCGAGCAGGAAATGACGGTGGGCCAGCAGATGGGTTAATACCAGGCCCAGCAGCGCGCCAACGATCAGCAGCGCATTCAGCATCAGGCTGGCGGTCAGCGCATCTTCAAGACCGATGGTTTCCGCGATGGTGGGCAGCCAGGTATAGATAACGAACCACGGGATCACCAGGCAGACGAAAAAGATGCTGTTAAATGCCGTTCGCCGCCAGTAGCGCGGTGAAAATAGCGTTCCGATCCGTTTATTGGTTGCCGCCACTACCTCATCGCCAAGCAGCACGTGCGGGCCAAAACAGCGGCGCACCACGGCGTGGGCCTCGGCGAAACGGCCCTGGCGCAACAGCCAGCGCGGAGACTCCGGCGTCCCCCAGCGCAGCAGCGTGATTAGCAGGGCCGGCAGCGCGGACGAGGCCAACAGCCAGCGCCAGGCTTCCGGGTTTTCGCTAATAAAATGGTGCCCGGCGAGGCTTGCCAGAACGTAACCAATGGTCCACACCACGCTAAACGCGCCGAGCAGGATACCCCGATGCCGGCGCGGCGCGAATTCGGCCAGCAGCGTATGGCCCACGGAGTAATCCCCGCCCAGGCCAATGCCTATGAGGATCCGCAGGCCAATGAGCTGTTCAGGTGTGGTGGCAAAAAACTGTAGAAAAGAGGCGACGGTAATCAGGACAAAGCTGAGATTGAATATCTTCTGCCGGCCAATGTGATCCGAGACCCACCCGAGGATCAGGCTGCCGATAAACAGGCCAAGCAGCGCCGCCCCGCCGATCATCCCGGCCATAAAAGGCGTCAGGCTCATGGCGGGGGTCAGCTGGATAATGGCGTAACCGATGACGCCGAGGACATAGCCGTCAACCAGATGCGCGCCGAAGGTTAATGCGGCAATGCGGCAGTGAAAGCCGTTTAGCGGCAGGTCGTCCATTCGCACCGGTGAAGCGTTCATTTCTCCCCCTTCATGATCCGGTAAAAACGGCTTCCCGGTGGAGAAGCCGTATATAGCCGTCAGATTTCAAGCCGCCTGCTGCGTTTGCTTTCCCCTGTCACATCGCAATCGTTGCTCCAGGGGATTGGCATTTTAGGGCCCGCAGGTGAGCCGAATTATTTTGGCTATCGCTCTTATTTTTCAATCGGGTAAATCGTTCCGGTATTCATGATACCGTTTGGATCAAACTGCTTCTTCAGCCCTTCCAGCAGCGGCCACGCGCTGCCGTGCTCCAGCTTGCTCCAGTGAACGCGGTGTTTACCAATCCCGTGGTGATGCACCATCGAGCCGCCGAGGCGAATGGTCTCTTCGCAAATGATCTTGTTGAGCGGGTTGTGGTACTTATCAATCTCCTCCTCCGGCTTACAGTCCACCACGTTGTAGTCGTAGACGAAGTACATGTTGGTGCCGTTCATATAGCTATGAGAAGAGTGGCCGCCCAGCATAGTGATATCGTCAGCGTGCGGGAACTCGGTGCGGATGCGGTTGAGAACGCTTTCGTAGATCTCATTGATGCAGCTCCAGCAGCCCGATACCTCGGTAGTAAAGCCCATGTTGCCGGTTTTGAGGATCTGCACGCGTTCGGCGGCCACTTTTTCCGGGCCCCAGTTGAGGTGGTTAAACCAGGTTTCAATCAGCTTGCTGTCTACGCGCTGGCACTGCGGATAGCGCGCAACGACCTGCGAAATCCCTTCGCCGGTGGCTTTCGCTATCAGCGGGTTGCCTTCAGCCATAAAGATCAGCACGCATTTGCCATCGGCAAAATGAGTAAAGTGCTGGGTGCCATCCTCGGCATCGTACAGGCGGGCAATTGACGGACGATAGCCCTCCACCATGACCTCGCGCAGGATGCTGAAGCCCACCTTCATATCATCCAGAACGTAGCCGTAGAACAGGTTATTTTCCGGCGTGAACCTGAAGATTTTCACCGTCACTTCGGTGATATAGCACAGCGCCCCTTCGTTGCCGATGATGATATGGCGAATATCCGGCCCGGCGGCACGGCGCGGAACGTTTTTGATGCGGGTGACGGTGCCATCGGGCAGCACGGCCTCCAGCCCGACCACCATATCTTCGATTGCCCCGTAGAGTGTGGAAAACTGGCCGATGCTACGGGTTGCCACCAGTCCCCCCATCTGAGCCAGCGGCTTAGACTGCGGCGAGTGCCCGGTAGTGTAGCCTTTTGCCCGCAGCGCGTTTTCGAGGATTTCCAGCGGCACGCCGCACTGCGCGGTTGCCTGCATATTTTCGATATCAATATTCAGGATTTGGTTCATCCCGGCGCCGTCCAGCACCACGGAATTTTCCACGACGGTTTCGAGGCCACCTTCGGTCGCCGAAGCGCCGGTACGCGGGACCCCGTTGATTTTATGCTGGTTCATAAAGGACAGCACGCTTGAAACCTGTTCGGTGGAGCCTAGCTTGACGACCGCGGCGGGCAGCGGCAGCGTAAAGACGCCGTGGATATCGGCATATTTACGAAAGCGGTCAATACTGTTGCGCTTTAACACGGCTTCATCGGTAATCACGCGATCGGAACCGACAATTTCTTTTAACTGATCAACAATCGCTTCACGGGATAAAGACATAGTAATACCTTCCTGATAATTAATTCGGAATAGACGCGGTATCACTCAAGCTACTTCTTTATTAACGGCCGGCATAAACCCCAATCACCTCGGGTGCGATGTTCACGGGTAATTATTTTATTTCAGCCTCGATGCATATTGAGTGATATTACGTAACACAATAAATAAAAATACAGAAACCACCGATTGAAAATTAACGCACCAGATAACCGCCATCGACCACCAGCAGATGACCGTTAACATAATTGGATGCCTGACTGGCTAAAAATACGGCTGCCCCCATGAGATCCTGAGTATCACCCCAGCGGTTTGCCGGAATATGGTCCAGAACGCGCTGATTGGTTTCCGGATTACTGCGGGTAGCCAGTGTGATATCTGTTGCATAATAGCCAGGGGCGATGCCGTTGACCTGGATATTATACTGACCCAGCTCGTCGCAATAGGCCTTAGTGAAACCGGCAAGCGCATGTTTAGTTGCCGAATAAGCCGGTGACCACTGGCCGCCGAGGTAAGAAAATAACGAGCAGATATTAATAATTTTGCCGCTATTTTGCGGGATCATAATTTTTGCCGCTTCATGGCTGAGTTCGAACGGCGCCGTCAGGTTAACATCGATCATCGGATCCCAGTCCGCCCGCCCGAAGTCCAGTACCTTATTGAGCTTACAAATCCCGGCATTGTTAACCAGGATATCGACCGTGCCAAAGCGTTCACAGCAGGCGGCGATGATCCGCTGCGGCGCGCCTTTGGCGGTAATATCCACCTGCATAAACTCAACTTCAACGCCCTGTTTTTCAATAATTTCTTTTGTCTCTCCGTTGTCCTTGACGACGCTTGGGATAAACAGATTCGCGCCGGCTTTCGCCAGCGCCATGGCAAAGGCCTGACCCAGTCCGCTATTGCCGCCGGTGACAATTGCCGTTTTACCTTTCAGAGAGAAGAAATCCATTGAGAATGCGTTAAGAGATTCGATTGACATAGTTGGCTCCAAATTCCTTTAGGCAAAAAAAAAGAAAGGTAACTTCCCCCACGAGAGGGAAGTTACCTTTCTCATTGTCTCTGGTAACTGAGCTAATTTTTTAGCACAGCGCTCAGGCAGCTAATGTGATCGCAATCACAGATAAATATTTCACTCATAAATTAAGCGTAAAACTACGAAGCGTGATTATTCTCACACTAAAACCCACGCTGACATGTTATTCCTAATCGCAATTACTAGAGACCAGAGAAAAGTAATCCACCTGCAAAGGCGGCTTACTTTTCTCTTTTTTTCGTCTATTCAAAATGAGATCACGATATGCAACAGAATTCATATCGCCGTTGGATAACGCTTGCCATTATTAGTTTTAGCGGCGGAGTCAGCTTTGACCTTGCCTATTTACGCTATATCTATCAAATCCCAATGGCAAAATTTATGGGATTTAGCAATACCGAAATAGGCTTAATTATGAGCACCTTTGGTATTACTGCTATTATTCTCTATGCACCCAGCGGGGTTATTGCCGATAAATTCTCGCACCGCAAAATGATTACTTCGGCGATGATCGTGACCGGTCTGCTCGGTTTAATAATGGCAACCTATCCACCGCTGTGGGCCATGCTTTGTATTCAGGTTGCCTTTGCCATCACCACCATTCTGATGCTGTGGTCCGTTTCAATTAAAGCCGCCTCGCTGCTCGGCGATCATAGCGAACAGGGGAAAATTATGGGCTGGATGGAGGGGCTGCGCGGCGTTGGCGTTATGTCGCTGGCGGTGTTTACCATGTGGGCTTTTTCCCGCTTTGCGCCCGACGATAGCAACAGCCTGAAGGTCGTTATCCTGATTTACAGCGTGGTTTACATCCTGCTGGGGATATTATGCTGGTTCTTTGTCAGCGACGCCCCCCAGCGCAGCGGCGCGGCGCAGGAAGAGAAAAAAGCGTTTCAGCTAAGCGATATCCTCGCCGTCCTGCGCATCAGCACCACCTGGTACTGCAGCATGGTCATCTTTGGCGTCTTTACCATCTACGCCATCCTCAGCTACTCCACTAACTACCTGACGGAAATGTACGGTATGTCGCTGGTGGCCGCGAGCTATATGGGGATCGTCATCAACAAAATCTTCCGCGCGATTTGCGGCCCGCTGGGCGGCATTATTACCACCTACAGCAGAGTCAAATCCCCGACCCGCGTCATTCAACTGCTGTCGGTCGTGGGGGTTCTGGCGCTGGTCGCCCTGCTGGCCACCAATTCAAACCCGCAGTCCGTGGCGATGGGGATCGGCCTGATTCTGCTGCTGGGCTTCACCTGCTACGCTTCGCGCGGGCTCTATTGGGCCTGCCCCGGCGAAGCGAGGACGCCGGGCTATATTATGGGAACAACCGTCGGTATCTGCTCGGTCATTGGCTTCCTGCCCGACGTTTTTGTCTATCCGATCGTCGGCCACTGGCAGGACACCCTCCCCGCCGCAGACGCCTATCGCAACATGTGGCTGATGGGCCTGGCCGCGCTGTGCATGGTGATCCTCTTTACCTTTTTGCTGTTTCGAAAAATACGCCGCACCGACGCCACGACGGCACGCGAGGCATCGCTTGCCGCAGAGACTGTCGGCGAGTGAGGGTGAAAATTAAAGGAGAATAATAATGTCGAAGAAATACATCATTGGAATCGATGGCGGGAGCCAGAGCACCAAGGTCGTGATGTACGACCTGCAGGGAAACGTGGTGTGCGAGGGAAAGGGCCTGCTGCAACCCATGCACACCCCGGACGCCGATACGGCGGAGCATCCTGATGATGATTTGTGGACCTCGCTTTGCCTCGCCGGGAAGGATCTAATGAGCCGGTTTACCGGCCAGAAAGAGGATATCGTCGGCATCGGCCTCGGCTCAATCCGCTGCTGCCGCGCACTCCTTAAAGCCGACGGTACGCCCGCGGAACCGCTGATTAGCTGGCAGGACGCCCGCGTCACCCGGCCTTATGAGCACACCAATCCCGACGTGGCCTGGGTCACCTCATTTTCCGGCTATCTGTCGCACCGCTTAACCGGTGAGTTTAAGGACAATATCGCCAACTACTTTGGCCAGTGGCCGGTGGATTATAAAACCTGGGCGTGGAGCGACAATGAGGCGGTTGTTAAGCAGTTTAATATTCCACGCCGGATGCTATTCGATGTGCAGATGCCCGGCACGATTTTAGGTCATCTCACCGGCCAGGCGTCCCACGCAACCGGCTTCCCGGTAGGATTGCCCGTTATCTGCACCACCAGCGATAAGCCGGTTGAGGCGCTCGGCGCAGGGCTGCTGGATGACGAAACGGCGGTTATCTCATTGGGCACCTATATCGCCCTGATGATGAATGGCAAAGCGCTGCCAAAAGATCCCGTCGCCTACTGGCCGATTATGTCCTCCATTCCCGAGACGCTGCTGTACGAGGGATACGGTATTCGCAAGGGGATGTGGACGGTGAGCTGGCTGCGGGACATGCTGGGCGAATCCTTGATTAAGGACGCCGCGGCCCAGGGCCTGTCGCCGGAAGATCTGTTAAATAAAAAGGCCGCAGCGGTGCCACCGGGCTGCAACGGTTTAATGACCGTGCTGGACTGGTTAACGAATCCCTGGGAGCCCTATAAACGTGGGATCATGATCGGTTTTGATTCCAGCATGGATTACGCGTGGATTTATCGCTCCATTCTGGAGAGCGTTGCGCTGACGCTGAAAAATAACTATGACAATATGTGCAATGAAATGAATCACTTTGCTAAACATATCATCATTACCGGCGGCGGTTCGAACAGCAACCTCTTTATGCAGATCTTCGCCGACGTATTTAACCTGCCGGCCAGGCGTAACGTGATTAACGGCTGCGCCAGCCTTGGGGCGGCAATCAACGCCGCGGTTGGATTGAGTTTATATCCCTCATACCAGGCAGCGGTTGAAAATATGGTGCGGGTAAAAGATACCTTTATGCCGATAGAGAAGAATGCCAGCAGGTATGAGGCGTTAAATAAGGGAATTTTCAGGGAATTAACCACCTATACGGATACGATTTTGAAAAAGTCGTATGCGGTCACCCACGGTAGTCTGGAAAATGTTGACGCGATTCAAAGCTGGTCGAACGCGTAGTGGACGCGCCGGGTAGTACGTAGCTACCCGGCGATTAATCAGGCAATATTCAGGTACTTATGCGTTTGCATCGACAGCCGCCAGTTGCGGGCGATGCAGGTCTCGATACAGAGACGCGTCGCATCCTCTTTCTGGCTGATAGGCTGCAGGGCGATAATCCGCGGCTTGTCGTCGGTCAGCGTTTCCAGCAGTTCATCCAGCGCTTCGATATCGCGCACGCGACCCACCGGATGCTTGATTTCATCCGCGCGCAGCAGCGCCTGCGACAGCACGTCGTAACCGCCGCGCATGTTGACCTTAGGGGAAACCGTCACCCAGGCTCGTGGGCTGCAGCGCACTTCATGGGTGCCGCTGGTTTCAATCTGGCAGCTGAAGCCGTTATGCTCAAGCAGGGTCGTCAACGGGGTGAGATCGTGGATGCAGGGCTCACCGCCGGTGATCACCACGTGACGAGCGGTCCACCCCTGGCGGCCAATGATCGCCAGCAGATCTTCGCCGCTGGCCGGGCCCCATTTATCGCTCTCTTTGGTTTTCGCCAGAATGCTAAACAGCGACACTTCCCGATCGGCAAGTTTGTCCCAGGTATGTTTGGTATCGCACCAGGCGCAACCAACCGGGCATCCCTGCAGGCGAATAAAAATGGCGGGCACGCCGGTAAAGTAACCCTCGCCTTGCAAGGTCTGGAACATCTCGTTAATCGGGTACTGCATAATCATCTCTGTTTAGGTTCTAAACGATCATTATCGCAGATTTGCACGTCCAGGTCTTGTCCTCAGCTGCGATGGCGTGCGCTTCACTCCACCCAGCCCTAAGGCCAACCATCAGAAGATAAAACTGCGGTTATTGTTCCTCTTCACGCCGCCAGATTTATAAACTTTCCGCCGCCGGGTAATAATTCATTTTATTTTTTAGATTCACGCCTTTGATGTAACCAAATGTTTTAAGCATTACATTTTATAAAAATTTAAAAAACCGATCGTTAAATAAAATAATCATTAAAATCATACATGTACAAACTGATACATGAAAGATCGAATCTTTATAAATAGCCTGATGTCGAATCCAATCCACGCCAGTTCATAACCTTAATACCGTCTTAAGGAATGGCCTAAATGGCCCATTTGCCATTTACCCGCCGTTTAGTTTAGCCCGCCTAGAATCCACTCGACTAACCATGATGAGACTGTATCCATGAATACATTATTAATAACAGGCGTTACCGGATTTCTGGGTGGAGCAGTTCTAGAGAATATCCTGAATCAAAAAAATGGGGTTAATCTGCTGCTTTTAGTTCGTGCCGATAATGGTGAAGCAGCGCTTGCCCGGGTTAAAGACAATCTGCGTAAATTCAATATCGCCGAGGAGACGCTGGCGACGCTGAGCACCCGGCACATACTGCTGGGTGATTTGGCGAATCCCGAAGGATTCCTTGCCGATCCGCGCCTCGACGGCGTCACCCACGTGCTCAACTGCGCCGCCGTCGCCTCGTTCGGCAACAATCCGCTGATCTGGAAAGTCAACGTTGAGGGGACGCTCCGCTTTGCCCAGCGCATGGCCGAGGTCTCCGGGCTGCAGCGCTTCCTGCACGTTGGCACGGCAATGTCGTGCTCGCCGGAGCCTGATTCTCTGGTTGCGGAAAGCGCCGAATTCCGCGAGCGCGCCGAGCACCTTGTGGAGTACACGCACTCTAAATCGACCATCGAGCGGCTGATGCAGCAGGAGTGCCCGACGCTCCCGCTGACTATCGCCCGACCTTCTATCGTCGTCGGCCATACCCATCACGGCTGCCAGCCCTCCAGCAGCATCTTCTGGGTATTCAGCATGGGCCTGATGCTGCAAAAGTTCATGTGTTCGATGGAGGACAGGATTGATGTTATTCCCGTTGATTACTGTGCCGACGCGCTGCTGATGCTGCTCGACAGCCCGCTGGCTCGTGGAGAAGTGGTGCATATTTCGGCGGGGGAGGAAAATAGCGTCAAGTTTGCCGAGATTGACAGCGCGATGGCCTCAGCGCTGGAGCGTCTGCCGGTCGGCGACAGCTATGCCCAGGTGAGCTACGAGACGCTGGTTAAGATGCGCCGTGAGCTAAAAGATATCTTTGGTCCGTGCAACGAGCGCCTGATGCTCAAAGCCATGCGCCTGTACGGCGCGTTCGCCACGCTTAACGTCCGCTTCAGTAACGATAAGCTGCTGAGTATGGGGATGCCCAAACCGCCGCGCTTTACCGATTACATTGACCGCTGCGTGCAAACGACCCGCGGGCTTTCTATTCCGCAACAGATGGCCGTCGACTTTAAATAATCGCCGGTCTGCGGACAAAAAAAATGCCAGTCCGCAGACTGGCATTTTTATATCAGATAAAGACGGGCTTATGCCTGACCTTTGATCTCTTTACGACCGTTGTACGGTGCTTTTTCGCCCAGAGCTTCTTCGATACGAATCAGCTGGTTGTATTTAGCAACGCGGTCAGAACGGCTCATAGAACCGGTTTTGATCTGGCCTGCAGCGGTACCAACAGCCAGGTCAGCGATGGTAGCGTCTTCAGTTTCGCCTGAACGGTGAGAGATAACGGCAGTGTAGCCAGCGTCTTTCGCCATTTTGATCGCAGCCAGAGTTTCGGTCAGAGAACCGATCTGGTTGAATTTGATCAGGATGGAGTTAACGATGCCTTTCTCGATACCTTCTTTCAGGATCTTGGTGTTGGTTACGAACAGATCGTCACCAACCAGCTGGATTTTGTCGCCCAGAACTTTAGTCTGGTATGCAAAGCCGTCCCAGTCAGATTCGTCCAGACCGTCTTCGATAGAGACGATCGGGTACTGTTTGGTCAGGTCTTCCAGGAAGTGAGTGAACTCTTCAGAGGTGAACGCTTTGTTGCCTTCGCCGGCCAGAACGTATTTACCGTCTTTGTAGAATTCAGAAGCCGCACAGTCCATCGCCAGAGTGATGTCGGTGCCCAGCTCGTAGCCAGCAGCTTTAACCGCTTCAGCGATAACTGCCAGAGCTTCAGCGTTGGAGCCCAGGTTCGGCGCGTAGCCGCCTTCGTCACCTACTGCAGTGTTCATGCCTTTAGCTTTCAGAACTTTAGCCAGGTTATGGAACACTTCAGAACCCATACGAACCGCTTCTTTCAGGGATTTCGCGCCAACTGGCTGAATCATGAATTCCTGAATATCAACGTTGTTGTCCGCGTGCTCGCCGCCGTTGATGATGTTCATCATCGGAACCGGCATGGAGTATTTGCCCGGGGTACCGTTCAGCTCAGCGATGTGTTCGAACAGCGGCTGACCTTTAGCAGCTGCTGCTGCCTTGGCGTTCGCCAGGGACACGGCCAGGATTGCGTTCGCACCGAAGTTAGATTTGTTTTCAGTACCGTCCAGATCGATCATGATCTTGTCGATGCCAGCCTGGTCTTTGGCGTCTTTGCCAAGGATTGCCTGAGCGATCGGGCCGTTAACCGCGCCAACAGCTTTCAGTACGCCTTTGCCCATGAAACGGGATTTGTCGCCATCGCGCAGTTCCAGCGCTTCGCGGGAACCAGTAGAAGCACCTGACGGAGCTGCTGCCATACCAACGAAACCACCTTCCAGGTGTACTTCGGCTTCAACAGTCGGGTTACCACGGGAGTCGATGATTTCACGACCGATGACTTTAACGATTTTGGACATTAGATTTTCCTCAGTACAAGTTAAACTAAAACTCCAGACAAACAATGCACCCGGATGGGTGCATTGCCGTTCTAACTCTTTTACTTCGCCTGACGCTTCTGGTACTCGCTTGCCGCTTTCACAAAACCAGCGAACAGCGGATGACCATCACGCGGCGTAGAAGTAAACTCCGGGTGGAACTGGCAGGCAACAAACCACGGATGGTTCGGCACCTCGATGATCTCGACCAACTGATCGTCCCCGGAACGGCCCGCAACGCGCAGGCCCGCATTTTCAATAGGTTTCAACAACATGTTGTTGACTTCATAACGGTGGCGATGGCGCTCGGTGATTGTCGGCTCGCCGTACAGCTGGCGTACCAGGCTATCTTCGTCCAGCTGACACTGCTGCGCGCCCAGGCGCATGGTGCCACCGAGATCGCTTCTCTCGGTACGGACTTCGACGTTGCCTTCTTCATCACGCCATTCGGTAATGAGCGCCACAACCGGGAACTTACAGTCTGGCACAAATTCCGTGGAGTTGGCGTTCTCCATCCCCGCTACGTTGCGCGCGAACTCAATCAGCGCAACCTGCATACCCAGGCAGATACCCAGATATGGAATATTGTTTTCACGCGCAAAGCGCGCGGTGGCAATCTTACCTTCAACGCCGCGGTAGCCGAAGCCGCCCGGGATCAGGATAGCATCTAAATTCTTCAGAATTTCAACGCCGCGCGTTTCCACATCCTGCGAATCAATCAGCTTGATGTTAACGGTCACGCGATTTTTCAGACCGCCGTGTTTCAGCGCTTCAATCACCGATTTGTAGGCATCCGGCAGCTCAATGTACTTACCGACCATACCGATGGTGACTTCGCCTGCCGGGTTAGCTTCTTCGTAGATAACCTGTTCCCATTCGGCCAGGTTTGCTTCCGGACAGTTCAAGCTGAATCGTTTACAAATATAATCGTCCAGACCCTGAGATTTCAACAGGCCCGGAATTTTATAAATGGAATCGACATCTTTCAGAGAAATAACGGCCTTTTCCGGGACGTTACAGAACAATGCAATTTTAGCACGTTCGTTCGCCGGGACCGCCCGATCGGAGCGACAGATCAGAATATCTGGCTGAATACCGATAGAAAGCAGCTCTTTTACGGAGTGCTGAGTCGGTTTGGTTTTGACTTCACCGGCTGCTGCCATGTATGGCACCAGGGTCAAATGCATGAACAGGGTATGCTCGCGGCCAATTTCTACCGCCATCTGACGGATAGCTTCGAGGAACGGCAGGGATTCGATATCACCGACGGTACCGCCGATTTCAACCAGCACCACGTCGTGACCTTCGCCACCGGCAAGCACGCGCTCTTTGATTGCATTCGTAATGTGCGGAATAACCTGTACGGTTGCGCCCAGGTAATCACCACGGCGCTCTTTGCGCAGGACGTCGGAGTAAATACGACCCGTAGTGAAGTTATTGCGGCGGCTCATTTTGGTGCGGATGAAACGCTCGTAATGGCCCAGGTCCAGGTCGGTTTCAGCGCCGTCTTCAGTAACGAACACTTCCCCGTGTTGGATAGGACTCATGGTACCCGGATCGACGTTGATGTACGGATCCAGTTTCATCATGGTCACGTTAAGCCCACGGGCCTCGAGAATAGCTGCGAGGGATGCTGCGGCAATGCCTTTACCCAGAGAGGATACGACCCCGCCGGTCACAAAAATATAGTTCGTTGTCATGCTGAACCTGAGAAGTTAGG